>Ga0102956_1000487_pt1 | contig 14438 bp, 10 predicted proteins | sample SalPonF2_A_D2_MG_FD_84515 | JGI IMG/M metagenome (GOLD analysis project Ga0102956, IMG submission 84515) | Salt pond soil microbial communities from South San Francisco under conditions of wetland restoration - Salt Pond MetaG SF2_A_D2_MG ...
AGATTTCAGGCGGCGCAGATCATTTCTGTTCCAATCAGGAGGAAGCCATTGCCCGTGTTAGAGAAATCCTCATGCTGGAGCCCCCCCAAAAATTGAAACTCCACCGCTATGCCGAAACCCCGCCAAAAGTTTCGGAAACGTCCGTTTATGAAATCCTGCCGGCGTCCGCTTACCAGGGGATCGATGTTCGTGCATTTCTGGGAGCCATTGCCGACGACAGCGTTTTTTCCGAGTACAAAAAAGATTATGCGCCCGGGCGCGGAGACAATATCGTCACCGGTAAAATGCGCATAAAAGGACTGCCCATCGGCGTCGTAGCCTCCAACGGGGTCGGCATAATATTTTTTGAAGCCGCGCGAAAGGCCACCGAATGGATTGTCCGCTGCTCCCAGGAAAAGATACCCCTTCTTTTTATTCAGAGTTCTCCCGGATACATGGTGGGATCCGAGTCGGAACATATGGGCATCGGCAAATATGGTGCGGACATGGTGCGGGCGGTTTCATGCGCTCAGGTTCCCCGTATCCAACTTGTCATCGGACCGGATAACGGGGCGGCCAATTACGGCATGTGCGGCAGGGCGTACAGGCCTCATTTTCTCTTCTCCACCATGCGGGCCAGAACGTCTGTCATGAGCGGCCGGAGTGCCGCCGGGGTTCTGCTTTCCATCGAAGAGCGAAAACGTGACAGGCAGAAAATACCCATGAGCGAAGCGGAAAAAGAAGCCTTCAGCCGGGAGATGATCACGAAATACGACGGGGAAGCCCATCCCTTTTATTGTGGCGGGCGTCTTTTGAATGACCGGGTATTAAAATTCTCTGAAATTCGCAACTGGCTGGCCATGGCGTTCGAAGTGAGTCTGCTGAGAAAAATCGGCGATCCGTCTTTTGGCAACTTTCGGTTTTAACGTTGAATAAAAAAACATTCGTTTAAATCATCCGATCTAAGGAGAAAATATGGCACTATTGACATATCCGAAAAAGGTGGTGCTGGGAGATATTACGGTCAGAGACGGGTTCCAGCATGAAGAAAAATTTATCCCCACCGACGCAAAGCTGTGGACGGCCGAAGAGCTTATCCTTGCCGGATTCAAACGGTTGGAAGTGACCAATTTCGGTAATCCCAAGGTGATGCCCCAGTTCAAAGACGCCGATGACCTATCAAAGCGTCTGCATGCCAGCAAGAAAGTCGGCCATTTATTGAAAGATGTCGAAATTACCGCCATAACCATCCGGGAAAAAGCTGTGGAGAGAACCATCCAGGCACGTAAGGAAGGATATGGTCCGGACCGGATACTATTTATGGTCTCCACCAGCGAATCCCATCACCGAACCAACTCCGGGCTTTCACTCGAAGAATACTGGAAAATGTGTGAAACCTATATTCCAAAAGCCCGCGATGCAGGAATGAAAGTCTGCGGGACCGTGAGCACCATCTGGGGCTGTCCCATCGAGGGTCCTACGGAAATGAAAAAAGCCGTTGAGTTCACACAGCGATGGCTTGACATCGGGGCGGACGATATCGAGCATGCCGATCACGACGGATCGGCCCCGCCCAACAAAGTGTACGAATATTATTCCATGGTTCTCGATGCAATTCCGGATCCCTCCAAACATGTGGCCCATTTCCATGTCACCCGCGGTTGGGGGCTTGCCAATGTGCTGGCAGCGCTTCAGGCCGGAATCACCCATTTCGAATCGACCCTGGGCGGCACCGGCGGACAGCCCGCCAATTTTTTAGACGGCGTTCCGGTTCCCGGCACCGGAGAGTACTATTATCAAGACCCTGGGATCGTGGGCCTTGTATCCACGGAAGATATGGTGGTCATGATGGATGAAATGGGGATCGATACCGGTGTCGATGTGGACAGAGTCCTCAGGATAGGCCGTATGCTGGAAAAGATTTTGGGCCGAAGGCTCCGCTCGGAATGTGCACATACCGGAAGAATACCCAAAGGATTGACCGGACGGTTATAACCCGGGTTCAAAGGACCCGACAGAAATTTTAGGCATTTCAACGTTAGGCATTTTAGTTCATTTTAGGCATTTTAGGCAATTCAATCCCCCGGTTCCTCCGGGGTAGGAGCGTTACATGGAAACCAAAAAAAAACCGCCCCACATCAACGTAGATTTTTTTGAAGATCTCACCGGCGACATTTCGGAATCACCCCGTGCCGGCGTCGACGAAATCGGGAAACGGATCAGAATCTTGAGAGAAGAAAAAGGGATTTCCCTTGACGAGCTCTCAAACCTGACCGGCTTCGATGTGGAATTACTTTCCAATATCGAAAATAATATCGTTCAACCCCAGCTCGGGACAGTAATTCGGCTTTCCAAAGCCCTGGACAGTGCTTTCGGCCGGTTAATTTCAGGGATCGGCAACAGAATCTATTCCATCACTCGAAAGGATGAACAGAAGGTCGTATCGAGATCCACCGCAAAGAAAGGCCAAAAACAGGTTTACACGTATAAGAGCCTGGCCCCTGAAGTAAAGGGACGCCACATGGAAGCTTTGATCGTACAGCTCGAAGAAAACCCTGACAAAGAAGTTTCCGTGCACGACGGCGAGGAATTCATCTACGTGTTGGACGGCGTTGTCGTTCTCAATATCGGAGAGGAGACCTTCGATCTCAAACCCGGAGACAGTGCCTACTACCTTTCCACCACACCGCACCTCGTCGCATCCAAAAAAGGAAAAGCGACCATACTGGCCGTGCTTTATGAAGGATAGCAAAGGAAGAACTTTGGACTTAAGCAGCATCGACACCATAGAAGACCTGGACCACGAACAGACCGCAAAGCTTGTCTTGGACATGTTTCATCGCATCATCATCCACTATGCCTTCTGGTTCAATGAAGTCAAACATCAGATGGGAACGGAAAAGGCCCTGGACATTCTAAAAAGTGCATCTGAAAGAAGTTTTGGCATTCAAATGAGAAGGCTTTCGAAAACCCTCGGGTTTGAAATGAAAAACGGCATTCCCCAGCCGATGCTGAACATGCCCAAAGAAACCCTGATTGAACTTATGGACGGAGTGGCTGTCAACTGGCTGGCCAACGACGGAATATGGTTTCAGGCGGTGGAGTTCACCAGCGGCATGAACGATGCCAAACGATCCAACGATTCCTGCTGGGCCCAGTTTGCGCCCTTTGAGGCCTGGGCCATAAAAAATTTTTTAAATCTTCCCCAAAAACCCGGCCTCCAAGGCCTGAAAAAGGCGCTCAATTTTCGCATGTATGCCCGGGTTAACGCCCAATCCATCGTTGACGAGAAAACTGACAGCTTTATCTTCCAAATGAATGAATGCCGCGTTCAATCGGCAAGGAAACGTAAAGGGCTTGACGATTACCCCTGCAAATCCGGAGGGCTTGTGGAGTATACTTATTTCGCCCGGGCCATCGATCCCCGGATACACACGGAATGCATCGGGTGCCCGCCGGACGATCATCCCAAAGAATGGTGCTGTGCGTGGCGTTTTGAAATTATCGAAAATTAGGCTAATAGGTAAGGCGCAGCATACGTGTAGAATATATGTGGGCATTTTAAGGAGGCATGAAACACACCCATTGGGGTTAGATGAATTGTTGAGATGGCGTTTGATGTCTTACACCGAAGTCCATGTGAAACATTTCAGGAATTACGTTATTCAGCCCTCAAAGCAAGGCATTACGTGTTCATCAAAGGCGGGATTTTCAATCGGCTGAAATGCCGTAATCCTCATAGGCACCATCTGGGGAGAAATCCGTTTTGGTTTTCGTCTTTTTACATGATTTGAAATCAAGAAATTTTCCAACGTTTCATATTTTTGGGCGCCCACCAAGATTTGATTGTTCAGTAAAAAGGTTGGCGCAACGGTTATGTTTAGCGTGCGAGATCGTTTACAATCCAATTCCGTGGCTTCCTTATACGTTCTGTTCCGAATAATCTTTTTTGCTTCATTTCCGTCTATATTGATCGATTCAGCCACTTCCACAAGGACAGGGGTTAGGTTCAAACAGTTATGGGGATGTAGAATGCTGCATAAAGAGGGGCCAAACATCAAGATGCCCAACCGCCGACCAAGCGGAAACCCTCCACCACTGATCGCATTTAAGACACTGGAATGAGAGTAAAAATGCTCCTGCACCATCTATTCTACGCCCTTCGAAAATTAAGTGCTTGTGAGGTTTAATCATATCTTCTATGTATGGCAGGGGGTCAACAGCGCCATGTGTGCAGTTCCATTTTCTCACACGCTTTTCAAATTCCTCGCATTCCTGGCAGATTTCCATAATCATACCCCTAAGGTCCAAATTTGTTTTTGTTTAACCTATTGCAATTAGTGCATTTAATTAAATATTTGTCAGGAGCATACTCAAATAAAAAGCCCCCATTCAATCCAAATCCTCCAGACGTATGTGTTATATCGATTAATACATCATTTCCACAGCCTGAACATTTGCAGACAAATGTGATGGTTGAATTCCCAGGCTTCTCTTCAAACAGTTTCTTAAGGGCCGTTATTTCTATCACGCTAACGGCTTCCCCCAATAACCGTTTTTTCTGATGGATATTTTCATGCGTTAACACCATGTTATCCCCCGGTGGTTTTCCAACGAATTCAATTTATACATAATCGACGGTATTGATGTAACCTTTACATTCACAGGCCAATGTTTTTTCTTCACCGTCAATTATTTTAAGTCTTCTTTGAGATTCCTTTTCTTCAATATATTTCGGCTTGAAAAACAGACGGTGAGCAATCTGTTTGTCGGTGGATTAGAGTTGCCAACAAAGAAGCCACATTTTTTACAACGTCTATCCATATTCCCTGATCCAGTCTTTTTGGTCTTTCCAACCATAAAAAATTATTCGGCAATTTTCAGTGAAACAGATGTTATGGGAAGGGGCGGTTTCCGGCAAAACCGCCCCTTTCCATATAATAAGGAGGTAGTAGGCATAGCCTACCAAAGGGAAGCTGTATAAAGCTTCACTATTTTAACAGGCAACTATTATGCCAATGTTACAAAACATGGCCATATGGATCTAACTTAATAAAATTACTGGATAAACTCCACAAGCCCCCATGGCTTCTGTTAGATAGAATCTTACGGAGATTATTTTATTTGACCAAATTGACGATATATCATCATTTAATTTAAATCTCGTCATTTTTGGAGCCGCAATTGGGATAACCATTCAAATTATATATGTTTTATAGCTAAAGACCCCGTTGGGCAGAAAACGAATTGAAAGGCCATATTCCCCTTGTTTTTTTATAAAATTTACGTTATTTAATTACAATTGCCGTATTTCAACAGCCAAATAAGCTCATTTTACGATTTATGAGACGCCCGCAGATTAAGCTGCCGAGTACACGCTCCCTGAATCCGGCCCATGCACCTTACTCCCTTGGGCGAAATCCTTTTGGAGGATCGTATGATAGATATAATGAGGTTGGAGTTTCTCAAAGTACTCTTCGAAGAACTCGATCCTGAGAATCTGAGGAAGCGGTTTTTAAGGCTGCTTTTGAGAATTCAGAATGTTGAGCGTGGATCCATCTGGATCCGGCAGGAGAACCGGTATGTGTGTGTTGAATCTTTGGGGGGGCCGACCGATACGGATATCATCAAAGGATTCAGTATCCGTGTGGACCGGCCCAGCATTGTCGGCTGGGTGATGGAAAATGCAGAAATGACCATTGCGGAGGCCGGCAAGGATCCCCGTCATTATAAAGAATTTGAAAAAGGAATGAAATTAAAGAGCGCCTTGATTTTTGCATTTCCTTTAATTTTAAGGAACGGCCAAGTCTATGGGGTTGTCCAACTCATCGACACCCGCACGGAAGCGGATCGTCTGAATGTCGACCAAAAATACCTTGAACTGCTCAAGGATATCATCGATATGGGTTCCACAGCCCTGAGCAACGCCTTGTACTTTTCCCAGCAGGTTGAAAAAAACATTGAACTGGAGCATACCCTGGCATGCATACAAAGCGATACCCAAATCATTGGGCAAAGCCGCCTCTTCATTGATGTAATGAAACGGGTTCGCGATTATGCCGCAACTGACTTCCCTGTGTTGATTACCGGCGAAAGCGGAACCGGCAAGGATCTCGTGGCGACGGCATTGCACAATCTCAGCTCCCGGAAGGACAAGCCTTTTGTTGTGCAGAATTGCAGCGCCATCCCGGATACCCTCTTGGAAAGTGAACTGTTCGGATATAAAAAAGGCGCTTTTACCGGTGCAACAGGCAACAAAATCGGCCTTCTGAAAGCCGCCGACGGCGGAACCGTTTTCCTGGATGAGATTGGAGACATGTCCATGCGCCTTCAATCGCGTCTATTGAGAGTTATCCAAAACAATGAAATTAAGCCGCTGGGTGAAACCCGGACCAGCAAGATCAACATAAGAATCATTTCCGCCACCAATAAAGATTTAAACGAAGGGATTTTAAAAAAAGAATTTAGAGAAGATCTGTTCTATCGTCTCAATGTTCTCCCCATCCACCTTCCACCGCTTCGAAAGCGAAAAAAAGATATCCCCCTTTTGGTGAATTATTTTTTAAAGAGGGAATCTTTAGGGCTGGGGGTTTCCCCGAAAAGGATTTCAAAAAAAGCATTACAGTATCTGGAGGATTACCAATGGGAGGGAAACATTCGAGAGCTTGAAAATTTCATCAAATATATTCTCAGCACGGTGGACACCGATATTGTGGGTGTAGATGAGATACCGGATCATTTTAAAAATGAGCCTTATATTGGGAAACCTAACAACGCACTTCCGCCTCTCAAACAACCCGTGTTGTCAACCGGCAGCATGTCTTTTGAATCCGCCGGGAGTCCGTTTTCGGGTTATTCATGGAAAGGGCTTGAAAGGGACTATGTCCTCTATCTTCTGAACAAAAACAGATGGAACATCACCCGCGCTGCCAAGGACGCCAAAATGAATCGATCCACGTTCGATTCAAGGATGAAGAAACTCGGGATTCATAAAAATTAAGATTCATTCCAACGATCCGCATGTGCCTCCCCCTTGCAAAGAGGGATGACATAAATGTTTTGCCAAATTTGTTTCCTAATTTTTAAGGCTGAAAAATGGGGTTGCCTCTCCGTTGAACCCTCAGATCATCCAACAGAGACATAACCCCTGATGTTTTATTGACAGGCGTTCATAATTTAAAGATATGGAAGCTATAAATCGTTAAACATCTGTGCGTTAGGGCACCTTGTCCATATTTCACGATCACCCTTTTTCCACTTTGATTTACTGAAAAGGGCAATCTATTTTCATTATGGGAAACACCTTTCTACCAGGCTCCCTCCTTGGTAGACCCAGTAGCAAAAAGGATTTTTCTCTGTCTTTGTCACGGTGATGGTAGTAGAAAAGTGAATTTTCTTATATTTACTTGGATCCGGAAAATCAGTCACAGGACCGCTACCCGGCACATTGCAATCGCCATTTACTTTTTCAAAAACGACATTGCCTTTTGCGTCAATAGGTATCCATAATACTATTTTGTCTGGTGATTCTGCCAAAACTTTATGCTTCAAGACGGTTGTTATACCAACCAGGAAAACTAATGCTAAAGCGATTATAAAAGCTACTTTTTTCATCGTAAGTCTCCTTTTATCTGATGGGTTTACATCTGATTTTTGGTTCTCTCGGCGAATCCTTCAAGTAATGACTGAATAGATCTATCTGTCTTCTAATCCTATTCCTCTATCACCCCTTTCTCTTTTTTAAAGGTTGTTATTTGTCGTAAAACACCAATTAAAACGACAACGTCAACCGGACCAGAACCAAGCGATCCGGATAAATTGATGGATTCGCTGGATCCGTATCCTGGAATCTGAATCCCTCGTCAAAAAGGTTTTTGCATTCAAAGCTTAGAATACCAAAGCGGTCAGGCAGGCGATAGCTTAGGGATGCATCCGCAACCCAGAACTGATCACTGTCGTCTGTGGGAACTTTCGTATTTGGATCTACGGAAACAACGGATTGATCCACATACGCCGCCTTGACCCCTGCAGATAATCCGGACGGATGGTAAAAATTGATTCCCAGAGGCAGTTTATGGGTCTTGAGATAGGTAAAATGTTCTACCCCTATTGCCTCGATATCTCTCTCAAATCGTTCGTATTGATACTCTGCACTCAGAGACAGCCACCGGTGTGGGGTCCAGTAAAAATAGGCTCGACCCAGTTTTTGCTCCCAATCGGCCTCCCGGAGCTCCGAAATTGTGCCTGATTGGAAGAGCCAGGGAACCGATAGATCTCGTTGGGATAATTCCACACCGCCGTAAAGACTCGTGGTGAACTTTTGATCAACAGCGACTCCGTATCGCCAGGAATCCGTCCCATTCGAGTCATCAAAGAACTGATTGAAACCGGCCACCTGGGTGGGCTCGATGGTCTGGTTTGATATCAGCGTTCTTTTAAAAACTCTAAAGGCCGCAGCTCGTAATGTGGTATTTTGAAGAGGATTCCAGGTCAGCCCGAATTTTGGGTTGAACTGGCCAGTGTCCAAATCATAAAGCCCGCCATCGAACAAATCTGCACTTCCTCCTATGGTCCAGGTGAATTTTTCTGGAAATTTTATCTGGGAATACACATAAAAATTGGAGTGCTGAATATCGGTGAGTTCAGGAGGGCTGGATGGTATTAGCATCGGCGAAAGGCCTGGAACAATCAAATAATCTTTCCATATATCTTCTCGGTCCGCGTCGAAATATCCGGCGCCGGTGATAATGTTGAATCGATCCCGGCGGAGCTGATATTGGGCTTCAGCGGTGTATCCTTCTTCTTTTGTTTCCCAGTGGGAAGAAACTTCGACAGGTGGCGCAACAGGAACCATTCTTTGATCGTTCGAATCAGCATCCTGGTATATGAAAGATGCAATGATATCGGAATTCGGAGAAACAGCGTGACGGAAGCCAAATCGAAAGGACTCGGTATCCCGATCTTTTCTCAGAGTGTTCCAAAAATCATCGGGGTCAAAAAGACGCGTGAGGTCACCTGTCTCTTTGTCTGTATTTCGATATTCCACCTGGATGTTTGTTTTTTGTGACAGGCTTGCCTGGCCGAACACGTTGTAAATGTTTTGTTTCTGATCGTTGTTTTCCCGAAATCCGTCGGTTTCACCATGAAACTGGCCGATGCTGAAAGATGTCCTGCCATAAACTCCCGAAAAAACAAGGTCATTGCCCTGAGTACTATTTCCGCCGACAACGACACTCCCTTGCAGGGCAACTTGGTTTCGTTGAAAAATCGGGTTGAACTCGTTAAAGGACAGGGCCGACGGCCCGGCACCTTCCAATATTCTCAGATCGCTCTCGGCCAGTTGCGGCTGGATTGGTGTAATGTTGATCGGTTGCAGGAGCTGGCTCTGAAGAAGTTCACTCACCCTGGCGATCTCATGGTTGGGCAGTGCGGCATAAGAGTCGGCCAGGAACCTGTGTGCGGAAAAATTGCCTGGATCGGTATTGACCGATTTCCAGCCTTCCACCAGACCCAGTTTCTGGAATCCCAGATTATTATAGACCCTGGCAAGGCTCGAGCTTCGAGCAGCCAGGTCCGAATCGAGCAACAGTCTGGAACGGTAAACAGCACGGTTGTCGTTGAGCTCAATGGCCTTCTGTAGGTCCTGCAAGGCCTCGACGGGCCGGTTAACCATCTGTTTCCGGATTGCATCGTAGAACCAGGGTGTGGGATCCCGCGGATCGAGTTCCTTGGCAACCGCATATTCTCGTCCGTCGAGCTTCACGCGTTTCTCTTCATAATAAACCTTACCCAGATAACTCCGGATGAGGGAATTGTTGGGATCCAGGCTTGCGGCGATTTCGATTTCCCTTCCCCCTCCCTGCAAATCACCGTCACGTATTTTTGCCAAACCCAGACCCAACCTTGGGAGAGGGGCAACCTGATCCAGCTCAATGGCTTTTTTAAAGGCATCCTTTGAGTCGCTCATTTTAACCTGGGTCAGATAGACAAAACCCAACACCGTCTGAGTCCTTGACAGCTCTGGATTCAAATTTACCGCTTTTTGTGCCGCTTCAAGGGATTTATCCAGATCGCCGAACGATGACCAAAGCTCTGCCAGACGCGCCCACGCCAGAGCATTTTCAGGCGCCAGCTTCACCGCCGCCTCGAGGCTTGCGCGTGCGCCTTTCAGATCGAAACGTGCCTGCTGTGCGTATGAAAGCGCGATCCGTGCTGAAGCAGAGTTTGGATCAAGCTTAACGGCCTTTTGGGCAAAATCGAGTGCATTCTCTTTCTGGTTCTGCACAACAGCTATAATGGACTCAAGCGCAATGGCCTCACCGTACTTCGGATCGAGTTTCAACGCCTGATGGATATCTGTTTTTGCCTCATCAACACGACCTAAAGAAAGCAGTGATGACGCCCGATACACCAAAAAGCGCGGATCGTGGGTGTCTTTTTTTACCGGAACATTTTCAGGTGGCACATAGATTACGGGCGGATAGTACAATGCCCACCGGACGGCATCCCGGGGATGCACCACAACACGCAATGCAGGTGTTTTTCCTTTCTCGGCCACCGCCGATTGACCACTGACAATCGCAAGGCTTCCGAACTCATTCGCTGCCAACACCTTTCCTTCAAATACCGACAGGAAAGTTTGTTCCCCTTCGACACTGACATAAAATTCCGTACCTTCCACGCCGCCGTTTACATAGGGTGTTGCCAATTTTAAGCTTCGGGGAACGCGGCTGAAGAAATGGGCGGCGCCCTCGATCAGCCGGAGTAAAAGGGTCTGTTTTTTCTCAACACCCGTGAAGGTGATGGCGCTTTTCTGATCGAGGCGAAGGGTTGCCCCATTATAAAGCACAACGGCTGCCCGGCTATTTTCCTGAACCCGAATCATGTCACCGGCACAATAGGTATCGTTCAAATGGACAGGTTTCCAGAGGGTTTCTCCGATTTTTCGAGTCTCAACGCTGCCCTGCACCGATACGATCTTGCCCAACCATTCCTCGCATGGCTCTGCTGCCCGGATAGTGGAAGATAGACACGCTGTTAATATCATAACAAATAATGCCGAGATTAAAATGCGGGATCTAACGGGTGTCATGGTGCTCCTTTTTTATTGGCAGATGCGATTCATTTGATGATTAAAAAACCATCTCGAGTTTGTTTTTTAGGCGAACCCATCCATTCCAAACATCCCCGGGCGGATTCACTTTGTAGTTTTCACACAAATGCATATAAAATGTCGAAGGTCCATCCTGGCGATTGATTTTCGTTGCCGCATAAAACGCCTCGCTTGCTTCTTCCCAGGATTGTTCATAATAGGCATTCAATCCTTCGGAAAAAATTCTACAGAGATTTTTCTGTTCCTCGACGGATTCTTCTGTTCGCGATATGAGTTCATAGACAGTGACCGGATTTGATTTCCCGACAAAAATAAATTCTCCAAGCTTTCTCGTCAAAAAACCTTCGATCTGATGAAGTACTTCTTCAGATATCAATATCCGGGTTCCGAGATATTTATTCAATTCCTCAATTCTTGAAGCCGTATTGACGATATCTCCCACAGGGCGATACTCATAATGATTGATAGCTCCGATGCTGCCAAGGGATATGTATCCGGAATGCAAGCCGATGCGAGTCGATAGATGAAGCGTGTCAAAATCTTGTTTGAACTGCTGCGCTGCCCTGGAAATATCCAGAGCTGCAAAGCATGCATTTCTCCTGGTAACCATATTGGGGTTTGCAGTTGCCCAAATGGACAACATGGAATCGCCTTTGATGTCCGACACGAAGCCCTTATATCGTCTCACCGGCTGGAAAACAGCTTCATAGTATTTATTCATGAAATTGGTAAGTTTTTTGGGATCCATATTTTCCGATAGGGAGGTGTATTGTTCTGCATCCGTAAACAGACACGTCCCATAGACGGTTTGGATATTTGTTTTGACATCGCCAAGATTCTTGGCCAAGCGTCCCACAACTTTTTCGGGCAGGTAGTATTCAAAAGCTCTTCTGATGTTCTGGCGCTCTCGACTCGTTTCGAAATACTTCCACAGGATGACGCCGAAATAAGCGATGGGAGCCTGAAAAATAAGGGGGATAACCAGCGGGTACCAAGTAGCGGAATGCTTAAATTGTAAGAGAGCAACCCCCATATAGAGTATGCTCAGACCGATAACGCCCAAAGGGGCGATGAAGGGCGGAAGAAAAAAACAGACAAGGCCCAGCATAGCGCCCCACAGAAAAATTGTGGCATGGTATATCGGAAAAACCATCGGCTGAACCGGCTTATCCTCCAATAGGTTCGCAAAGGCACTTGCCGCAATTTCAACACCGCTGATATCTACGCCGTTCGATTGAGAAAAAACCGTATAAAATCCGTCTTTTTGTTCGAGGCGCAAGTTTTCCGAAAGGCCGACGAACACCGCTTTATCTCTCAAATCCGGATGCCCTTGCTTAGAAACCAATTTTTCAGGGTGTTGCAGCAGTTTATGGTAGGAAATCGTTTCAATAGTCCTGGAAGGGCCATAAAAATTAACGAAACGACTTTTGGGACCTTGATATATCTTCACCAGTGATTTAAGGATGTTCTTCTTCTTCGCATCAAAAACCTTTGAGTTCTGGATCTCTTTTATTATTTTCCTGCCAATGGACGGATTTTCCTTAAAAATACTCCTCATAATCAGGATACTCTCTTCAACCCATCTGTTCTTGGCGACGGTATCCTGATCATAAAGCAAATTCTCTGCTTTTGACGGAGCGACCTTTTCCAATAAACGGAAAAATTCATCATATACTTGAAGGGAAAAGATTTGGAATGCCACGACAGGTAACGTGGGAGCATCCCCGGCCTCTGTTTTGAACGTCCAATACTGGCTGACCTTGACAGGGACTTTGGGCAAGGGAAACGGTGCCAAGGCAAGCGCTGATTCTGCAAAAGAAGGAACCGGTGGAATCAGTCTCTCGACAATCAATTCGCCTGTTTGCGTTCCATCTTTATTTTTTAAAGGGACGATATCTTTTTCCAGGCACACGCATAGAACGACATTGCCGGCATTGCTTATTGCCTGGGTGAACAAATTGTCCTGATCTTGAAGACCTGGATCCTTGAAAACCAAATCAAAAACAATAACCGCGGCGCCTTGTTTGGTCAGATACTCGGTAAGCCTGGCATGAAAAGAACGGGGCCATCTATATGGATCGATGGGCAGCTTGAAATAATCGGCGGAAGCTTTATCCAGGGACACTATCGTGACATCTGAAGGCGGCTTTTTGGGCCCCCTCAGTCTGAACAATACGTCCAAACCGATACTTTCCTCTAGAGCGATTCCCATCGGAACGAGGCTTGCCATCACTCCCAAGGTCCCGACAAGCAAGCTAATTATTATTGCTTTAGACAAGCGCGACATCAAACAGGCCTCTTAATTGGCATAGAGGTGACAGGTATCCCCACGACTCGAAAAACCCGATACCGAACGAGCATATAAGTTTTTCCAGTATCTGCTTAAAGGATAACTATAACGTTATGTATTGACGGATAGATTTTAGTTTGTCAGAGCTTGTCTTTTTGAGGCGGATTCAGCATCGGCAGTCTTTAAGGGTAAGCCTCACGATATCAGGAGTAGGGGCAGCGGTCTCAAGCTTTGAAACTATAAACAATAATTATTGTAATGAGTTTACACTTAAATTTAGTTTTTCTTGTATTTCAAAACTGCTGTTTTCAAGCATACGGGATGATTCTGCTCCAAAAAGTTTATTATTTTTTCCGCTTGGAGCAAAAATGCGTACCTTTTGAGAGGTTTTTCCATGGGGCACCCCGCATTGAGATTACAAATGTTGGAAGAAGAATTTATCCCAACACAACTATATTAAATCCATGTTAATTACAAGACTTTATTTTATGGAGTAAAATAGGGGAAAATCCCTTGAAGGCGCTCCGCAAATTGATAGGCGGTCGAGATTGGCGATTGCGGGTCCGATACGATACACTGGGTATTTATCTTTGTAGGAAAACCAGGCTCAACGCCGGCCAGTAAGTAATGATGAGCACCGCTATCAACAGCACGATCATAAACGGTATGGCCGCCTGGTATAGTTCTGTGATGGATTTATTGAAGCGGTAGCTGGCGATGAACAGGTTCATCCCCACCGGAGGTGTGAAGTAGCCGATTTGCATGTTGGCCAGAAAAATAATGCCCAGATGAACCGGGTCGATCCCGTAATTGACCGCCACGGGGAGGATGATGGGGATCATAATCACCAGAGCGGAAAAGATGTCTAGAATCGCGCCGAGTATCAACAATAAAATATTCAGCAAAATCAGAAAGACAATTTTGTTGGTGACGTGGGCCTGAATCAGATTGAACAGGTGCATGGGCACTTCGGCATCGATTAAAAAATTGGTCGATGCCAGCGCCACACCCAGAATAAGAAGGATCCCCCCCACCATCACCATGGATTCCCGCATA
>Ga0102956_1000492_pt1 | contig 14310 bp, 13 predicted proteins | sample SalPonF2_A_D2_MG_FD_84515 | JGI IMG/M metagenome (GOLD analysis project Ga0102956, IMG submission 84515) | Salt pond soil microbial communities from South San Francisco under conditions of wetland restoration - Salt Pond MetaG SF2_A_D2_MG ...
CTAAGCCCCAGGTAAATTCCCCAAAACAGACTGCTGCGTTTAATCGGCTGGGTTAATAATAGCTGAATAAATTCTCTGGAGTTGTATAAGTACATCGTACCCAAAATGATACAAAATAGAGGTACGACGATGATGACTACATTCATCAAACTCATAGTAGTTTTAGTTGCTCCGCCACCGAGACGAAATAGTCCTTCTGTTAAGATGAAGAAAAACAACGTATAGAATATCAGCCATTTACTGCGTACGATATCCTGAAATTCGTATTTCAGGATTTTCAGCATACTTCTGTTCATGCGGCTGCTCCTTCCATCATATGAGCGATGGCCCGTTCAAGTTTTTCTTCCCCGGTTGAGGCGATTAAACCTGGTGTATTTCCTTTATAATAAATCGACCCATCCAGTAAAAATACGATCTCGTCGGAGAGTTCTTCAATTTCAGCCATGATGTGAGAGGTCAGGATAATGGTCTTTCCCGCTTTTTTTTCTTTTCGGATCTTATCCTTTAACATACTGCTCGCCACCGGATCGAGACTGGCTGTTGGTTCATCAAGAATTAAAATATCCGGATTGAATAAGAACGCGATACAGGCATTTACCTTTTGCCGGTTACCACCAGATAAATTCTTGATTTGCTTGTCAAGCTCTTTGGCTAAGTGAAATCGCTCAATCAGTTCCTCATCCAATTCCTGATGATCATCTTTACGCAGATCTTTGATCATATTAATGACATTCCGGACCGTCAAATTTTCAGGAAATCGTGCTATTTGGGCCATATAGCCTATTCTTTTCCGATATTCACAATCTCCATTAATTTTATCTCCCTGAATCCGGATTTCCCCCTCATTAGCTTTGATCAATCCTAAGATACATTTAATAATTGTCGTTTTTCCGGCACCGTTGGGTCCAACTATAGCGGTCACCTTTCCGGCTTCAATTTCCAAATCTATATAATCCAGGACTTTCAATTTACCGTATTTCTTATATAGTTTGTTTAATTCTATCATAAATTTACTTTCAATCGAATCGTTAAAAATTTCTGAGCTATATACTTTTCGATGAGAGAAAATTATTGATGCCCGGTAAATATTGATTGTTTATCCATTTTGAATCATTTGCCCGAATGGATAAGTCGTAAAATGTTGTCTCTTCACAAATTCTCTTGATTTCATTTTTAACATTTTTCCATTCAGAATGCATGGGACATGGACTATCTTCACCACATTCTGGCAAACCAAAAGCACAATTGATAAATAATCCCGGCCCGTCAATCGATTCAATAACTTCGCGCAGTGTAATTCTTTGGGGAGAACGATATAATTGCACACCTCCACGTGCTCCACGGAGTGTTTCAACAATTTTGGCCCGTGACAATAATTGCAGGATTTTGGTTAAAAAATGAAACGGGATTTTCAAAGCATCACTAATTTCTCTTATTGGGACATATTCCTTGCCTTCAACTGAGGACAAATAAAGAACAGCCCATATTCCGTATGTACAACTCTTGGATAACATAGTAATTAATATTTAAGACTCTTTTATCTTAATATCAAGATGTTTTTACCAATAAAAACTAAAATCTATTTATTCTTCTTATAAAAACATCTCTCATGATGATATTGGCCCTTTTTGATCGACCTTTTTATTGAATAACTTATTACATAGAAGTTACAAATCTTTCATGCTAAGTCGAAGTTTAAATTCTTCAACTTTACTCGATACATCGGCCAAACTTTTATTTTCAAAATTTGCTTTTAATTGCTCTCTCTCGGCCTGCCAATGATCGTGCATCGGACATGGCTTTGCATGTCCACATCCAGGTAATCCTAAAATACACTCTGTAAATAATTCGGGTCCATCGATAGCGACTATTATGTCGTACAATGTTGTTTCTTTCGCATCTTTAGCCAAGGTAACTCCGCCTTTAGGACCACGCAGAGAAACGACTAATCCGTTTTCTGTAAGTGTTTGCAGAATTTTAGTCAGAAAATGAAATGATATATCGAGATCATTACTTATATCGCGTATAGATATATATTCTTTGCCTTTATTTTTCTTTGCCAAATAAAGACTCGCCAATATGCCATAGCTACATGCTTTCGATAGAACCATTTATCAATTACCTTTTAATTGTAAATTAGGTTATAAATATCTGAATATCTTAAAATCCAAATAGAATATAGGAAATCTTTCTTAATTATCCTTAATCACAGATTATTTTTAAATAATTTTTTTAGAAGAGTTGAGAACCTATACCAAAACGAGTTTTATCCTACTATATTATAGCACAATCAACTAAACCGAACTCTTCTCGTCATCATATCTTTTACCTGCACAATTAACTTGATCAACTTTGGTTAATATATATAAATACTACTTTTAATAATAAGATCTATATATTTTTATTTTATAGATATTATCTATTGATCCATCATGGAGTAGCTTCCATAATAAATCAACGACCAATAAGAGTGATTGATCTTCTTTAAAATTTATTTATTACAGTTTATTCCCAAAATTGCAGGAAACGGAAATAAAAATTCTTTTTTCGTATTTGTCCACATTGTAGTTACGAGGCATAAAGTGTATTTTAGTTGTTTATAAAGTAAATTATAATAAAAATGTATTAGTAACCAATGAATCTAGCTTTAGTATTTTTAATGGGAAGTCCACAACAAGGTGGTGATGGAGGAATGATCAGTCTTCTGTTCATGGCAGCAATCTTTGCTGTATTTTATTTCTTCATCATTCGTCCACAAAGCAAGCGCCAAAAAGAAATTCAGCAAAAAATCGCAAGTATAAAAAAAGGCGATAAAGTGGTAACGAATGGTGGTATTATTGGAATTGTTAATTCCATTGAAGATGATTCATTACTTGTTGAAATAGACAATAATGTAAAAGTGAGATTTCTAAAAAACTCCGTAACCGACGTTAATCCTCAGAAAAAAGTTAAGAAATAATTAATTTTTAAAAAGATTAGCGTCAATATTTAGAACCATGAAAATGGTATGGTTGATATAAAGTTTGATAGTATCGAGTCGGCTATTGAAGATATCCGAAATGGGAAAATCGTTATTGTAGCCGACGATGAAGACCGGGAAAACGAGGGAGATTTTATTGCAGCGGCGAGTAAGGCCACATCGGAAACGATAAATATGATGGCCACTCACGGCCGCGGCCTTATCTGTACTCCCATCACCCGGCAGCGTGCCTACGAATTGAACCTGGATCGTATGGTCGTTCATAATACGGAATCACATGAAACCGCCTTTACGGTTTCTGTGGATTATAAGGGAACATCAACTGGGATTTCAGCCCACGATCGGGCAAAAACGGTTCAGGCGATCATTGATCCGAAGGTACATGAAAGTGATTTTCGCAGACCCGGTCATGTGTTTCCACTCATCTCGGTGGATGGCGGTGTCCTTCGTCGTACGGGTCACACCGAAGCGGCAATTGATCTTGCCCGTATGGCCGGTTTGTATCCCGCTGGAGTCATTTGTGAAATCATGAACGATGATGGCAGCATGGCACGTATCCCCGAATTGGCTAAAGTTGCCCGTAAATTCGATATGAAGCTGATTACGATTAAGGATCTGATCGCGTATCGGATGTCACACGAAACTTTGGTGAAAGAGAATATTAGTGTCAAGCTCCCGACGATCTACGGGAAATTTCACCTTTATGCTTTTGAAGAGCGTTTAACCGGCGGACATCATTTGGCTCTTGTGAAAGGAGAATGGGATCCTGAAGAACCGGTATTAGTCCGGGTTCATTCTTCCTGTATGACCGGAGACATATTCGGTTCCAAACGCTGCGATTGTGGGCAGCAGCTGCACACGGCCTTACGAAGAATCGAACATGAAGGTAAAGGCGTACTGTTGTATATGAATCAGGAAGGTCGCGGTATTGGTCTTGTAAATAAGTTGAAAGCCTACAAATTACAGGAACAAGGGCTGGATACGGTAGAAGCCAATGAAGCGCTGGGATTCAAATCCGATCATCGTGATTATGGTGTGGGTGCTCAGATTTTACGCCAACTCGGCATCAAGAAACTGCGACTCATGACCAATAATCCAACGAAAAGAGTCGGGTTGCAGGGTTATGGCCTGGAAATGGTTGAACAGGTTCCCATTGAGATGCCACCTTACCCTGAAAATGAACGATATCTGCGCACCAAACGCGATCGCATGGGCCACGAATTACACAACATCGATCCTCATAGTCCTGATTTTGTCAAATCCATCATTATTGATGAAGAGTCGAATTTTGAGGAATGAATAGTGTTCTGTGTTGAGGCAATTTAGTGAGGATTTATTCCTTGTCGAGATGGGGTTTGTTCTAAACTTGGATTTTATCAAGAGCTTTTTTCAAAGTTTTCCAGGCTAATAGTGCGCATTTTTTTCGTGCGGGGTAGTTTTGAATATCAGCCAAAGCTAAATATTCTTTGTCTTTGAGTTCCGCTTCGGTGATGTTCTCATATGGCGGGGTTAACAGCTTTTCAATGCGTTTGCAAAAATCAAGAATTTCGGCTTTTTTCTTACCCTGAACCGTCTCACATAAAATCGAAGCGGAAGCCAGACTAATCATGCAGCCTTCTCCATGAAAACAAATATCTTTCAGAATACCATCCGGACTGATTGAAAAGTCGAGTGTAATATCATCCCCACAAGTCGCATTTCTCCCCTTTTGATGATAATCGGCAGAACGGTTTTCTCCCCTGCTCTTATTATTTTTGTAATGCTTGATGAGGATATCTGTATAAGGGTTTTCCATCTCTTACCCTTATGATTTTGTCATTCTGATTTACTTATCGGATTCACACCATCCGTACCGGTCGCCAGTAAATCTTTATTATCGTTGCCATCTCCTACTGTTCCTTTTTCGGGCACCGTCTCTTCCGCTTTCAAGCTACCGGAGGGCAGCAGATATTTGCTGAATACAATCAGGATGAGAATAGAGGTTGTGATACAGGCATCCGCAAAATTAAATATGTATGGAAAGACGGTGTGTCCATCTATTTTCAAAGTGAAAAATATGAAATCGACAACATGTCCTTGCATAAATCCGCCATATGACTGAATAATAGCCATAAACATGCGGTCGATAATATTGCCTACTGCTCCGCCGACAATCAAGCCCATACAGATCATCTGTCCGACATTGGCACGAACGGATAATTTTACGGTGTAAATAATGATCCCGATAATAGCCAGCAACGAAATCACACTGATTACCGGAGTCGGAACAATATTTATACCCATAGCCATTCCCGGGTTCTGGGTATAATGAAAAGCGAGCCACCCCTTAATGATATCAAAGTTGTGTAGAGATGGCGTTGTTCGGATGATATATTTCGTAATCTGATCAATAACAATAACAATTAAGGCCGTTATTGTCAGGATTACGATATTTTTCTTTCTATTATGCAATTATTATACCGCTAAATTTTCAGCTTACCTTCTTTTAAGTTTGGCTTCAATACTTATTTGAGTATGAGGTACGGCCTCTAACCTTCCTTTGGAAATTTTCTTACCGGTAACTTTACAGATACCATACGTTTTATTATCGATCCGTTCGAGAGCGGCATCCAGGTACTTAATAAACTTACGGGTTCGGTTAAAGAGCATGTAGGTTTTTTCACGTTCCTGCGCATCGGTTCCGGCATCAGCCATGTGGAACGAGTATGCAGAATCATCCGTACTATTTTCCATGCTGTTTTTCAGGGATTGCTGGAGCATTTCCAGATCTTCTTCCGCTTCTTTTCTTTTTTTCAGAATAATCTGTCTAAAATATTCCAACTCCTCATCCGAATACGGACTTATTTTATTCTGATCTTTTGCTTCTTCTTTTTTTGACGCTTCCATGGTTCATCATACCCTTTAATAGTTTAGGTTTCTTTTAATAGCAATTGTACACTCACTACCGTCAATCTCCCATTCTTTAACGTAATCGGATACTTCCATCTTACCTTCCGCAATATCTACCGCAAGTATTTCGCTCGCGATATATTCACTTAAATGGTCGATAGCATCACGAAGCTTTCCTTCACCTTCATATGATACATTAATGCGATCCGTGACGTCAAAATCGGCTTCTTTGCGCATATTCTGCACCCGGTTGATAAATTCACGGGCTAGCCCTTCGTTAATCAATTGTGGAGTCATTGCCGTATCAACAGCGACGGTCAAACCTTCTTCCGTTTCGACCGACCAGCCATGTAATCCACTTCGAATGATCTCCAAATCATCATCAACTAATCGAATTTCTTCGCCTTCTCCGAGTTTCAAAACGACCGATCCTTCCTTCTCAAAACGATCGATATCTTTAGATGACATTTTTTTGATACGAGGAACGACACTCTTCATTTTAGAACCTAATTTTTTGCCTAAAACAGGGAAATTAGGCTTCGCCGTCTTTTCAACTATGCCGGTATCATCGTCAACATATTCTATATCTTTAACGTTTACCTCATCCAGAATAATATCTTTGACGGATTCGATAGCCTGACGCTCATCTTCACTTTGCAATGGAATGATGATACGTGCTAACGGCTGACGAACATTAATATTGATTTTATTACGTGTTCTAAGAACCATCGAGGAAATACGACGGGCTAATGACATCCTGTATTCCAGCGGTTTGTTGATGGCCGTTTCCTCAACCGTCGGGTAGAAAGCGATGTGAACGGAATCCTCATCTTTATTAGTGACCTCATTTAAACGCTGATGAAGCCATTCACCAATAAAGGGTGCAATTGGAGAAATTAATTTAGACAGACTCGCCAGACATTCATATAAGGTCTGATAAGCAGCCGTTTTATCAATTGATTTTCCTTCTTTCCAGAAACGTCGCCTGTTACGTCGTACGTACCAGTTACTCAGCTCCTCAACAAACTGCTCGATTTCTCTCGCCGTTTTGGTCGGTTCATAATCCTCTAAAAAGGCGTCAACTTTTTTAATAGTAGTATACAACCGCGAAATGATCCAACGGTCCATCTCATTCCGGTCGGATATTGGAATCGGCTGACCGGAATAGTTGAATTTGTCGATATTCGCGTACATCGCAAAGAAGGAATAGGTATTCGTAATGGTATTGAAAAATTTCCGTTGAAGTTCTTTTATTCCTTCTTCACTAAACTTCAGGTTATCCCAGGGTGATGAGTTACTCATCATATACCATCGAACCGTATCCGCGCCATATTTTTGAATAACTTCAAACGGATCGACGGTGTTGCCCTTGGATTTACTCATTTTCTCACCCTTGGCATCGAGTACTAATCCATTCGATACGACATTTTTATAAGCCGGACCATCGAATAACATCGTTGCCAGAGCATGAAGGGTATAAAACCATCCTCTTGTCTGATCCACACCTTCAGCGATGAAATCAGCGGGGAAGTGATTTTTGAAATTTTCCTTGTTTTCAAAGGGATAATGCCGTTGCGCAAAAGGCATAGAACCTGAATCGAACCAAACATCCAATAAATCGGGAATACGTCTCATTGTGCCACCATCCGGAGCTTTCCATGTTAACTCGTCGATATACGGACGGTGTAAATCGAGTTCTTCGTCTTCAGAAATACCTGCTTTTTCTTTTAATTCCTCAATACTGCCGATGCATTCGATATAATCCATGTCTTTATCACTGACCCAAATAGGAATCGGTGTTCCCCAATAACGTTGCCGGGAAATCGCCCAATCCACATTATTTTCCAGCCAGGCGCCAAAACGTCCCGTGCCGGTGCTTTCCGGTTTCCAGTTGATTTCTTTATTCAACTCAACCATCCGGTCTTTAACCTCTGTCGTCTTGATGAACCACGATTCTACCGGATAAGACATCAGCGGTGTTCCCTTTCTCCAGTCATGCGGATAGTTGTGCACGGTTGTAAGATGTTTGTAAACCATGCCGCGTTCTTTCAAACTGCGCATGATATTTTTATCGGCATCTTTAAACCACTGACCGGCAAATTCAGTAATTTCAGGCACAAAACAACCATCACGGTCCACCGGATTGAACATTGGAATATTATTATTATTTCCGGCGTTATAGTCATCAGCACCAAAAGCAGGGGCTGTATGGACAATTCCTGTACCTTCCTCAAGCGTCACAAAATCACCTTCGATGACGCGCCAGGCATCTTCCTTATTAAATTTCTCGAGTGCATAATCGAAAAGCGGCTTGTATGTCTTGTCAACCAGGTCTTTACCTTTAACCTCTTTTACAATTTCATATTCTTCATCAATGACCTGATCTACCAGTTCTTTGGCCAGAATCCAGACTTCACCGGATTCTTTAAATTTGATATATACGTAGTCAATATCATTCCGGACCGTAAGCGCCATATTAGAAATCAAGGTCCATGGCGTTGTAGTCCATGCGAGGAAGTAGGTATTTTCATCTTCGTCGAGCTGGAATTTGATATAAACGGAAGGATCCTGAACTTCCTTATAACCCAAACTGACCTCGTGAGAACTCAGTACGGTACCGCTGCCCGGGGAATACCACTGAATTTTATATCCTTTATACAGCAGTCCCTTTTCATATAATTGCTTGATCGCCCACCAGACCGATTCGATATAATAATTTTTAAATGTGATGTAAGGTGCTTTTAAATCCACCCAGTACCCCATTCTGTCGGTGAGTTGATCCCAGAGATCCTTGTATTTGAGGACACTTTCCCGGCATTTACGGTTGTATTCGGCAATTCCGTAATCTTCTACCTGAGAACGTCCCTGAAGACCCAGTTCTTTTTCAACTTCAATTTCCACAGGTAGTCCGTGAGTATCCCAGCCCCCTTTTCGTTCCACTTTATAACCTTTAAGGGTACGATAGCGGCAGAACAAATCTTTTACCGTCCGGGACAAGACATGATGAATGCCAGGTTTCCCATTTGCTGTCGGCGGTCCTTCATAGAAAGTAAATGGAATTCCATCTTCTCGAGTGCTAATACTCTTCTCGAAAATATTATTCTTTTTCCACCAGTTTAATACTTCTACTTCTATTTTCGGGTAATTAACTTGTTTTGCTTCTGCAAACTTTTTATCCATATTGGCAGATAAAATCAGATCGAATGTTTAATTAAAACCTTAAATATACAAATTTTAAAACTATAAGCGTTTATAGAAATGATACATTTTTTCCATCACAATGCTATCATTTTGTTATATAAACACTTAGAAATCCTATTTATTATCAAATTTCCTTAATATTCCTATCTTTTATTCAATTAAACTAAATAAGAAACAACGAACCGATGATATAACAAAATACGGTAGTGAACTTCAAGTGATTATTCACAGTTATGTGATTTCACAGACCCATAATCAAATAACTCTTTCAATGTTCTTAATTCCGACTTTAAATTTGATAGCAATCGATATTCAATCAAGACATCAGTTTCTGATCAGGGAATATGGCATCCTTTGAGTCTGTGGGACTTAAATAGATCTACTACAAAGGCATCATATTTGACCATATTCCGCGCTCTTTTTCGTTAAATAGAGCCACTTTTCCCGAAACCGGTCTCAAACTGACAAATATTTTGTTATGATTTCCTAAGTCCGACATTCTCCTATACTCATTCAATGTTAATATTGAAAAACTTAGAAAAAACTACTCAGAAGATAAACGAGTAAAAAAACTTTATTTTGGACAAACGAAAGATCCACTTTAAAATTAACATTTAGCTAAATCGATTTGTTATCTGTGATCATCAGATCAGAACAATATCACCAAAATGAAATAATATCACATATTACTATTGAGTTAAGAAACAGAAAGCTTTATTAACCCGAATTATTCACGCAACCAATAAGAAGTAATACGTATCATATTGTAATTTAAATAACGTATAAAAAATAAACCGATCCTCGATTTTGAGGACGCTAAAAAAGCTGCGAAATTTGGCCGTGATAAAGGCGAAATTTCTTGGTGAATAATCCGGGTTAACGGATATTTATCTATTAAAACAATTTGCAACACAAAATGAATAAACAAGCACTTACGAGTACCTTTCGCACCATCACAGAGGAAAATCCATACCGGATATGTTTTGTTTGTCTGGGGAATATCTGCCGGAGTCCGACTGCTGAGGGTGTTTTACAGCATCTGGCTGTGGAACGTGGTTTGGGTAATTATTTTGAAATCGACTCCGCCGGGACTTCCGCTTATCATATCGGCGAGTTACCGAACCGGTTTAGTCGTCAGATTGCCGCTTCTCACGGTGTGATGTTAGGATCACGAGCTCAACAGTTTGAACAGGATTTTGGAATGTATTATGATCTTATACTGACTATGGATCAGGAGAATTATGATAATATCATCGATCTCGACATAAAATCAGAGTTTTCAAATAAAGTGATGCTCTTCCGTAATTTTGATCCCAAACCTGACGATTACGAAGTTCCCGATCCTTATGCCGGTGGTATTCAGGGTTTTGAAAATGTATATCAGATCACATATCGCACCTGTCAGGTATTGCTCGATCAACTGGAAACGTACATCAAAGCGTAATCACCGATGCTTTCTGCTTTGAACGGAAGCTTATAAAAAGCACTAACTTTTCATGAATCTTATTTTTATTTTGGGCGATATGCGCTGATGCAGTATTGATTACATTTTGAATCGATTCGGGGTTATACATAGTCTGATGAAATTAAATTTTGATCCGACTCCATGATACAAGGCATGGTTACTTACCCCGGTTAATAAACAGCGGTAAAGTATTTTTGAATTATGCGGGTTTGGCTTTTATAAATAGTAATTTAAAACGTACGGTGTTGAATTATCATTATGATTAATGATGCTTTACGAAAACATATTGAGGTATCGCAAGGGAAACGTATAAAACGAACACATCCAGTTTCCGGGGGAGATATCAATCAGGCTTCTTTTGTTGAAATGGAAGACGGCAGAACCTGCTTTTTAAAATATAACAGCCGTGAAGGGCGCGATATGTTCCAAAAAGAGGTCAAAGGACTCAATCTCTTACGTCATGCCGGGGTCGGTTTTTATGTTCCAAAAGTGTTGGATTGTGATTTTGTCGAAGGACCCAATGTCGGCTTTTTGCTTCTCGAATATATCTCCACCGGCTCTGAAAACACTGAATTTCACAAACAATTTGGCCAGCAGCTGGCAAATATGCATAAAATTTCAAATAAACATTTTGGCCTCGACCATAATAATTATATCGGTCGTCTTCCCCAGTCGAACCGGCTGCATGATGACTGGATATCGTTTTTTATCGAAGAACGGCTTGAGCCCCAACTCAAAATGGCGATGGATTCCGGTAAACTGACGCCCGCAGTTCACAAGAAGTTTGAACAGCTATATCAAAAACTTGATAGCATGCTGCCTGAAGAACCACCCGCTTTAATTCATGGCGATCTTTGGAGTGGCAATTATATGTGTAGTGAAGATCAGCAAACCGTACTGATCGATCCGGCTGTTTATTACGGGCATCGTGAAATAGAATTGGCCTTTACCCAACTATTTGGTAGCTTTAATCCCAATTTTTACAAATCTTACGAGGAATGTTATCCCCTTGAACCGGGTTTTTCTAACAGAAGGGATGTTTATAATCTGTATCCCCTTTTAGTGCACACAAATCTATTCGGGGGAAATTATAGTTTTCGTGTACAAACGATTATTTCCCGCTATACGAAATAAAATCCTTGTAAAATATGCCCGCTTTACCTTATCAGAGAATCATCAGCCTTGTTCCAAGTCTTACAGAACTCCTTTTTTATCTGGGTTTAGATAACCACATTGTCGGTAGAACGCGCTTTTGTGTTCATCCTGCCACTAAAGTTGCTGATGTGCCTATTATTGGCGGAACCAAAAATCCGCGTTTAGATAAAATAGCACAGATCAGTCCGGATTTGATTATCGCAAACAAGGAAGAAAACAGAAAAGAGGATATTGCTGAACTCGAGAAGAACTTCAAAGTCTATCTTACCGATATTCAAACGATTGAAGACGCCCTGATTACTATTCATCAATTGGGTAATGAATTAGCCGTTCCTGGTGAAGCGCAAAAACTCGTCGATCAAATCTCGACTGTTTACAAAGAGCGGCCCAAAAAACCTTCTATACCAACCGCTTACATCATTTGGAAAGAACCGTGGATGAGTATTGGTAATGACACTTACATTCATGATGTCATGACTCATTGGGGATTAACCAATGTATTTGAGCATACAGAAAGATATCCCTCTTTTGAGTTGGATGAGTTATCGGAATACAAACCGAGGTTGATTTTATTAAGTTCAGAGCCTTATCCTTTCAAAGAAAAACACATTGATCCAATAATCAGACAATGTCCCGAAGCCCGGATTGAATTAATTGACGGTGAATGGTTTAGCTGGTATGGTTCACGCATGTTACTTTCCTTTAAAAAGTTAAATAAATGGAGGTCTTTTTTATCATAATGTAATATTTGTATTAAAATTATTTGAAATTTCAGAATAAGCCGTACCTTTTACCTTGCTTCAATCGTTCTGAGCATATACACAATTCTGAATAAAATGGTACATTATACTTAGTTCTTGGCTTAATTTACGAAACTGGCTTAATGAAAAATCTTTTTTATATCGTCATATTATCATTTCTGACCGTATACTGTTCCTCTACCCGTCAGCTCCAGAGTCCGAACAGACTAACGGCCTCATCTGATTTTCAGTCGGCATTCAACGATTCTCTGTCAACCGCGGATAAGCGATATGTTCGTTCGGAATACATACTTGGTATTACGCTTTTCGAATTGGGAGAATACCAGAAATCACTAAAACACCTTAATAATGCCTATTTAAAAGATCCCAACAAAAGCGGCATCAATTATGCTTTGGCTGATAATTATCTTAAACTCGATGATCTTGTTAATGCTGAATATTACGGGAAACAGGCAGTCAATCTTGAACCGAATAATAAATGGTATCACTTAAAACTGGCGACCGTTTACAGTAAATCAGGAGATATCGAAGGACAAATCCAGGAATTGCGTACGGTGTTGAAGCAGTCTCCCAATGATGTTCAGGTGATGTATCAATTAGCCGGAGCGTTGTCTGCGGATAACAAAATGAAGGAATCGAATCAGATCTATAATCACATTCTCTCAATCAGTGGTTCGGATCCGTACATTCACTATCAGAAATATAAAAACTTCGAATCGATGGGAATGCGCGATTCTGTTATTACGGAACTCGAAGCTATCCAGAAACTTCAACCCGATAACCCCTCTACCTTACAATCGCTGACCAATTATTATCTCCAAGATCACAAAATCACCAAAGCAAAACATTTGCTGAGAGATGTTATCCAAAGAAATCCTGGAAGGAATGAACCGATTATTCTTCTCAGTAATGTATTTATTAAGATAAACGAACCGGATAGTGTGGCAAAGTTAATCCGGCCGATTATTCAGGATACGACTGTTCATAGCGACCGTAAGGAAGAGCTGGTTCATTACACGTTAAGCAAGTATAGCTCGCGTCCTCATAATCAAAAAATCCGGGATCTTACCCATGATATCGTTACGGATTTCACTGCTGCTGATCCACAGAACCCACACAGTCATACACTGGCTGCCTCATTCTACATTAATGAACAACAAACGACGAAAGCTATTTCTGAACTGGAAAAATCCACTGCGCTGGATCCTGATAACGATACGGTATGGGTGGAGTTGGTTCGACTTACCTATAATACTGGAAATCATGAAGCCGCATTAGCCAAGGCGGTGGAAGCCAATCAGCACGTTTCTGATAACGCCTTCATTCAATTCGTGATCGGTTCGTCCTATTATTCCATGCAACAGTTACAACAAGCTGCCCACTGGCTAAAAAAGGCCAGTCAGTTACCCGCCCAACACCATTTTAAATCCATTATATGCGGTTTGCTTGGGGATACCTATTCCGCAATCGATCAATGGGCTTCAGCCGACAGCGCTTATAATGCCGCCCTTCATGCCGACTCCACTAATGCTACGGTACTCAATAATTACGCCTACTATTTATCAAAGCGAAACGAAAAGCTGGAAAAAGCTAAGAAAATGGCATTGAAAGCATTAGAGACAGATCCGGAAAACGACTCCTTTTTAGATACGCTTGGATGGATCTACTTTAAACTCGGTCGATATGACAAAGCGGAAGATTATTTGCAGCAGGCTTTGGACAATAAAAGCGCTAGTGCTGAAGTAATGGAACATATGGGTGATGTTTATCAGAAACAGGGGAAAATGGAAGAAGCAAAAAGATGGTGGAAAAAAGCTTTAAACAAAGATCCCAAACGAGCCTATTTGAAGAATAAGATA
>Ga0102956_1000493_pt1 | contig 14289 bp, 12 predicted proteins | sample SalPonF2_A_D2_MG_FD_84515 | JGI IMG/M metagenome (GOLD analysis project Ga0102956, IMG submission 84515) | Salt pond soil microbial communities from South San Francisco under conditions of wetland restoration - Salt Pond MetaG SF2_A_D2_MG ...
AAAACCCCGAAGGGGTTTAATTAATGCGAAAAGTTTATTTCGAATCGAATTCATGTCCTCCTCAGCATAGAAAATATTTTTGTGTCTTTTAATTTGTTATGTGAAACGGTTGTGAAATTCTTAATCCACGTTTTTAAACCTGTTAATTTGTTTTTTATTGAACCCCATTCGGGGTTCTGTGGTTGGGATCATATTTCCCACCCGTTTCACAGGTGGCTATTCATATTTAAGCCCTTCAGGCTTGTTCCCGAACCGAATTATTTCACTTCATAGCCTAAAATAGGTAGAAAACTCAGAATCAGGCAGATATATAAAAATTAAATTTCACGTAACGTTTATTGTCGTTTGTACTTACATTTTTCTCATTTAGGGCTACAAATAAACTGCGAAATCCATCAATCCGCGCGAATCTGCGATTCTGACAGATATTAACCACGAAGATCACAAAGTTTTTACACGGGGAAACACGGAGTTATAAAAGTGCCGAAAGTACTCTTTAACTCAACGCCAAATAAAAGATAAACTTTGTACCCTTTCCAACTTCGCTTTCGACTTTGATGTCACTGTCGTGGGCGTTGATGATTCCTTTTACTACGGCTAAACCTAATCCAGTGCCGCCCTTATCGCGGGAACGGGCTTTGTCGGTGCGGTAAAAACGGTCGAATAATCGGGGCAAATGCTCGGATGGGATTCCTACTCCGTCATCACAAACTTCAACGCGAAGTTTTCCATTCTCTTTTTTGTATTTCAATTCAATGGTCTCCGCCTGACTGTATTTTACCGCGTTGGACACCAAATTCTCAAATACTTGCTCAATTTTCGATTTATCGGCATAAACGTTTACCGGCGTTTGGGTGACGTAGAATTGTATGCCTTTAGCTGAAGCTTTTTCGTGGTACCAGTCTTCAATCCGCTTGGTGATGTCAGAAATATCAAATTCTTCTTTTTGAATGAATTGCTCATCGGAATCGTACCGTTGTAACGTCTTTAAATCCTTAAACAACCGATTGATCCGCTCAACCTGATTTTTGGCATTATTAATATATTTAACCCGTTTTTCTTCCGGTAATTTATCCAACTCCAACATATCCAGCGATCCCACAATCGTATGAAGCGGATTCCGAACTTCATGCGTAATATCCGCATAAAACTGTCGCTGCTGTTCGTATATTCTCTTCAAGTGTTCATTATCCGATCGTAATTTGGAGGCCATTTCATTGAGAGAATCCGCCAGCGTTCCGAATTCGTCCTTACGTTTCAATTTGATCTTGCGGTCCACATCCCCTTCCGCAATTCCAGTCGCCGCGTCGGTTAATTGAACGATAGGTCGCGACATGGAACGGGCTACCAACACACTTACGATAATAATCAAGCCGATACTGATGAAAATTCCCGTATAAATGATCCATCGGATAGTCGTTACCGGTTCCAATAATGTGGATTTATTTTCACTTAATTGAATATACCGTGCTGAATTTTCACTCTTCGGGATTCGCGCGTAGACATAAATTCGTTTCTGATCCGACTCATTCATCACATAAGCCGAATCGGCACTGCTCGTTAATTTACTCGTTATCCTTTGGGGCAGATTGATGAATTCATTGAAATTCTTGCTTTTAGGATAACGTGTCAGCATTTTCCCATCTTTATCGTAAAGCGCGATATTGTAATCTGTGATTCCTCGCAAATAGGCAAGATTCGATTCAAAACGCTGATCACTGTCGAGATTCTTGATTGTCAGCGCCATCCAACGGGCATCGCGACGTATTTCCTGGACTCCTTTTTTCAACAGAAAATTTTTAATGAAGATGATGGAATAGCTGCTGACTCCGTTCACTCCGAATAAGAGAAGAAGGGTAAAGGTCAATGCCAGTTTCGCACGGATTTTCATAAGGCACGTACCAAATCGCGATTGAGTCCGTATCCCATCCCCCGGTACGTTTTAATCAGATCGCCCGATTCTTTCAACTTCAACCGCAAATTTTTGATATGAACGTCGACCGTTCGGTCAAAAACGTATTTATCTTCTTCAGAGATCTGCTGTAAAATCTCCTGCCGGCTGTAAACTCTGTTTGGATTTTCAAAGAAGATGCTTAATAGCTGATATTCTGTGGCTGTCAAATCCAGTTTTTGCTTATCGACATACACTTCTTTGGCCGCACGATCCATGTAAACATGTCCAAAATGTATCCAATTCGACTGACCCGGTTTTTGTCTCCGTAATAATGATTGCACATGAGCTAAAACCAAATTCATACTGGCAGGTTTGGGGATATAATCATCCGCTCCCAGCTCAAGTCCTTGAATCTCATCTTTTTCCCGATCTTTTGCCGTTAAGAATATCACCGGGATATCGTGCATAACCGGATGTTTCCGAATATATAGACAAAGTTCCTTGCCATCTACATAAGGAACCATGATGTCTAGAATGGCGAGATCAATCTGTTCGGCCTTATCATTGATCAATTTTAACGCAGTTTTCCCCTCTTTGGCCAAAATGACCTCAAAATCATGCATCTCTAAATAATTCGAGAGCATATCAGCCGGTTCTTCTTCGTCTTCGACCAGTAGTATGGTATGTTTTAAATTCACGGTTTTACAATTATATGCTGCAAATAATTTTACTAATGCCGTTTACCTAACGTTTATTTATTACTTCAATTTAAAATTTCTAAACACCTAAATAAATAACCTATTCTGAAGGTAAATCTATCAAATATTTTTATTTTTACATTATCAAATCAGATAACGAAATGAATGACTTCTTCGTGCCTGATCTTTTTTATAGGGCGGATAGCGTTATCCACCTGATATTCTCTTTATCACTAACAGTATAATCAAATATGTCGTTTACCAACAAAGTTGTATGGATTACCGGGGCCTCTTCAGGAATCGGCGAGGCTTTGGCAGAACAGTTCATCCGGCAGGGTGCCAAAGTCATTTTATCTTCCCGAAGAGCTGAAGTTTTGGAAGAAATTAAAGCCCGTTTCCCCGAACAAAAAGACAATATTCACGTTCTTCCCCTGGATCTTTCTGAAATTTCCACACTCGAAGAAAAAGGGAAACAAGCATTATCATTTTATGGTCATATCGATTATTTGATTAATAATGGGGGAATTAGTCAGCGCGCTCTCGTTGCGAATATGGAATTGGATGTGTTAGACCGTATCATGAAAGTGAATTTTATGGGAACCGTCGCGATTACCAAATCCGTTCTGCCATCCATGATTGAACGTAAATCCGGACACATCGTCGTGATCAGCAGTGTGATGGGGAAATTCGGTACCCAACTTCGATCAGGTTATTCCGCATCCAAACATGCTCTGCAGGGATTTTTTGACTCGCTTCGCAATGAGGTTTACGAGGATAACATCAAAGTCACGATTATCTGTCCGGGGTATGTCAGAACCAACGTTTCCATCAATGCCGTCACCGCCGATGGTAGTAAACACGGGGTGATGGAACCGGGACAGGAACACGGCATTACGCCCGATGAATGTGCAAAGAAAATAATTTGGGCTGTGAATAAGGGAAAAAACGAAGCTCTCATCGGGGGAAAAGAAATTTTGGGCGTTTACCTGAAACGATTCGTACCCAATCTGTTTATGAAAATATTGCGAAATATGGAAGTACATTGAGGACGACAGACAGAATACAATTAGTAATTAATAATGAGTAATGAATAATTAGAACTGCCTGCCAATAGCTTTAATGTCTTAACTCAATTTTCTCCGTTTATTCAAGTAAGCCAGTAATGCGAGATCGAACGCGCCTTCGGTATCTATTTCTTCAAAATCGATGTGAGCTTCGCTGCTCAGGATGCGGAAACGGCGAATATATTCTTCCATTTTCTTTCGATACTCTTTTCGAATCTGAACCGGCATGACATCGATTGAAGATCCGGTTTCGAGATCACTGAATACAAATTTATGATCGGGTAATTCCAGTTCCCGCTCGGTTCTCTTTTCCAGCAGATTAAACAAAATCACTTCATGTTTTCGATGACGCAGATGTTTAAGTGCGGAAAATAGGGCATCCTGTTGCTGCACGTTTTCAAACAAATCGCTTAATATGATTACCAGGCTTCGTTTGTGCAGACGCTCAGCCAGCTCATGCATTACATCGGCTGAAGCTGTTCGACGTTTTTGGACTTTTTTAGGATCCCATTTTAAATATTGCTCCATCTCATGAAAAAGGAACTGCAAGTGTGTATACGAAGATTTCGCCGGATATATCTGTTTGATTTCCTGATCGAAGGGTACGAGTCCACAAGCATCGCGTTGTTTATACATCAGATACATGAGCGCCGCCGCAAAATGAACGGCATATTGAAGCTTATTCCATTTCCCATAATATTTGAAAAGCATCGACGGACTGATATCGAGCATCACATAACTTCGCAGATTGGTCTCTTCTTCGTATTGTTTCACATAATAACGCTCCGATTTACCGTACGCTTTCCAATCGATATGGCGAATTTCATCCCCCGGATTATAGGGACGATGTTCGGCGAACTCCACGCTAAATCCATGATGCGGACTTTTATGCAGGCCGGTTATAAATCCCTCGACAATTTGCCGGGCTCTTAATTCAAGCGTATCGAGTTGGGTAAGAACTTCGGGTGTTATTAGCATAGAAAAAAATAGAACGCGGATTACGCGGATGACACGGATTTTCGCAGATTATTAATGGTATGTTTAAATATTACGATTTTGGAATTAGGAACAAAATGATTAAATGACGACAAAATTTCTTGGTGAATAATCCGGGTTAAAGTGGAGTTGCGTGAAGTCTCATCGTTAGTTGATAAAAACGTTCCATAACCCCGCATTTCATACGGGGCTATTCACGTTGATCCCCTCCGAGGGAACGGGGTGGAAAACGCGATAAACACTTCATCAAGAAAAATCACCTCTCCACGTTTAAATACATCAAAGCAAGCTTTCCCCCTAAGTTAGGGGGAATTGAAGAGGGTATCCCAAGCGTGCCAACCGGCTATAAACGTATCCATCCACCAATCACGCTTAGGGACGCAGAGCGTCCCGTTTGACATTACAGGGCAGAGCCCTGTAACGAGATATAAGAATTAATTTTTAAATGACATAAGAATTTTTCCCTTAATTATCGGCTCCTTTTGACACCAATGAGGTGTTGGGCCGGGAAAATAAAATAGTATATAGACCCCAAAACGAACAATAAATAAAACAAACGTAATTAATGAGCTCACTTTACGAGGGAACCGGCAAGAAACGCACATATACACCCGTAACATTTCCAAAGTCTCAAGACGTCATGCCCCGAAAAAAACGTCGGGGCAGGCTGAACTTGATTCAGCATCCAACCAAATTGTCATCACTATTTACAAGCCGTGACTTTGAATTACAAACTTATTCACAGCTCTAACTGCGGTAGGAGATTGCTTCGCATCCATAATTCCGGGTTAACCCGAATTATTCACGAAATCATAAGAATCAATACATATCATAATGAAAAAACAATAATTTGTAAGTATTTAGTCATTACCCAAATTTGAGGAATCTAAAAAAGCTGCGAAATTTTCCCGTGCTCTGCGTTGAAATTAAAAATGCTTAATCGACGTACCAATGTACGCTTCTTATGCATTTTTAACTTCGCCTTGATCACGAAAAATTTTCTTGTTGAATAATCCGGGTTAACTTCTTAAAAAATCATTACACCATAGCAAAAAGTATTTCCTTAATTTTTGGGCTCGCAATGATACATTATTTGTTTGTTAATAAAATTCACGTTATCCACATTGATTGTATTCTTTTCAAGCGTAATTTAATTTTAAAAGAGTGGCTTATTGTTATCAAAACGCTTTAATAGATACCCGATCAGGTCGGGTATGACGTCGGTATTAATCCTGATCATCCATTAATCCCAGCAATCCTAATTCAGACAATAAAAAGACGGGACAAATGCCTCTAAGCTAATACCGATAGACCAGTTGCTGCAAATGGTTATGGCCGGAGCCGGTAACCCCAAAGCCACCTGTGAAACGGGTGGAATACGACATTCCTGAACCCCAAAAACCCCGGATGGGGGTCAACCCAAACGTTTAATAACACAAAATCACGATTCCATTTACCCCCTCGTATAAGAGAGTTAGGGGATATAAAAAAGGAGTGCGCGACAAACACACTCCTTCCATTAAAATAAGCGAATAGATTTGTTCTATTGATTCCAGATATCTTCGCCGAGGGCTTTGCGTAAGTTGTAACGGCTCAGAGTCATCTGATAAATATTATTGAGACGTTGCAATCGGGCTTGAGCCAGTTTGGTTTCGGAATCCAGTAAATCCTGACTTGTTATTACGCCATTTTCATAACGAATTCTCGCCAGTTTTATCTGTTCCTGCGCTTGTTGTATCTGGAGTTTTGAGGTCTTTAATTTTTTCTCGGCTGCCCGGTAATCCGATTTGGCCCTGGCAATTTGGGACTTTGCATTTCTTGTCAGATTTCGCTTCTCCGCTTCAACCGACTTCATATTTGCTTCGGCTTCCTGTTGTTTATAACGGGAAATATAACCTGAAAAAATCGGTACTTTGAGATTCACTCCCAACATAATATTGCCAAACAATTTATTCAGATCACTGGGATATCCGTCTTTAAATCCCGCCACGCCTTCAGCATTTAAGGAAGGTAATTCGATGGTTCTTGCCAGATCATACTGTTTTTGATAAATGTTTTCCTTGTCTTTGAGAATCTGGAAATCGGGTCGCATACCCATATTCAGGCTGGGCACTCCGTTCAATCCGGTTGTGGTATCAGGTTGGAAAGATCCCATTACGTCCAATGGACGTGACTGATTCCATCCCATTAACTTACGTAAAACAATGAGTTGCTTGTTACGCGTATTTTCAAGATCAACTTTACGATTTTTCTCCGTTGCAATTTGTACTTTTGTCGTCAGTAAATCATAATTTGTTGCCGTACCACCCTCTTGTCGTTTCTTTACCAGATCAAGATCGTGTTGCAAAGTGGATATTTGTTCATTTTCCACATTGATGCTATGCCGCAAAAACAAGACACCATAAAATATTTGAGTCGTGTAATAACTCAATGTCCATTTAACAACACGGGCTTGATCCTGAGTGGTTAACATCCTGGATTTGGCCAGTGCGATATCCGCTTTGGTCCGCCCGAAGTCGTATAAATCCTGCTCTATCGAGACATTGAAATCGTAATTATTGTAAGGAGCAATTGTAAAAGTGCCTCCGTTTCCAAGCGACACAGATGGAACAGGATTAATATGGCTATAATCCACATTAGCGGCCGCTTTGGGATAATAGGTAACATGTGCCTGACGCACTTGCGATTCGGCAGCATTAACCTGATCCTGAATCTCATCCAGACTGGGCTGATTTTGTAATACATTGTGTATCGCCTCTTTCAATGTCAAGGAATCAGGTGATGCTGACTGACCGCTGGCACGGGTTAACGTTACAAGCATCAAGCCAATCGTCAACATTAATATATGCTTTATCATAAGTTTATTATTTTATTACGCAATACGTTAATAGTTTTCAAAAATAATTTCTTTAACCTGGTTCTGTAGCCATTTGCTGTTTCTTCTTCGACTTCTTCTGCTTCTTTTCTTTGTATTTTTCAGGACTCTCTGTTTTCCCGAAGGTTAATAATATTAATGGAATACAAAACAGAGCAAAAAAACCGACCGCAATAAAAGCTTCATCGTAGGTCATTAACATCGATTGTTGAGCCAAGCCAAATGCAATAACTTTCCAACCTTGTAATTTGGCTGTAAACATTGATGACCCCAATGAATAAAATCGATGCATGAATATATTAATCCAGTGCCGGGTGGCATAACTGTAATGGGTTAAATGAGCGACCATCTGATTTCTATGAAAAGCTTCCCGCCAATCCACAAAAGTGGCAATCATTGCCGTCCCAAACGATCCTCCCAACTGCCGGGTCATACTTAAAAATCCTGATCCTTCCGACAAATCGTGACCGAAAACACCGGTTAATGCAATCGTATTGACCGGAACTGATAACGATCCAAGTCCCACACCTCTTAATATAACCGGAAGGAAAAAATTATGGGGACCGGAATTCAAATTTTGTTTGGACAATAGAAAAGTAAAAATGAAAAATATCAAAAAGCCGGCACTCGCCATTAACTGCGGCGGCACCCCCTTCTTGAGCAAAACTCCAACCGTCGGCATCATTATAGCCGCCGTCAAAGCGCCAGGTAGTAAGATCAGTCCGGTTTGCAGTGCGGAATATCCTAACAGGTTTTGAGCAAAAACGGGAAATAGGAAAACAGTCGTATAGATACTAAATCCCATCACAAATCCAAGCAGGACCCCTATCGCCAAGTTTTTATGACGCAAAACCCTGAGATCAACAACCGGTTTATCTGTCGTGAATTCCTGAACGACAAAAGCAACAATACCTACCACCGCGAGTATCGCTAAAATCAGGATGAAATTGGATTGAAACCAATTATCCTTTTCCCCTCTTTCCAGAACAATTTGTAACGCTCCAAATCCCACAAAAAGCCAGAATAATCCCCACCAATCCACACGTCCGGGATGTTTCTGATCCTGAGGTTCTTTAACATTGGCTGCCGCTAAAAGCAAAGCGATCAATCCAACAGGCAGATTGACATAAAAAATCCATCGCCAGGTGAAATGAGTCGTTAACCATCCACCTAAAACCGGGCCGATCAACGGACCGGAAACAACTCCCATTCCGAATAATCCGTTTGCTAACGCAAGATCCTCAGGTGGAAAACTTTCGACAAGAATAACGCGCGAAGTCGGTAAAAGTCCGCCTCCACCAATTCCCTGAACGAACCGGAAAAACACCAATTCCCAGATATTCGTAGCCTGACCACAAAACATGGAAGCAATAACAAAAATGATGATAGATGCCAGATAATACCGTTTCCTTCCGAAAAATGCGGCCAACCAACCGGTCATAGGTACTACAATAACATTGGCAAAAATATAAGCGGTAATCACCCAACTCGCGTCATCCAAATCGGCACCTAAATTCCCCATAACATGCGGTAATGCTACATTGACAATGGATGTGTCAATTAACTGCATTACCGAAGCGGTGATCACTGTTATTGTGATGATTGCCCGTTGGGCATTGCTTATCATGTAAGGTTTTTTACGTACCACTAATTACACCATCTCTGCTTGTAACTCTGTAGATTCCGTTTCGATTATTTCATTCGGTAACGAGGCCTGATTCTCAGACCTTTTGACCTTTCTTTGCTTGAGAGTGAATAAGAGTAAGGGTAAACAAAAGAGAAAGAATACGCCTACAATCAGGAATGTATCATTATAACTCATCAGTGCCGACTGCTGCATCAGCGAGAAGTCCATTGCTTTCAGTGCCTGCGAATGAGCTGTTGTCGCTGCAGATCCATTTGCCATAAAACCATGCGTCAACTCAGAAATACGCGACCTTGAGAGGAAATCATAATTATTTATGTGAGACACCAGCGTTGACCGGTGAAAAGCCTCTCTTCTTTCAATGAATGTTCCGATTAAAGCCACACCGAAAGATCCACCTAACTGACGAAACATGTTTAACAGCCCCGACCCGAGAGAAAGTTCCTTTCCCTGCACACCGGTGAAAGCGATCGTCGTAATTGGTACAAATAAGAAACCGAGTCCCAGACCACGAATTACTAATGGCCAGAAGAAATCAGACGGTCCGGATACCATCGTCAAATGGGATAACATCCAACAGAACAGGAAGAACACTGAAAAACCAATAAAAGCCAATACCTGGGGCTTTACACCGCGTTTAAGCAAGATACCCACCACTGGCATCATCATCGCCGTCGCTATACCTCCCGGGAGCAAAATGAGTCCGGTTTGCAGCGCTGTGTATCCTAATAAGCGCTGGGTAAAGACCGGAAAAGCAAACACCGATCCATATAGACCAAATCCCAGTATGGTTATAAATATTGATCCAAAAGCCAGGGAAGGATGTCGCAACACCTTCAAATCCACTACCGGTTTTTCTGCCGTAAGCTCACGAACGATAAAGAGAATAATGCCGATTACAGCGATGATCGTTAGGATCAAAATGAATTTTGATGAAAACCAGTCATCATCCTGACCACGTTCCAACACCGTTTGCAGACTTCCCACTCCTACTACAAGGAACAGGATACCGAGCCAATCCACTTTTTTATTTTTAATTTCGTATGGGACATCGGTGACAAATATCATCGATAACAAAAAAGCTACAATTCCAACCGGTAAATTGACATAAAAGATCCAACGCCAGCTATAATGATCGGTCAGCCATCCGCCAAGCGTAGGCCCAATGGTCGGTCCAACCACGGCACCGAGTCCAAACAGTGCATTTGCCAGTCCCAATTCCTCTGGAGGATACGCTTCAATCAAAATAACCCTTGAGATCGTGATTAACGCCGCGCCGCCAACACCTTGCATAATCCGGAAGACAACCAATTCCGTAATCGAGGTTGCTTGTCCAGCCAATCCCGAGGCTAAAACGAACAGTACAATTGAGCCCAGAAAATATTTTTTCCTGCCCAACTCACTAGACAACCAATCGGTTAACGGGATTACAATCACATTGGCGATTACATAACCGGTTACCACCCAGCTAACCTGTTGAAGCGTCGCACTGAGACTCCCCATCATGTGTGGCAATGCCACATTCACAATCGAGGTGTCGATCAGTTCCAGCATAGCAACCGACACACAAGTGATTGTTATGATAAATTTTCGAAAGCCTTGTTCGGCCATATCAAATTTTTAATGAGAGAGATTAGTTGCTGTAGAGTTCGACGAAGGTGAGGGTTGGTCATAATCGATAGATGCCGTCACGTTCAATCCTAACTGAAGTGGTTTACTGAAGTGATTGTTTTTATTAAAAACAATTTTTACCGGAACACGTTGAACCACTTTAACGAAGTTACCTGTCGCATTTTCAGGTGGTAACAAGGCATATTTAGCCCCTGTGGCTCCGGCAAATGACTGCACACGACCGGTAAAATCGTGTCCGGGATAGGCATCAATATGGATTTTCACCAATTGACCAACTTTAATATGTTGTAATTCAGTCTCCTTAAAATTGGCTGTCACCCAGACATCATGGGTATTGGTAACCGCCATTAACGGCTGTCCTGTTTGAATCAACTGACCGACTTGTATTTTTTTCTTGGAAATCACACCATTATCCGGTGCCGTAATGTGCGTATAACTTAACTGCAACTTGGCAAAACTCAGATTATCCTGCTGACTTTTAATATTCGTCTTTACCTGTTCTACCTTCTGAACAGTCTGGTTATACTTAGCCTTAGCCGCATTTAAAGCTGCTTGTGCATCATCGTAATTCTTACGTGTAGTCGCACCACCTTTATAAAGATGTGCGGCACGTTTAAAATCAAGCTTAGCTTTATCGAGAGCCACTTTAGCCTGTTCCTGAGCGGCCTTAGCCACATCAAGAGATGCTTTAGCACTTGAAAGTGCCGATTTGGCCATTCTAACCTTTAAAGCATAATCGGTCGTGTCGATTTGAGCTAATAACTGCCCTTTCTTGACATGCTCATTGTCGTTGACCTTGATTTCTGTGATATATCCAGAAACACGTGCCGTAACCGGAGTGATATATCCATCGGTCTGAGCATCTTCCGTTTCAACGTGCGTTGTATAATAACGAAACTCTTTATAACCAAATAATCCGCCAACAATTAAAATAATGGCCAAAACAGAATAAAGAATAATTTTACCGGTAGACAGCTTCTTTTTGCCACCGTTTTGTGATTCATTGCCTTGACTATTCTTACTCATCAATTCTCCTTTAATTTCAACCCATTGTAAATGAGATCGTAAATATGTTCTTTCCTGGATTCGATATACTCATCTTTTTTATCAGCTAATTCGGGTCTTGCTGTCGATATTATCGGAAATGCTATAAAGATGTAAATGCAAGATCCCAATAGCGTTATAAAAGTCTGATAAGGATCGACATCCCGAATCTCACCATTTTTTTGAGCTTCCTCCATTTTCTTCATAAAATGAACTGAAGGAGCTTCTTCAAACTGCCCAACGACTTCGTCATATTTCTTCCGGAGTGTTGTGGCACCGATACCGAGTTCCTGTTGCAACAATAAAGAGTAACCTTCATTTTCTTTCAGGAAATCGATATATCCGTTTATAAATGATTTTAACAAATCGCGAAACGACTGGTTTCCTTCCATGGCATTATGCAGCGCTCTCATGAACTTTGAATACATAAAATCAAAGACTGATTCATACAACAGTTCTTTATTTCTGAAATAATAGTGCACCAGAGCCTTATTGACTCCAGCTGATTTTGCGATTTCATGCAGCCGGGCTCCATTCTTGCCCTTACATGCAAATTCATGTACCGCAGCTTCAAAAATATTTTCTTCGGTTTCCGTGTAAGTTCTTTGTGCCATAGATATTTAACCATCCAATTTAACTAAACGGTTAAAATATACGATTAATTCCTTTTCGTATCAAACATTTCAAATAAAAAAAAGTTCAGTTTTCCTCTATGATTTTGAGGAAAATGAAGGGATTTAGTGAGAGATTTACATTGAAATTCATGCAGAATCAACCAATTAGGCAGATTGAAAAAATCTATTTTCCTTTGAAATTTTTTGGGGGTCTGAAAATATAAACAGTAAAAAAACTCTTGGCCTGAATGAAGCTTTTCTTATTTTATCCATACTTACATTAAATGAAGTAATTAGTCTAAAGTAACAGTCTTCCCAGAAGGCTTTAATTAACAAATCTTCCTAAAGCTCATTCCATCACTATGTCAAAAATTATTACCAGTCCGGATCAGATCGATTTTACACTTGGGGATCTTGAAAATATGGCATTACCTAAGGCCGCATTAATGGTGCAACCGACTTATTTTTCAGTGGATTATGTCATCAATCCACATATGGAAGGGAATATTGGCAAAGTTGACCCCAAAAAAGCATATCGTCAATGGGAGATTATTCGGGATACCCTTAACAAATTAAATATCAAAGTTTACGAAATTGAAGGTCAGCCGGAATTACCGGATATGGTTTTCAGTGCCAATCAAAGTCTGCCCTATTTTGATGGAAAAAAGAAGCATGTTATGATGAGCATTATGCACTCCGGGCACCGGAAAGATGAGGTGGCTTTTATCGAACAGTGGTACCGGATGAATGGTTACGAAGTTCATCATCTTAATCCTAAACAAATCTCTGATTTCGAAGGAATGGGTGATGCAATTTGGCACAGCGGTAAAAAGATCATCTGGGGTGGTTATGGTTATCGCTCATCCATTAAAGCCTACGAAACCATATCTGATATATTTGATGCGCCAGTTATTGCATTGAAACTCACCAAACCGGCGTTTTATCATTTAGATACCTGCTTTTGTTCACTAAACTCTGATAGTGCTCTGATATACCCGGAAGCATTTACGGATGAAGGGTTAGAACTTTTGAATACGTTAATCCCCAATATCTATCATGCCAATAAACATGAAGCTGAAGATCTCTTCGCTTGTAATGCCACTTGTCCGGATGGGAAAAATGTCATCCTTCAAAAAGGATGTTCGGAAGTAAATAAAACCCTTGAAGATGCAGGATTTACCATTCATGAGGTCGATACGTCCGAATACATAAAAAGCGGTGGCAGTGTGTTTTGTATGAAGATGTTAGTGTGGTAACAGTACCTAAAAGACATTGAATACTTCAAGTACTTAAAGTCAGGGGAACTTTTATCATATTTTGAAGTTTTTTTGCCAGGCATAGAACTTTAGGCACTTTCTAACTCAAGGTACTTGAATTATTTAAAAAAGAACATTACTCCTATACACCTTCCTTTTTAAACCTGGAACCTCTATAACAGTCTCAGTGTTTCTAAGTTTATATGAACCGTAATCTCTACGCTTATGATTGAACATTCCAATTCGGATATACAATCCACAATTTACCAGTGTGCCTGGTGCGGTGAAGATAACGAAACTTTTATCGATCCATCACAAGGAGATCGTCAAAATTATACGGAAGATTGTCAAATTTGCTGCCGGCCGAATATACTGCATATTAATTGGAATAAAGATGCACAAAAATACATCATTAGGTCTGAGCAAGAATAGAAAATAGTGGTTATTAGTTGTTTAATATTATCTGAAGGCGATTATTTTAATAGGTATAGATTTTCTCCTTAATTTTCAGACTATTTGATATATTATTGGAAGCCTATGCAAAACCGTTCTTTTGCTCAATCTCTGCATT
>Ga0102956_1000494_pt1 | contig 14275 bp, 10 predicted proteins | sample SalPonF2_A_D2_MG_FD_84515 | JGI IMG/M metagenome (GOLD analysis project Ga0102956, IMG submission 84515) | Salt pond soil microbial communities from South San Francisco under conditions of wetland restoration - Salt Pond MetaG SF2_A_D2_MG ...
AACCACATTCGTTCCGTAATCGATACACTGCCGTGCATGAAACTGTCCTTCTTTTCCGGTTATTCCCTGAACCAACAGACGTGTGTTCTTGTCAACAAATATGCTCATTTTCATTCCTCAACGTTTTCTCAATAAATTATTTTGTAATTTCTCAAATTGAAAATATTACCGCTTCAGGTTTTTTAACTGTTTAGGTTCTTAAAACAAATCGACGTTAAAAAAGCCTTGGGTATGATTCAATTTTTTCTGGAAGCTGTCTGAGTGGATTAGGGATCGTTGTGAAAAAACCGTACTCGATTCGAGATCATACGAACAAATTGTCTTAAACCGATTACCCTTATCAAAAGATAAGACCTGTTTTTTCAATACGAGCCCTTATCCACGAGTTCTTGCAGAAAAAATTGAATTATACCCGAGGCGAACCTTTTTCGCGAGGTTAATCCGCCTTTGACGGGCTTTTCCGCTTCACCGCCAGCGGCATCTTCGACTGGCGTGATTTATAAGCAAAAAGTTAATTATACGTGAAGCGATCCTTTCTCAAAAAACGATCGTGTCACGTTTTTTTATTTATCCGCAACAAACTGTGCGACCTTCTGCGCAGCGTCTTTCATGTCGGCAGCAGTAATCAGATTGAGCCCGGAATCGGCCAGAATTTTTCGACCCTCTTCCACATTGGTCCCTTCCATCCTTACCACCACAGGAACACTGATACCGATTTTTTCCGCTGCACTGACAACGCCTTTTGCCAGCACGTCGCAACGCAAAATTCCGCCAAATATATTGATCAGAATTCCTTTGACATTCTCGTCACCGAGCATGATTCGAAAGCCGTTCTCAACCATCTCGGCACTGGCCCCGCCCCCCACATCCAAGAAGTTGGCCGGTTCTGCACCGGCAAGCTTGATGATGTCCATGGTCGCCATGGCCAGGCCTGCGCCATTGACCATATTACCGACATTGCCGTCCAGCTTGATGTAGTTGAGATTAAATTTGGATGCTTCCACCTCAAGCGGGTCTTCCTCGTCGATGTCACGGTATTCAAGTATATCTTTATGACGATAGAGCGCATTGTCGTCAAAGTCGACTTTGGCATCCAGTGCGATCACCGTCTGTTCGGCGGTGATGACAAGGGGATTGATCTCCAAAAGCGAACAGTCATAATCCATAAACAGCCGAAACAGACTTGACAGCATTGAAACAAACGGTTTCATGACCGCCGGTGCCATATTCAGACCAAAAGCAACCTGTCGGCAGTGATACGGCTGAATTCCCATAAGGGGATCAATGAACACCTTGATGATCTTTTCAGGGGTGGCGACGGCCACCTCTTCGATATCCATGCCACCGGCCTCACTGGCCATGATAACAACCTTCGCCGTTTCCCTGTCCGGAATGATACTCAGGTACAACTCCTTCGCGATGTTGAGCCCTTGTTCCACCAGGACTTTCCTGACGATCCTTCCTTCCGGACCGGTCTGGTGGGTCACCAGATTCATTCCGATGATATCGCCGGCAATGGTCGTCACTTCATCCATAGATCCGGCAAGTTTGACGCCACCCCCTTTGCCCCTGCCACCGGCATGAATCTGGGCTTTGACGACAACCGGAAACTGATTCAAATCTTTGGCAATTTCCCTGGCCTCATCCGGATTGAAGGCGACACCCCCTTTCGGAATGGGAATATTGTAATTTTTAAACAAATCTTTTGCCTGATATTCATGGATCTTCATTAAACCAATTCTCCCTTTTTATTTGGGCGATTCGTCAAATGGTCGATTGGTCAAGTAGTGATTATCATTTAACCATTTAACGATTCAGCGATTCAACCAATCTTCAATATTCAACTGCTCAGCCGATCACACACAGCACATCGTCTTTGGCCACGGAATCTCCGCTGGAGAAATTAATGGCCTTAACGGTGCCGCCCGCAGGGGATGAAAGGGCATTTTCCATCTTCATGGCCTCCAGAATGACCATCGTCTCTCCTTTGTTTACTGCTTCCCCCACCTGCTTGAGATATTTAACGATCATACCGGGCATTGGCGCTTTCAACGGCGTACCTTCAACTCCGGCAGCAGCCGGTGCCGGTGCTTCCGGCTTGGGAGGCGCCGGTGCCGGTTCAGCAGGCGCTGCAGGTTTGGGCGCCGCAGGTGCTGCGGGTTTGGGTGCTGCCGGCGCGGCAGCAGGGGCAACAGGGGCGGCAGGTGCCGGCATTGAAACCGGTGCTCCAGCCGGCAATTGTTGCACATAGCTGATAATCGGCGACCCACCGGGTTCTTCCACACCCACTTCAAAATATTCCTCGTCAACGAACACACTAAATGTTCGAAGGGCATCGGTTTTTGGCGGCGCTTTCTTTTCCACTTTTCGGACCAGCTTGCCCAGTTTGGCCAGCTTCACCAGGTCCTCCTCGGATTTAATCTCTTCCAGGGTTCGAGGCTTGACTTCGATTGGCGGATCTTCCTTGCCGTACTTCCATTTCAAAAACCGCTTGCCGGTTATGGGATAAATTGCATAGGTCAGAACATCGTCCAGGTCCTGGGCAAGGCCTTCGGTATCGCTCTTAGCCTGTTCAAGCTCCGGCTCCAAGACCTCGGCCGGCCTGCAGGTGATCGGTTCTTCTCCTCTTTGATATCCTGCAAGTGCTTTCTTTTGAACATCCGGATCGATGGGAATGGCTGTTTTCCCGTATAAGCCGTAGCACAGATCTTTAACCTGCCCGGTAATCATCTTATATCGCTCATTTTCATCATCAAAAAGAACGTTGTTGACGGTTTGTATCCCGACGATCTGACTGGTGGGCGTTACCAGCGGAATCTGTCCAAGTTCTTTTCTGACTCTCGGGAGTTCCTTGTAAACCTCATCAATCTTGTGCAACGCGTCCATTTCTCTTAGCTGGTTGACGAGATTTGAAAGCATCCCTCCCGGTGTCTGGTGTAACAGCACACTGATATCGATGATCGACACCTTGGAATCGTCCAGCAGATGCTTGTATTTGGGCATGACTTTCTTTTCAAATATTTCGTTGATCTCCGCAAGTTGCTTAATATCGAATCCGGTGTCCCGGTTGGTCCCGATAAGTGTCATCACAAGCGGTTCAATGGCAGCATGCGACGTCCGATAGGCATACGGTGACATGCAGGTATCAATGATATCCACACCGGCCTCAATCGCCTTCAAATGGCTCATGGGTGACATTCCGGAAGTAAAGTGGCTGTGCAGGTGTATAGGCGCCTTCACCGCTGCTTTTAACGCCTTGACAATTTCATAGGCGTCATAGGGAGCAATAAGGCCTGCCATATCCTTGATACAGATAGTGTCAGCGCCCATGGCCTCCAGGTCTTTGGCCTTGTTGACATAATAATCAATATTATATACGTCTCCGCCCATCCGCGGTTCGGTCATGGTATAACAGATACAGCCCTGAAAATGCTTCCCATATTCTTTAATCACCTTGACCACCGTTTCAAAGTTGCGGTAATCATTCAAGGCATCAAATGTTCTGAAAACATCCATTCCGTTTTCAGCCGCCCGCTCCACAAAAGCCTCGGCAACATCATCGGCATAATTCCTGTAACCCACAAGGTTTTGTGCTCTGAGCAGCATGGAAAACGGCGTCTTTGTCATGTAACGCTTTAAGGTGCGAATCCGCTCCCACGGATCTTCATTCAAAAAACGATGCATGGTATCAAAAGTGGCGCCACCCCACGTTTCAACGGCCCAAAATCCGACCTCGTCCATCTTTTCGGCAACCGGAATCATATCTTCGGTTCTCCCCCGGGTGGCAAACAAGGATTGGTGTCCGTCCCGCAGGCTCAGGTCTTGTATCTTAACGGGATTTTCAGCCGCAGGCCTCTCCTTGCTGTAATCCATGTTAGTTATTTTCACCTGGTTGTGATCACTCATCTTAACGTTCTCCCTTTTAATTAAATATTTATGATTGACATCGTCAATTATCTGAAAGTTCTCATTTGCATCAAATTACGCATCTGCATCTGGGCCTGTCGCCCGCTTGTCCCCCACAGTCTCATCGGTGCTGCAGCATAAGGTGCTGGCGACGGTGCCACTGCAGGTGTGGCCATGGACTGAATGCAGATCGCTTCTTCTTCGGTTGTGATGTAGTTCATCACCGCAGCGATTGCCGCTGCTGCTTTCTTATTGTTTTCCATCGTTTCACCATTTACAACGGTTATGGGTTATAGGTTATGGGTTTTTGAAAATGCCCTATTACCTCTTACCTATCACCTATGACCTATTACATCGGTATATTCCCATGTTTTTTCGGTGGGAGGGTTTCCCGTTTACTGCACATCACCTCCAACGCGTCGATCAGGCGAGGCCGGGTTTCGCTCGGTACAATGACGGCATCCACAAAACCGCGACTGGCGGCACAATATGGATTTGAAAAGAGTTCCTCATATTCACTGACCAGTTCTTTGCGTTTGGCCTCAGGATCGTCCGCCCCCTTGATTGCCCTGCGATGAATGACATTGCATGCCCCTCCGGCACCCATGACCGCTATTTCCGAACTGGGCCACGCAAACGCCATGTCGGCACCTAAATCTTTTGAACACATGGCAAGATAAGATCCCCCGTAGTCCTTACGCGTAACCAGAAGAATTTTGGGCACCGTTGCTTCCGAGTAGCACCAGAGAAGTTTTGCGCCATGTCGGATGATACCGCCCCATTCCTGCTCGCTACCGGGAAGATAACCCGGCACATCGGCAATGGTCAGCATCGGAATATTGAATGCATCACAAAAACGGATAAAGCGGGTGGCTTTGTCCGAAGCATTGATGTCCAGGCATCCGGCAAGAATCTGGGGCTGGTTGGCGATAATTCCGATACTTCTCCCGTTCAGTCTGGCAAAACAGATGATGATGTTTTGGGCAAAGTATTCGTGAGGCTCAAAAATCTCACCATTATCCACGATTAAACGGATAATTTCTTTCATGTCATAAGATTGGTTGGGGTTGTCCGGAATAATGGTGTCGAGCGCCGGATCCGTGCGTCGCGGATCATCTCCGGTATTAACTATGGGCGGATCTTCCATATTGTTTGAAGGCAGATAAGAGAGAAGTTTTTTGATCCGGTTGATGGCATCTTCATCGCTTTCACATGCAAAATGTGCGACACCGCTCTTTTCGTTATGGGCCATGGCACCGCCGAGTTCTTCAAAGGTAATCTGTTCCCCGGTGACGGATTTGATGACATCCGGTCCGGTAATGAACATGTAACTGGTGTCCTTGACCATAAAAATCCAGTCTGTCATGGCCGGTGAATAGACAGCCCCGCCGGCCGTGGGACCCATAATTGCCGAAATTTGGGGAATGACACCCGAACTCATGGAATTGCGATAAAAAATCTGACCGTACCCGGAAAGGGAATCCACGCCTTCCTGGATCCTTGCGCCACCGGAATCGTTCATACCCACAAACGGAACCCCGGCTTTAAGCGCCATGTCCATGATCTTGCAAATTTTCTTTGAATGCATTTCACCCAAACTGCCGGCCCTGGCCGTAAAATCCTGAGCAAAGGCAAATACATGCCTCCCTTCCACAAGGCCATGCCCGGTAACGACACCGTCAGACGGAATATCAAGCTTTTCCATGCCGAAATTTACACACCGGTGACTGACGAACATGTCGATTTCCCGAAACGTACCCGGATCAAAAAAGATATCCAAGCGTTCGCGGGCGGTCATTTTTCCCTTTTCTTTCTGCTTGGCAACCGCTTTATCGCCGCCCATCTTGAGGATCCTGGCTTCACGCTCTTTAAGATCCTTGATTTTATCTTCGATAATACCCATTACAAAATTCCTTTCATCAATTCATATTGACCTTTTATTTTTTTGGATTCAGATTTTAAATCCGATATCAGATCAATAACAGACTTCGCTCAAAAATAAACAGAAATGCATCTTGTGCCTTTTAACGGCAACCTGTTATTCGTTATGACCATCCAAGATGCATTTTAGATTCGCTCTAATCATAGGTATACACCTCGTAGTCTGTCTTTTCACCCAGCAAATGATCGATTTTTTCCTGTGTCCCCCTTCTTTCGTCGCTCATCACCCATGCTCTCCAATTTTCCATGGACTGCCAGGTACTGACCACCAGACTTTCACCCGGACGATCGATTCGTTTAAATGTTTCTCCGGAAATATAGCCGGGTTGTTGCATGGCCAGATTTCTAAGTTTTTGAAGTAGCGGCTTTAAAGCTTCTGTCTTGTTTAGCGGTACGATTCGTTTAATGATTATCTTTACTGCCATTTCGCAATCCTCCTTTCATTAGATGCAGGCCCCGTTCAATCAAACGCGGCTCTCATCACTCTTGGCGGGTCTTGGCTTGAACTTACCCTAACGTTCGACGTTTTTATTTATGCAACGATAGCACTTTAATTGTGAATTTTGTGCTTTTTGTTGCAAAACTTTTTTCTTCTCGCCACAAAGTCACCAAGACACTAAGAACAAATAACAAAAAATCCTTCGTGCCTGCCCGCCATCGGCTTCGCCTTAGGCGAGGCGGGCGGGTCTTTGTGCCTTGGTGGCAAATATTTTTGGTTATCTCCGAGCCGTAGGCTTACGAGCCGGAGGCCGGCTTGTCCGGGTTAGGGTTTATCGTCCAAAAGATCCAGCAATCGACTTGCGGCGATGGTGGATGCAAGAGCCCCGTTTTCAACCTCCTTTATTGTTTCGGGAAGAATTTTTTTAACTTCAGGGTTTTGATAAAAACGGTCTTTTAGACCCTCTTTAACAAGGGACCACATCCAGTCAACGGCCTGTATTTCCCGATTTGCCACAAGTTCTCCGGTCTGCGTAAATATTCTGTGATGTTTTAAAACGCTTTCCCAGATTACATCGATGTCGATCATTTCCAAAGCACTACAGGTTAGAACCGGTGGTGTCCAATTGGGCGATGAAGGTGTTAAGAAGTGGAGTGCCGTTTCATATTGTTTTCTGGCAAATTCCGCTCTTTCAACATTGTCACCGTCGGCTTTGTTAACGGCAACGGCATCGGCAAGTTCGAGAATACCCTTCTTAATACCCTGCAATTCGTCTCCGGCACCGGCAATCATCAGCACCAAAAAGAAATCGACCATTGATGCCACAGCGGTCTCGGACTGACCCACACCCACGGTTTCAACGATGATAACATCAAACCCGGCAGCTTCACACACAATCATGGTCTCCCGGGTTTTGCGGGCAACGCCGCCCAACGTGCCTCCGGAAGGAGAGGGGCGAATAAACGCCCTTTCCTCTACGGCCAACTTTTCCATACGGGTCTTATCTGCCAGTACGCTGCCGCCACTTCTTTTGCTGCTGGGATCAACAGCAAGGACTGCCACACGATGTCCCATTTTTACAAGCATTGTGCCGAGGCTTTCGATAAAAGTGCTTTTACCCACACCCGGCACCCCTGTTATACCCAGGCGTATCGCCTTTCCTGCAAAAGGAAGCAATCGGTCGATAATCGTTTGTGCCAGCCGTTGATGGGCAGGCAGAGAACTTTCAATCACCGTAATGGTTTTGGCGATCACTCGCCGGTCACCGTTCAGAACACCTTGCACATAAAATTGAGGATCTTCGGATATCATCAGCCTTGCTCAAGAACATTCAGAACCTTATTGGCTGAATCGGCGACGACGGTTCCCGGGCCGAATACCCCTTTGGCCCCGGCTTGATACAAAAAGTCATAATCTGCCGGAGGAATGACGCCACCAACCACCACCTTGATATCTTCACCCCCCTTTTCTTTGAGAACATTGATAAGCTGTGGCACCAAAGACTTGTGTCCCGCAGCCAGGCTCGAAACGCCGACCACATGCACATCGTTTTCCACAGCCATTTGGGCGGCTTCCTCCGGGGTCTGAAACATGGGACCGATGTCCACGTCAAACCCGAGGTCTGCAAATGCAGTGGCAATGACCTTGATCCCGCGGTCATGACCGTCCTGTCCCATCTTTGTCACCAGTATCCGGGGTCTTCGCCCGTTCTTTTCCTGAAATTCATCTGTTCTTTTTCGCACGGCGGCAAATATTTCACTGTCCGCATATTCATCGGCATATGCACCGGATATGCACTGGGTTGTGGCCACAAACCGGTTGAAAACCTTTTCCATGGCGTCTGAAATTTCTCCAACCGTGGCCCGCGCCCTGACAGCAGGAATACAGACTTCCAAAAGATTCCCGCCAGATTCGGCAGCATGGGTTATGGCTTCCAGGGCTCTTCGGACGTCATCGTTATCTCTTTTTGCTTTTATCTCTTTTAATCGTGCAACCTGCTCATCACGCACCGTCTCTGAAACTTCCAGAAGACCTTTCAGCGGTTCTTCCTCGATCTGGTATTTATTCACACCCACGATCACATCTTTCCCCTGGTCGATACGGGCCTGTTTCCTGGCCGCCGCTTCTTCGATACGCATTTTCGGCATGCCGGTTTCAATGGCTTTTGCCATTCCACCTATCTTTTCAACCTCTTCGATGATTTCTCTGGATGCCTTGATGATGCCGTCGGTCAACGCCTCGACATAATATGATCCGCCCATCGGATCGATGGCATGGCAGATCTGAGATTCTTCCTGAATAACAATCTGTGTATTTCTGGCAATTCTAGCGGAAAAATCAGTGGGCAGACCCACAGCCTCATCAAAGGAATTGGTGTGGAGCGACTGGGTTCCCCCCAGGGCTGCAGCCATAGCCTCAATGGTGGTTCGAATGATGTTATTGTACGGGTCCTGTTCGGTCAGGCTCCAGCCTGACGTCTGAACATGGGTTCGCAACATGGAAGATTTCGGATTTTTAGGATTGAATTGGCTCATGAGTTCATGCCACAGAAAACGGGCGGCCCTTAACATGGCGATTTCCATAAAAAAGTTCATCCCAACACCGAAGAAAAACGAAAGCCTCGGCGCAAATGCATCGATATCCAGTCCCGCCGCAAGAGCTGCTTTCACATATTCGAGACCGTCTGCCAGTGTAAATGCGGTTTGAAGAACAGAGTCGGCACCGGCTTCCATCATGTGATAGCCGCTGATGCTGACGGTGTTGTATTTGGGCATGTTTTTGGAGCAGTATCCAATAATGTCGGAAACAATCCGCATGGAAGGTTCCGGTGGATAGATATAGGTGTTTCGGGTCAGGTACTCTTTCAGAATGTCGTTCTGTATGGTTCCTCCCAATTGTTCATGCTTTACGCCCTGCTCTTCTGCGGCGACGATATATCCCGCCATCACCGGAAGAACCGCACCGTTCATGGTCATAGAAACCGTGATCTTGTCCAGGGGAATCTGATCAAAAAGGATCTTCATATCCTCTATAGAATCAATGGCCACACCGGCCTTGCCGATATCACCCGTTACCCTTGAATGATCCGAATCATACCCTCTGTGGGTTGCAAGATCAAACGCCACAGAAAGCCCGGTTTGCCCGGCGGCAACGTTCCTCCTGTAAAATTCGTTGGACTCTTTGGCTGTGGCAAAGCCCGCATATTGCCGGACAGTCCAGGGTCTTCCGGCATACATGGTGGCCATGGGTCCTCTGACATAAGGCGCAAAACCCGGCAACGTGTTGACATGCGGCATCCCTTCAATGTCTTCCGCCGTATACAGAGGCTTGACCATAATCCCTTCAGGGGTCTTCCAGTTCAGGTCCTCAAGGGGTCTTCCTCTTAACTGTTTGGTGGCAAGTTCTGTCCATTTTTTAAAATCAGGATGTTCTGCCATATCATCCTCCTTTTTCAATGACGTTATTATTTATAACTTATTTAGATTCTAATTCTTTTATACACATCGACTTCAAGGAAGCTTCAAGCATAAAAAGATGTATCGGAAATTCTACAACCTTTAAAATTCACTAATCTTCTAATAATTTTCTGTTCATGTCACCGGTATGGAAGAATGGAATGTTGGAATGCTGGAATATTGGGAATAAGAGCAGAAATAATTAATTAAAATTGATAAAAAATCCTTTAAACCCATCATTCCAATACTCCATTATTTCATTATTCCATTATTCCATTATTCAAATTTGGGCGATGTCCTTAACTTGTTTCTTAACTGGAAACTGTCTGAACAGACACTATATCGGTTACCTCTCACACAGTTCAACCAGAACACCGTTGGTCGCTTTGGGGTGCAAAAAAGCAATTTTTGCACCGCCCGCGCCCTTTCGCGGCTTCTCATCAATAAGGCGTATCCCTTTTTCCTTCAACTCTGCCAACGCTTCTTCAATATTTTCAACGCGAAAGGCAACATGGTGTACCCCTGCCCCTTTTTTCTCTAAAAATTTTGCCACCGGGCCGTCAGGAGCGGTGGATTCCAAAAGTTCCACTTCACTTTCTCCAACCGGGAAAAATGCGGTTGTCACTTTTTGCTCTTCCACGGTTTCGGTCCCTTCAAAATGAAGCCCCAGGGCATCTGTCCAAAAGCTTTTGCCGTCTTCGATACTGTTTACTGCAATTCCAAGATGGTCAATCTTTAATATTTTCATGAAAACCCTCCCTATCATAATTGACGATCGTTGATTCTTCAATTTTCAATCTTTAAATTTTTTCATCACCCGACCAAATCCCGGCATGGCATTTTTTATGGTAAGATCATCCACGCAAAACGCGATTCTGAAATGACCCGGACCTCCAAAGCCGCTTCCGGGCACGGTAAGGATCAGCTCTTTTTGTAATTCTCTAACAAATGTTACATCATCAGGAACAGGCGTTTTTGGAAAAAGATAAAAAGCACCCGGCGGTTCGACGAAATCATAGCCGCAATCTGCAAGGCCGTTACACAAAAGGTCTCTTTTCCGGGCATAAGCGGAAATGTCCACACTTGATCCTTGAAGAGACGCAACGATTCGCTGCATCAGGGCAGAAGCGTTAACAAACCCTAAGATTCTGTTGGCCAGTGCCATCCCCGCCATCAGTTCTTTATTGAATGAAGCTTCGGGATGAACTGCCAGATAACCGATTCGTTCGCCGGGAATGGAAATATCCTTGGAATATGAGGATGCAATGATGCTCTCATTATAACTTTTGAATATACTGGGAACCGTGTATCCTTCGTAAACAATCTTCCGGTAAGGTTCATCCGATATCAGATACAATGTCCTGTTCAGACGATTTCCTTTATCCTTTAAAAGCGTTCCGAGTTCATCGAGGCTCTCTTTTGAATAGACCTGGCCTGTGGGATTGTTGGGTGAGTTGATCAGGACAGCCTTTGTCTTTTCGGTAATGGCCGCATGAATTGCGTTAATATCCAGAGAAAAGTCGGGTTTTGTCGATACGGTTTTTAGAATCCCGCCATGATTATCAGCATAAAATTGATACTCGACAAAATAAGGCGCCGGCGTAATGACTTCGTCGCCCGGGTCAAGAATTGCTTTTAGAATAACGTTCAGGGCGCCGGCAGCACCACAGGTCATGATCACATCGTTTTCCGAAACCTGAACCTGCTGCTCTTCACAAAGATACTCAGCCACGGACTTTCGGACATGGGGATACCCGATATTGGGCATATACCCATGATCTCCACCAGCCAAGGACATTACCGTATTTTTGAGTACCTCCCTGAATTTCTCAGGAGGCTCCAGATTTGGATTGCCGAGGCTGAAATCAAACACATTATCAGCACCGTGCTCGGCCTTGAACTGTGCACCTTCTTCAAACATTTTACGAATCCATGAAGATCCGGATATTTTGGTTTTTATATGTTTTGCAATGGTCATGTTAAAATCATAAATGGTTTTTTCAGAAAATCAATAATTACTTGATATCGTAGAACATAAATTTGTGGTATTTTTATTTCGCCCCCATGGAATAATGGAAAGAGCAAATCGAACCAAAATAGTCAGTATATAGATATCATGATAGGGGTTGCAAGTTATTTTTGAAAAATTCTTTTTTGAATTCCCCAAATTTTCCGTTACATATGGCCGTCCGCAGTTGTCGTACCAGGTTCATGTAGTAATGAACATTATGAATGGTATTTAGACGATAAGCAAGCAGTTCTTTTGACAGATAAAGATGGCGAAGGTAAGCTCTTGAATAATTCCGGCAGGTATAACAGGTGCATTCCGATTCTATGGGATCGGTATCATTTTTAAATCGCGCATTAGAGATGTTTATGGTGCCGGTTTTTGTGAACATTTGACCGTTTCTTGCATTCCTTGTGGGAAGGACGCAATCAAACATGTCAGCGCCAAGGGCCACAAGCGCCACAATATCCTCAGGTGTCCCAACACCCATGATATATTTTGGTTTTGTATCCGGTAGCATCGGCAGGGTAAAATCAGCCATTTCAAGCAAAAGGTCTTTGGGTTCCCCAACGCTGAGTCCGCCGATGGCATACCCGTCAAAGTCGATGTTCAACAAATCATGGGCCGACATTTCTCTAAGGTCCCTGAACATACCCCCCTGAACAATACCAAACAGGGCGTTTTTCTCATTTTTAAAGGCATCCTTGCATCTTTTCGCCCATTGCGTGGTCAGTTCAAGCGCTTTTTGGGCCTCACTTTTTTCAGCAGGATATTTTATGCACTCGTCAAGACACATCACGATGTCGGATCCGAGGCACAGCTGTATCTCCACGGATTTTTCCGGGGTTAACATATGTTGGGAACCATCGATATGGGATTGAAATAACGCCCCTTCGTTGGTCACTTCTCTGAGTTTGGCAAGAGAAAACACCTGAAAACCGCCGCTGTCGGTTAAAATAGGGCCGTCCCAGTGCATAAAATCATGCAGACCGTTAAAACTTCGGATGACATCACAACCCGGTCTGAGATATAAATGATAGGTGTTCCCAAGGATGATCTGTGCGCCACAGGTTATCAGTTCTTCAGGGGAGAGCGACTTTACAGTACCCAACGTTCCCACCGGCATGAAAATAGGTGTTTCCACTTCACCGTGTGCGGTTTGCAAAACGCCCGCCCTTGCCCGGGTGGTTTCCGATTCTGCAACGATTTTGAAATTAAACATAATAATATAGTCAGGTAATAGGTGATGGGTTATAGGATTTTTTTCATTTCCCATTACCCATCACCTATCACCCATTACCTAATCTTTATGCGATGAGCATCGCATCTCCGTAGCTGAAAAATCTGTACTGTTTTTCGATTGCCGCTTTGTATGCATTCAACACATTTTCACGGGTTGAAAATGCTGACACCAGCATGAGAAGTGTCGATTTGGGAAGATGAAAGTTTGTGAGCATGGCATCGACGGTTTGGAATCTGTATCCGGGGTATATAAACAGGTTGCAGCCACCTTCCCCCTGAACAACGATTCCATTTTCTTTGCTTGCATACTCCAGCGTTCGAACCGCAGTCGTACCGACAGCCACGATACGATGACCCGCTTTTTTCGATTCATTGATCATGTCGGCTGTTTCTTTTGAAATAGAATACCATTCAGAATGAATCCGATGATCTCTGATATCAGATACCCTGACCGGCAAGAATGTACCGTAACCGACATGGAGGGTTATTGCAACGATCTTCACCCCTTTTTCCTTAAGTTTTCTCATAAGACTTAGCGAAAAATGAAGTCCTGCCGTGGGTGCAGCCACAGCTCCTTTTCTCGAGGCATAGACGGTCTGATAAAATGTTCGATCTTTTTTATCATCGTTTCGTTTAATATAGGGCGGCAAAGGAACACGCCCTATCCGGTCAATGATATGTTCAAAGTCACCTTTATATGAAAACTTGACGGTATAAATTCCGTCTTTAAAGTTGACGACGTTTGCCTTCAATTTTTGATTAAAAATAAGTGTGGTGCCGTCTTTGGGTCTTTTTGATGTTTTTATCAAACACCGGCAAACAGATTCCCCGTTATCGATCCGGTTTTTTTTATCACCCGGATAATCCAAAATAAGAATTTCAGCTTTCCCGCCGCTCTCTTTTTGTCCAAAAAGTCTTGCCGGAATGACTTCGGTGTTATTGATCACCAGAACGTCCGACGGGGATAGAAGGTCATAAATGTCTAAAAACTTATGGTGCGCAATTTCCCCGGTGTTCCGGTCCATAAATAAAAGTCTAGACCGATCACGCCGTTCGACCGGCTTCTGAGCGATCCGTTCTTCGGGAAGATCGTAGTCGTAGTCATTGAGTAAAAACATACCGTATCAGTTCTATTTAGTGTCCATTCAGAAATCCAAAATAAACACAATGGGTGTCCAATTCAGAAATGAGCAATTTTTGTTCTGATCAAGGCCGCACAAGGGTTTGCGGTGAGGCGTACGTCTGTACGCCGCAGCCGGAAACCCGCGGAGAACGCCGAGCAGG
>Ga0102956_1000495_pt1 | contig 14267 bp, 13 predicted proteins | sample SalPonF2_A_D2_MG_FD_84515 | JGI IMG/M metagenome (GOLD analysis project Ga0102956, IMG submission 84515) | Salt pond soil microbial communities from South San Francisco under conditions of wetland restoration - Salt Pond MetaG SF2_A_D2_MG ...
CGGAATTTCGGCTACGCATTTCAGTGGTTCATGCTGGCTGCGGTGCTCCTTTTCATATACATCAAAGTCAACACGCGGCGCATGGGTGACGGGAATGACTCAGATGACTAGCACGCTCAATCCTCTTCGTCGACTGTCGCCCGTGAGCCGGCAGCGCTTCACTCTTATCGCCATTGCACTGGTATTCGTCGCACCCATGGCGATCGCCTGGCTGCTGCTGGCGCGCCCCGACTGGCGACCCGCCTACACGGTCAACCACGGAACGCTGGTGCAGCCGCCTCGCCCGCTCGCCGGCCTGGGTCTGCACGGTGTCGACGGCAGCTCGCTGGGACCGCATTACCTGCAGGGCAAATGGACTCTGGTATACGTCGGTCACGGCCGCTGCGAAAAGATCTGTCAGCGCCAGCTCTACAACACTCGACAGGTGCGACTTGCCCAGGGCAAGAACATTGGTCGCGTACAACGCCTGATGATATTGACGGATGCCGGCGGCACCGCCGCGTTGCGGTCAATTCGGGCCCAACACCCCGACCTGACCATCGCCGCTCCGGTGGCGGCGGACCGCGCGGCAGTCCTCAACCGCTTCGCCATCGACGGTGCAGGGGACCCGGGCACGGCGGGGCGCGTGTACGTTGTCGATCCGTTGGGCAACCTGATGATGACCTACGGGGCGAATGCGGATCCCTCGGGAATGCTCAAGGACCTGGAGCGTCTGCTCAAGGTGTCCTACGTCGGCTGACGCCGAAGCGGACCGCTACGCAATCGATTCAAGCGCCGCGTCGTAACCGCAGGAACGGCGCAGCGGATGTGGGAGGACAGGCAATGAATGCGCTCGTGCAGGGTGCCGTCGTTCACTGGCGCGATTATCTCGAACTGTGCAAGCCCCGGGTGGTGGCTCTGATCATGTTCACCGCGATCGTGGGCATGTTTCTCGCGGTGCCCGGGACCGTACCCATGCAGGCGTTCGTATTCGGCACCCTCGGCATCGGGATGGCCGCAGGGTCCGCGGCGGCCATCAACCAACTGGTGGACCGCCAGGTGGACGCGGGAATGGGACGCACCCGCAACCGGCCCCTGCCCAGCGGACACCTCAATGTCCAGAGCTGTCTGTGGTTCGCGATCGCGGTGGGCGCGGGCGGGCTGGCCATGCTGGCGGTACTGGTCAACCCCCTCACGGCGTGGCTGACGTTCGGTTCCCTGATCGGCTATGCCGTCATCTACACCGTCTTTCTCAAGCGTGCCACTCCCCAGAACATCGTCATCGGGGGCGCCTCGGGCGCCGCGCCGCCGGTGCTCGGCTGGACGGCCGTCACCGGCACCGTCGATCCCCACGCCCTGCTGTTGTTCCTGATCATCTTCGCCTGGACGCCGCCTCATTTCTGGGCGCTGGCCATCCACCGGCGCCAGGAATACGCCAAAGTCGACATTCCCATGTTGCCGGTGACCCACGGCGTCGAATACACCCGGCTGCAGATCCTGCTCTACACGGCGTTGCTGTTTGCAATCAGCGTGTTGCCTTTCGTTACCGGCATGAGCGGACTGCTGTATCTGGTGGGCGCGTTGGTGCTGGGCGGTGGTTTCCTGCGCTACGCCATCCTGCTCATGGTCCGTCGGACGGATGAGCGGTTGCCCATGCAGACATTCGGCTATTCGATCCTCTACCTGATGGCGCTGTTTGCCTTGCTGCTGGTGGACCATTACGTGCCGTTGATACTTTCCCTTTTCAACTGATCGCCCACAAGCCCACCCCTTCGGCGCCGACGGGGTGGGCTGCTGCCTCCCACCGGCGCACGCCAAGAAATTAACAAACAGTTGATATTCTCAATTCCCTCACATTTTGTACCCCTGTCGGGGTATGGATATGTACGCTTAACGGCGATAAATTCCGGCAAAGTCGGCGCTAGATTCAGGCAAAGTGGTCGATAGATTTCGGCAAAGCCCACAGGGGGGCGTGTTGCGCATGGGCCGGCGCCAATTTAGAATGCCTTGATTTCAATTTTAGAATGTCTTGATATTTTGTTTTGATAATATTGATCGTTCGGGCTTGAACTTGAGGGGAGGCAAGGCATGGCTCAGGCTTCAACCGCCGTACCAGAGCAATACAACTACGACATAGTGCGAAAGTTCGCCGTCATGGCGTTGTTCTGGGCTATTGTCGGCATGAGCGTCGGCGTCTGGCTCGCCCTGGAGCTGGCCTACCCGCACTTCAATCTGAACATCCCCTATATCACCTTCGGACGTCTGCGCCCCGTGCATACCTCGGGGGTGATATTCGGCTTCGGCGTCAATGCGCTGTTCGCCACGTCCTATTACATCGTGCAGCGCACCTGTCAGGCCCGCCTGTCCAGCGATTTTCTTGCCAATTTCACGTTCTACGGTTGGCAGGCGGTGTTGTTCATCGGGCTGATCAGCTACACGCTCGGATACACCCAGTCCCACGAATACGCCGAATTCGAGTGGCCCATCGACCTTCTGATCGCGGTGGTCTGGCTGGCCTATGTCTGGGTGTATTTTCACACCCTCATGCGCCGCTCCCAGCCCCACATCTACGTGGCCAACTGGTTCTACATGGCCTACATACTGGCCACGCTGCTGCTGCATATATTCAACAATCTGTCGATCCCGATCAGCATGTTCAGCATGAAGTCCTACAGCCTGTTCTCCGGGGTGCAGGACGCCATGACCCAATGGTGGTACGGGCACAACGCCGTCGGCTTCATCCTCACGGCGGCGTTCCTGGGGATGATGTACTATTTCGTGCCCAAGCAGGCCGGGCGGCCCGTCTATTCCTATCGTCTGTCCATCATCCACTTCTGGGCGCTGATCTTTCTGTACATGTGGGTCGGTGCGCACCATCTGCACTGGACCGCCCTGCCGGACTGGACATCGACACTGGCTGCGACGTTCTCCGTCATGCTGCTGCTGCCGTCCTGGGGCGGCATGATCAACGGAATCATGACGTTGTCCGGCGCCTGGCATAAGCTGCGCACCGACCCGATCGTGCTGTTCATGATCACCTCGCTGTCGTTCTACGGCATGTCCACCTTCGAGGGACCGCTGCTGGCTCTGAAAAGCGTCAACGCCCTGTCCCACTACACGGACTGGACCATCGGTCACGTGCACTCCGGTGCCCTTGGCTGGGTGGCGTTGATCACCTTCGGCTCCTTCTACCACATGGTCCCGCGGCTGTGGTCCACCAAGCTGTACAGCACACGCCTTGTCTATGTGCACTTCTTCCTCGCCACCATCGGCATCGTTCTCTACATCACCGCCATGTGGGTGGCCGGTATCGGCCAGGGCCTGATGTGGCGCGCCTTCGACCAGTACGGGAATCTCGCCTACTCGTTCATCGAGTCGGTGGTCTTCCTCCATAAGCCTTACGTGGTGCGGTTCATCGGTGGCCTGTTCTTCCTCTCCGGGATGTGGGTGATGGTGTTCAACATGTGGGCCACCATTCGTCAGGGTCGCCGGGAGGCTGCCGAGCTGGAGGCCAAGGTCGCTGCCAAGATGGCGCAGGCCTGAGTCTTAGCGGGTAGGAGAGCCAACAAATGAAGCATGAAAGTCTCGAGATCAATGCCGGCCTGCTGGCGCTGTTCGTCCTGGTCGTGATCAGCATCGGCGGGCTGGTGGAGATCGTTCCGCTGTTCTATCTCCCCGGTACGGTGGAGAAGGTCGCCGGTGTGCACCCCTACACCCCGCTTGAGTTGCGCGGCCGCGACATCTACCAGCGTGAAGGCTGTTTCTACTGCCACTCGCAGATGGTGCGTCCGTTCCGCAACGAGCTGCTGCGCTACGGGCATTACTCCCTGGCGGCGGAATCGGAGTACGACCACCCCTTCCTGTGGGGCTCCAAGCGCACGGGTCCCGATCTGGCGCGCGTGGGCGGGAAATATTCCAATGAATGGCTCACCATCCATCTGATCGATCCGCGCAGCGTGGTGCCGCAGTCGATCATGCCGGATTTCCCGTGGCTGGCGACAACGGATCTGGAGTACTCGGACATCCAGGAACGCATGGAGGCACTCAAAGAAGCCGGCGTTCCCTATACGGACACGGAAAAGGGCTACCAGGCCAACGTCAAGCGGTTCGGTCCCAAGCTGGCCGAGCAGCTCAACATTCCGGACGCGGAGAAGAACCTCATCGCCCAGGCCGAACAGGGCGACTACGATGGCAACCCCAAGCGCTTGACGGAAATGGACGCAGTGGTGGCCTATCTGCAGGTGCTGGGCACCATGGTGGACTTCAGCAAGTACAACGAAGGCTACTTCGCCAAATTCCGTTGAGGAGCGATCACCTCGTGCCGGTAATGCCGCGGAACGCAACGACGAGCGCCGGGTCCCGGATGCGGCCGTGTGCCGAAACGCAGCAGGGCCGGGACGGCACAGGTAGTTGGGGGCTTGCAGGGGCGTTTCCGGGCAGGGCAACGACGGTCCGTAATGCGATTTACGCAGGGTAGAGAACAATGAGCGAGTCGAAAGGCAAACAGCAGGGGGCGGTCCAGACCACGGGACACTCGTGGGACGGCGATCTGCAGGAGTTCAACAATCCGTTGCCCCGGTGGTGGCTCTGGGGCTTCTACGCGACCATCGTGTTTGCCGTCATCTACTGGTTCATCTATCCGGCATGGCCGGTCGGCAAAGGGTTCACCACCGGATTCGACACCATCACCTACACCGCCGCGGACGGTAAGAAGGTCACCACTCACTGGAACACCCGGGCGCTGCTGATCCAGGACATGCAGACCGGTGCCGAGGCAAAGAAGCGCCGGGAGTACATGGACAAGGTGGCCAACGCCAGCTATGCCCAGATCCTGCACAGCCCTGAAATGATGGCGTTCGTCCGTTCGGTGGCCAAGAACCTTTTCGGCGACAACTGTGCCGCCTGCCACGGCGATGGCGGGGGCGGTGTGATCGGGCTGTTTCCCAACCTCACCGACGACTCGTGGTTGTGGGGCGGAAGCATCCAGGCCATCCACCACACCATCACCTATGGACATGTGGGCTTCATGCCCTCGTTCAAGGATACCTTCAACCAGACCCAACTCGACGACGTGGCCAACTACGTCTTGAGCCTTTCCGGACACTCGGTGGATTCATCCAAGGCGGCCCGCGGCAAAGTGATCTTCAACGGCCAGCAGGGCGGTTGCTACTACTGCCACACCCATGCCGGCACCGGGTTGAAGTCCCAGGGTTCGGCCAACCTGACCGACAGCATCTGGACCATCGCCGACGTACCGGACCAGCCGACCATCGCGGGCAAGATCAAGGCCGTCGAGAGCGTCATCCGCAACGGCGTGCACCGGGTGATGCCCACCTGGAAGGACCGCCTGTCGCCCACGCAGATCAAGCTGCTAACCGTATACGTCCACGAACTCGGCGGCGGCAAGTAAGCCTGCGCCGGCGGTGTCGCTCCGACGGCGCCGGCGTACCTCCGCCGTTCGGACCCCCCGTTCAACGGGATGATTGAATGACCGCATCAGAGGAAATCCTCTACCAGAAACGCATTCCCATCTATCCAAGGTCCGTCAAGGGCCGCTTCCGGAAACTGAAGTGGGGCATCCTGGCGCTGGCCTACGGCGTGTATTTTCTGCTGCCCTGGATTCCCTGGGACCGCACCATCGGCCCCGATCAGGCGGTTTCGTTCGAGCTGGCCACTCGGCGGTTCTATCTCTTCGATCTGGTCGTTCACCCCCAGGACATCTTCTGGCTGGCCGGTATTCTGGTGATCGCGGCCATCCTGCTGTTCATGGTGACGGGTATCGCCGGGCGGGTCTTCTGCGGCTATTTCTGCTTTCAGACCCTGTGGACCGACGTCTATGTCCTGATCGAACGGCTGGTGCAGGGGGAACGCCCGGCGCGCATCCGACTGGACAAGGCTCCCTGGGGTGGCGAAAAGCTCGCCAAGAAGACTCTGACCCATCTATTGTGGCTGGCGGTGGGTTTCTGGACCGGGCTCACCTTTGCTCTGTATTGGGCGGACGCGCCACATCTTGTCGTTCAGTTCTTCACGGGGACGGCGCCGTTTCCGGCCTACGCGACCACCCTGTTCTTGATGGTCACCACCTATGTGATGGCCGGCCTGGCCCGCGAGCAGGTGTGCACCTACATGTGCCCCTACGCGCGTTTCCAGAGCGCCATGTTCGATCGCGACACGCTAATCGTCGCCTACGACGAGAAGCGGGGCGAGGGCAGCGCCGGACGCCACAAGGCGGCCAAGGGCTTCCAGGGCCGTGAGGAACGCATGAAACAGGGGGCGGGCGACTGCATCGACTGCGGCTATTGCGTGCAGGTCTGTCCCACCGGTATCGATATTCGTAACGGTCTCCAATACCAGTGCATTTCCTGCGCCCTGTGCGTGGACGCCTGCAACAACATCATGGACACCCTGGGTTGGCCGCGGGGGCTGATTCGATATACCTCAGACAACGAGCAGCACGGCAAGAAAACCCGGATCGTGAAGCCCAAGACCCTCGGCTACGGTTTCGTGCTGCTGGTGGCGATCGGCCTGCTGTCGTTCAGTATCGCGACCCGGACCCCGCTGGATATGGAGGTCTATCAGGTCCGTAACCCGCTTTATGTGCTGTTGTCCGACGGCAGCATCCAGAACAGCTACGAGTTGAAGCTCAACAACAAATCCGAGCGCACTCTGGATCTGAAGATCTCCATCTTCGGCCTGCAGAACGCGAAGCTGGAGATGGGCGGATTCAGGGAGATCCACCTGGCGCCGGAGCAGAGTCTGCGCCTGATGGCCCGGGTGCGCCTGCATCCGGACGCCCAACAAGACAAACCCCGCACTTTCCACTTCAAAGTGACGGCGGAGCACCATGACATGGCGCCGCTCACGCAGCCGGTGCCGTTCTACATGCCTGGTCGGGAGGCCTCCCAATGAATCCCCTGCTTACCGTTCCGTTGGGCGTGCTGGCCCAGTTGGCGGTCTTTGGCGGTCTGTATCGATTCACCCGCATGGGTGGCAAGACCATTGCCGTCATCATCGCCGTGCTCTCCCTGGCCATCTATATGCCGGACGCCATCATCCAGGCCCATGGCGGCGATGTGATGTCCATCCATGTGGCCAGCTATCTCATTGTTGCCTTCTTCCTGGGGCTGATCACCAGCCATATGGAAAAGCGTCGGGCCGAGGGTGCTGAAACCGGCTTTCATTGGGCGCCTGCGGCGATCATCGGCTTTTTCGGTGTCATTATCGTGTTGGACAGCATCTTCGTGGCGATTGCCACCCAGGGGTTGCCCGATTCGTGGACACGCCACGTGCTGCCCACTCCCGCCAGCGAGCCGGGCCAGATCCGGTCGGAGTTTCCGGGGACGGTGGCCCGGGACTTCCAGGAAAATCAGGAGGGCTACAACGCCTATCTGGCACAGTACCGGCGCCAGCAGACCCAGGGCTGGCATGTGAGACAGGGCTGGCTCGGCAATCCGGTGGCGGGCCGGGCGACCCAGTTTCAGGTGGCAGTCACCGACCGCCACGGCAAGCCCATCGCCGGTGCCCGGGTCGACGCCGTGTTCCTGCGCCCCTCCAACAGCAGCGACGACCGGCCCATACGCCTTGTGGAATCGGCGCCCGGGGTCTATCGTGCTGACGTAGTGCTGCCGGTACCCGGGATGTGGGGACTGCTGTTGCAGATCAGGCACGGCAAGGACCTGCATGAGGTGCAGGCCAGTACCAGCGTCACGGCACGGAGCCGCTCTTCCGGTGCCGGCGCCTCTCAGGGCGCTGGCTGACGGGGCTGTCGCCCATCGTCCCGGATCGGCCGGCGCCGGCGCGTTCCGGCCCATCGGATTCCGTTCCATCATGACTCAACCCACCGTACCCGGCAGTTCCCCCGACACGGAAAGCCAGAGCTGTTTTCACTGCGGGCTGCCGGTGCCGCCCGGCAGCGCCTACGGCGTGCACATCGACGGGCAGTACCGGGCGATGTGCTGCCCGGGCTGTCAGGCGGTGGCGCAGGCGATCGTGGACGGTGGACTGACCGATTTCTATCGCTACCGCACCGAACAGTCGCGCACCGGTGCCGGGCTGGTGCCCGAGGAACTCCGCGAGCTCGAGCTTTTCGACCGCCCGGAGCTTCAGCAGAGCTTCGTGCGCACGGAAGCCGAGAATGTCCGCGAGGCCGCGCTTATCCTGGAAGGTATCGTCTGCGCAGCCTGTGTCTGGTTGAACGAGCGGCATGTAGGCACCCTGCCCGGCGTGCTCGAATTCACCGTCAACTATTCCACCCATCGGGCGCGCGTGCGTTGGGACGACAGCCGCATCCATCTCAGCGACATTCTCAAGGCGATCGCCGCCATCGGTTACGTGGCCCATCCGTTCGACACCGCCCGCCAGGACACGGTACACAAGCGCGAACGCAGTCTGGCCATGCGCCGCATCGCCGTGGCGGGCCTGGGCATGGTGCAGGTGATGATGCTGGCGGTGGCCATGTACGCCGGCGACTACGACGGCATGCAATGGGACATACGGGACCTGATGCGCTGGGTCAGCCTGCTGATCGCCACGCCGGTGGTGCTGTACGCCGCGCGGCCCTTTTTTCAGAGCGCCTGGCGGGACCTGCGTCACAGTCAGTTGGGCATGGACGTGCCGGTGGCGATTGCTGTGGGATCGGCATTCGCGGCCAGCGCCTATGCCACCGTCGTCGGGCACGGAGAGATCTATTACGACTCGGTCACCATGTTCGTGTTCTTCCTGTTGACCGGGCGCTTTCTGGAAATGATGGGGCGCCACCGCGCCGGACGCGCCGCCGAAGAGCTGGTACGACTGCTGCCTGCAGCGGCGACGCGGCTGCGGGATGACGGTTCGGAGGAAGTGGTTCCGGTGACGGAGCTGGCGCCCGGCGATCGCGTTCTGGTCAGGCCCGGAGACACCGTGCCTGCCGACGGTTCCATCCTGGAAGGTCTGAGCTCGGTGGATGAATCCCTGCTGACCGGCGAGAGCCTGCCCCAGGCAAAGAAGATGAATGATTCATTGGTGGGCGGCACCGTCAACGTGGAAAGTCCGCTGATCATGTGTGTCGAGAAGGTGGGTGGCGAGACGGTGCTGTCGTCCATCGTCCGGCTGCTGGACCGTGCCCAGACCGAAAAGCCCAAGTTGGCGCTGGTGGCCGACCGCGCCGCGGGCTGGTTCGTGGCGGCCCTGCTGGTGCTGGCCATGGGCGTGGCCTTCTGGTGGTGGCACCACGATCCGTCGGAGGCGTTCCGGGTGACGCTTTCGGTGCTGGTGGTCACCTGTCCGTGCGCCCTGTCCCTGGCCACACCGGCGGCGGTCACCGCGGCCACCGGCGCGCTCACGCGCCTCGGTGTACTGACCACCCGGGGACATGCCCTGGAGACACTGGCCCAGGCCACCCATGTGGTGTTCGACAAGACCGGGACGCTCACCGAAGGTCGCCTGGCGCTGGACAAGGTGGTGCCGTTGCGGGATCTCGACCCGGACCGCTGCCTGGCCGTAGCGGCGGCCCTGGAACAGGGTTCGGAACATCCGGTGGCTCAGGCCCTGCGTCGCGCCGCTTCCCCCGCCACCCTGGCGGTCGCCGATGCCCGGTCGACACCCGGCGAGGGTATCGAAGGCGCGGTGCAGGGTCGTCGCTACCGGATCGGCACACCGGAGTACATCACCGCCATGGGAGGCGGTCCGTTGCCGCAGGAAGTGCTTGAGCAGGGCGCGACCCAGGTGGTGCTGGGCGACGAGCAGGGTCCCGTGGCGGTCTTCGTGCTGGCCGACAGACTGCGCAGCGGCGCGGTGGATACGGTGCGGGCCCTGAGCGAAATGGGTTTGCAGGTGGCGCTGTTGAGCGGAGACGCCCCGGAGGCGGTCGCCCATATTGCGCGGACATTGGGTATCGAAGAGGCTCACGCCCGACTCAAGCCCCAGGACAAGCTGGATTACATCAGCCGCCTGCAGGCCGACGGGGCGGTGGTGGCCATGGTCGGGGACGGGGTGAATGACGCTCCGGTTTTGGCCCGTGCCCAGGTGTCTCTTGCCATGGGGTCAGGGACTCAGCTCGCCCAGGCGACCGCGGACATGGTGCTGCTGTCCGAGCATCTGCCCCACCTGGCACAGGCGGCGGCCGAAGCCCGGCGCACCATGGGAATCATTCACGAGAATTTCGCATGGGCCGTGCTTTACAATGTGATTGCCGTGCCGGCGGCAGCGGCCGGTCTGGTGGCTCCCTGGATGGCTGCCATCGGCATGTCCACCAGTTCGCTGTTGGTGGTACTCAATGCCCTGCGCCTGACCCGGCCGATCGGGGCCGGCCGCCGGCCGCCGGTGGCGTCCAAGCCCCGGTCGGAGGTTTCGGCGCAGGGCTCCTGAACGCACCGGGGCCGCCGGGCCCGGGTTTGGCAAGCCGACATGACAGTCGTGTTTTTCGATGACAGCAAGGGGGTGGTCCGGTGACGATCGCAATTTTGGCGGCTGTGGCTCTGGCGCTGAGTGTTGCTGCATTTGCGGCACTGGTTCTGGTCACCGGGCGACAGCACAACCGACCGCGGGCAGCGTCGCCCTGGCGCTACGGTGCGGGCGCTCAGCATACCCCGGATACCCTGCCCCCGGTCACCCATTGCACCACCAGCGTGCCCACCGGCAGCAGCCTGCCCAGCCATTTCCCCAACAGCAATGCGGTACGCAACCGGACCGACCGTCATGATCACTGAGGAGCGCCGGGCTCGGGCGTGCTGGAGCGGATCCCGTTCTCGGCGCCGGCCCGCAGCAGGGTCGGTTGGGGCGGTGGATGGCCGAGTCGGTAGCGGGGGCTTCAAACCGGAAGCCTGCGGCGCGATACTATGAATATTGAGGCATCCAGCGTGCAGGTGTTGCCGTGCAGATACTGTTCCTGTTGATTCCCATCGCGGTGGTGGCCATGGGGGTCGCCCTTTGGTTTCTGGTGTGGGCAATCCGCAATGGCCAGTACGATGACCTGGAAGGGCCCGCCCACCGTATTCTCATGGACGACGACGATCCGCGGGTGCCGGACTACGGCACTGAGTCAGGGTTGAAGAGATCGGACGATTAACTTAAGATATTCAGCATATTCAGAGATATCGGATGCCCGCCATGCACATGTTCACCTTCCAGAATCTGCCTATCTTGATTATCGTCGCGCTGGTGATCGTGTCCTGGCTGAGCTTCTTTTCCGTTATTTTCTCCTGATCTCCTGAACGAACAGCGCCGCAACCAGCGGTGACCCGTAGCAGGGCAGGGGTTTCCTGTGCCCCCACGCCGCAATTCAGGCAACTGGCACAAGGTCGTTGCGGCCGCAACGATCGGATCTTTGAGGGCAACGAGCGAGTCTCCCGGCTCTCCTGCATATCTCCCAGCGCTACAGCCCGGACCTGACTAGAACCTATCTCAAAAGGCGTCTCGCCCGCCAATCCTGCGTTGCGCATCGCGCGGCGGTGCTCATTTGCCCGTGTAGACTGCGCGCCTCGCGCAATCCGCGCCTTGTCTTGACGACCGATCCACGATTTTGAGACAGGTTCTACTGTTTGGCGACGACGTCGGGGCCCGGAAATAAAGAACGGCCCCATATCGGAGCCGTTCGGCGTGAGCCCGACATTAGCGGGCCCGTCATGCTTCCAGGGTGGCGCGCAGCTTGCCGATGGCGTTCTTCTCCAGCTGGCGTATGCGCTCGGCCGATACGTCGTAGCGATTTGCCAGATCCTGCAGGGTGGTCTTGTCCTCCGCCAGCCAACGCTCGGCCAGAATCGTCCGGCTGCGCTCGTCCAGTTGGGCCAGCGCTTCGTACAGTTGATTGGTGTTGTGCGTCTGCCAATCGGTCTGCTCCACCTGGCTGGCGGGATCCATGCGCAGGTCCTGGAGATAGGCCGCCGGCGCCCGCGTTGTCGGTTCATCGTCGCTGTCGTCCCCGGCGCCGTCAAAGCCGATGTCCTGGCCGCTCAGGCGGGACTCCATTTCGCGCACGGTTTCCGGCTTGACGCCCAGCTCCCGGGCCACGGTGGCGACTTCCTCGCCATTGAACCACCCCAGCCGCTTCTTGGAGCTGCGCAGATTGAAGAACAGCTTGCGCTGGGCCTTGGTGGTGGCGACTTTCACGATGCGCCAGTTGCGCAGGATAAACTCATGGATTTCCGCGCGTATCCAGTGAACCGCAAAGGATACCAGCCGGACCCCCATGTCGGGGTCGAAGCGTTTGACCGCCTTCATCAGGCCGATGTTGCCTTCCTGGACCAGATCGGACATCGCCAGCCCGTAACCGCTGTAGCCGCGGGCGATATGCACCACGAAGCGCAGGTGCGAAAGGACCAGCCGCCGAGCGGCATCCAGGTCGTTGTCCGCCTTCAGGCGTTCGGCGAGGCCCCGCTCTTCCTCCGCGCTCAGCATCGGAATCGAATTCACGGCCTGGATATAGCGATCCAGGTTGCCGGCGGTCAGCGGGACCGCAAGGGCGGATGGCTTTTCAACCAAGGCATTGGTCATTCGCGAGAGTCCTCCCAGCATTGAATCTGACCTGCGAATGCAATATTAGCACTCTCGATATTAGAGTGCCAATCCGGGGCCAGGTTCCCCGTCCGTGAGAAATCAGTCAGGCGCACACCCGGTTTCTGCCGTGTTCCTTAGCATTATAGAGGGCCCGGTCGGCAATGCAGAGGAGCTGGGTCAGGTTGAGGTCGGGATTGGACTGGGTGGAGGCCAGCCCGATGCTGATGGTGATGGGGATTCCGGCCGGTTTGCACAGTTCCACCTGCCGACGCAGCTCCTCGGCTCGCGCGTGGGCTTCCCGCAAGGGGCAACGGGGCAGCAGCAATGCGAATTCCTCGCCGCCGAAACGGACCACCGTGACTTCGCTGGAAAAATGCTCTATAAGCAGGTTTCCCAGGGCCTCCAGGACGCGATCTCCCGTGATATGGCCCAAATTGTCGTTAATTTTCTTGAAATTGTCGAGATCCAGCAACATCGCAGACACGGGTTGGCGACCCCGGTCAGCCACGAACTGCTCACCGTGATCCAGCAGATAACGCTTGTTGCGCACACCGGTGAGGCTGTCGGTGGTGGCCAGCCGCCGCATCTCCTCGTTCTGGCGTTTGAGGGCGTTGAACTGCTGCTTGATGAGCAGCAGGGAGCGGATGCGGGCAACCAGTATCTCTTCGACAATGGGTTTGGTGACGAAGTCGTTGGCGCCAGCATGGAACACTTCCACCTGTTTCTGATCGTTTTCCGGCGATGTGATCACGAGCACCGGCATTTCCTGCTGGGAATAGTGGAATTTGGCCCGGACGGCGTGCAGCAGGTCCCCGCCGGTGAGGCGACCCTTGAGATAGAAGTCAGTGATGACAATGTCGAATCCGACATCGCTGCGGGGTCCCGCGGGTGCAAAGTCGTCCAATAAATCGATGGCTTGTTCGGCGGTGGCCGTATGCACCACCTGCAACCCATGGTGTTCCATCAGGCGGCGGGTATGGGCGGCGGCCGACGGGCTGTCCTCCACATAGAGAATGCGCCCGACGAGCCCCGTGTTGCGCTGGGTAAACTCCTGAATGAATTCGGCAAATGCCCGATAGCCCAAGGCCTTGTCGAAATAATCGGTCACCCCGGCGGCGAAGCCTTCGCGCAGCAGTCTGCTATCGGCGTCCCCCGAAACCACCACGATCGGCGTGTAGTGATGGCTCCGGCTGGCCCTGATGTGGCGGCTGAGCTCCAGCCCGTCCCGGTCCGGCAACATGAGCGCCGTGGTGATCAGGTCGAAGCGCTGTTCCTCCAGCAGTCGTGTGGCCTCCTCGGCGGAGCCGCAGGTGGTGATGCTCGCGTGGGTCATTTCCTCGCTCAGGATGCGCGAGACCACGGTGCGCGAGACTTCGGAACCGTCCACGACGAGAATCTGAGTCAGTTTCTGAATCATGTAGAATTCGGGCGCAGGTATGCCGGTCCCTTCTCAGGACGTGACTACGAGCTTATCGGCACCGGTTCCGGATTCTTTCGGGGGGAATTGACCAGGCGATGCCAACCGCCTGTTTTGCGGACTTCTTATGTCGGCTCGATGTCGCCGAGGTGACGGGAGACCGCCAGCCACGAGCCTGCCAGGCCCAGCCCGGCCCCGGCGACCAGCAGTGCCGCGATACCCGTCGCACCGATGAACTGCAGGGCGAAGTCGCTCTGATAGAGGGTCGCCAGACGGGAAACCGGGCCGTTCAGCAGCCCGAATGCAAGCTCTACCAGGGCGCCGGCGATCATGGCACCCAGGACGCCGTGCCAGAGCCCCGTGTAGAGGAACGGGCGCCGAATGAACGCGTCGGTGCCGC
>Ga0102956_1000496_pt1 | contig 14265 bp, 13 predicted proteins | sample SalPonF2_A_D2_MG_FD_84515 | JGI IMG/M metagenome (GOLD analysis project Ga0102956, IMG submission 84515) | Salt pond soil microbial communities from South San Francisco under conditions of wetland restoration - Salt Pond MetaG SF2_A_D2_MG ...
CCCAACCGCTTCGAGTACGGCTACGGGCTGACACCGGAAATCGTGGCGGTGGCCGCCGCCCGGCAGCCCCAGCTCATCATGACCGTCGACAATGGCGTCTCCAGCATCGAGGGCGTGGCCGCGGCGCGCGCCCGGGGCATCCGGGTGGTGGTCACCGATCATCACCTGGCGGGGGAGCGCCTGCCGGCTGCCGACGCCATCGTGAATCCCAACCTGGCGGGCAACCCGTTCCCCAGCAAGCACCTGGCGGGTGTCGGCGTCGCTTTCTATGTGCTGCTGGCCCTGCGGGCCAGGCTGCGGGCCGCCGGTTGGTTCGGGCGCGGTGGCGGCCGCGAGCCCAACCTGGCCGAGCTGCTGGACCTGGTCGCGCTGGGCACGGTGGCGGATGTGGTGCCCCTGGACCACAACAACCGCATCCTGGTGCATCAGGGGCTGTGCCGCATTCGGGCCGGGCGCTGCGTGCCGGGCATCGCGGCGCTGCTGGAGCTGGCGGGCCGGGACCGCGGGCGCATCACCGCGTCCGATCTGGGGTTCGTGGTGGGACCGCGGCTGAACGCCGCCGGGCGTCTGCAGGACATGTCCCTGGGCATCGAATGCCTGCTCGCCGACGACCCGGGCCGGGCGCGGGAGATGGCGTCCCGCCTCGATCAGCTCAACCGTGAGCGCCGTACCATCGAAGCCGAGATGCAGGCCCAGGCACTGGAGGAGCTCGAGCGCCTGCACCTGGACGGCGACGGTCTGCCCACCGGCCTGTGCCTGTTCGACGAGCGCTGGCATCAGGGCGTGATCGGCATTCTGGCCTCGCGCATCAAGGAGCGTCTGCATCGTCCGGTGATCGCCTTTGCGCAAGCCGCAGAGGGCGAGCTCAAGGGGTCGGCCCGCTCGGTTGTCGGGCTGCACATCCGCGACGCCCTGGACGCGGTGGCCGCCCGGCATCCGACGCTCATCGACCGCTTCGGCGGCCATGCCATGGCGGCGGGCCTGTCCCTGCCCCGGGCCCATCTGGAAGCCTTTCAGGCCGCCTTCGACGAGGTGGTGCGTGAACGGCTCGACGACGATGCCCTGCGCGGCGTGATCTACAGTGACGGAGAGCTGGCCGCCGAAGATTTTTCCCTGGACACCGCGGAGCGTCTGCGCAACGCCGGCCCGTGGGGTCAGGGATTTCCGGAGCCGGTCTTCGATGGCCTGTTCGAGGTGCGCAGCCGGCGCGTGGTGGGGGAGCGTCACCTGAAGCTGACGGTCATTCCCCAGGGGACGGCGGCGGTACTGGATGCCATTGCCTTCAACCAGGCCGACGGCGAATATGCGGCTGCGGGGGCCACAGTCCGCCTGGCCTACCGTCTGGATGTGAATGAGTTCCGTGGCGCACGCAGTGTGCAGTTGGTCGTCGAGCATATGGCCGGCTCCTGAGTGACCCCGGCAAAGCCGCCGGTCGCGCTTGTCTATCCTTGGAGCCAGGGACTGCGGATCCACAGGAGGGTGGCGCATGAATATCCAGGTAAAACGTGTCTACGACGAACCCAGCCGCGGCGATGGTGAACGGGTGCTGGTGGACCGCGTCTGGCCTCGCGGCGTGCGCAAGGCGGACGCCCGGCTCGATGACTGGCTGAAGGACGTAGCGCCCAGCAGTGCTCTGCGCAAATGGTTCGGCCACCAGGACAGCCGCTGGGACGAGTTCAAACAGCGTTACTTTCGGGAACTGGACGGGAAACCGGACCTGGTGGAAGGGCTGGCACAGCGGGCCGGCCGCCGGCGTGTGACCCTGCTGTTCGGCGCCAGGGACCGCGACCACAACAATGCGGTGGCCCTGCGCGAGTACCTGCAGCACGGACGCGGTCACTGACTTCGGCGCTTCGGCGCGTCCTTCGCGGGCATCTGCGAAGACGCCGTCTAACCGGCTGAGACGGCGACGTTTTCCCCTCATGGCAGGTGACACCGGACGGCTTCGGGTAGTATCATTGCTCGCTTGTCGTCAACCCAACAAGCGCATTCCGAATCATGCTCGAAATCAATCCGATCGTTACCCAGATCAAAGACCTGCAAGGGCGTTCCGAGTCCCTGAGGGGGTATCTTTGACTTCGATACCAAGCGCGAACGCCTGACCGAGGTCAGCCGCGAGCTGGAACAGCCCGACGTCTGGAACGATCCGGAACGGGCCCAGGAACTGGGCCGCGAACGGGCCCGCCTGGAAGAGGTGGTGGGAACCCTCGAAAAGATGGAACAGGCGCTGGCCGACGCCGGCGACCTGATCGAGATCGCCCGCGACGAGGACGACCAGGACACGGCCGACGCGGTGACCTCCGACCTCGAGAAGCTGGAGTCGGAAATTGCGGCGCTGGAGTTCCGCCGCATGTTCTCTGGGGAGATGGACGAGTCCAACGCCTTCCTGGACATCCAGGCCGGCTCCGGCGGCACGGAGGCCCAGGACTGGGCCGAGATGCTGCTGCGCATGTACCTGCGCTGGGCCGAGCGCCATGACTTCAAAGCGGAGCTGATTGAAGTGTCCCCCGGGGAAGTGGCCGGCATCAAGAGCGCCACCGTCAAGGTGGAGGGTGATTACGCTTTCGGTTGGCTGCGCACCGAGACCGGCGTGCACCGTCTGGTGCGCAAGTCGCCGTTCGATTCCGGCAACCGTCGTCATACCTCTTTCGCCGCCGTGTTCGTCTCCCCCGAGGTGGCCGACGATATCGACATCGACATCAATCCGGCGGATCTGCGGGTGGACGTGTACCGGGCCAGCGGCGCCGGCGGTCAGCACGTGAACCGCACCGAATCGGCGGTGCGCATCACCCATGTACCCAGCGGCATCGTGGTGCAGTGCCAGAACGACCGTTCCCAGCACAAGAACCGCGCCACCGCCATGAAGCAGCTCAAGGCCAAACTCTACGAGCTGGAGATGCACAAGCGACGCAGCGAGCAGCAGGCCCTGGAGGAGTCCAAGTCGGACATCGGCTGGGGCAGCCAGATCCGCTCCTACGTGCTGGACCAGTCCCGCATCAAGGATCTGCGTACGAGCGTGGAGGTGGGCAATACCCAGGCGGTGCTGGACGGCGAATTGGACGGCTTCATCGAGGCCAGCCTGAAAGCGGGCCTGTAAGCCGCCGCCCTACGGCCACTTGCCCCCGACAACTCAAACGAGCCGAAAGAACCCGCGATGACCGATAACCAAGACGAGCACCGCCTGATTGCCGAACGCCGCGCCAAGTTGGCGGCCCTGCGCGAGCGGGGCATCGCGTTCCCGAACGACTTCCGGCGTAACGTGGTGGCCGGCGAGCTGCATGCCGAGTACGGCGACAAGGACAACGAGGCGCTGGAGGCCGACCCGCGTCGGGTATGCGTTGCCGGTCGGCTGATGGCCAAGCGGGTCATGGGCAAGGCGAGCTTTGCGCATCTGCAGGACATGTCCGGCCGCATCCAGCTGCGCCTGGAACGCGACGCCCTCCCCGAAGGGCGCTATCAGCAGTTCAAGGGCTGGGACATCGGCGACATCGTGGGTGTGGAAGGCACCCTGTTCAAGACCAAGACCGGCGAGCTGACGGTCAAGGCCGAGGATGCGCGTCTGCTCACCAAGTCCCTGCGGCCGTTGCCCGACAAGTTTCACGGGCTGACCGACCAGGAGGCGCGCTACCGCCAGCGCTATCTGGACCTGATCATGAACGACGTGGCCCGGCGCACCTTCCAGATGCGCACGCGCATCGTGCAGTACATCCGCGAATTCCTGAACGCCCGGGGTTACATGGAAGTGGAAACCCCGATGATGCAGATGATTCCCGGCGGCGCCACGGCACGGCCGTTCACGACCCACCATCATGCTCTGGACATGCAGCTGTTCCTGCGCATCGCCCCAGAGCTGTATCTCAAGCGCCTGGTGGTGGGCGGCATCGAGAAGGTCTACGAGATCAACCGCAATTTCCGCAACGAGGGCCTGTCCACACGCCACAATCCGGAATTCACCATGCTGGAATTCTATGAGGCGTACGCGGACTACCGTGATTTGATGGATCTCACCGAAACCCTGCTGCGGACCATGGCGCAGGAGCTGCTCGGTTCCACGACCCTGACCTGGCAGGACGAGGAATACGATTTCGGCAAGCCCTTCCACCGCATGACGGTGAAGGAGTCGATCCTGCAGTTCAATCCCGATGTGACCGCCGCCCAGTTGGAAGACCTGGGCGCCGCCCGGGCGTTGGCCAGTCACATCGGCATTCCCCTGAAAGCCTCCTGGGGGCTGGGCAAGGTGCAGATCGAGATCTTCGAGAAGACCGTGGAGTCGAACCTGAAGCATCCGACCTTCATCACCGCCTATCCCACCGAGGTCTCGCCCCTGGCGCGCCTGAACGATGACGATCCCTTCGTTACCGACCGTTTCGAGTTTTTCGTGGGGGGGCGGGAGATCGCCAACGGCTTCTCGGAGTTGAACGACGCCGAGGACCAGGCGGAGCGCTTTCGGCGTCAGGTGGAGGAAAAGGAGGCGGGCGACGAAGAGGCCATGCACTTCGACGCGGACTACATCACCGCCCTCGAGCACGGCATGCCACCCACCGCCGGTGAAGGTATCGGCATCGACCGGCTGGTGATGCTGTTCACCGATTCACCGTCGATCCGTGACGTGCTGCTGTTCCCCCACATGCGGCCGTAGACGGACCGCCGCCGGTCAGGACGCCGTGGTGCCGGTCTCCGCCTCGGCGAAGGGATAGGGAAGGGCGAGGAGCTCCATCACCGGACCGTCCAGGGCGCCGTAGTGCAGGGTGTCGCCTTCGGCGCTGGCGATCTGTACCACCGCCAACAGGGCGTAGCCGCCGTCCGGATGAGGGCGGGCGTCCACGATGCGACCGACACTCTGTTCCGCCCCGGTGCCGGGCGAGAACAGCTCATCGCCGGGGACCGGAGCCTGTTCAGCGGCCAGCCGGCCCAGATACATGCGCCGTTTGAGCTTGCCCAGATACTGGGTGCGGGCGACCACTTCCTGGCCGGGATAGCAGCCTTTCTTGAAGTCCACCGCGCCGATCAGCTGCATGTTGGCCATCTGGGGCACGAAGGCGTCGGCGGTGGCCGGATAGATCACCGGTATGCCGGCCATGATGTCCAGCAGCGCCCATGCGGTGGAGCCGATGGGTGCGCTGCGCACGTTCGACGTGTCCCACAGCTTGCGCATGATCTCCAGAGGTCCGTAGATTTCGTAGCGGGGATGTCCGCCGGGAACCCGAATGAGCGTGCATTCCCGGGCCTGGACCGCCTGGTCCACCGCTTCCGGAACGGCTCCGAAGAAGTCCTGCAGCGGGTCGGAGACGCCGGGACCGGAGACACCGATCTGTACGAACGTGTTGCTGGCGTCATCCAGGGTAACTTGGGCCCGCAGCACGAACATGCGCAAACGTTTCATGCTGGTATCCACCAGCGATGCCGGCATGCGCAGGTAGTAGGTGTCTCCCCGCCGGAATACGCGGAAGCTGGCAAGCATCCGGCCCTTTGGGCTGCAATAGCTGCTGAGCTGGCTGTGGGTGTCGTCCACCTGTCGGATGTCGTTGCTGAGCTGACCCTGAAGGAAGGTTTCGGCCTCGGCGCCGTGCACGGCGATCAGACCCTGATGGGACAGATCGGCGAACACATCGCCGGTCAGGGCAATGCTCAGTTCCTGGTCCGGGTTGCCGTAGGTAGCCACTTCGCCGTCGCACAGCTCGGCGCCGGCCTTTTCGAGAAATTCCTTCCACTCTGCTTTCATCACTCGCGCCCCACAGGTTGCAGGGGCCAAATGGTAGACAATCTGTGCCGCCCTGTCAGCAGCCGTGCCGGATCCTGCGAACCCCGAAGGGGGTCGTCATTCTGACGGGAGCCGGCTCGTTCGTCCGGCCAGGTGGGGGGGGGTGGGCCGTGGCCCGGCCATATGAGCAGGCGACGGGGCAGCGGGACGGCAATTGGGGCGGGTCGTTCGGTTTGTGGCGGACAGGCTGCAACCGCGATGTTCTTGCCCCGGGCTCTAGTGGTCTGGCGCGTCGGTTCGGTAGAATGCTATAAAAGTGAAAATGAGCATGAATCCCAGATGAGCGGGCACCCGGCACCCCCGAAATTCCTTAATCTGCTGCGCATCCGCATGCCCGTGGGCGCGGTCGCCTCGTTCGGACACCGTTTTGCCGGCGTCGTGCTCTTTCTTGTGGTTCCTCCGGGTATTTATCTGCTGGACCTTTCCGTCCAGGGTCCCGCCGGGTTTGCCCGGGCGGCGGCGTTGTGGCATTCGGTTCCCGTGCAGCTGCTTTCCATCGCCGTGGTATGGTCTCTTGCCCATCACCTGTTCGCCGGCCTGCGCTTCCTGCTCATCGATCTGGAGGTGGGGGTGGACCGGCGCCGCGCGCGCCGCAGTGCCTGGGCGGTGAACCTGGCCGCCCTGTTGGTGGTGCTGGGCTACCTTGGAGCCCTGTTGTGACCGGTGCCGCCCACGGACTCAGAGCCTGGTTGCTGCAGCGCTTCACGGCTGTCTATCTGGCCGGATTCCTCCTCTTTGTGGTGGTACGCTTCGGTGTTTTCAGTGCGCCGATGGGCTATCAGGCCTGGCATGCCTGGCTTGCCGAGCCGCTGGTGAACCTGGCGGCGGCCCTGTTCGTGCTGTCGGTGGTCGGTCATGCCTGGGTCGGGATACGGGACGTGATCATGGACTATGTCCGTCCCGCCGGCATGCGGGTTGCGGTGCTGGCGGCTGCGGCGCTGGCGCTGATTGCCTGCGCCGCCTGGGGACTGAGGGTACTGTTTCTGGTGACGGTGAACGCATGACGGATGACTGGCGCGAACGGCGCAGCGTGGCGCGCGGTGGGACGGAGAAGGAGGTGCCGCGGCGCAAGTTCGACACGCTGATCGTCGGGGCGGGCGGCGCGGGATTGCGCGCCGCCCTGCAGCTGGCCCGAGCCGAGGCCCGTGTGGCGGTGGTGTCCAAGGTGTTTCCCACCCGTTCTCACACGGTGGCTGCCCAGGGCGGCGTCAATGCGGCCCTGGGTAACGTGCTGCCGGACAACTGGCACTGGCACATGTTCGACACCGTCAAGGGCAGTGACTACCTGGGCGATCAGGACGCCATCGAGTACATGTGCCGGGCCGCCTCACGGCTGGTCTACGAACTCGAACACATCGGCGTGCCGTTCTCGCGCCTGGACAGCGGACATATCTACCAGCGGCCATTCGGCGGGCAAAGCCGCGATTTCGGCGGTGAACAGGCCGCCCGCACCTGCGCGGCGGCAGACCGCACCGGCCACGCCATCCTGCATTCGCTGTACCAGCAGAACATCCGGGCCCGTACGCACTTCTTCGATGAGTATTATTCCGTCGACCTGATCCGGGACGACGAAGGTTACATTCTGGGCGCTCTGGTGCTGGATATCGCCACCGGCGAGCCCATGATCATCGAAGCCAAGACCACCTTGCTGGCCACCGGGGGCGTGGGACAGTTGTTCCGTACCAATACCAATGCGTTGATCAACACCGGCGACGGCATGGCGATGGCACTGCGGGCGGGCATACCGCTGCAGGACCTGGAATTCTTCCAGTTCCATCCCACCGGGGTGGCGGGCAAGGGCATGCTGATCACCGAAGGCGCCCGCGGCGAAGGCGGCTATCTGGTGAACAGTGAGGGTGAACGGTTCATGGAGCGCTATGCGCCCCATGTGAAGGATCTGGCCAGCAGGGACGTGGTCAGCCGCGCAATCGCCACGGAAGTGCGCGACGGACGCGGTTGTGGTCCGAACAAGGACTACGTGCTGCTCAAGCTCGATCACCTGGGGGCGGACGTGATCCGCTCACGTCTGCCTGGAATACGCGACACAGCGCTGACTTTTCTGCATATCGACCCGATCGATACGCCCATTCCGGTTTATCCGACGGCTCACTACACCATGGGCGGCATTCCCACCAACCGTCATGCCCAGGTGGTGGTACCCGAGCATCACGGCCCGGAGGAGGTGATCCCCGGCCTGTACGCCGCCGGCGAATGCGCCTGCGTTTCCGTGCACGGAGGCAACCGTTTGGGTGGCAATTCCCTGCTGGACATTCTGGTGTTCGGGCGGGCGGCGGCCAACCATATCAGCGGGCATCTGCAGGAGAACCGGTATCACCGTGCACTCTCCCGCGAGGGGGTGGAACGAGCCATGGGTCGACTGGCGCGCTGGGAAGGCAACGGCGACGGCGAATCGGTGGATGCGCTGCGCAGCGAGCTGCAGCAGACTATGGAACACTACTGCGGGGTGTTCCGCACCGAAGAGGTGCTCGAGGAGGGCCTGGAGCGGGTCCTGGCGCTGGAAGAGCGCCTGCAACACGCCCGCTTGCGGGACCACAGCAGAGTGTTCAATACGGCCCGCATCGAGGCCATGGAACTGGAGAATCTGATGGATATCGCCGTGGGCACCGTGCGCGCGGCGCTGGAGCGGCGCGAGAGCCGCGGTGCTCATTCGCGCATCGATTACCCCGAGCGCGATGACGTGCGTTGGCTGCGCCACAGCCTGTATTTCCGGGAGGGGCGGCGCATGGACTACAAGCCCGTGCGCATCAAGCCGCTGACGGTGGATTCATTCCCGCCCAAGCCGCGGGTCTATTGATACCGGGAGCAAAGGCTTTCTTCATGCGATTTTCCGTCTACCGCTACAATCCGGAAACCGACGAGCGGCCGTACATGCAGGACTTCGAACTGCCGGCCGACGAGGTTCATCCCGGTATGATGCTGCTGGACGCGCTGCTGGCGCTGAAGGCCCATGACGAGACCCTCAGCTTTCGGCGCTCCTGCGCCGAGGGGGTATGCGGCTCGGACGGCATGAACATCAACGGACGCAACGGGCTGGCCTGTGTCACGCCTGTTGCGCAGCTCCGGGAACCGGTGCGTATCCGGCCGCTGCCGGGCTTGCCGGTGATCCGCGACCTGGTGGTGGACCTGACCCAGTTCTACGAACAGTACCGGGCGGTAAAGCCTTACCTGATCAATCGGGAGCCGGAACCCGAGGTGGAGCGCCTGCAGTCCCCGGCCGAGCGTGCCGCGCTGGACGGCCTCTACGAGTGCATCCTGTGCGCGTGCTGTTCGACGTCATGCCCCTCGTTCTGGTGGAACCCCGACAAGTTCCGGGGGCCGGCCGCATTGTTGCAGGCCTGGCGCTTCCTGGCGGACAGCCGTGATGAGGCCACCGAGGAACGGCTCGCGGATCTGGATGGGCCGTTCAAGCTGTTTCGCTGTCATACCATCATGAACTGCGTGGAAGTCTGTCCCAAGGGATTGAATCCCACCCGGGCCATCGGTCGTATCAAGGAGCTGATGGTGAAACATTCATTGTGAGCGCGGTCGTTCGCATCCCGGGACGGCCCATCGGCAGCGGTGTCTGCATCCGCAAGGGCCATGTCCGATAGGCGGGCCGAGCGCAACAGGCTCCAATGGCAATGCCGTCGGGGCATGCGGGAGCTGGATGAGCTGCTGCTGCTCTTCCTCGACCGGGGCTACGAAAGCCTGGATGCGAAAGGCAGACGTGCCTTCGCTGTACTGCTGGGATATCCGGATGCGGTCCTGCTGGAATGGCTGATGGGCCGTATGGTTCCCACCGACAAGGAGGTCGGTCATGTCGTCGACGCCATTCGCCGGGCCGCTGCGCCTTGAGCCGCAAGTCTCGCGCTCACTGACCCGGTTCCTGTTCTTCCTCCATGCACTTGCTCTGGTAGCCGCCTGGACGGCCCCGCTTGCCTGGCTGGTCAAGCTGGTGTTGACCGCGGCCGTTCTGATCGGCGGCTGGCGCGAGCTACGTCGCCAACGGGGCGTTCGCGACGCCACGTTGCTGCGGATCGTATGGGGAGCTGACGGCACCTGGAGTGTCCGCGTTAATGGGCGGTGGCAATCGGCCCGTCTGGAGCCAGACGTCCACGAGCACCCGCTGCTGGTCGTTCTGCCTTTGCGTACCGAAGATGGCCGTGTGCGTCGGATCGTCATTGCCCCCGACGCGATCGACGCCGACAGCTACCGGCGATTGCGGGTTCGTATTCGGCAATCGGGATGACGGCCGCCGCATGAAGGACGCGGCAGAGTCAGCGCATGGAGCATCGGCCGGCGTGACGGAGAATTGCTCGCCGCCCAGGCAGACCGCGGCATCCACCGGATGAACCGTTCCGGGGAGCCGTTGGCCGACAACGCGCCGCATGTCATCGCCGGCACAATTCCATTAACCATCCGTTGCGGCCTTGAAGCCTTCCAAGTACAGCAGCGGTAATGCCACTCGCTTTCTGCGGTTGTCAGCCGTCTCTGTCGCCTCCCGGAGCCGGACGGTGAACGGCGACCCATGGACCGGCGCTGCCGGTCCCGAAGAAAGAATGCGGCCGTGCGGGTGCGCTCGATGCGCCTGTGTAAAAACTCTTGCATCTTACTCGTGCGCTCGATCGCGGCGTCCAATGCACAAATGTAAAAACACGGTCAGATGCATCAACGTTCGGATGCATTATTTACACACTAAATGCATTTGCGCGTTCGGATGCGCGGGGTTGTTGACCTGCATCATGGAAGCAAACCACTGACGAGCTAAAGTAGGCAGCGTCGGAGCAGGAGACGTGAGGCGCATCGCTACCAATGCCATGGTTGAGTCAAGAATTCCATAGCAGGCTGCTCCGGTTCAACGATGGCGGGAAGAGAGCGTGTCGAACGGAAGCGATGGACAGCAGGAGCAGTCGTCGGCCATACGTGATCTTTGCGCGATATCTGTGCCGGTATGCGATTGGACTTGTGTCCAGCTCCTACTAGGACCATGCGCCATGGTGCCATTTAAGGTTTGGCGCCCCCCAGACTGGTCTTGTGCCCGCAGAGTGTCGGGTCCGCAGGGCAAGCAGTCACCCCAAGCGGTACGTTTGCTGTTAGCGTGCCACTGCCACATCTCGTTTTCGGAGGTATTTCATGCCAGATTTTGACAAGAAGATTTCCCGCCGTTCCGTGCTTAAAGGTGCCGCGTTGATTGCCGGTGCCACAGTCGGATCCAGTCTGCTTGTAGGCAATGCATCAGCCAAGGTCCCGAAGACGGCGATGCATTACCAGGATCACCCCAAGAGTGGTCAAGAATGCTCGACGTGCATCCAGTTCGTCCCTGGCAGCTCGCCGAAGAGCATGGGTACCTGCAAGCTGGTGCAAGGATCGATCAGCCCCCACGGTTATTGCGTCGCGTACTCTCGCAAGTAGCAAATCCCTGCAGATGAAGCATGCCGGCTTCGTTCGAACCGCGCGAAGTCGGTATGCCCTCCCGGTTTCGAAGATGTCGGCTGCGGTGCAGCGACTGTGGGGCTGCACGGGTCCGGACGTTTGAATCGAGCCGCGTCTCTCCGGACGGGGCTGGCATCGATCGCGGACTCGAAGCGTCTGCTCCCGCGTCAGTCGCACCGGGGAGCCTCTGCGTTGCCTATCGTGCTGCGGTGCACTTTGATCCGTGTAAACTGCGCTTTGCGCGTATTGCGCGCCCTGTCTCGACGGCCGATCCACGATGTTGAGATAGAACCTGCGGACACCGATGGGCGCCCGTTGGTACGGGTGCCACACAGCGTGCACGGTGCTGCGCGTGACTGCGTTCTGGAACGCGAAGCCTCACAGGCAAGCACAAACCTGCTTTAAGGGTATTTCCCGAAGGACGGCGCCGGTTGGTGCGTGGCGGCCTGGCGAGCTCGTTGGTGCCGTGGCTGCCGGGAATTGCGGAGCCGCGAACTCCCTCAGGGGTTGGGACGCCTCGAAGAGCGGACGACGGGCTTCGTGGTTTGATGCCGCCTGAAGGCCCGACGCGGATTGGAAGTGACGGCGTTGCCGTGTGGTCGGCAGTGCCTGCTCGTTTCAGAACGGCTGACGGCGGCAACGCGCCGATCGGCAGGGACAAGGCGCGGTCGAAAGCGGTTACCGCATCAGCCGGTGCCCCGTTCCTCCGGCGGCAGTGCCATCTGGCCCCGCTTGGCAAGGGCGGCACGCCGCTCCCGGGCCAGTCGCCGGACCGTTCCCACCATCGGCTTCAACTCTGCCGCGGCGGCCAGGGAGTCTTCCACGGTTGCCGCTTTGCGGGCCTGCCCGGGCGCCGATTCAAATTGCGGTTTGTGTGCCTCTTCCAGTTCGTCGCTCAGTTCGTCGGTCATTCCGGTGTCCTCTTTGTTGTGCGCACCCCGCAGGGGGGCGGCAGGGTGTAGACAAGGATGGCTCAGGCCACTTTAGGGCGACGTGGGCGGGCTGTAAAGCACTGTCGTAATGCGGAAATTCCGTGCTCCTCAAGCAACAAACAGGCTTTTCCCCGGTGCCCCCCGACTGACTGACGAGTTATACGATCGCTAAAGAACAGCTTTAAGAAATTAAACTGTTATTTATCACCGTATCGTCCGTAGACTCGGCCCCAATGCCGATTCGATCCGCCTTAGGATTAAGCGATCCATAAAGGAAAACTTTAGAAACTTAAACTGTAATTAATCATTCGTTCCCCATAGACTGCCGCCAATTTCTGCAGGCTAGGGCTGCGGACCCGTGACGCGAAGCCATCGATCAACACTCAGTATCGCAAACAGGAGGACTCCTCAATGAGCGCGAATTACCAAGCGGGCGTAAAAGAGTACCGCGAGATGTACTGGACCCCGGACTATGTGCCGCTTGATACGGATCTGCTGGCCTGCTTCAAGTGCACCGGTCAGCCGGGCGTTCCCCGTGAAGAGGTCGCCGCCGCTGTCGCCGCGGAGTCTTCCACCGGTACCTGGAGCACCGTGTGGTCGGAGCTGCTGACCGACCTCGAATACTACAAGGGCCGTGCCTACCGCATCGAGGACGTGCCGGGTGATTCCGAGTCCTTCTACGCCTTCGTCGCCTATCCCATCGACCTGTTCGAGGAAGGTTCCATCGTCAATGTGCTGACCTCCCTGGTCGGCAATGTGTTCGGCTTCAAGGCCCTCAAGCACCTGCGCCTGGAAGATATCCGTTTCCCCATCGCCTACATCAAGACCTGCATGGGCCCGCCCAACGGCATCCAGGTCGAGCGCGACCGGCTCAACAAGTACGGCCGTCCGCTGCTGGGGTGCACCATCAAGCCCAAGCTGGGCCTGTCGGCCAAGAACTACGGTCGCGTCGTGTACGAGTGCCTGCGCGGCGGTCTGGATCTGACCAAGGACGACGAGAACGTCAATTCGCAGCCGTTCATGCGCTGGCAGAACCGCTTCGAATTCGTGGCCGAGGCCGTGCTCAAGGCGCAGGACGAGACCGGCGAACGCAAGGGGCATTACCTGAACGTCACGGCGCCCGATGCCGAGCAGATGCTGGAACGTGCCGAGTTCGCCAAGGAACTGGGCATGCCCATCATCATGCACGACTTCCTGACCGGCGGTTTCACCGCCAACACCAGTCTGGCCAAGTGGTGCCGGAAGAACAGCATGCTGCTGCACATTCACCGCGCCATGCATGCGGTGATCGACCGTCATCCGAAACACGGCATCCACTTCCGGGTGCTGGCCAAGTGCCTGCGCCTTTCCGGCGGCGATCACCTGCACTCCGGCACCGTGGTGGGCAAGCTGGAGGGCGATCGCGCCTCCACCCTGGGGTTCGTTGACCAGTTGCGTGAATCGTTTGTGCCCGAGGACCGCTCGCGCGGCGTGTTCTTCGATCAGGACTGGGGTTCCATGCCCGGTGTGTTCCCGGTCGCCTCCGGCGGCATCCACGTCTGGCACATGCCCGCGCTGGTCACCATCTTCGGGGACGATTCCTGCCTGCAGTTCGGCGGCGGCACCCAGGGTCATCCGTGGGGCAACGCGGCCGGCGCGGCGGCCAACCGCGTTGCGCTGGAGGCCTGCGTGAAGGCCCGCAACCAGGGCCGCGAGCTGGAGAAGGAGGCGCGCGATGTGCTGACCGAGGCCGCCGCCAACAGCCCCGAACTCGCCATGGCCATGGAGACCTGGAAGGAAATCAAGTTCGAGTTCGAAACCGTGGACAAGCTGGACGTCGCCTGAGCGCACGCCGCGCTCGCTGCGAACCCGACATTGAACTGAAGCGAGGAACACGATCATGGCAAGCATGTACGAGATGGGTGACTACCAGACCGCCCACACCCTTGAGACCTTCGGCTTCCTGCCGCCCATGACCCAGGACGAGATACACGAGCAGATCGTCTACCTGCTCGCCCAGGGTTGGACACCGGCCATCGAGCACGAGCATCCCTCCCGGGCCACCAACCACTACTGGACCATGTGGAAGCTGCCGTTCTTCGGTGAGACCAGCCTGGGCAACGTCATCAACGAGCTCGAGGCCTGTCACCGCGCCTATCC
>Ga0102956_1000497_pt1 | contig 14228 bp, 6 predicted proteins | sample SalPonF2_A_D2_MG_FD_84515 | JGI IMG/M metagenome (GOLD analysis project Ga0102956, IMG submission 84515) | Salt pond soil microbial communities from South San Francisco under conditions of wetland restoration - Salt Pond MetaG SF2_A_D2_MG ...
ACCCCCTCGTCCGCCTCCAGGGTGGGCTTCATGGCACGGACAGCCTCGCTCATGCGCATGGCGGCCTTGCCGGTCGGGGCCGCCAATGCGATGCGCATCGGGATGCCGTCCGCCTGCTCCACCAGCATGGCCAGCACGCGGGTCACGGTGGTGGTCTTGCCGGTACCGGGTCCGCCGGAAATAATGCACAGCCCTCGAAGCACCGCGACCGTCGCGGCGATCCGCTGCCAGTCCGGCGCCGCGGCGTCGGCAGGAGGGAACAACCGCTGCAGTTGCGCGGCCAGCAGGCCCCTGTCCACCGTCGGCACCCAACGGGCCCGCTCCCGGAGCTCGCGCGCCAGGCGCCGTTCGTAATCCCAATAGCGATACAGATACAGTCGGCCGGCCGCATCCAGCACCAGCGGCCGGAACTCATCCGGTTCGCCCACCACGGCGCTGGCGTGCAGCCCACTCAGCCATTCATCCAGCGCCGGCGCCGCAAGATCGGTCCCCGGCTCGCCGGTTGCCAGGGCCAGACCTGCGATCTCGCCCAGGTCGAGACACACATGGCCCTCCCGTACCGCCCGACTGGCCAGCGCCGCCCCGAGACACGCGGCCGGGGTCATGGCGGGATCCAGTCGCGCCAGCAGACGGGTGAAGTGGGCATCGAGCGCGCTGACAACCCCGACCCGCTGCAGTGCGTCCACATCAGCGACCATGGTGGTCCGCCCCCCTATCGAGATAGCTGTCCAAAGCCTCTATCAGGGCCGCCGCCGGCCGGTCATGAAACACCCCGGTCCGATTGCCGCGCTCGGGATCCATGCCGCGCAGAAACAGATAGTAGACACCGCCGAAGCAACGCTCGTAGCTGTAACCCGCCACCCGTCTGCGAAGATAGCGATGCAGCGCCACCGTATAGATCAGATACTGCAGCGAGTAACCATGCTGGCCTATGGCGGCGGCCAGTTGCCCGGGACCGTAGGCGTTGCCGTGATTGCCCAGCCAGTTCGATTTGTAGTCCGCCAGGTAGTAGCGCCCGTCCTGCTCGAAGACCAGGTCGATGAACCCTTTCATGAACCCGCGGACGGGCGAGAAGGCCAGACGGTCCATTTCCTCCGCGACGGCCGGCTCCGCCGTGAAGCCGTGCTCGCGCAGCACCCGCCTGAGACCCTGAGCGGTGATTTCGCCCAGCGGATAATAGAACTCCATTTCGTTCAGCCGCCTGCCGGAGGCTATACCCGCGAGGGTCAGCGAGCCCGCGTCGTCCAGCGGCGTCGTCACGATGCGCTGGAATGCGTCCACCAGCACCGGAACCCAGTCCTCCGAAAAGCGGTATTCGCGCAGCCCGCGGGCGATCAGGGCCAGCGTTTCCGCGCGCCCGTCCACCTTGCCGAAATCGAGCCGTTCCAGCAGGGTGTGCAGGCACTGGCCGGCCCGTGCGCCGCGGGGGAATGCGAAAAACTCCGTGCCGGAAAGCGGCGCCGACTCGCTCGCGGAGCTCGCATCGTAGTCCGGCCGCTCCGCGTCGGCGGCGCTGGCCAGGGCGGAAAAGCTCGTTACCCGCCAGTCCGGCGGCAACTGGTGGGAGAACACGCGTGCCGACAATGCCGCGGCGGGCGTGCGCGTCTCGTGCAGCACGGCCCGGTCTTCCGAAGGTGCCTCGGAAATCCCGATGACATCGTCGGCATCGCCCACCATGGCCTGCAGATCCCCGCGCAGCGCCTCGTCTCCCGCCTGCCGCACCCGTGCGGCGACCTCGGCCAATGTAGGCACAGTCGAGCCCGCCGGGCGGTGAAACAGCCAGGCCAGTGCCGACGTCTCGCACTGCTTCACGGCCCCCCAGGCCAGATAACAGCGGGACTTCGCGCGGGTCAGCGCCACATAGGCGAGGCGTATGCTTTCGGCCAGTTCCTCGCGCCCGGCCAGCGCACGGTGGGCATCGAGCTGCGCCGAACCCATGTCCAGACGCGGCTCGAGGTCGTGGGCGGGGTCGTGAAAAACCACGGCGTCGCCCTGTTCCGACCACAGCTTGCCATCCCATAGAAATGGGCAGAAGACGACCGGATACTGCAGTCCCTTGGAGCCGTGGATGGTGACGATCTTCACCAGATCCTCGTCGCTTTCCAGGCGCAGCTGGGTTTCCTCCTCGCCGCTCTGTTCGTCACGCCGGTCGGCGAACCACTTCAACAGTCCTTCCATGCCGGCATCGCGGCGTCGTCCGTAGCCGTGCAGCAGCTCCGACAGATGCAGCAGGTTGGTCAGGCGCCGCTCCCCGTCCGGATAGCGCAGCAGGCGCATCGGCACCTGCTCTTCGGCGAGCAGCTGGCGGAACATGCGAATGAATCCATGTTCCAGCCACAACTCCCGGTAAGCGTGAAAACGCTCCAGCTGCATTTCCCAGTCCGCCCCGTTGCGGCTCAATGCATCCAGATCAGGGGCCGAGCGGCCGAGCATCTCGGTGACCAGCGCCGCGCGGACAAGCGCCTCGCGACCCGGTTCGGCGATGGCCATTAGGACCCGCTCGATCTCTTGCGCTTCCCGGGAATGGAACACATTGTCCTGGGCACGCTGCACGCTGGGCACGCCCAGGCCGGCCAGGCACTCGCGAACCATGCGGCCCTGCGTGTGACTGCGCACCAGCACCGCAATGTCGCCCCCGGAAAGCGCGTCGCCGCCGATGCGGGCGCGCCCTTCCCTGCCCGCCTCGAGCAAACGCGCAATCTCTGCGGCGGTGGCCTGGGCGCAAATCCCGTTGGCCTTTCCCTTGGCCAGGGGTTTGCCGTCCTCACCGCGGGACAGAAACCACATCCGCAGCGCCGTACCCGCCTCCCCGTCCACCAGCAGCGGTTCTGTCTCGCGGGACGGTGCGCGGGCCCCGGTGAAACGGATGTCCTCGAATACAAACGGATGGGCGCCGGCCCCGAACACGGTGTTGACCGCGCGTATCAGCTCGGGCGTGGAACGCCAGTTGGTATCCAGCGTGTAGCGCTTGCGGGCGGCCGCCTGGGCCTTGAGGTAGGCAAAGATGTCCGCGCCGCGGAAGCTGTAGATGGCCTGTTTGGGATCGCCCACCAGGAAAGCCGGCAGCGAGGAATCCCCGTAGATCCGGTCAAAGATGTCGTACTGCACGGGGTCGGTGTCCTGGAACTCGTCGATCAGCGTGGCCCGATAGCGCGAGCGCAGGTTGCGCACCAGCTCCCCGCCCTGCGGTGCGACCAGGGCGCGCTGCAGAGCGGTCAGCAGATCCTCGTAGGACTGCAGGCGGCGCTGCGCCTTGCGCACGGGGAGCTGCTCGCTGCACAGATGCAGGGCGCGCACCCGCAGGTCCGCCACGTAGGCGCCCAGCGCGGCATCCAGCTCGGCGGCGGCGTCGACCAGTGCATTGCACAGCTCGAAGAAAGGATGCTCGGGCGGTGCGCCGTTCTTCTTCACCGATGCCGCCAGCTCGCGGGCACTGAACTTCTCCAGCTTGTCGAAGCGGGGCAGCCCGGGCTCTTCCGGTTCCAGAAACAGCTCCAGCCGGGCCAGCCAGCCCGGGATGGATGTCTTCCGGTACCTGCTGCCGTTCAGCCCGTCGGCCTCCAGCAACAACGTCTCGATCCGTTCCCTGTCGACGCGCCAGCTGGCGCGTGCGGCCTGGAACGCCGAGCGGTAGCGCAGCTGGGCCGCCGACCAGTCGGCGCTCTGCGGCGCCAGTACCGGCAGCAACGGTCGGCCCGCATAGGCGCGTATCCTCCCAGCCAGACCAGCGGGACCGCCGAACTCGTCCACCATCGCGGCCGTTTCCAGAGACGAGGCAGCCGCGACCTCGCGCCGCCAGAAATCCTCCACCACTTCCAGCAGCAGCTCCGACTCGTCGGCCAGCAGCTCGGTTTCGAAGGGCACACCGGATTCCAGTGCGCTGTCGGCAAGCGCCCGTTGGCAGAAACCGTGGATGGTGAAAATGGCGGCTTCGTCGAAGCCACGGATAGCGCCCAGCAGCCGGGCGCGGACGCTCTCTGTGTCACTCCACCCCTGGATGAGGCGGCGACAGAACTCATCGTCGGAACCGCCCTCTTCCAGGGCCTGTCGGACCTGCACCAAACGGCTGCGGATACGGTCTCTCAGCTCTTCGGTCGCCGCCTTGGTGTAGGTCACCACCAGGATGCGGTCCACCGGTATCGCCGCCTCCGCCACCAGCCGCACATACAGCCCGGCGATGGTCCAGGTCTTGCCGGTGCCGGCACTGGCCTCGATCAGGTTGAGCCCACTGAGCGGCACATTGTAGACATCGAGCGCAGTCAAGGCTCCGCCGGCCATCAGGTCTTCTCCCGACAGGCCAGGAACGGCTCGTACACCCGGCGGGCAAGCTCCCGGAACTCGTCGTCCAGCGGGTCGCTGCCCCTGAACGCAAGCTGATAGTAGGGATTGGCGCTCTCGCCCCGTCCGAAATCGTTGCCCTCCCAGACACGCTGCGCCGCACCGTCATTGTCCGATTTGGCGTTCACATACTGGAATGCGCTGCGCGGAAAAAAATGCAGGGGAGCACGGAGCCCCCGCCAGTAGACGTCGGCCAGTTGCCCCAGTACCTCCCGGGCGTCGCCGACCGGGCCGAGGGCGATGTCTTCGTTCCGGGCGATGAACCGACTTTGGCAGGCGACACCTGCCGGCGCCGCGCAGTTCAGCACCAGGTGGCGCAGCCACAATCTGACCCAGTCGATGGGGCCGGCTTCAGCCAGTCGGTAATCCACCAGGCCGTCGCCGGACACGCCGGTCAAAGCGCCGGTCAATCGCACCTCGCCGAAGTCCAGGTTCACCGGCAGCACCCGGGTGCTCGCGGGCAGACACCCGGCGAGCCGCTCGGCCAGCGGACGCACCACCGCGTCTTCCTCCGCCACCGCCAGCTCGCCGACCCGGCCGTGGGGCAGCAAGCCGGCTCCCCGGGCGAGGGCCACCGACTGCTCCGGGCCGGCGCCCGCCAGCCGGCTCTGCAACAGCAGGGTTCTCACCCGCCGGCGGGCATCGTAGTCCAGCTGGAACGGTTCGTGGGTGTCCAGCAGGCCGTCCTGTTGCTCCAGGTGGATACCGAGACGATCCCGCAGCAGAAAACGCGTGGGGTTGACGAAAAACGCCACCAGCCTTTCGACTTCCACCGTCCTCCAGGTGTCGTCGGGCAGGTCGAGCTCGCCCGTGACCAGGGGCGCGCTCTCGACGCGCACGCCCTGGGCGGCGCGGCTCGCTTCGCACAACTCCCGCGAATAGCTGAACAGGGGCCCGTCGCCATGGAAGTAGCGCGGGCTGAACGGCTGCAGGGGGTGCTTGACCACCAGCCGCGTGCGCACCGACGCTCCGTCGGGCGCCGCGAAGCCCTGCTCGACATAATCGAGCAGCTCGCTGACCAGCACCGACGGCGGCACGGTACTGTTGTCGCGGATATTCTGTCCCACGTAGCTGATGTAAAGACAGCGCCTGGCGGACAGCAGGGTTTCCAGAAACAGGTAGCGGTCGTCGTCCCGCCGGGAACGGTCGCCGGGGCGAAACCGCTCCGCCATCAGATCGAAGCTGAGGGGGCGGTGCGCACGGGGTACGCTGTCGTAGTTCATGCCCAGCAGGGCAATCACCGGATGGGGAATGCTGCGCATGGGCACCATGGCACAGAACGTGACGCCGCCGCGCAGGAACCGGCTGCCCTCGGCGGGCCCGCCGAGACCGCGTTCCAGATGGGCCTGGGCCACATCCGCCGTGACCGGCGTGTCGAAGCCGCCGCGTTGGGCCTGCTCGCGCAGAGCCTCGATGGCTTCACGGATGGTCTGGGTCTCCGGCTCCTCTTCCTGGTCGGGCAGAAAAAACATGTCCAGCAACCAACCCAGCTCGTCAGCCCAACGGGCGACAGGCTGGCGGCCCGTGAGCCGACGCCCGGCCTCCACCGCGGCATCGAGAAACTCGCACAGCCGACCCAGCACCTGCGCTTCGCTGCCGTCCACCTCATAGGGCAGTGTAGCCCCGAACAACCTGCCGTCGGCCGGCATCGCCACACCCAGCAACAGGCGATCCAGCCCCTGCCGCCAGCTGTGCTCGCCGGTGGCCGGCAGCCCCAGCTGTCGCCGGTGGCGGGCATCGATACCCCAGCGGATGCCGGCTTCGCGGATCCAGCGGTGCACCACCGCCAGTTCATCTTCCGCGAACCCGAACCGTCGGCGCACGGCCGCCGTCTCCAGCAGACCGGCCATGGTGTCGGCGTCGTAGCGGCTGTCGCGCAGACCCAGCAGGCTCAGAAAAGTCGCCGTCAGCGGGCTTTCCGATGCGAGCGGCCGGTCCGCGATGGAAAACGGTATGTGACGCTCGTCCCGGACGCTGGAGAACACCGCTTCGATATACGGCGCGTACTGGTCGATGTCCGGCGCCATGACCAGCACGTCCGAGGCGCGCAGCTCCGGGTTGTCGGCAAACAGCCGCAGGAGCTGGTCGTGCAGCACTTCCACCTCGCGCATCGGCCCGTGACAGGCATGGATCTGCACCGAGCGGTCATCCGCCGCCGGCGGGACACGGGCCGCGCCCGCGGCGCCGCGGTCCTCCAGGGTCAGGATATCGCGCTGAATGCACTGCAGGAGCCCGTCTCCCCGGGGAGCGACGAAGTTGTCGGTCTCCTCGCCACCCAGTTCCTGCAGCAGATCGATGAAGTCCCGGCCCTGCTTGCCCAGGGAGGCCAGCAGGGCGTTGCCGGTTTCCAGATGCAGCGTCTGCTGCATCTGGGCCGAGCGCGCCGCCAGGTCCCGCTCGGCGATCACGTCCCCCCAATACTCCTGACAGGGATTGAGCACGAACAGGTGCAGGTCCATCAGGGCAGCCAGATGCTGGAGCACCGTCAGATAGGTAGGCGACAGGGAGGCGAGGCCGAACAGCACGGCCCGCTCGGGCAGTCGCCCGGATTCCACCCTGCCCCCCTGCACGGCCGCCGCGAACCGGTCCAGCACCCGGACCCAGTGCTGATCCGCCGAACCGGCGAGGCGGCGCCAGAGCCCCGCCTGCCAGTGCTCGTCTTCACCCCGCTCCCAGGCGCGGATCCAGTCGGGACGGTAGACCTGATACTGATCGAACAGGCCGGCAATACGCTCGGCAAGGTCGTAGGCGCGCCGGTCGTCGCCGTCGGCAAGGTAGGCCTCCAAGGCAGGGGCGACACCGCCTGCCTCGCTCGCCTGCAGGCGCTTGAGCACCCGCCATTTGAGGACCGCCGGATCGAACGCGGAACGCGCCGGCACCTGATCCAGAACCGCCTCGAACATGGACCACACGAACTCCGCCGGAAAACGGAACCGGGTGTTGGCCAGCACGCCCTGGCGCTTGGCCAGTTCCAGGGACAGCCAACGGGCCATGCCGTGGTTCTGCACGACCACTTCCTCCGGCGCCAGCGCGGCGCTCAGCGGCTGCCCCAGCACGTCGGCCAGGCGCGCGGCCAGGGCTTCCAGGCGATTGCCGTAATGGATCGTCAACATAGGGGTCTAAAGGATCACGGTCGTGGACTCTGCCGGCCCCATGGTACCCGATTGCACGGACCATTGACCCAATGCGGCCAGGGTATTTGAGGCCATCGCACGCCTTTGACACGCCGCTATGGTTTCTCCGGGATCCGGGCCGCCGCACCGGGCGGCATCTGCCGCTGCCGGGATCATTACCATCCTGCAATTGTCCGACAAAACCAATGCACGCCGGGATAATCTTGCAGCCATGCATCTGTACGGACAACGATCGCCCCGAACCCCCCGTTGGCTGCTGGCCGTCGGATTGCTGCTGGCCGCCGCGACCGCCACCGCGGGCACCGATGGCGTCGTGAAGGCCCGCAGCCGCACCGTCACGACCCGCCTGACGGCCTACGCCCGGGTGATGCCCGTGGCGGTGCTCAGCCTGCGTGCCCAACTGACCGGTATCCTCACGGGACTGAGGGTACTGCCGGGGGATCCGGTCGCATCCGGCAAAACGCTGGCCCGCCTGGCCGGGCCCGCGGTCAAGGCCCGCCTGGCGGCACGCCGCGATGCGGTCAAGAGCGCCCGGGCGGCGTTGGCTGCGGCCCGCAAGACCCTCGCAGTCCGTCGACGCAAGCTCACGCTGCGCCTCAGCACACAGCAGGCCGTGGATCAGGCGCGGGCCGGCCTGAGCGAAGCGCAGGCGAACCTGGACAGGGCGCACAGTCGCCTGCAGGCGGTAACGGAAATGACCCGCGTGCGCAGCGCCGGCAGCGGCTCGGTGCTGTCCGTACAGGCGGCGAACGGCGAACGGGTCAAGGCGGGCCAGGTGCTGCTCACTGTGCAGCCCGCCGGCGGCCTGTGGCTCACCGCCGTGTACTACGGAGCTACCGCTGCCTCGGTGCACGCCGGCATGCGCGGACGGTTCGTGCCGGCCGACGGCGGACCCTCCGTGGCGGTGAAGGTGCACAGCCTGGTCGGCCCGCTGCACCCCGACGGCGGCGAAACCGTGGGTCTGACGGCCGCCAAAACCTCCCCGGGCTGGCGCAACGGGGAAGCGGGAACCGTCACCCTGGCGGGCGCCAGACACACACTGGCGGCGGTTCCCACGCCGGCCCTGATCCTGAACCGGGGCCATTGGTGGGTACTGGTACACACCGCCGGCGGCAATCACCGCCGGCAGGTTGTCCCCGGACCGACGCGCGGCGGCTGGACCGCCATCCGCCAGGGGCTGCAGCCGGGCACGGCAGTGGTGGTGCAGAATGCCTACCTGGAATTCCATCGGGAGGTTTCCCGGCACTACCAGCCGCCCGATTGACATCCATGGCGACGCCCGGAAACCTGAAGACCCTGCTGACGCGCCCCCTGCTGTGGGGGCTCTTGTACGGCGCACTGATCGTCTACGGCGTCTACGCTCTCTACCATATTCCCATCGAGGTCCTTCCGCGCTTCGACTTTCCCCAGATCAGCGTCATCACGCACTACCCCGGCGCCAGCGCCACTGAACTGGAGACGCTGATCGTACGGCCCATCGAAAGCCAGTTGCTCACCCTCCCGGACCTGGTGAGCGTGCGCAGCACCATGGGACACGGCGAGGTCCAGACCGATGTCCGCTTTCGAAACGGTACCCATGCGCAGACGGACCTGCAGGCGGTATACAGCGCCATCGACCGGGCCCGCGGCCGGTTGCCGGCGGCGGCCCACCCTTACGCGGAAATCATGGGCAACGCCATCAACGAGGTGGCCGACTACACCGTGACCATCCCCCCGCAGGTCGCACCGGCTGCCGTGCAGCGCGCCATCCGCAGCCGCGTGGCACCCGCTCTGCGGGCCCTGCCCGGGGTGCAGCGGGTGGAGGTGTACGGCCCCGGCGACGAAGCGCTGTGGGTGCAGCCGAACCTGAATGCGCTGCACCACTACGGCGTGGCGGTCACCAGTCTCGTGCGCGCGATCAAACAACATGTGCTGCTCGGCCCCGGCGGCTACCTGTCCCGTGGCCACCAGCACATATTGATCGAAGCACGCAGCCTTCCGGTGCATGTCGCCGACCTGGAAGGGATCGCGGTGCCCGCACAGCACGGCCCCATCGCGCTGCGAAACCTGGCCCGCGTGGTGCGCGCAGCCGTGCCGGTCCACCACGCCGTGTACCTGGACGGCCGTCCCAGCGTCGCGGTCACGGTATTGAAGCAGCCCGGCGCCTCCACCGTGCCGGTGGACCAGGCAATCGCCCGCACCCTGGCCCGCACTGAAAACCAATTGCCCAAAGGCGCGCACTGGGTGCGCACCTACAGCCAGGGACACCTGGTGCATCTCATTTTTTCGGACCTGGGCCGCAACCTGCTGGTGGGTGCCGGTCTGGCCGTCGCCGTGTTGCTCTGGGTGCTCGGCGCCGGCCGGGGCATCTGGGCGCTGGCGTTCAGCATCCCCCTGTCTCTGCTGTTGGGCATCGCCGGCCTGTACGCCGGCGGCCACAGCCTGGATCTGATGACCCTCGGGGCGTTGACGGTCGCCGTGGGTCTGCTGGCCGACGACGCGATCATCGTGCTGGAGAGCATCTACCATCGCTGGGAGAACGGCTCGGCACACTGGGAAGGCGTCTGGCAGGGCGTGCGGGATATCGTCAGCCCCGATATCACCGGCACGCTCACCACCGTCTCGGTGTTCGTGCCGCTGGTGTTCGTCGGCGGGATCGCGGGCCTGTTCTTCGTCCCCTTCGCCCTCGCCATGGGCCTGGCGCTGATTGCTTCGCTCGCCATCTCCCTGACCCTCATTCCGCTTGCCCTGGGCTTCATCAAGGCCCGTCCGCCCACTCATACGACCCTGGCGGGCCGCACGTTGGAGAAGTTGCGTCAGCTCAACACTCACCTGTTCGACCTGGTGCTGCGGCATCCGCGCTTGAGCCTGCTGGGGTGTATCGCACTTCTGGGCGCAAGCGTGGCGGGCCTGCTTCTGGTGCCCATGAATTTTCTGCCACTGCCCAACGAAGGGGTGATGCTGGAGAGCTTCAGCCTGCCGCCCGGCACCGCCCTCACCCAGACCGAGGCGACGGTCCGCAGTATGACCCACCGGCTGCGGGCCGACCCGGCGGTGGCCCACACCTATGCACGCATCGGGTCGGCGAGCGGCACCGGCTACACCGAACCTTCCTATGCCGGGGAAATCCAGATTGCCCTGAAGCCGGACATCAACGTCAACAGTCTGGACCGCATCGGACAGCGCCTGCTCAAGGAGAGCCGCACCCCGGGCGTGCAACTGGGTCTGGATACGCCCACCATCGAACGCACCGGCGAGAGTCTTTCGGGCCTGCCACAGCCCTTCGTGATCCGCCTGTTCGGCAACCGCATTCCCACCCTGCGTTCACTGTCCGCCAGGATCACGCACCGCCTCAGGCATGTGGCCGCGCTCTCGGATATCTTCAACAACGACGCCTACCCGGTCACGCAACTGCGGCTGCTGCCCAGGCGGCGGGCCCTGGCCGCCTACGGCATGACGCCGGCCTCCCTGTACCGGCAGGTGGAACCGCTGATCGGCGGCAAGGTGCTGTCCGAGGTGCCCGACGGCAGCTATCCCCTGGACATTTATCTGCGCCTGGCGGGTGCGCCCCGGGATTCCCTGGCGGCACTGCGCCGTCTTCCCATTCATACCACCGGTTGGACCCCTCTCGGGCAGTTGGCGAAGCTCAAGCTGGTGCCGACCCCCAACCAGATCCGACATATCGACGGCGCGCGCGCCCTGGAAATTCTGGCCACCCCCACCGGCTCCCTGGGACATGCCATCGCCGCCGCCAAACACGCCCTCGCCGGTCTGCATCTGCCGCCGGGCTATCGGGTGTCGTTCGGTGGCCTGTACGCCCAGATCGAACAGGCGGCGCTGGGACTGGCCCTGGCGGGGGTCGCCGCTTTCGTGCTCATGGTGGGTATTCTGGTGCTGCAGTTCGACGGGCTGCTGGTTCCAGGCCTGCTGTTGCTGCAGATTCCCCTGGCCCTTACCGGTGGCGCCCTCGCGCTGGTTCTGAGCGGCGTCGGTCTCAATGCCACCGGTTTGATCGCCTTTCTGACGCTGATCGGCATCAGCCTCAATCACGGCATCGTGCTGCTGCACAGGGTTGGCCGCAACGAGGCCGGCGGCATGGCAGTGGACGAGGCGGTTCGGGAAGCGGTGCGTATACGCTTCCGCCCCATCGTACTGACCACGCTTACCGCCACCCTGGGCATGCTGCCCACCGCTGCCGGCTGGGGCCAGGGCGCGGCCCCCGAACAGGGCCTTGCCCTTGTGGTGCTCGGCGGTATTCTGTGGAGCGCCCTGCTCAGCACCAATCTGATACCGGCCCTGTACCTGTCCCGCCGCCGGAAACAACTGGCCAGGGCGGTCATGCAATGACGGAAAATCCTCGATAAAAGTTGCGCCGAGTTGGAACCCGCAGAGCCGGGAACAGCCACACAACACGCACTATCATCGCTGCAGTCGGTTCCCGACTGAACCGAGCCGTTGCAGTGAAGATCACTTGTCGTGCAGACACAGTTCGGTACGTCGGTTGGGCCCCCGGCGGGTGTCACATCTCCCCCTTGTCAACCGCGACGGTCCTCGCTCGCGACGCACGCTGCTTTGACGTTTTCCGGCACGGACCCCCAGTGGCGTTGCGCGTCTGCGCGCTCCCGAGGTCCAACCGGGACGGGAATTGACTCGAGGTCGCCGAATCGTTCTACTTAGCCCTACACCAACACGCAACGCGAAACCCGGGATCCGACTGGGTCTGCAACCCTGGCTGTATCGGAACGGACGCACCCGGCACGATAATTTGCCTCAACCAATGGGGAAATCATGTTTAGTGTTCTTGGACGCAGGAAAAATATCACCGCAAAGCAGGCGATACCCGGTGTCCTGCTTGACCATGAACTGGGCCTTGTTCTGCATACGACGGCGAAGTGCGGATCGGGCACGGTAAAAGAATGGCTCTTGGGCGTTAAAGGCATCATTTCCCAGGACGATATTCGCAACCACAGAGTGGATGCGGCGCTTGGCAGGAGTCTGCACGATTACGTTCGCGACCCGGCGGTGGGGCTGTCTGCGACTGCGGCGGACTTGAAGAAGTATTCCCGACACTACAAGAACGTCATCATTGTCAGAAATCCGTACAGCCGGGTGGCGAGCTTCTATTGTGACAAGATCCTAAAATCCCGGAACCGGCTGCCCGCGTTGAATATCCGGTCCAAGGCGTCGTATCCCGAAGACCTGACCTTCAGGGAATTGGTGGAGCTGATAGCGAGCATCCGCGACCAGGACATCGAACCGCATCTGCGAGGCCAACTCCACAGCCGGGAGACGATCCACTTCGACTATGTGGTCAAAATCGAACAATTCGATGCGCATATGAGCCGGCTGTCCGAGGACCTGAACGTTCCGAAACTCCCCCTTACACTGCACCGGAACAAGACGAGCTACGCGGAGCGTCCCGGTGAGTTCGTCTACGACAGGCGGCCCGACGAGTTCGACAGAGAACATCCGCCCGCCTATCCGCAATTTTTCGACGCTGAATTGAAACGCCGGGTCGGCGAGCGCTACCGCCGGGACATCGAGGCTTTCGACTACCGCTTCTCTGGATAGCAGCCAGCCAAGGGAGATCTGCACACGCCGGTCAAGTGGATGATCACTGGGCACCAACGAAGGGGAGTTCGCAAGCAATAAATGGGCGTTCTGAGCGCCTTTGCAACACCGTGAGCATCGGTTCAACGGCGTGCGCAGAGTTTCCCTAAGGCCGAAGCCCTGGGCATCCTTCAGGCCTCCATTATCGTTGCTCAAGCCATTGGAGCCAGCCCCACGAGCGGCTAACATTGAGCGCCGAGGGAAACCATGCGCGTCGCCCTGTTCGTCACCTGTCTCGTCGACCTGTACCGCCCACGGGTGGGATTCGCCGCCGTGCGTCTGCTGGAACAGGCGGGCTGCCAGGTGGAGGTACCCATACAGACCTGTTGCGGCCAGCCTGCCTACAACAACGGCGACCTGGACAACGCCCGCGCCATCGCGCGTCAGGTCATCGAGGCATTCAGGGACTACCCCTACGTGGTGGTACCATCGGGCTCCTGTGCCGGCATGCTCAAGTACCACTACCCGACCCTGTTGGCCGATGACCCCGAGTGGCGCGAGCGGGCCGATGACCTTGCCGCACGCACCCACGAGCTGCTGAGCTTTCTGCACGACACCCTGGCTGTCTGCGACTTCGGTGCCGCGTGTACCGCCACCGCCACCTACCACGATTCCTGCTCCTCATTGCGCGAGCTGGGCGTGCAGACACAGCCGCGCCGACTGCTCGCCCGGGTCGCCGGCCTGCAGCTCGAGGAACTCGCCGACACCCAGGTCTGCTGCGGTTTCGGGGGCACGTTCTGCGTCAAGTATCCGGAGCTGTCCACGCGCATGGTGGACGACAAGGCGCGCGCCGTCATCGCCACCGGCGCGCAGCTGCTGCTGGCCGCGGACCTGGGCTGTCTGTTGAATATCGCCGGACGGCTGGGGCGACTGGACAGTCCTGTACGGGTCTACCATATCGCCGAAGTGCTGGCCGGCATGGCCGACGATCCGGGCATCGGAGGCCGCGAGCCATGAAGTCCACCGCCCACGCCTTCCAGCACAACGTCCATGTGGCCCTGCACGACGAGCGTCTGCAAAGGGCCCTGGAGCGGGTCAGCGGCGGCTTCATCGACAAACGCCAAGCGGCAGTGGACGCCCTGCCCGAATTCGAATCCCTGCGCCGGGCGGCCCGTGAGATCAAGGACCACACCCTGGCTCATCTGGACGATTATCTGGAACGGTTCG
>Ga0102956_1000498_pt1 | contig 14215 bp, 12 predicted proteins | sample SalPonF2_A_D2_MG_FD_84515 | JGI IMG/M metagenome (GOLD analysis project Ga0102956, IMG submission 84515) | Salt pond soil microbial communities from South San Francisco under conditions of wetland restoration - Salt Pond MetaG SF2_A_D2_MG ...
ATGTGGCTGCAAGATGTGGCTGCAAGAAGACGGAGGGGCCCCGAGGGGCCCCTCCGAGCATGTTGGTTGCGGGGGTTGGATTTGAACCAACGACCTTCGGGTTATGAGCCCGACGAGCTACCAGACTGCTCCACCCCGCGGCGCAGCAAAGACAAGTTTAGCCCCCGCAGCGCGCGCGTGTCAAGCCAGGGCAAGACGCCCACGGCGGCTCGCGGGCCCGTCGCGAGCCCTATCGGGCGAGCCCGCAGAAGGCCTCGTAGTCGACCAGCTCGTGGACCGTGGGGGCGTCGCCGCACACCGGGCAGGAGGCGTCGCGCGCCAGGGCGAAACGCCGGAACTCGGCGCCCAGCGCGTCGACGTGCAGCAGCGTGCCGATGAGCGGGGCCCCGAGGCCGAGGATCAGCTTGAGGGCCTCGGTGGCCATGAGGCTCCCGACGACGCCGGGGAGCACGCCGAACACGCCCGCCTCGGCGCAATTCGGAACGCTGCCGGGTTCCGGTGGTTGCGGGAACAGGCAGCGGTAGCAGGGCCCGCGGCCCGCCTCGCCGGCGGCGGCGAAGACGCTGACCTGGCCCTCGAACGGGGACAGCGCGCCGTAGACCAGAGGGGTGTGCTCGAGCACGCACGCGTCGTTCACGAGGTAGCGTGTCGGGAAATTGTCGCTCCCGTCCAGGACGAGATCCACCTCACGGACGCGCTCGCGGGCGTTGGCGCGGGTGAGCCGCTCGGGGTGCTGGACGACGCGGACGTCGGGGTTGAGGTCGGCCAGCCGTGCCGCGGCCGAGGTCACCTTGGGGAGGCCGACGCTCGACAGTCCGTGCGCCACCTGACGCTGCAGGTTGCTCGCCTCCACCGCTTCGTCGTCGACCAGGTCGATCCGCCCGACGCCGGCCGCCGCGAGATAGAGCAGGATGGGGGAGCCCAGCCCCCCCGCGCCCACGACCAGCACGCGCGCCTCGAGCAGGCGCTGCTGGCCGGCCGCTCCCACGCCCGGAAGGATGATGTGGCGGGCGTAGCGGTCGAGCTGCTCGCGGGTGAACATGACTCAGTCTACGGGCGGCGGGGGGGACGGTGGGGCTCAGCCCAGCCCGGTTTCCAGGATCAGGGGGGAGGCTTGCGCGGCATCGGCGATGCGCACCGCCTTGCGCGCGAGCTCGCGCGCCTCCTCGAGGCCCCTTCCGTCCCGGTGATAGAGGGTGACGATCGGTTCCCCGGCGACCACGGGATCCCCCACCTTGGCGTGGAGCACCACCCCGACCCCGGCGTCGACGCGTTCGCCTTTGCGAGCCCTGCCGGCCCCGAGCACGCCGGCGGCGCGGCCCACGGCGAGAGCGTCGAGCGCGGCCAGCGCCCCCGACCGCTCGGCGCGCACGAGCTCCTGCCCCGGCGCCCGCTCGAGCCCGTCGAGCGCGCCGACGTCGCCGCCCTGCGCGGCGATCCAACGCTCGAACCGTTCGAGCGCGTGGCCGCCGTCGAGGAGGGTTTCCAGGCGTCGTCTCGGGGTGTGGAGCCCGGTGGCTTCCAGCACCTCGCCCGCCAGCACTAGACACAGCTCTCTCAGGTCCGCGGGCCCCCCGCCCTGCAGGCAGTCGACCGCTTCGGATACCTCGAGCGCGTTCCCCACGGCCCGCCCCAGCGGCTGCGCCATGCTGCTCAACACCGCGCGCATGTTGCGCCCCGCATGCCGGCCGATCGCGATCATCGTCTCGGCCAGCGCGCGGGCCTCTTCCACCGTGCCGAAGAAGGCACCGCTGCCGACCTTGACGTCGAGCACGATCGATCCGGCGCCCCCCGCCAGCTTCTTGCTCATGATGCTACTGGCGATGAGCGGGAGCGACTCCACCGTGGCGGTGGCGTCACGGAGCGCGTACAGCAGGCCGTCGGCGGGCGCCAGGGCCTTCGACTGGCCGGCGACCACGATGCCGACCGCCCGCGCCTGCTCCAGGAAGGCGCGCTGGTCGAGGCCGGCGCGGAAGCCCGGGATGCTCTCCAGCTTGTCCACCGTGCCCCCGGTGTGCCCCAGACCGCGGCCGCTCATCTTGGCCACCGTCGCGCCGGCGGCCGCCAGCAGCGGCGCGAGCACCAGGCTGGTCTTGTCGCCCACCCCGCCGGTGGAGTGCTTGTCGACGGTATGGGGGAGGTCGCCGAGATCGAGGACCTCGCCGGAGCGCGTCATGAGGCCTGTCAGGGCGGCGGTCTCCCGGTCGGTCATGCCGCGCCAGCACACGGCCATCAGCCAGGCGGAAACCTGGTAGTCGGGGACCTCCCCCGCGAGGTAGCCGCGGAGGAAGGCCTCGAGCTCCACGGCGTCGTGCTCACGACCCTGGCGCTTGTGCATGATGACGTCGACGGGCCGGACGGTCGTGTGGGCCATGGGTCCATGGTATTACGCGTCAGGCGCTGTCTCGCAGGGCCATCAAACCTCGCCCGACACCGCGCGCAGGGCGCTCCGAGCCTCCGCCGCCTCGTCCCAGGGCAGCGTCTCGCCGGCCCGCTCCAGCGTGGCCTCGTGCCCCTTGCCCGCCAGCAGCACGACGTCGCCGGGCGCCGCCGCGGCGACGGCGGCGCGGATCGCCTCGCGCCGATCGGCCACCAGCCGGTAGCCGATGCCGGCGCGGCCGCCGGCCTCCGAGGCGCCCCGCGCCATGGCCTCCAGGATGGTCTCCACGTTCTCGGAGCGCGCGTCCTCCTCGGTGAAGAAGGCCAGGTCCGCGTGCCGGACGGCGGCGCGCCCGAGGGGCGCGCGCTTGCCGGGATCGCGCTCACCGGCAGCGCCCACGACCACGAGCCTGCGGCCCGACGTCGAGGGGCGCAGCGCTTCGAGCGCCTTGGCGAGCGCAGGGGGCGTGTGCGCGAAGTCCACCACCACGGCGAACGGGCGGTCCTGCACGACCTGCATGCGGCCCGGCACGCCGGGGAAGCTCGCGAGCCGGGCGGCACCCTGCGGCAGGGCGACGCCGACCTCGCGCGCGGCCGCGAGCGCGGCGAGCGCGTTCCAGGCGTTGTAGCCGCCCACCATCGGGAGGCGCGCCTCGACGTGCTCGCCGCCCGCCGCGACGACCAATCGCAGCGCCCCCGGCTCCTCGGTCAGGGCCTCGAGGCGCACGTCGGCGGCCGGGTGCTCGCCGAACGAGACCACCCGTCGGGAGGCTCGGGCGAAGAACGCGAAGGCGGGATCGTCGCGGTTCAACACGCTGACCTGCGCACGTCGCATGAGCGTCGCCTTGGCCTCGCGGTAGGCCTCCAGCGTGCCGTGATGGTCGAGGTGCTCCGGGCTGAGGTTGGTCCAGACGCCCACGGCGTAGGCGATCGCGTCGAGGCGGTGGAGCGAGAAGCCGTGCGAGCTGCTCTCCAACACGACGTGCGAGAGCGCCTGCCGGCGGCAGCGCGCGAGCAGCCCCTGCACCTCCGTGGCCTCCGGGGTCGTGAAGTGCCCCTCGAGCGCGACGGTCTCCTCGCCCAGCCGGATGCCGGCGGTGCTGATCAGGGCGCTCGCGTGGGTGCTGCGCAGCACGTGGTGCAACAGCCACGCGGTCGTGGTCTTGCCGTCGGTACCGGTGACCCCGAGCACGCTCAGGTGGTCGGCCGGATGCCCGTGGAAGGCGGCCGCGAGACGTGGCAGCGCCACGCGGGCGTCCGGCACCCGGAGGTAGGGCACGCCGCCCCAGTCCAGGCGCGGGGGGAGGTCGGCCTCGCCCACCACCGCCACCGCGCCCGCCTCCACCGCCTGGCGCAGGTAGTCGTGGGCGTCGAAGCGCTGGCCTCGCCGGGCCACGAAGAGCGTCCCCGGCGTGACGCGGTCGTGCCGCTGTGCGATGGCCCGGACCTCCAGCTCACCTCCGGCCGGCGCCGCCAGGCCCAGCGCGTCGTGCAGCAAGGCATCGAGCCGCACGGCTAGCCCACCATGGGCGCGATGAGCCCGGCGCGCTCGACGAGCTCGAGCAGGCGCTCCCGGTCGGCGGCGCGGTGGACGAAATCGAGCTCGTCGGCCGGCACGACCACCACCGGCGACAGCTCGTAGCTGTCGATCCATGCCTCGTACAGGGCGTTGAGGCCCGCCAGATAGCCGTCCTCGATGCCCGCCTCGTAGCCGCGCCCACGCTGCCGGATGTGGCGACGCAGGGTGGGCAGGTCGGCGCGCAGGTAGATGAGCAGGTCGGGCGGCCGCAGGGCGGCCTGGACCGCGTCGTACATGGTGCGGTAGCTCCGGTGGTCGCGGTCGTCGAGGACGCCCTGGCGGTGGAGCTGGCGGGCGAACACGGCAGCGTCCTCGTAAACCGTCCGGTCCTGGATGACGCGGCGGCCCGGGTTCACCTGCCCGAGGTGCTGGCGGAGCCGGGTAGCCAGGAAGAACATCTGCGAGTGGAACGCGTAGCGCCGCATGTCGCGGTAGAAGTCCTCCAGGTAGGGGTTCTCGTCGACCGCTTCGTACACCGGCTCGAGCCGGTAGCGCTCCGACAGGAGGCGCGTGAGGCTGGACTTGCCGGCCCCGATGTTGCCCGCGACGGCCACGTACATCCCTCGCGCCTCAGGCCGCCCGGGCCAGGCTGATCAGCCGGTCCAGGAGCGCCTGGCGGTCGGCCTCGTTGGCCACGTAATCGACCTCGGCGGCCTCCACCACGTGCACCGGGTAGGGGGCGTGCCGGAACAGCTCGTCGTACGCCTGGCCGATGCGCACGAGATAGTCCGGGTCGATGTCGTGCTCGAAGCTCCGGCCGCGCTGCGCGATCCTCGCCAGCAGCAGCTCGGGATCGGCGCGCAGGTAGACGACCAGGTCGGGCCGGGGGAGGCGCGGCTTCAGTTGCTCGAAGAGCTCGCGGTAGAGCTCCCATTCGGACCCCGAGAGGTTGAGCGAGGCGAACAGGAAGTCCTTGTCGAAGAGGTAATCGGCGACGGTATGGGGGTGGAAGAGCGCATCCTGGGCGAGCGCCATCTGCTGCCGGAAGCGCGAGAGCAGGAAGAACACCTGCGCCTGGAACGCGAAGCGCTCGGGCTCGCGGTAGAAGCCGGCCAGGAAGGGGTTCTCCTCGACGACCTCGAGCAGCATACGTGCGCCCAGCTCCGAGGCCAGGAAGCGGCTGAGGCTGGTCTTGCCGACGCCGATCGGCCCTTCAACGACGATGGTGGCCATGGCCTCGCCTACCCATAGGCCTCGAGTATACCGAGGGCCGGCGGCCGTGGTCCGCGGGTGGGAGCCGGTGGAAGGCCGTTTCCGAGGGGGTAGAACGGCTATGCTACAATCCCTCTAGCTGATGGAAGACAATCCAGCGGACCGATCTACCCGTTTTCTCCGTCCCGTCTTCTTGGTCGTTGCTCTACCTCTCCTCAGTGTCGTCATCGCACAGACCCCGGCCGCCCACGGCGGCGGCGTGAGCCTGCCGCAGGTCGGGCTGCTGGCGGTGCTGCTGCTGCTCTCCGGGCTGATGTCGGGCTCGGAGACCGCCCTGACGGCTCTCGGGGAGTGGAAGATCCGGCAACTGCGCGAAGACGGGCTCGATCCTACCGGGGCCTTCGCCCTGCTCGAGCGGCAACCCACCCGCTTCATCACCACCCTCCTCATCGGCAACAACCTCGTGAACATCGCGGCGGCTTCGCTCATCACGCAGATCGCCATCCAGACGGCGCAGAACTACGGCTTCGGCGAGTCGCTGGCGGTGGGCTACGCCACCGGCATCACCACCCTGCTGGTGCTGATCTTCGGCGAGATCACCCCCAAGTCGATCGCGGTGCATCACGCCGTCGGCTTCTCCCGCGCGGTGATCCGGCCCGTCTACGTGATGTCGATCGTGCTCTACCCGATCGGGCTGGCGTTCGCCTGGTTCACCGGCAACGTCCTGCGGCTGTTCCGGCTCGAGCCCTCCGGCAACCCTCTGCTGACGGAGAACGAGCTGCGCCTGATGCTTCGCAGCGCCGAGGAGTCGGGCGTCATCGAGGCGCAGGAAGAGGAGATGATCAAGGGCATCATCGACCTCGAGGAGACCGTCGTGCGTGAGGTGATGACGCCGCGCGTGGACGTGGTGGCCATCCACGAGGACGCCAGCATGATGGAGCTGCTCAGGCTCACCACGGAGCACGGTTACAGCCGGCTGCCGGTGTTCGGCGAGACCATCGACAACATCCGCGGTTTCGTCTATGCGCGGGACCTGCTCCCCTACCTGGCGCGCCCCGAGGCGCTCGATCAGACCCACGTGGCCGATCTGATGACCCCGCCGCAGTACGTCCCCGAGACGCTGTCCATCCTCAACCTCCTGCGCGACATGCGGATCCGCAAGAACCACATGGCGATCGTGGTCGACGAGTTCGGCGGGACGGCCGGCATCGTCACGCTGGAGGACATCATCGAGGAGATCACGGGGGAGATCTACGACGAGACCGACGAGGAGGAGGAAGAGGACATCGTCCTCCTCGAGGACGGGCACTACCGCATCCAGGGCTCGGCGCACCTCGAGAACGTCGGCGAGGATCTGAGGCTCGCCTTCGAGGACGATGGCGAGTACGACACCCTGGCTGGCTTCATGATCGACGAGCTGGGCCACATCCCGCACGTGGGAGAGTCGTTGCAGCACCAGGGAGTGCGCTTCATCGTCGAGCAGGCCGACGAGCGGCGCGTGATCACGGTGCTGGCGTGGCGCGAGGAGACGGCCGAGCCTCAGGAGCCGGTGAACGAGGCCGAGGCCTGAGCATCGACCGGCGCGGTGGCGCCCGTCAGCCCCGGTAGCGGCGCGCCACGCGGGGCGCCACCCCGGTGAGCAGCTCGTAGGCGATGGTCCCGACGCGTCGGGCGACGCTCTCGGCGTCCAAACCGGGCGGCCCCCACAGGGTGACGGTGTCGCCCGGCCGCACCTCGAGGTCGCCGGCATCGAGCAGGATCTGGTCCATGCAGACGCGGCCCGCGACCGGCAGCGAACGGCCGTGCAGCGACACGCTGCCACGGTTGGACAGCAGCCGCGGGTAGCCGTCGGCGTAGCCGATGCGCACCGTGGCCACGGTGGTCTCCCGGGGCGCCACCCAGGTGCCGCCGTAGGACACCGGCGTGCCGGCCGGCACGCGCTTCACGAAGGTGACGGGCGCCTGCAGCCGCATCACGGGGCGCAGGTCGGGCTCGAGCGCGTGGACGGCGTCGTCCGAGTGGTAGCCGTAGAGCGCGATACCGGGCCGCACCAGGTCGAAGTGGGCCTCCGGGTACCCGAACACCGCTGCCGAGTTGGCGGCGTGCCGCAACGCAGGCGCGATGCCCTCGGCGCGAAGGGCCTCCAGCGCGCGCTCGAAGCGCCCGAGCTGCGCCAGCGTGGGGGCCCGGTCGGCCTCGTCGGAGCGTGCCAGGTGCGTCCAGACCGCTTCCAGCTCGATCCCCGGGGCTCGCTGCGCGCGGCGCGCGAGCGCGGCCGCAGCCGCCCAGGGAAGCCCGAGGCGTCCCATGCCGGTGTCGACCTTGAGGTGGAGCCGCAGCGGCCGCGCGGCCCCCGCCGCCTGTGCCGCCTCCAGGCCGGCGTCGTCGGCCAGGGTGACCGCCACCCGCTCGTCGGCGAGACGGCGCAGGGTGTCGGCGCGGTAGACCGGCCCGAACAGCAGGATGTTCCCGGCCACGCCGCCCTCGCGCAGGGCGAACGCTTCCGCAGGGGTCGCGACGCCGAACCAGTCGACGCCGCAGGCGGACAACGTGCGCGCCACCGGCACCGCGCCGTGACCGTAGGCGTCGGCCTTGACGGCGGCGAGCACGCGGGTGTTCGCGTGAAGGCGCCGCCGGATGCGGCCGAGATTGTGCTCGAGCGCCTGCAGATCGACCGTGGCGACGGGCCCGTCCAGCCCGTCCGGCTCTTCCGGCCCGGTGTCGCTCGGCGCGCCGCCTCGCATGCCGCTCAGCATACCGGGGTCGGTCGCGGCGACGGTGGGGCGGCGGCCGGGCTCAGCGGGTCCAGCTGGTCTTGCGCTCGAGCCACTTGACGAAGCTCGATGCGGCCAGCGTCAGCCCGATGTAGAGCAGGGCGACGGTGTTGTACGGCGGGAACACCTGGAAGGTCGCGGCCTGGAACTCGCGCGCCCGCTGGGTGATGTCGCGCACCGAGAGCACCGACAGGAGCGAGGTGTCCTTGAGCATGGCGATGAACTCGTTGCCCAGCGGCGGCACCACGATCCGCAGCGCCTGCGGCAGCACGACGTAGCGCGCGGTCTGCCAGCCGTTGAGCCCCAGGCTTCGGGCGGCCTCGGTCTGGCCGTGGGGGATGGCCTCGATGCCGGCCCGGAAGATCTCGGCCAGATAGGCGGCGTACCCCAGCGCGATGGCGACGACGCCACGCGTCAGGCGCGACATGTTGATGAAGCCGCCGGTGGCGTCACGGATGGCGCCCTGGAGCGGGAAGCCGACATAGAGGATGACCACCAGCATCGGGATGCCGCGCAGCGCGTCGATGTAGAGCTCGGCGAAGATGTTGAGAGGGTGGCGGCCGCTCTGCGACGCCCCGAAGGCGAGCAGAAGGATCGCGACGCCGAAGACGATCAGCGCCATGGCGGGCTTCATCAGGCTCGGGGACAGGAAATGCGTGCGCCACAGCACGGGCACTCCCGCGGGGACGTCCGCTGCCGGGAGGAAGGCTGCCTGCACGGTGCCGTCCTGGAGCAGCTTGACCGCCGCTTCGGTGTCGATGGCCGCCCGCACGGGCATGGTGGCGTCGCCCCCGCCCGGGAAGCCGCCGTTCTTCACGGTGTCCGCCGGAGCGCTGGGCGTCCCTTCGATGATGGCCACCTTGCCGCCGCTCTGGCCTGCCAGCGCGTACTCGATCTTCGGTCGCGTCAGCAAGACGCCGGCGACCACCAGCAAGATCGCGCCCGCCACGGCGAAACGAACCACCGTCCGCTCGCCGATGTTGAGGCTGGCGAGCGCCGCCAGGATCATGCCCAGGATGCACGCCGCGATGTAGGCGAAGACGGTGGCAGCGACGGTGACGGACAGGCCGGGGACGAGATAGGCCAGCGCACGCTGGTAGGTCGCGGTGGTCGCGAAGAAGTAGACGACCGCCGGGACCAGCAGCAGCAAGATGAGGTAGCTCGGACGGATGCGCTTCAGCGGATTGCGGGATGGACGAGATGTGGGTCGGCTCACGGCCGTATCCTCCCGGCGCCAACGGGGGGGCGAAGGTTCGTGCGGGGGCTAGGCCCGCACGCACACCCGACCTCGGCGCCGGATGGAAGCGCGGCGCGCCCCCGCCACGGCGGGGAAGCGCGCCGCGCTGCAGCGCTCACGCGACTACTGGAACCACTTGATCGTGAGAGCGTCCAGCGTGCCGTTCGCCTCGAGCTTGGACAGCCCGTCGTTGAGGGCGGGCAGCAGCCCCTGCGGGTCGCCCTTGGGCACGGCGAAGCCGAGCTCGTCGCCGGACTTGACGCCACGGATGGAGACGACCAGCTTGCCGGCGTACTGCTGAGCGAACGCGTTGGCGGCCACGTCGTCGAGCACGACACCGTTGACGTCGCCGTTGAGCAGCGCCTGGACCGCCTGGTTGAAGTCGTTATAGAGCTGCATGCGGCCGCGACCGACCAGCTTCTCTGCCAGGATGGCGTTGGTGGTGCCGGTCTGCGAGCCGAGCACCAGCTTGCTGCCGTCCTTGGTGAAGTCGTTCAGCGTCAGCGCGGAGTCCTGCGTGCGCACGGCGACGGCCTGGTCGACGCTCTTGTAGGGGTTGGAGAAGTCGACCTGCTTGGCGCGCTCGGGCGTGATGGTCATGCCCGAGGCGATCATGTCGAACTCGCCGTTGTTCACGGCGGGGATGATGCCGTCCCAGTTCGTCGTCTGGAACTTGGCCACGCAGTCCTCGACCTTGCAGATGGCGTTCATCAGGTCGACGTCGAAGCCGACGATCTGGTTCTGGTCGTTGACCGTCTCGAACGGCGGGTAGGTGGTGTCCGACCCGATCGTGATGGTCTTGCCACCGAGGTCGGCGGCGAAGGCGGAGCCGAGCATCAGCACGAACGCGAGGCTGGCGACAAGGATTGCAACTCGTTTCATCGTCTCTCCCCTTTTGCGCATGAAGTCGTGAAAGAGAATACCCGCTGACGCATGTCGTCGCAAGCGCCTGAACAGGTTCGGGATGGGGAGCGCGTCGTGGCCAGCGGCGCGATACGCATCGTCGTTGCCACGTTCTGTTCGTGGACGCGCGCACGACCGTCCATACCGGAGCGTCGGCTCGAGACGGCGAGCCGCTCAGCCCTTGACCGAGCCGGCCAGCAGCCCGCGTATGAAGTAACGCCCCAGCACGATGTAGATGATCAGCGTGGGGAGTGCGGCGAGCACGGCCCCGGCCATCGGCAGGTTCCAGTTCACGGCCTCGCCGCCGGCGAGCTGCGCCAGCGCCACGGTGATCGGTTGCGTGCTCTGCCTCGTCAGGGTGACGGCGAACAGGAACTCGTTCCAGATCTGCGTGAACTGCCAGATGATGACCACCACGAAGCCGGAGATCGACAGCGGGAACACGATGCGGCTGTAGATGCCGAAGAAGCCGGCGCCGTCGATGCGCGCCGCTTCGATCATCTCGTCGGGGATCTCGGCGTAGAAGTTGCGGAAGATCAGCGTGGTGATGGGCAGGCCGTACACCACGTGCGTCAGGATGAGGCCCCACAGCGACCCGTACAGGCCGATGTCCCGCAGGAACTGGAACAGCGGGATCAGGATCGACTGGTAGGGGATGAACATCCCGAAGAGCATGAGCGGGAAGACGATGTTGGCCCCCGGGAAGCGCCACTTCGACAGGATGTAACCGTTCAGCGACCCCAGCAGGGCGGAGGCGGCGGTGGCGATCACGGCGAGGAACAGGCTGTTGCGCAGCTTCGGCGCGAACGCCTGCCAGGCGGTGGCGTAGCTGCCCCAGTTCCACTGCGTGGGGAGTTGCCAGGTGGTGGCGAGGTTGATCTCGGAGGGCATCTTCAGGCTGGTGACGATGACCAGGTACACGGGCAGCAGGAAGAAGAGCGCGGCCAGCACCAGCAGGAGATACGTCAACCACTGGAAGCGGGCGCGCTTGCCCGATCTTCCCGGTCTGCGCGTCAGCGCCTCGGCGCTCACCTGCGCACCTCACCGCGGAGGCTGGTGTAGAGGTACGGGATGATGACGGCTGCGACCATCACGAGCAGGACGACGGCGATGGAGGCGCCCTGGGCGAACTGGTTCGCCCTGAAGCTTCGGAGATACATCAACAGCGCCGGAACATCGGTCGGCGCGTTGTCGGGGCCGGTCATCGCGAAGACAAGGTCGAAGATCTTGAGGCTGATGTGACCCAGGATGATCATGGCCGAAAGCGAGATGGGCCCCAGCAGCGGCAGGATGACGTGCCGGTAGAGCTGCCACTCCGATGCGCCGTCGACCCGCGCGGCTTCCCGCAGCTCCTCGGGGATGCCGCGAAGGCCAGCAAGATAGAGCGCCATGGTGTAGCCCGACATCTGCCAGACCGCGGCGATGATGATCCCGATGAACGCCAGGTTGAAGCCGTGGAGCTCACGGTACGGGAGCGGCTGCGCCGTGCGTCCCGCCGCGAAGGTCCAGAGCAGTACGAGCGAACCCGCCACCACGGCGATGGTGGGGCGGAGCCCCTGCCCCTTGCGGTAGCCACGCCAGGCCACCAGCCCCAGCACGACGACGGCGAGCAGGCCGAGGGCGAACGGTAGCCCGTTCCAGTCGAAGCGCAGTACCTGGACCCGGCTGGTGAGCCAGCCGAACTCGATCCGCGGGAGTCCCACGAGCGTGGGGAGGATGTTGATGCCGCCCTGAGGCTGCAGCATCCAGCGCCAGATGGTGCCGGTCACGATGAACGCCAGCGCGAACGGGAACAGGAAGATCGTGCGGAACAGGCCCTCGCCCTTGACGTTGCGATCGAGGAGCACCGCCAGGCCCAGCCCCAGCCCGAGGCAGCCCGCCAGGAACAGCACGGTGAAGAAGAACGTGTTGACCAGGTCCTGGCGGAAGCGCGTCTCCAGGAAGCTGGTGAACAGGTCGGCGTAGTTCTTGAAGCCGACGAACTGCAGCTTCGGGTGGAGCGCCAGTGCCTGGGCCGGGTCCTGCCCCCAGTTGCTCAACGAGACATAGAAGGTCCGGCCGATGAAGCCGTAGACGAAGATCGCCAGCAGGACGACGGTCGGCAGCAACATCAGGATCGCGGTGAGGCGGTCGCGGGTGAGCTTCATGGATGGGCCCGTTCGCACCGGCCGCGGCGCGTCCCCCGAGCGCTCGGAGGGGTGCCGCGATCGGTTCCGGTGTCGGAGGGGCCTCTCGGCGAGGCCCCTCCGACGCGAGGGCTTACTGGTACAGACCGACCTGGTTGGCGATGGCCTGGGCCGCGTTGGCGGCCTGCTCGCTGCTCTGCGAGCTCTCGTAGATGGCCATGACCTCGGGGAACTGGCTCGAGAACGCTTCCTTGGCGACCGCGCCGTGGGCGAGGCTACCGACGATGGTGTCGTTCTGCCAGTCCTGCGCCGCGGACTTCGAGTAGGCGTTGTAGAGGCTCAGGTCCGAGTCGAGACGCGGACTGATCGACCCCTTGAGGGGGTTGAAGGTGTCCTGCCCCTGCTTCGAGCCCAGCAGCGTCAGCCAGTCCATGGTGTTCTGCGGGTCCGGCGCGCCCATGGGCAGCCCGAAGGAGTCGGCCAGCATGTCGAACGTTCCCTTGGTGCCGGGCGAGGCCTCCCAGCCGAAGCCCGTCCCGGGCTCCAGCTTCAGCGTCGTGGTCATGTAGCCGGCGGCCCAGTCGCCCATCACGTTGTAGGCGGCTTGCCCGCCCACCACGCGATCGGTGGCCTGTTGCCAGGAGAGGCCGGAGGCGTCGCTGTTCGTGCACGCCATGACCTTGCCGAAGGTGTCCCAGACCTTGACCGCCTGCGGGTCGGTGAACTGGATCTTGCCCGACCACAGGTCGTTCCACCCCTGGGCGCCCAGCGTCGCGATGGCGATGGTCTCCCACAGATGCACCTGCGTCCAGCTCTCGCCTACCACCAGCGGCGTCACGCTCTTGCTCTGCAGCGTGGGGCACTGGACGAGGAACTCTTCCCAGGTGGTGGGCGGCGTGACGCCCCACTTCTCCAGGTTGGCCGGCACGTACCACATCACGTTGGCCCGGTGGATGTTGACCGGAACGCTCCAGATGCCGTTCGAGGTGCTGATCAGGTCGACGAGGTTCTGCGGGAAGACGTCCATCCAGCCCTGCTGCTGGAACAGCGACGTCAGGTCCTCCATGCGGTTGGCCGCGACCCAGGTGCCGATGAGTTCCTGACCGGCATGGACCTGGAAGCTGTCGGGCGGATCGCCGCCGAGCATGCGGGTCTTGAGGACGGCGCGGGCGTTCACGCCGGAGCCGCCGGTGACCGTGGCGTTGACGACGTCGACGCTGGGATGCTGCTGCTTGTACAGGTCGATCAGCGCCTGCAGGGCGGGAGCTTCGTCGCCCGCCCACCAGGAGAAGATCTCGAGCTTGCCCTGCGCTTGCGCCATGCCTGCCAGTAGGCCCAGCATGGCCACGAGTGCCAGTAACCTCTTCATGCGGGTTCCCTTCCTCCTAAGGATGGTGGTTCGGTGCTGGCTGCCTTGCTCGAATCGCTATCGTTCGACGAGCGTCACCTCCCTGACGAACGATGTGCCCGTCCGTCGAAAGCTGGGGCCCACCCTCGTGGACCCGCGACCCGACGCCTGCTTGCTGGTTGCGCGGAAGACCCCCCTGCCGGCCTTCTAGCAACAGTGGCTCGTCGACCAGCATAGCGCCGGCGCCTGCTGCGGCATAGGACAGATGTCCATGCCCGACGGTAGACTGACGGCGTGGCGAGCGTGTCCGAGATGCGCGAGCGGTTGCGGCGGCCGTTGGCGCGGGAGCTGCGCAGCGGGTGCCGTGACGACGTGGTCGTGGGCGGCATCGAGCGTCTCGCCGAGGGGCTCGCGCGCCCCTTCGCGGGGGTGGGGGAGCTCCTCGAGGGCTACGGAGAGCTGGCGCCCGAGGTGCGACGCTCCCGCCTGGAGCAGGCACTGGCCCTCCTGGGGGGAGACGGGCACACCGCACGACGGTCTCCGTCCGGACCCGAGAAGGGTGCGCGCGGTGCCCGTGAGAAACCGCGCCAACGGGCGCCCTCGTCGCAGGTGAACCGTCTTCCTACCGATGCCCTCGACCGGCTCCTGGCCGACCGGTGGGTCGACGTGGGTGCCCACGCGCCCCGCAAGCTGGCGGACGTCGGGGTGCGCACCTAC
>Ga0102956_1000499_pt1 | contig 14198 bp, 11 predicted proteins | sample SalPonF2_A_D2_MG_FD_84515 | JGI IMG/M metagenome (GOLD analysis project Ga0102956, IMG submission 84515) | Salt pond soil microbial communities from South San Francisco under conditions of wetland restoration - Salt Pond MetaG SF2_A_D2_MG ...
ACAATCCGAGCGGCTGGCCGATAATCGCCGGATCGAAAGCGATAACCACCACGCCGGCGAATGCCAGCAGCATGCCGATCCAACGTCGCCAGGCGACGGACTCACCCAGCAATACGATCGACAGGATCGTCGCGAACGGGACCGCCAGCTGGATCGCCACCGCCATTCCAGCGACGTTGTCGGCGCTGGCCAGACCGCCCCATATCAATGCGAAATGCAGCGCTCCCATCGTGATGCAAACGACGATTAAAAGCGGCATCTGGCCTTTTTGCCAGCGCAGGAAAGGTGCGAGTACGATCATCAGGAGCGCGAACCGCAGCCCGGCCAGCATGACTGGTGGAATGTGATCGACACCTATCTTTCCCGCGATCAGATTCAGACCCCAGACCAGGTTCACGATTATCAGCAGCAAAAGATGGCGGGGAGGCATTGGCGGGCTGCCCGGATCAAGCGGGTCAAGACAATACTCGCTTGCGCGGCGCGGGGCCAATGCGCACGCCGTGCTGCCGACCCGAAGTAACGCCCGCTATAATGGTTTGTCTGGCAGGCGGGAGTAGAAGAGTGTGACGACGCACCAACTGATCATGCCCGAGATCGGCGCGTCCGTGCCGCGCAGCGGCAATCGGTTCTCGCGCTGGCTGGGGCGGCGCATCATGAGTGGCGGCGGCTGGCACTTTGCGGGCCGCGTCCCCGATATCGCGAAGTGCGTGATGATCGTCGCGCACCATACTTCCAACTGGGATTTTCCGGCCGGGGTGGGGGCCAAGTGGGCGCTCGGTCTTCACGCCCATTTCCTGGGCAAGGCGTCTCTGTTCAGATTTCCGCTTGGAATTTTCATGAGCTGGCTCGGAGGAATTCCGGTGGACCGCTCGCGCGGTGCCCCCGTGGTCACCGCGGCCGTCGAGAAGATGCGCGAACTTTCCGCGATGTGGCTGGTAATCGCGCCGGAAGGTACCCGCAGCGCCGTAACTCGGTGGAAGACCGGATTTCACCGCATTGCCCGCGAAGCGCGCGTGCCGATACTCCCGGTTGCGATGGACTGGCACAGCAGGGAAATACGCCTGTTCGATCTGTTCGACCCCGGCCCGGACCTGGAGGCCGACATGGCGCGCATCCGTGCGCTCTACGACGGGATCGTGCCGCGCCGCGCGGCCGGTGTCGACGCCTGACAAAAAACCCATGGTCGGGCACAATGTCGAGTCTGCCCGGACCAGGGATAACCAGGTGAGCAAGTTCAAGGACATTCCCATCGTCAAAAGTGGTGGCAAGTACACCAACGAGGCGGGAATACGCGCAATCAAGAACGGGATCAAGCAAAGTTCGGCCGCGGCGATACCGAATGCGCGCAAGCCGCGCTGGCTGCGCGCGAAGATGCCCGCTGGCGCCGGTTTTCAGCAGGTCCGCGGAATCGTTCGTGAACACAGGCTTGCGACAGTTTGCGAGGAGTCGATGTGTCCGAACATCGGCGAGTGCTGGAACCACGGCACGGCGACGATCATGGTGATGGGCTCTGTATGCACTCGCGCCTGCAGGTTTTGTGCGGTGGATACCGGCAATCCGAACGGCTGGCTGGACCCGCAGGAGCCAATCAACGCGGCGCGCTCGGTGCAGTTGATGGGATTGCGGTATGTCGTCATCACCTCGGTCGATCGCGATGACCTGGGCGATGGCGGCGCGGCGCACTACGCGGCCTGCGTCCGGGCGATCCGCGAGCTCAATCCGGACACTGCGGTGGAGGCACTGACGCCCGATTTTCGTGGCGACAAAGCGTGTGTCGAAACAGTTGTAGATTCGGGTCTGCAGGTCTTCGCGCAAAACCTGGAGACTGTGGAAAGACTGACCCATGTCGTGCGTGACCGCCGCGCCGGTTACCGGCAGACGCTCGACGTTCTTGCCCACGCAAAACGGCATCGCCCGGACGTGATTACCAAGACCAGCCTGATGCTCGGACTCGGCGAGACCGATTCCGAAATTCGCCAGGCGTTGGACGACCTTGCCGCGCACCAGGTCGATATCGTGACTTTCGGACAATATCTGCGACCGACTCCGAACCACCTCGCCGTGGAACGCTTTGTCAGTCCCGAAGAATTCGCACGGTACCGCGATATCGGGCTGGCGCTGGGATTCATGGAGGTGGTGTCCGGTCCGCTGGTACGTTCGAGTTATCGCGCGGATCGGGTGTTCGAGCAGAACAACGTCGGTCTTGGCGAAGCCGGTACCTGAACTCAGTCGCTCTTCCCGCCGCTTGCGGTGTCGTCGTAACTGACGGTCACAATTTCCACTTCCTGTGTGCCAGCTGGTGTGGCAACAGCGACCCGATCGCCGCTGGCGCGGCCGATCAGCGCCTTGCCGAGTGGCGCATCCATGCTGATGTAACGCGGATCCATATCGAACTCGTCGGGTCCGACGATCCGGTGCAACCGGTTCGGGCCATCACCCAATGCGATTTCGACCCACGCCCCGAAAAACACCCGGCCCGGGTCGTGGGGCACGGTATCGACGATTTTTAGCCCGTCCAGCCTCCTGCGCAGGTGCCGGACCCGCCGGTCGATTTCTCGCAAGCGCTTCTTGCCGTAGATGTATTCGGCGTTTTCCGAACGATCGCCCTCCGCGGCAGCGGCGGCGACCGCGCGGGTCACCTGCGGACGTTCGACGCGCCACAGCTGGTCAAGCTCATCCCGCAGCCGCGCCGCGCCGGATGGGGTGATGTAGAGGGAGCTGCGCGGTGAAGGTGGGCGCCATCGGGCCATGTCGGGTATTTTTCGGTGTCAAGGACATATATGAACTTGCAGCGAGACCGCAGCCGGGTCAAGCTTTGGCCCCGGCGCGGGAACCTGGCGGTGCATCATCGGTCAGAAACTGCGCACGGCGCGATATCTTCGTGCTGCCCTGCTAAACGGAAGCGAAAGGATTGCCCTTGTGAAGTTTTGTACACGACGTGTGTCCGCACTGTTCGGACTGGTGCTGTTGATGACTGCCGCGACCGGCGGCGCTGCGGAAGAAGAGGTCCAGATTCCATACGAGAAATTCGTGCTGGACAACGGCCTTACTTTGATTGTGCATGAGGACCGCAAGGCGCCGATTGTCGCTTTCAATATCTGGTACCACGTCGGCTCCAAGAACGAGCAGGCGGGCAAAACCGGTTTCGCCCATTTGTTCGAGCATCTTATGTTCAATGGCAGCGAGAACTATGACGACGACTGGTTCAAGGTGCTGAACCGGATCGGTGGCACCGGCGTGAACGGCACAACCAGTTTCGATCGAACAAACTATTTCCAGAACGTCCCGACCACCGCGCTCGACACGGTGTTGTGGCTCGAGTCCGACCGCATGGGTCATTTGCTCGGTGCAATCGATCAGGAACGTCTCGACGAACAGCGCGGTGTCGTGCAGAACGAAAAACGGCAAAGCGAGAACCAGCCCTACGGCCGCGTCTGGAGCCGGATGTTCAAGGATTTGTTCCCGGACGGCCACCCTTACCAGTGGCTGCCGATTGGCTCGATGGAAGATCTCGAGGCGGCCAGCCTCGAAGACGTCCAGAACTGGTTCCGGACGTACTATGGCCCGGACAACGCGGTCATCGTTATTGCCGGCGATATTGACGCGGCGACCGCGTACAGCAAGGTGCAGCAGTATTTCGGCAGTATTCCGGCCGGTCCGCCGCTGGCGAAACCGCAGCGCTGGATTCCCAAACGCAGTGGCACCCAGCGCGCGGTGATGCAGGACCGTGTGCCGCAGGCGCGCTTGTACAAAGTCTGGGTCATGCCTGAGTGGGGAAGCGACGACGCTGCATACCTCGACCTGGCCAGCAGCGTACTGGGTTCCGGCAAAAACTCGCGACTTTACGAAAGGCTCGTCTATCGCGACCAGATTGCGACTGATGTGTCGGCATTCGCTTATCCGCTCGAAATCGCCGGTTTGTTTGCGTTATCGGTGACGGCACAGCCGGGGCAGGATCTCGATGAAATCGAGCGCATCGTCGATGAGGAGTTGCAGAAATTTCTCGACAAGGGGCCGACAAAAGCCGAGTTGCAGCGAGTAAAGACATCGGTTCGGGCGGGCTTTATCCGCGGGGTCGAACGTGTTGGCGGGTTCGGCGGCAAATCCGATGTGCTCGCCGAGGGCGAGGTTTATGGCGGCAGTCCCGATTTTTATCGGAAGGAACTGGCGCGATTCGAGGCTGCGAGCGCTGACCAGATACGTGATGCCGCGCGGCGCTGGCTGACGGACGGCCAGTATATTCTCGAGGTGACGCCGTTCCCTCAATTCGCGGCTGCCGGCGCCGACGTCGATCGCAGCGCGCTGCCAGAGCCGGCTTCGTTTCCCAGCGTCGATTTTCCAGAATTCGAACGGGCCCGTCTCGACAACGGTATGGAAGTGGTCGTGGTCTCGCGCGGCGCGATACCCGTTGTCGGTTTCACGATGTTGCTGGACGCCGGCTACGCGGCCGACCAGGCGGGGACCATGGGTACCTCCAGTCTCGCGATGTCAGTGCTGGATGAAGGGACCCGCAAGCGCTCGGCGCTCGAGATCAGCGAACAGCTCGCTTTGCTAGGCGCGAGCATCGGCTCGGGATCCAACCTCGACAATTCTTCCGTGTCCTTGAATGCGCTCAAAGAAAATCTCGACGAATCGATGGAAATCTACGCCGATGTGATTCTCAATCCGGAATTCCCGGAAGCGGAGTTCGAGCGTCTTCGCAAGTTGCAGCTCGCTGCGATCCAGCGCGAGAAAGTGACGCCGATGTCGATGGCGTTGCGGGTGCTGCCGGGACTGCTATACGGCTCCGATCACGCCTACTCCCTGCCGTTTTCAGGATCCGGCACCGAAGCGTCGGTCATGTCTCTTACCCGTGACGACCTGGTCAGCTATCACGACACCTGGTTCAAGCCGAACAACGCGACGATGGTCGTTGTCGGCGATACCACCCTGGCCGAGGTGATGCCCAAACTCGAGCGCTATTTTGGCGCCTGGGAACCAGGGCCAGTGCCGCAGAAAAACATTGCTACCGTAAGCCAGAGTAATGGCGGCACGGTTTATCTGCTGGACCGCCCGGACTCGGAACAGACAGTGATTATCGCCGGGCGTCTCGTCGCGCCCAAGGCCAATGACAATGAAATTGGCATTCAGACGGCCAATGACATTTTTGGCGGCGACTTTACATCCCGGATCAATCTCAACCTGCGCGAAGACAAGCACTGGACCTACGGCGCGCGTAGCCTGCTGGTGGACAGCAAGGGACAGCGGCCGTTTCTGGTCTATGCGCCGGTGCAAGCCGACAAGACGATCGAGTCGATGCAGGAGATTGCACGTGAATTCAGGGACATTCGTGGCGACCGGCCGCCAACAGAGGTGGAAATAGTCGAGGTCACTGATGAGACGATCAGGGCGCTGCCCGGGCGGTGGGAAACCAATGGCGCGGTTACCGGTGACCTGGTTCAGATTTTGCGTTTTGGTTTGCCGGACGACTACTGGGATGGTTACCCGGACGCGCTGCGCAACCTGCAGCCCGAGCAGGTTGAGCAGGGAGTCGCCAGTATCATTGACCCCAATGAAATGGTCTGGGTCGTGGTAGGTGACAGGGTAAAAATCGAGGAAGCTATTCGCACATCCGGTATCGGCGAGTTACGTTATCTCGACGCTGACGGTGAACCGCTGCCCTGAGCGGGACCAGCAGACATTAGCCCGCCGGAGCGACGATCAGTAAAGGGCCGTCGGAAACGACGACGCCGCCGGGTTTTTCGAGCGTCACGGCAAACGCCGTTGGGCGGGCGATGGCCAGCTTGGCATCGATTGTGACGATCACTTCTGCGGCGCCGGCCGGGACATCGAAAACGCCGCCGTCGACCGGGCGGGCGTCGCGGTCCGGGTCAATGATCCAGAGTTGATACTGCGCGTTGGCCGGGTCATTGGCCGCCAGCCCGCTGAATCGCATGTAGCCTTCCTGGCGGCTGTCGCTCCATACGACGTCGCCGCTGACCTGCTCGTAACCGGGCTCTTCCGAGCGTGACCAGGGCAGCACGATCGCGTCCTCGGCGGCGATCAGCGCCGCGCGCTGTGCGGGTGCTTGCGGCGAATTCTGCAGATCCGGGGCATTAACCACTATCAGCGCGACCAGCAACCCAGCCGCAGCCGCCCAGCCGGTCCATGGCGGCACCTGGAACGTGCCAGTCCGTTTCTCCGGAGGCGTCTGCCGATGCTGAATTTCGACTACATTTGCGTCCGCGTTGGCCGCGAAAAACCGGTCGGCACTCTCGTTGAGCCTCTGGCGCACGGAGTCGGGCATCGCCTCGATTCTGCCGGAGCGCCGCATCGCGGCTATCTGCAGTGCCGCGGCCGGGCGCGCAAGCTCATCAGCGTCCACCGAGCGATACTGGTCGAGAAGCCTATCGAGTTCGCTGCTCGCAGCCTTATCGAGTCCCTCGGTGGCCGCGTCCGCCAGCAAAGCGGTCAGGCGTGGGTCGGAAGGCAATGGACTGACGGTCACGTCAGTGCCCCGTCTTCCGTCTCGCTCATCTCCAGTTCCTCGCGGATCCGGATCAGGCCGCGCCGGACATGGGTTTTGACTGTGCCGAGCGGCATGCTAAGCCTTTCTGCCACCGCGCTGTGCGAATAACCTTCGACCACGGACAACTGCAGAACTTCCTGTTGCTCCGGGCGCAGCGTCGACATTGCTTCTGCCACGATGTCGAGTTCGACGCCGGTCTCGGGCTTCAACGAGCGATCGAGATCCGCTGGCAGTACCGTATCGTCAATATCGTCGTGAAACGGTCGCCGGCCCTGTTTGCGCAGCCGGTCGATCAGGCGGCGACGGGTAATTGTTGCGACAAAGGTCGTTTCACTCGCTTTGGATGGGTCAAAGCGCCCGGCATGGGTCCAGATGTCGATAAAGATGTCCTGGACCGCGTCCTCGGCATCGGCATGTGCGCTGTTGAAGCGGCGTGCGAGCGACCAGACCAGGTCGCCATAGGTGTCGAGACACTCTTTGACGGCCGCGCGGTCGCCGGCAGCGACTCTCTGCAGAATAGATTCAGTCACCTTGGCCTCGGGGGCCGGTGACTGGTCGGGTGTCGCAATGAGTTTCTGTCCGGCGGAAAGATGTGGCGCATGGCGCGCATTCTGCATTTCCATCCCGCAACTTGTCCAGCCGTCGAGCATACGCGATTAGTCCGCGCGCGGAGCGCGCATAGTCTCTAGTAGTATGTTCCGGCGTTTTCGTGCCGTGACCGGCTGCGGATTCGTCATACCATTGGTATTGCGCGCGGCGGTTCGGTGCAGCGGCGCGAACAACAGCCGGAGCGCATACGTCAGGCGGATGAAAAACAACTACTTTTCCACTGTCGCCGGGGCTTACGCATGCTATCGGCCGCACTATCCTCAGGAACTGTACGAGTTCCTGGCCGGGTGCTGTCGCCACGTCCGGCGAGCCTGGGACTGCGCGACCGGCAACGGCCAGGCGGCGGTTGCGCTTGCCGCTCATTTCGATTTCGTCGTCGCGACCGATCTCAGCCAGCAACAACTGGCTCACGCAGCCGCTCGGGACCGGGTCGGATACGCGGTCTCCAGCGCGGAGCAGGCACCGCTCGGCACTGCGGCGGTGGACCTGGTCAGCGTTGCTCAGGCGTTGCACTGGTTCGACCTTCCAGTTTTCTATCGTGCCGTCGACCGGATCCTTGCCGAAGATGGCGTGCTGGCGGTGTGGTGTTACCAGTTGCTGCGTACCAACGCCGAGGTCGATGCGGTGATCGATCGGCTTTATCACGAGGTTGTCGGCCCGTTCTGGCCGCCGCAACGAAAAATGGTCGAGCAGGGCTATGCGACATTGGCCTTTCCATACCCGGAGCGGTCTTGCCCGCCTTTTGCGATGAAATATGAATGGTCACTGCAACAGTTGCTGGGTTACGTGGGTAGCTGGTCCGCCTGCCAGCGCTATCGCGAGGCCAATCGCAAGGACCCGGTAGCGCTGATTGCCGGAGCACTCGGCGAGGCGTGGGGAGATCCGGCCGGAACCCACATCGTGCGCTGGCCGCTGGCCGTGCGCGTCGGTCAGAAACAGAGCGTGCGGGGTACCCGATGATCCGGCCGCCGCGACCTGCTGACTGGCTTTTGTTGTTCTCGCTTGTTGCGATGTGGGGGTCCGCGTTCATGCTGGCGGAACTCGCGCTTGGGTCTTTCGAGCCGTTGGCGATCACCACGCTGCGCATCGTGATGGGAGCGATCGTTCTCATGCTGCTGCTGGCGGCAACCGGACGCCGATTTCCGCGCCGACCCGATGTGTGGGCCTACCTGGTGCTGATGGCGATACTTGGCAATTGTCTGCCGTTCTTCCTTATTACCTGGGGCCAGGTCGAGGTTCCCTCCGGGCTGGCGGGAATCCTCATGGGTGTAATGCCGCTGGTGGTTGTCGTCCTCGCCCATTTCAGTGTGCCCGGCGAGCGTCTGAGTCCGGCCCGGATTATCGGGTTTTTGCTGGGTTTTGCCGGCCTCGTCGTGCTGTTCGGCGGCGATCTCGTGGCGCGGGGCGGTGACGAATCGGCCTTGCTTGCGAAGCTTGCTATTCTTGGCGGAGCCGTGTGCTACGGCGTCAACGTTATCGTGGCGAGATTACAGCCGGAGAAAGACGCGCTGACCGCCTCCGCCGGGGTAATGCTGGTGGCTAGCGTGTTGATGTTGAGTGTCAGCTTCGCCCTCGACACGGACCTCTTGCCCGCGCAGGCGAGTGCCGGCGCGATCGCCGCGCTGGTTTTGCTGGGGTTGATGTCCACGGGCCTCGCAACGTTTGTTTACTTCCTGATAATCGCCCGGGCCGGCCCGAGTTTTCTGTCGCTGATCAATTACCTGATTCCGGTCTGGGCGGTGACTGTCGGGGCGGTGCTGCTCGGCGAACATCTTCCGGTTCGCGCCTTCCTGGCCATGGGCCTGATCCTGGCAGGAGTGCTGGTCACGCAGCGGCACCGGGTCCGACACCAGGCTGCGAACGCGTGACCGGTGACGGTAATCAGGGAATAATTCCCGCCTCTGCCAATCCTGGCACCGACAACGAAACAGGATTTCCAGTGAGAGAATTTTTGATTGTCTTGTTAGTCATGGCACTGGCCGGTTGTGGTCACGATGCAGAGTCCCGTGCCGCTGCAGGCGATTCCTCCGACACCTCAACCGCGGTGGCGCCTGACGAAGTCGAGACTGTTCCGGCGCCCACCGGCGCGGACGTCGATGTGCATACCTTCGCCAATATTTCGCAATTCCGTGTCCGCCATGCGGATCTTTCACTGCGTGTCGACTTTGAACAAAAATCGCTGTCGGGCTCGGTGCAATTGCGGGTGGAACGTCTCGACCCGGAGGCCAACGAGCTGATCCTTGATACCCGCGATCTCGATGTGAAGGCCGTCGCACTCAACCTCAGCGGAAGCAAGCTCAAAGAAGTGCCGTGGCGGCTGGGCCCTCGCGACGAGGCGCTCGGTCAGCCGCTTCTGATTGACGTGAGCGAGGCCGGCCGCGCGCAACGATTTGTGGTCATGGTCCGTTATTCAACGTCGCCGCAGGCGTCGGGGTTGCAGTGGCTCGAGCCGCGTCAGAGCGGTGATTCCCACCCGTTCCTGTTCAGCCAGTCGCAGGCGATCCATGCCCGAAGCTGGATTCCGCTGCAGGACAGCCCGCAGGTGCGGATGACTTACAACGCCACAATCCACACCCCGCCCGAACTGCGAGCGCTGATGAGCGCGGACAACGACCCCGCTGCCGCGCGCAACGGGCGGTTCAGTTTTGCCATGCCGCAGGCGATCCCGTCCTACCTCTTCGCTATCGCCGTAGGCAATCTCGAGTTCAAGGCAATGAGCAGACGCACCGGGGTGTACGCGTTGCCTGGCGTGGTAGATGCCGCGGCCGCCGAATTCGCCGACACCGAGGCCATGCTTGAAATTGGCGAGGCTATGTTTGGCCCGTATCGCTGGGGTCGATATGACCTGTTGATACTGCCACCGAGCTTTCCGTTCGGCGGCATGGAGAACCCACGCCTTTCGTTCATAACCCCGACCGTTATTGCCGGTGATCGCAGCCTGGTTTCGCTGATCGCGCATGAGCTCGCGCACTCGTGGTCAGGCAACCTGGTCACCAATGCCACGTGGCGCGACCTGTGGCTCAACGAGGGCTTTACCACCTATTTCACTTCTCGGATCATGGAGGCGGTGTACGGTGTGGACCGCCGCCGGATGGAGGATGTGCTGGGAGTTCAGGATCTGCGTGAGGATCTCGCGACCGCTGACAGCGGCGATCAGCGTCTCGTGCCCGATTTGCAGGGCCGTGATCCCGACGACGTGTTCTCGGATATTCCGTATGAGAAGGGAAAACTGTTTCTCGATTTTCTCGAAGCGCGATTCGGACGAAAGCGGTTCGATCTGTTTCTGCAGGGTTATTTCGATCGTTTTGCGTTCCAGAGCGTGACGACCGAGCAGTTTGTCGCTTACCTCGACCGGAATCTGTTGCAGGCGGAGCCCGGACGGGTGTCGCTCGAGGAGGTCCGCGAGTGGATTTATGCACCCGGCCTGCCGGCGACCGCGGTGCTTCCCGAGTCGGACGCGTTCGACCGCGTCGCCGACCAGCGCGACAACTGGCTGCGCGGCGAGGCGGCTGCCCGGGAACTGGATACGGATGGCTGGACCGTGCATGAATGGCGTTTCTTTATCGACACGCTGCCGGTTGAACTGACCCCGGCCCAGCTGGCCGAACTGGACGAGGCATTTGCGTTGACCGCCACGGGCAATGCAGAGATTGGACTGGCCTGGTACAAGGTGGCGATTCGTAATGATTATCGGCCGGCGTACCCGGCGATAGAGCAGTACCTGACCGCCATCGGACGGCGCAAGCTTATTCGCCCGCTGTACATTGCGCTGATGAAAACCGACGACGGCGCTGAATTTGCCCGCCGCGTCTACCTGCAGGCGCGACCCGGCTACCATCCTATCGCCACCGCGAGTATCGATCCGATCGTACTGCCGGACGAATCCTGAGTCCGGAGCGATTCAGTGCGAATCAGCTTCAATAGCGCGGTAGCCGCGCGGTTCGATCAGGCAGCCGATATTCTGAGCCAGCAAGGTGCGAACCCGTTTCGGATCAGTGCCTATCGGCGCGGCGCGGATGCGGTGCGCGGGCTCACGGTGGATTTGCGCCGGTTACTCGACGAAGGAGGGGTCAAGGCCCTTGTAGCATTGCCCGGCATTGGCCGTGGCATGGCGGCGGCGATCCGCGAAATGGCGCTGTCGGGGCGCTGGTCAAAACTCGATCGATTGCGCGGCTCGGCCGATCCTGCTGCTATTTTGCGCAGTATTCCGGGCATTGGCCCCAAGCTGGCCGAGCTGTTACACGACGAGTTGCATATCGATTCGCTTGAACAGCTCGAGTGTGCCGCCCATGACGGGCGGCTTGCGGCGGTTCGCGGAATTGGTGAGCGTCGCCTCAGCGCTATTCGCGCTTCGCTCGAGTCGGTCCTGGGGCGGCCGCTGCCGCGGCCGGCGGCAACGGCGGGCCCGGACGTAGCGGTGCTGCTGGATGTCGACGCCGAGTACCGGCGTCGTGCTGCCGCGGACGAACTGCCAAAGATTGCGCCGCGGCGGCTCAACCCGGATCGGCGGGCCTGGTTGGCGGTGCTGCACACTCATCGGGACAGCTGGCATTTCACTGCCCTGTATTCGAATACCGCGCGCGCTCACCAGCTCGGCAAGACCGATGACTGGGTGGTGCTCTACTTCTACGATAGTAACGATCACGTTGAAGGCCAGCACACGGTAGTCACGGAAACCCGCGGTGCGCTGGCTGCGCGGCGGGTCGTACGCGGGCGCGAGGCCGAGTGCCAGGCCTTTTATCTGAAAGCCAGCGCTACCGCGAAGCCGGACAAGCCCTAGTGGTCGCTGCTGATGAGGCCTTCGCGAATCGCCAGCCTGACCAGCCCGGGAACATCGCGGATTTCCACACGCTCCATCAGCTGGGCACGATGCGATTCGATCGTCTTGATGCTGACGTTCAACAGGCTCGCGATCTCACGGGTCGACATGCCCTCGGCGACGAGCTGCAAAATCTCTCGCTGCCGCGGGGTCAGCTGATCGAGAGGCGAGCCAACCGTCGTCTCTGTATCCATCAGCCGTTCTACCGCGCGGCGCGAAATTGACGGACTGAGATAGGTATCGCCGCGCGCTACGCTCGAAATTGCGTGATGCAATTCCCCGGTCGCCGCTTCCTTTACCAGATATCCGCTGGCTCCGGCACGCAGGGCCTGGACGACGTATTCCTCATTTGAGTGCATCGTCAGCACCAGCACCCGGGTACGCGGGCAGCTCCGGACTATGCGCGAGGTAGCCTCGAGCCCATTCAAACCCGGCATCGCGATATCCATCAGCACCACATCGGGGCGGGCGCTGCGCGCCAGCCTGGCCGCTTCGCGACCGTCGCTGGCCTCGCCCACGACGGTAATATCGTCGAAGGTATCGATCAGGGCATGAATGCCGGCGCGAACCAGGTTGTGGTCCTCGGCCAGCAATACGCGTATCTCATTCATCACAGACAACCTTCCCACAGCGTGGCGGGGCCGAAGAGCCGGCCTCGCGAAAATGCAATCAGTGCGGCAATTCGGCCTCGATAGTCGTCCCTCTGCCGTGAACCGACCTGACCCGCAGCGCTCCGCCCAGCAGCGACGCTCGTTCGTGCATACCGGCCAGGCCAAACGAATGCCCCCAACGCGCGTCCTGCAGGCAGCGCTCGACGTCGAATCCGTGGCCATCGTCCTCGACGCGCAGAAGCAGACGCGCCGGCTTCGTACTGACAATTATCGATGCCTTGCCCGCTTTCGCATGGCGCACCGTGTTGGTCAGCGCTTCCTGGATAATCCTGAAGCAGGCGGTTTCGATCGGCGCTGGGAATCGACCGAGCCCCGGTGCGATGTCGCAAACGACCTCGAGCCCGGTGTTCTGGTGACAACGCTCCACGAACCACCGTAGCGATGCTTCGAGCCCGAGATCGTCGAGCATGGTGGGCCGCAGGTCCAGCGAAAGGTTGCGAACCTGGCCCAGCAGCGTGTCGGCGATTTCGATGCATCCGTCCATCGTCTGCTGGTTCGGTGACGCGGCCAAACGCAGCGTGTCCAGATTGATCTTCAGCGCGGTCAGGGACTGGCCGATTTCATCGTGCAGTTCGCGCGCCAGGTGACGCAGCTCGTTTTCGCGGGCAGTAAATAACTGCTGCGATACACGGCGCAGATCATCCGCATAGCCCTGCAGCTTCTGTTCCGTCGCCATTCGCTCGCTCAAGTCACGCATGATCGTGGAATAGTAATCGACTGCACCATTGCTGCCGCGATGCGCCAGTATCACCTGCGAAACCGGGATCACGCTGCCGTCTACCCGACGCAGCCTTACCTCGCCTTGCCATGATCCGTTGCGCTGTGCCTCGACCAGCCCGTGTTCGCGAATTTTCGCGTGGTCCTCGTCGGGGTGAACGAGTTCGAGGCTGTGACCGGTGTATTCGGATTCATCTGCAAAACCCAGCAGTTCGCGCCCGGCGCGATTGATGTACTGAATGCGTCCCTCGGCGTCCGAGGTGCTAATGAAGTCCGTGGTCGCTTCGACGATCGCCTCGAATCTGCGCCGCAACTGTTGCTGCTTCCGACTTTGCGTCAGATCGCGCTCGATACCGCGGAACCCGCACAGCTCGCCGGTCTCATCGCGCATCGGCAGAATCGTGCCTTCCAGTGTTACTACCTGGCCTTCGCGATGGCGCATCCGGTTGATGAGGCCCCTCACCGGCCGCGGGTCCGCCAGCAGCGTCTGCATCGCATCCGCGCTGTGTTGGCGTTCCTCATCGATCATGAAATCGACAAAGTGGCGGCCGAGAACCTCTGCCTTGCTATAACCGAGAATCCGCCCGCTGGCCGAATTGACGAACGTAAATTGTCCGGTTAAATCTACTTCCCAGACGAAATCGGTCAGGCTCTCGATCAGCGATCGATATTTCTCTTCGCTTCGGCTCAGTGCGCGAAACGCCTGGTGCCGTCTGGTGATATCGAACAGCCGCATCATGACGGTTCCGACGCGACCGCCGGGCTCGCGTTTCGGCGCGGTTTCGATGTCGAGGTACAGGCGCTTGCCGCAGGCAAAGGTAAGCCAGTCGTGTTGAGTCGTCGGGTTGCCTTCGAATGCGGCGTCCACGGCGGG
>Ga0102956_1000500_pt1 | contig 14184 bp, 13 predicted proteins | sample SalPonF2_A_D2_MG_FD_84515 | JGI IMG/M metagenome (GOLD analysis project Ga0102956, IMG submission 84515) | Salt pond soil microbial communities from South San Francisco under conditions of wetland restoration - Salt Pond MetaG SF2_A_D2_MG ...
ATGCATTTTCTAAATGCAAATCATTCTCATTCGCTGTACAAAGGACAGGTCATTCAAGGAGCATCGCCATAATGTACCGAAGCGAATTCACAGGGATAGCCAGCAGCGAGGATACGGTCGTATCCGTCAGCCTGGGTCAGGGCGCCAGGGGCCTGCGCGGAACCGTCCTGCGGGTCGGCGCCGAAGACGGCGACACCTGCAGCGAGGCCGCCATCGAGCTGGAGCGGCGGTTGCTGGAGATCGGATTCGTAGAGGGCGCATCGGTGGAAATCATACATGAAGGATTCATCCGGCGAGACCCCATTGCGGTAAGGCTGGACGATATGCGGGTGGCCCTACGCCGCCGCGACGCCGCAGCCATCATGGTGCGGGTCGCCGCCCCGGATAGCGGCGGCGTAATTTGACCATGTCCGGTGCCCTTGCCGTCCCCGCGCGCATCGCGCTGGTCGGCAATCCGAATTGCGGCAAGACCACGCTGTTCAATCTGCTTACCGGGGCAAACCAGCATGTCGGCAACTGGCCGGGTGTGACGGTGGAGCAGCGCCGCGGGGTGGCGTCCGTGCACGGCGTGAAGGCGTCGGTCGTCGATCTGCCGGGCGTGTACAGTCTGCTGGGCGGCGGCGGTACCGATCAGGCCGTGGCCCGCGAGTTCCTGCTTGACGCCAATGTGGACCTGGTGCTGAACATCGTCGACGCTTCGAATCTGGAGCGGCATCTGGCATTGACGGCCGAATTGCTGGAAACGGGAAAGCCGCTGGTCCTGGTACTCAACATGGTGGACGAGGCCAAGGCCCAGGGCCTCGAGCCGCGCACGGCGGACCTTTCGGCGGCGCTGGGTGTGCCGGTGGTGCCCATGGTGGCGCGCACAGGCCGCGGGAAGCAGGACCTGCTCAATGCCCTTGGCGACGCTCTGAAAGCGCCACCGCAGCCGGCCCCGATCCGCTATCCCGAGGCCGTTGAAGACGCGCTTGGCACCCTGTCCGAGGCGTTGGGCGAGGGCGGCGATGCGCGCCGTCGGTTCGGGGCCCTGCGACTGCTGGACGGTGCCGCGGAGGCGCCGAGCTCCGCTGTGCGTGAGTTGCTGGGCACGGTGCGCGCCCGGGTGGCGGCGGCCACCGACGAGGAAGCAGCCGACTTGCTGGCCGATGCGCGTTTCGGTTGGGCGCACGCTCTGGCCGGGCACGCCATGCGACGGGGCGGGCGCGTCGGCAGCCGCCAACGCGTGACGGACGCGCTGGACCGCATCGCGCTGCACGACTGGCTGGGGGTACCGCTGTTTCTGCTGGTGCTGTATCTGGTGTTCGTGGTCAGCTTCAGCGGCGGCAACATCTTTCTGGATTTCTTCGATCAGGCCTCCGCCGCCCTGTTGATCAACGGCGTCGGCCACGCCCTTTACGAAGTGGGGCTGCCGGCGTGGTTCGTCTCGGTGATCGCGGGCGGGCTCGGTGGTGGCCTGAACCTGGTCATCTCCTTCATTCCGCCCATCGGCCTGACCTTTCTGTTCCTGGCGCTGCTCGACGATTCGGGCTATATGGCGCGCGCGGCGTACGCCATGGACCGGCTCATGCGCCGGCTCGGCCTGCCCGGCAATGCCCTGGTGCCGATGGTGATCGGCTTCGGCTGCAACGTTCCCGCGATCATGGGTTCGCGGATCGTCGAGGACCCGCGCGGACGGATGCTCACCGTGCTGATGCAACCGTTCATGTCCTGCTCGGCGCGCCTCACCATCTATATGGCATTCGCGGTGGTGTTCTTCCGCAGCGACGGCGGTCAGGTCGTCTTCCTGCTCTATGTCCTGGGGATTCTGGTGGCGCTGCTGACCGCCTGGCTGCTGGGGAAGACGGCGGTGCGGGGCGAAGCGTTGCCGTTCGTCATGGAACTGCCTCCCTACCGTCTGCCGAGCGTTCAGAGCGTGCTGGTACAGAGCTGGCAGAGGCTCAAGGTGTTCATGTTCCGCGTGGGGCGGGTGATTGCGGTGATCGGCCTGGTGCTGTTCATCCTGCCCGGGATCGGCTGGACGAGCAAAGGCCTTCAGAGCACCGACATCAATCACTCGCTGCTTGCCCAGGGCAGCCGTGCGCTGGTGCCGCTGTTCGAACCCATGGGTATCAAGCAGGACAACTGGCCGGCGGTGTCCGGGCTGATCGCCGGCGCGGCGGCCAAGGAAATCGTGATCGGCACGCTGAATGGCATCTATCAGCGTCAGAACGCCGCCGATCTGATGGAGGCCTACCGCGACCCGGACATCGGCGCCCAGCTCCGGGATGCAGCGAAGACGATTCCCGCCAATGCCCTGACTTTCATCACCACGCTGAACGATCCCCTGGGACTGTCCGACCTCGGATCGAAGCAGGCGGCGGAGGTGGCGTCCGGGGCCGACAGCGCCACGCTCAAGGCCATCGCGGCGGGATTCACGCCGCTGTCGGCGTTCGCCTATCTTGTATTCGTGCTGCTGTACGTGCCCTGCGCCAGCACCATGGGCGCGCTGCGACGTGAGGTGGGATGGGGCTGGATGGTGTTTTCCACCCTTTACGGTATCGGTCTGGGCTGGGGCGCGGGAACACTCATTTATCAGGTGGGTACCTTCGCGCAGCATCCGCAATCCTCCTGGATGTGGATCGCCGGCATCGGGGTCGCCTTCGCGCTGCTGGTCGCAGGGCTGCGGTTGTACGGTAATCGCCAGCAGGGTTCGGGCGGCAGTCTGCTCGGGGCGACGTCATGAAGCCCCTGTTCTCGCTGCGTGATCGGCTGCGGGAGCAGGGCATGGCCACGGCGAGCCAGCTCGCGGCGGCCATGGGCCTGCCCCGCGCAACCATCGAGGACATGCTCGCCTATTGGCAGCGCCGTGGGCGGGTCGAGTTGGTCGCGCTCGGCGCCGGCGACGGGTGCGGCTCCGCCTGCGGCGGTGGCTGCGCCGGTTGCCGTGTGCCTTCGGAATCCGGGGTGACGGTCTACCGTTGGCGAGCGTCCGACAGGGCGCCGGCGCTGCCCGTTACGTTCCACCGACTCGCAACGCTCCCACGATAACGATCGGCAAAGTGGGTGAGAATTTCGTGAAGAGGGCTTTCATGCCTCGCTAACGTTTCACGGACGCCTGCAAATCAATGTTGCCTCGACGTCTTTGAGCCGGGCAAGCGTCTGTTATCATGGCAGCGGCTCAGGCGAACGTCCGGGATGCAGAGTCGTCCTATACCCGTTTTGATGCCGGGGCCATCTCTCCAAGGAATCGGAAAACTCCAGCTAAACGGTCCAGGATGCGGCGCGTCCGTTCGTTCGTGTGAGTGTATCAGTCGGCCCTAATGCACGGCCTGGATCGCGATGACTTGAGAGCGACGAGCTCGACCTGTGATCAGGCATCAGCAAACAGTGATCCCTCAACCGGAGGACAAAGGTTTTGCGTACACCAAACTCTGATCCGGGCCTGCGCCGGGTCGCGAGCCGGGGGCTGGCGGCCCTCGTCCTGTTCTGCCTCGGCCTGACGTGGCAGCCGGCCCGTGCGGACACCGCAAGCCACGCGCTGCTGGCGCGGGCCGCCTCCGCGCACTGGATCGCCGAGGGTCACGGCAAGCGGGTGGTCTATGTGATCTTCGATCCGAACTGCCCGTATTGCCACGTCGTCTACCAGGAATCCCAGGCCCACCTGAACAAGTACCAGTTCCGCTGGATTCCGGTCGACGTGCTGACCCGGTCCAGCCCCGGCAAGGCGGCCGCGCTGCTCGCGGCGCACAAGCCGGTGGCGGCGCTGCGCCTGAACGAGAACCGCTTCGTCAGAAAGCGCGGCAAGCTGGGTGGGATCAAGCCGCTGCATTCCATTCCCCCCTCGGTCGCCACCGAGCTGAAGGACAACGTGGCGGTGCTGAGGGCCAGTGGTACCGAGGTGGTGCCCAAGCTGCTCTACCTGCGCCGTGACGGCAAGGTCAGGCTGATCGTCGGTGCCGTCGACGGCAAGGACCTGAGCGCCACGCTGCGCGACGTGGCCAGGCCCGGCAAGTCCTGAAGTTCCGCCGCTGCGCCTTTCGAGCGCACCACCATCCGCAATTGGAAGTCAGTTACGGTAACCGCAACCGGATGGGTTTCCAGCCGGGCTGACGGTCGCAAGCCGGCCTTTGCGATCGGCGGTGCAGCGCGCCGCCTTGTCCGCAGGCGCGCCGGGCAATACTCGGACGCATAGCCCCCAGCAGCCGAACATGCTATAGTTAATACGAATCGTTCGTATTTATACTACTGTATCCGGGTCGGATAGCCGGCCCCAAGGAGCTCCGGTATGCCTGTGCGCCCAGCGCTATTAGCCCTGGCCTTGGCCGTGGTGCCTCTCGTCGCGGTTGGTGCGTCGCCGACATTCAATATCACCATCAAGCAGCACGGGTTCGCCCCCGGAACGCTGACTGTTCCCGCCGGCGTCCGGGTCAAGCTGCTTGTGAAGAACACCCGCGGCCTGCCCTCGGAGTTCGAGAGCTTCGACCTCAACCGCGAGCAGATCGTCCCTTCGGGGGGAACCATAACCGTGTGGATCGGCCCCCTCTCGCCGGGCAAGTACAAGATCTTCGACGACTTCAATCCCGGCACCACCGGCTGGATTGAAGTCTCGAAGGCGCCCAAGGATGCCCGGTCATGATCGGGGCGTTGATCATCGTCTTTCGCGAAGTGCTGGAAGCGGCGCTGGTGATCGGGGTCGTGGCTGCGGCGGTGAAGGGGCTTCCCCGGCGCGGCCGCTTGATCGGGGGAGGGATTGCCCTGGGTGTGGCCGGCGCCGCGCTGGTTGCCAGTGGCATCGACGTGATATCCGGCTTCGCCCACGGTACCGGCCAGGAGTTGTTCGAGGCCGGTGTGCTCGCTGTGGCGGGACTCATGCTTGCCTGGCACAACCTCTGGATGGCGGAGCACGGTCGCGAGATGGCGGGGCGTCTGAAGTCACTGGGCAGCGAAGTCACCGCCGGTCGGGAGCCGGTCACCATGCTGGTTGTGGTCACCGCCCTTGCCGTCCTGCGGGAAGGTTCGGAGGTGGCCCTGTTTCTGTACGGCATTGCCGCCAGCGGCGTGAAGGACATGCAACTGCTCATCGGCAGTCTGCTCGGCCTCGCCTGCGGCGCCGCGGTGGGCTATGTGCTGTTCGCCGGGCTCTCGCGGGTGCCGCTCAAGTCGCTGTTCCGGGTCAGCAGCGTGATCATCCTGTTCATCGCCGCCGGCATGCTCGCCCGGGGCGCGCAGTTTCTCGTGCAGGCCGGTTACCTGCCGCCGCTGCTCCCCAATGTCTGGAACACCTCCTGGCTGGTCGCGGGCGGCAGTGTGATCGGGCGCAGCCTCGGGGCGCTGGTAGGCTACACGCCAACGCCCTCACTGATGCAGGTACTGGTGTGGGGAGCCGCGCTTGCCGTCATTGGTGTGCCCATGCTGGTCAAGGCCCGGCGGGCACGGGTGACCGCCGCCGGCGCCGTGCCGTTGGCCATCGCGGCGTTGGCCGTGATCGCGGGTGGGCTGGTGACGTCCCGCGTGCACGCCGCCGACTACAAGGTCTATGCGCCCACGGTGGTCAAGGGCGAGACCGAACTCGAGACGCGTGCTTTCAACAGCTGGGGCGTCGGCCCCCTGAGCGGGGCCCGCCGGGCGGTCAAATTCGCCGCCGGCCACGCTTTCACCAACTGGTGGGCGACCGAAGTGTATGCCGAAGCCGAACAGGAACAGGGCGAATCGCTCAAGCTGGAAGGCTTCGAATGGGAAAACCGCTTTCAACTGACCCCCCAGGGGAAATACTGGGCGGACGTCGGTCTTGTCAATGAAAACGAGATGCCCCGTTATGCCCACGATCCGTATCGGATCAGCATCGGACCGTCCTTCGCAAAGGATTTCGGCCGCTTCTCGGCGCGGCTGAATCTGCTTGCCGCCCACGAATACGGCACCAATGCCCGGCCGGGCGTCGAACTGGACTACCGGGCGCGCATCGAATACCGGTGGCGCCGCGCCCTGTCTCCGGTCGTGGAAGCCTATGGTGAACCGGTGGGCTGGACGGGACGCTACGGCAATCCCCGCCAACAGGTGGGACCGGGCGTGGTCGGTCAGATCACCACCGGCCCGGGCAGGGACCTGCGCTACGGCCTGGTGGCCCTGTTCGGCACCACCCGGGCCGCTTCACATGAGACCCTGGTGGCTCGCCTGGAGTATGAATTCTTCTGAGAGGCAAAGCCTGTCGAGTCGGCTCGGCACCGAGCACGGCGAAGCCTGTTCGCGTGTAGACGGATCCGGTACATCGTACGACGCATCCGATCGTTTGGCATGAACTGACGGTGCAACGTGGACCGGGGCAGGTCGGTTCGCCCGGGGAACGTTTGCTGACTCGAACCCCTGCGTCGAACGCCGCATCAGGTCCAGGGTGCGAAGTCGGCCTTGCGGATGAGACAGTGTATGCCTTTCACATCGTCCACGACCTGCGAGACCATGAAATCGCCCGCCGCGCTCAAATAGGCATAGGCGACGTCCGTGGGTACACCGTGCATTTCCTTCAGGACGCGCAGCGCCTCGCGAACCGCCTTGCGGAACGCTTCGTTCAGATCCCGATCGAGACCGACCGCGATCCAGTGCTGGGAAGTTTCCGCGAACGGACGGTCGAGTACACCCAGTAGCTTGTTGCTGGTCTCGGCAGGCAGAAGAGTGACGCGCAAGGTGGCGCGCAACGGGGCCTCCAGAGCGGTGAGTGCCACCTCTCCGTGTCCCTGGGCGTAGTGCGGGTCACCCACATACAGTCCCGCGTCGGGTACTTGCACTGGGAGGAAGACGCTCGTGCCCGCTACGAGGTCCTTGATGTCGATGTTGCCGCCGAAGGGTCCCGGCGGAATGGTATTGAGTCGACCGTTGGCGGCCGGCGTGACGCCGATCAGGCCAAGAAACGGGGCGAGTGGAAAGCGCAGCATGCGATCGCCCCGGAAGGCGAGACTGCCGGTGAGGCCGGGTGTCACCGGGCAGAACATCGATACCGTGCCCGACGTATGGGGATGGGTGAGATCGGGCACGAAGTCGGGGTGCGGCAGTGGCGGCAGCTCGCCCGGCAGGGCCCCGTAGCCGTGCCGGCTGGAGATGATGCCGTAAGGTGCCCGTGGCGCGAGCTCCAGGAACTCGACCTTCAGCACGTCGCCCGGTTGGGCGCCGGCAACCGCGACGGGGCCGGTCACCACATGTGGGCCGTCGCCGTTGGCATCCCGGCTCTCGTAGTTGGCGGCGATATCGACGGCGTCGCGCAGTACGTTGTCGGTCCCAACACCGTACTGCTCGAAAAAGGCGACCGGGTCGCGACCCTGGTCTTCCATGATGCCTTCATGCGAGACGGTATCTATGGTTACCGTGTCACCGGAGCGGACCGTGAGGACGGGGGGCGTTTGCGCGGTGGGCAGCCAGCCCCATAGCACGGAGGAGGGCGTCGAGGGCAGGTAGTGCTGGGCTGTGATGGACCCCTCGTGGGGTTGCAGAATCATACTCGTCATGGGTCACTACTCTCCGGTATACCAGCAATAAGATCGATCTCTACGGCAGCTCCCACGGCCAGGCCGGAGACACCGACGCAGGTCCGGCTCGGTAACGGACCGCGGAACCAGGCGGCGTAGGCCGTGTTGAAGGCCGGGTAGTCGTCGAATGAGGTCAGATAGACGCGTACCATCAGGGCGTTGTCGAGGGTCAGGTCGAACCGCGCAAGCACCGCTTCCAGGTTGCGACGCACCTGTTCTGCCTGCGCCACCACGTCACCGCGCACCAGTTCGCCGCTGTTCGGTTCCGTGGGCATCTGGCCGGTGACGAACAGCAGGTTGCCCCAGCGGGTAGCGTGGGAGAACGGCGCAACCCCCGGCGGAACCCCTTCGGCAGGGCTGAACGTGAACGACTGTTTGGCAGTCACGCTGGCAGCTCCACTGCGTCGGCGGTCATGACCTGCAGGAAGCGGGCCGTGAGGGGGTGGCGCGGGCGCGTAAGGACCTCGTGCGCCAGGCCTTCCTCGGCGACGGCGCCGCCACTGAGGAACACGACCCGGTCCGCCACCTCCTGCGCAAAGCGCAGCTGGTGGGTGGAAATGATCAGGGTCAGGTGGTCCTCGACGGCCAGGCGCCGGATCACCTCCAGGACTTCGCTGATCAATTCGGGGTCCAGAGCGGAAGTGGGCTCGTCCAGCAGCAGTACGGAGGGACTGGGCGCGAGCGCACGCGCGATCGCCACGCGCTGCTGCTGGCCACCGGACAGGTGCCGTGGGAGCGCATCGGCGCGATGCGCCAGGCCGACGCGGTCCAACAGTTCGCGCGCCTGGCGTGCGGCATCCGGCTTCGATTTTCCGTGTACCCAGCGCAGCGGTCCGGCCACGTTCTCCAATGCGGAGAGATGCGTGAACAGATTGAATTGCTGGAAGACCATCCCTACGCCGACCTCGGCGCGTGCGCGCGCCATCGCGCGCCCACTGAGAGGTCTGCCGTCCTCCCGGTTGCCCAAGTGACGGCCTCCGACCCGCACGATGCCGGCGTCCCAGTCATCGAGCCGGTTGATGCAACGCAACAGCGTGCTCTTTCCGGATCCGCTGGGCCCCAGCAGGGCCACCACTTCGCCGGCGCGGACCGTGAGGTCCAACCCGTCAAGCACGACCTGCTCGCCGTAGCGTTTATGCAGGTCCCTGACTTCCACGGCGACTTTTCGGTCTTCGAGCGAGGCGGCCCGGGCGGTGCGCTCCTGAAGTGGTATCGAGCCCGAAGAGCCCTGTGCAGGGACGGCCGATGAGATCGGTTCCTCTTCAGGGTGTCCTGCGCTTTCGAGGGGCGTCTTTCCTGTGCGCCGCCAGGGCATCAGAAAGCGTACCGCAAGCTGGCGCGGGCCGGGTCGGTCGAGGTCGAGCAGTGCCTCGGCCGCCAGCTGAAGGCCACTGAAGGTGCCGGTCAGTGCAAGGTACATGACACCGGACGCGAAGAAGATGGAGAAGAAGTCGAAGGTCGACGAGGCCAGCTGGGTACTGCGGAGGGTCAACTCCTGGACGGCGATGAACGAGGCCAGGGAGGAGTTTTTCAGGGCGTTGACCGCTTCGTTGCCCATGGCGGGCACCATGGTTCGGATCGCCTGGGGAGCGACGATGCGGCGCATCAGCACAGTGGGCGTCATCGCCAGCGCCTCGCCCGCGGCGACCTGACCCCGGTCAACTCCGCGTATTCCCGCGCGCAGCATTTCCGCGATGAACGGCGCCTCGTTCGCCGCCAGCGCGAGCCCGGCGGCCGCCACGGCGCTCAATTTCAGGCCGAGTTGGGGTAGGGCGTCGTAGGCGAACACCATTTGGAGGATCAGGGGCGTGCCCCGGAAAATGACAGCGTAGGTGCGGGCGAAAATGGACAGAGGCCGAAAGTGCGACAATTGCATGCTCGCGAGCACTAACCCCAACAGCAGCCCGCCGGCCAGCCCGAGGCCCGTCACCTCAAGGGTGACGGTGATGCCCCGGAGCAGGTACGGCAGGCTGAGGTAGTGGACGAACAGTTCCATCAGTGCGTGACCAGCCGCGGCGTCTCTTCATGTCCGGCGCCTAGCGACCACTTGGTCAGCAGCGTCTTCTCCACGCCGGCCTTCTGCAGCGCCACCAATGCCTCCCTGATCGCGCCACGAAACTCATGCTTGTGCTTGGGTACGGCGATCCCGACGGAGTATGGCAGCGTCACGGCCACGGCCTTGCTGAGCTTGCCGGGATAGGCTTTGACCGCCTGGTCAACGGTGTTCACATCGTTGATGTAGGTGTCGGCGCGACCCGCAAGGACCGCCTGTATGCACTGGGCGTTGTTGTTGTACAGCTGAAGCTTCGGTGCCGGTTTGCCTTCCTTCTCGCAGGCCGCGGCGAGATTCTGCACCAGCGGTACCTCGACGAAGCCGGTGTTCTCTGCCGCCGTAGTGCCGCACATGGAGGTATTGATGCCGTTGATGCCCTTCGGATTGCCCTTCACCACCAACACGCCGTCGAACACCTTCGAGTAGGTGATGAAGTCGGCCGCCTTTGCGCGCTTCGAGGTGGCATAAATGTCGGAAATCACGATGTCGGCCTGGCCGGCCCGCAGCGTTGGCAGCAGCGCTGCGAAGGCGACGGGTTTGTAGGTGACCTGGAAGCCCAGGCACTTGCCGAGCGATTCGGCGAGGTCGATATCGAACCCGACGTACTTGCTCGGGTCCTTGGGATCGAGGGCTTCATAACCCGGCGTGTGGGGGTTGACCGCGTCCACCAGCGTCTTGCCTTTGAACTGCGGGTATTTGGTCTGCAGCGCTTGACAGGCGTCGGTGGGGAAGGTCATGTCGGCCGCCCGTGCCGCTCCCGGTGCGACGACGGCCACCAGGCATACGAGGCTGATGGCGAGCAAAGCCCGACGTGCGCCAGGTGTGGTCGGCATCGTGGCTTCGGGGTGCCGACGACGGCAAACGGACTCGCGGTTCGTACTCATGTCTGTGACTCCTTCTCTGACCGACAGTGGTTGCGACAGGGTCAGCAGAGCACGAACTATGCCATTAGTATTAATTGCGTTTAGTCAGTTCCTTAGGGCTGTGCGCGCTGCCGATAGCAGGAGTGCAATGCACTGGGATTGGTCAGAGACGCACCGTAATTGGTTGGGAACGGTATACATGTGGAAGCAAATCGCATGCACTTAACAAGGCGCCACCTCCAGCCGTTCCGGTGATGCAGGCCGTGATCGTGGGCGGGTCTTCGTGCGTCGTGCAGCGACATTCCCGGTTTACTGCCCCCACTGGCCGAACGAAACGGCGGGTGTCGCTTTCGAAGTAGTGCACGGGTGGACCACACGACTGGCTGTGCATCACGGCGGTGCGCCGCAGTACAGGAGTCAGGTTGGATTCGGTGCCAACGCTCTGGTGTCGGACAGTCGAGATGCGATGGCAGGGCTTGTGCTGTGCAGGCAGTGCGCCAACTAGGGAGGGTGAAGGAAGCGCTCACAGACGCGGCCCCCCACGGCGGTGTTTCAGACGACTCACCAGCGTCTTGCAGTCTACTGCAGTGATATGCTCGCGGCCGAACAGCAGGCGGGACGCAAAGCGTTCCAGGGCGTCAGTATTTTCGGTGAGGGTGTGAATGTGCAGGCTCTTCATGTCGTTCATGATATACAGACTCACCACTTCCGCCTGTTGGGAAAGTTCCCGTGCTACGGGTTCTATTGCCTGGGGAGAGACCTTCACGTCGAAGAACGCCGACACGGCCTTGCCCAACTTCTCCGGGTTGATTACCGCTGTGAACTGCTCAATTACTCCGTCGTCGATCAGCATTTGCACCCGCTCACGTACATGAGCGCGCGATACCCCCAGCGCACGGGCAATCTCCGCATAGGAGATACGGCCGTTCTTGATCAACAGTCCCAGAATGCGCGTGTCCAACGTGTTCATGTATCGCTCGCAGCAAGGTTTGAGGCGTGGGTTCGAAGCGGGAAGTCGATGGCATCTCCGCCAGGGCGGAAGGCGTGCGCCGATATGTGACAGGCAGCATTCGTGCCACTGAAGGCGGTATAGCGGTGCGTGGCTCGTTGAGCGCGTTTCCTGGAAAATGGGCAGGGATATCGGTAAGGCACCTGACATGTATCGCACGGTTCTGGTGCCTTCGATGCGCTGCGCTTGCGAACCAGCACAGTCGTGGTGCGCCCGGCTCTGACTCGGAATCTGACAAACGGCGACTGTGTGCGAAAATTGAAAACACCGTTTCGTGAAATCTGGTCCGCACCTTACGAGCGCTGGCAGTGTAGGACTCGCAGGCTGAGTAGTCGGGATTATGCAGGTGCCACTGCCGCGTTTGTCTGGCACCATTCAGGCGGCGTTATACGTGCGTCATGCGGACGCCCCCTGTGAACATCGCCACAGCTCTTTACACTGCCTCAACGTCAGTGCGATCCGGATGGCACAGGGGTTGCACCCCGAGTGACCCCGTGGGACCCGACATCGGGCGGACTGTCGTCGCGACCGGGCGACCCCGGACGATCGTCATGGCTCTATCAGTGGCAACCCGGTGACTCGGTAACAGGCCCCGACAGTCGTTGCCCGACGCCAGACACCGTCCAACTCCATGGCTGCAATGATGGACGACTACAGCGAAATACTTGGCCACGCCGGCCCGCTGGTGGCTGGTGCGCCATCCGGACGGGCGCATCGAAGGGGCGGCCGACCCGCGCAGCGACGGCGCGGCGGCGGGGTACTGACATGGCTTTGAGCCCGGATATCGGCCTGCTGATCGCGGCGCTGTTGGGCTGCGGGGTGGTGGCGGGGGTGCTGGCCGGGCTGCTGGGTGTGGGCGGCGGCATCGTCATCGTGCCCATGCTGTATCACGTGTTCACCGTCTACGGCATCGCCCCGGACACCGCCATGCCGCTGTCGGTGGGCACCTCGTTGTCCACCATCGTGCTGACCTCGTGGGTGTCGGCCCGCAAGCACCACCAGCGGGGCACCGTGGGCTGGCCCCTGGTGCGCCACTGGGTGCCGGCGGTGCTGGTGGGCGTATTCCTCGGTACGGCGTTCGCCCACGACATTTCCGGGCTGGTGCTCAAATCCATGTTCGGCGTGCTGCTGATCGTGGTGTCCGTGCACATGGTGGTGACTGCCCGCCGGGCACTGAGCCTGTTTCCCGACCTGCCGGGGCGCTGGCTGCAGTCGCTGCTGGCGGTGGCCGTCGGCGGGCTGTCCAGTCTGCTGGGCATCGGTGGCGGGACGCTGATGGTGCCGCTGTTGAGCCTGTTTTCCTACCCCATCCACCGGGCGGTGGCGACCTCGGCGGTGTTCGGGTTCGTGATCAGCGTGCCGGCGACCGTCGGCTATGTCATCGGCGGCTGGCACGCCCGGGGTGTGCCGCCGGTGTCCACCGGCTACGTCAACTGGCTGGCCTTCGCGTCGCTGGTGCCGGCCACCATGCTGTGCGCGCCGCTGGGTGTGAAGCTGGCCTACCGGCTGGACGTGGGCCAGCTCAAGCGGGTGTTTGCCCTGTTTCTGTTCATCGTGGGCGTCAGAATGGCCTTCTTCTGAAAAGAAGCAGGATCAGAACAAGGCTGGCGCATGGCGCGCGAACCATCGATCATACCGCTGGTGATGGGCCTGGAACGCCGCGGTTCCTGGCCCAATCAGAGCAGTTCGCGCAGTGCCGAGACGACACGGGCGTTGTCTTCCGGCAGGGCCGTCGTCACGCGCATGAAGCCCGGACCGAGGGCCGAATCATTCAACGGTTTTATCAGAATGGCGCGTTCGCGGAGCCTGCCGGCAAGGTCGGTCGCGTCATGGGGAGCGAAGTCGGCGAGGAAGAAGTAGGTCCGGGTCGGGTACGTACGCACACCGAACCCACGCAAAGCCGCCGCCAGCTCTTCTGTCCAGCTGCGCAGTGTTTCGACCCGGGTGCGGATCTTGTCTTCGTTCTGCAGGGTGGCCAGTGCGGCGGCCTGGCTGGGCCGGGCCAGTGGATAAGCGTCGTTGTGCGAATTGAGGTCGTCGGCCAGGTGCTCCGGCAGGATGGCGTACCCGACCCGGAAGCCCGCCAGGCTGTGTGCCTTGGACAGGGTGCGCGTGACGAGCAGATTCGGGTGGCTTGGTACCCACCGGGCCACCGACTCGCCGGCCAGTCCGATAAAGGCCTCGTCCACCAGGAAGTGAATATCCGGATGGCGGCGTAGCAGTCGGGGAAGTGGGGTCATGTCGAAGCTGCCGCCGTTGGGGTTGTTGGGATTGACGACAACGGCCAGCGTAGTACCCGGGGGAATTGCCAGGTCCGCCAGATCGAAAGCGAAGTCGTTTTCCGGCAACAGGCGGGTCTCGGTATAGTGCGCAGCGATTTCCGGGAACAGCGCGTAGGTGGGCGTGAGCAGATGCACCTGTCGGCCCAGGCGCGCGAAGATCTGGCGCAGTATCAGCTCCGAGCCCGCATTGAGGTGCACAAGCCGCTGCGGGACGCCGAGGCTGTCGGCGATGAACCGGCGCAAAGGTTCGGAGTAGGGCTCGGTGTAGTAGTTGCTGTGCGGGACTTCCGCCCGGGCGGCGGCGATCGCCTCATCGATCGGCGGCAACGGATTTTCACAGAGTAACAGCTTGATTCCTTCGAACGTTCCACCGCCTTTTTCCGCTATGGACGTCATGTCGCCTCCTCATGCCTCGTAAATCGCGCTCAGCAGGATTCTGCGTCCGGGCAGTCCGGCTTCATGGCTGGTTTTTGTGCTTGCGCTG
>Ga0102956_1000505_pt1 | contig 14046 bp, 8 predicted proteins | sample SalPonF2_A_D2_MG_FD_84515 | JGI IMG/M metagenome (GOLD analysis project Ga0102956, IMG submission 84515) | Salt pond soil microbial communities from South San Francisco under conditions of wetland restoration - Salt Pond MetaG SF2_A_D2_MG ...
TTGCCACAGCGCCATGTGGCCAGAAATCTGATAGCACATGGAACCACACGTTTCCAATCTGGTTTGTCCAGGCATGGAGAGTGGGGATGTTGTCCACCGTGATGCCTAGCAGCACTGCGTCGGTTTCGGAAAAGACATCTTTTACGATATTGTAACCCGGCCATTGTTCAGAGCATACGGGGGTCCAGGCTGCAGGAACAAATGAGATTACGACATTCTTCTTGCCATGGAATTGGTGCAGAGTAATCTTCTCACCAGAAACCGACTGCAGAACGAAATCGGGGGCTATTTCGCCAACCTTTACTTTCAAAACACTGTCTATGGGTTTTTGTTGCCCCGGGTCGTAGATGCTCTTTTTCACTGCTTCTGACAGCCCTGAAGTAGGACTGCTCAGATAAACCAGGACCGCCAACAAAACCATACTTAACTTCAGAATCCCTCTCACGGCTATCACCTCTTCAGGTCACTTCAGAAATGTGTAGGACCACTTTAAATTAACCCTGATGTTGCATGCCAATGTCAAGGAGTATTGGAATACCTCGATTGTCGATTTAATCCCAAATCCGCAATCCGCAATCTGCAATCTTCAATCTTCAATCTACCCTATGCCCTACACCTCCGGCTCAAAGTGACAAACTGCCGAAGATTCCAGGCATAAAACTTGGCACAGCTCATCAATCACCTTTTGTTCCGGCTCATTGAAATCGCCGTCTGCTTTGGCAAGCAGGATACAGGCACGAACGAGCAGTGATGCTTTCTCCTCATCGCCGGAAAACTTGGCAACAGCTTTTAGCACCTGTTTTTTGGCGCTCCCAAAATCCTCTTTGATTGCTTTGCCCCAGTCTCGAAACAAATTGACCGCCTGGTGTACATCGAATATTTTGAGTTCTTTGACGTTTTCCAAAATGAAGTCGAGTGCTAGCCGCTCCGAGAGCACGATCTCCTCGTCCGCAAGAGCTAAGAGAGCAGTAGCCCCCATCATAGCTTCAAGGAAAGGTTTATTGCGATGCCGTTGCAGTTTCTCTGCCATTGATTCCCTGGCGGCACGAAAGATGTTAGCCATAATCTTCCCCTTGTCTTTTAGCCTAGATTCAGTGTATTCAGAGATCTACGGGGCCGAGCGTCTTCCACAAAAAGTCATTATAACCTACCAACCCTTTCTCACAACTATTGTTTTCGCAAAAAAGATTTCGAGTAATATTATTTAGTCTTACCTCAGGGTCAGGTCAGAGACAGTTGGCTATGCCTGAGGTTATAGAGTGCTGAACTTCCAGTCGTATTTGGAGAGGGATTCAGCCTGTTCTGTATTTTGAATATCGAAACTGGGGACCCGCCCGCAGGGTGGGGAGTCCGAAGGACAATATCGAACAAGGAATTTCGAACAGCGGAAGTTTTTTTAGGAATGAGACAATGTTTTTGACTTCGATATTCTGCGGTTCCTTGTTCTGCGGTTCATATTCTTAAAGATTTGCTATTCAAATACGCGGACGCCCTTCAAGAACTCAATTTCACTCATTGAAGAGCGTCCCTATATCTTGCGAACAGTTTCTTAAGAACTTACCGCATCATCGAAGTCCATGTGAATCTCTATATCGCCCCCTTCCCTGGATGTTTTCAGGTTGGGATATCTCTTCTTGAAAACGCGGATCATTGCCGCATTTTCTCGCAGGACGTAGGCAGAAAAAGCTTTATAGTGGTTTTCCCTGGCAATCTTCTCAAGGACTCCTAGAAGGTAGGAGGCTATTCCCATGCCCTGACGATCCTCGCGCACGATGAAGGCCACCTCTGCTGTGGTCTCGTCTACCATCCCATATGAACCCGTGGCAACCACATCCAAGTTTCCTCTGTTGCGCACCAGACCGATCATGGACATGTTTTTTCTGTAGTCCAGTGTAGCCAGATGCTTCTGCAGATCTTCGTGGGTAAATATCTTCCTATTATGAAAAAACCTGTAATAGATGGTCTGTTTGGTGAGAGAATAGAAAAAATTTCTCGAGGCCAGCTCATCCGATGCAAGAAGGGGGCGAAACTCGATGGATTGACCATTCTTCGTTACCATCGTGCTTTTGTAGCCGTCCAGAAAAAGAAGATCTTCCGGTTGTGGAGGCAGTTGGTCCGCGAAGATGTAGTGGCGCTCCTTTGCTGCCTCGATGAGATCTTCACGGAATTTGGGATGAGCTATCTGGGCCAATTCCACCACTCTCTGATATATGCTTTTCCCCTGAAGTTCCGCTATACCATATTCCGTTACCACAAAGTTCACATCACCCCGCGTGGTGGCCACTCCTGCCCCTTCTGACAAGTGGGGCACAATGCGAGATGTCTTGCCGTCTTGAGTTGTAGAGGGCAGCACAATGATGGAAAAACCTCCTTTAGACATGGTGCTGCCGCGCAGAAAGTCCACCTGGTCTCCAAGACCGCTATAAAATTGATATCCCATGGAATCGGAACACACCTGGCCTGTCAGGTCCACCTCCAAGGCTGAACTAATTGAGACCAGGTTATCGTTTTGGGCGATGACGGTGGGATCGTTCACAAATTCCGAGGAGCGGAAATAGAACATGGGATTGTCATTCACGTAGTTATAGATCTTTTCCGATCCCATACAAAGAGAGGCAACCACGCGCCCAGGAAGAAATGTCTTCTTCTTGTTGGTTATTACTTTCTTTTCAAAAAGAGGCAGAAAGCCATCGCTGATCAGATGAGTATGTACTCCCAGGTTCTGCTTTTCGTCTAGATATTTCAAAATGGAGTAAGGCAATTGCCCAAAGCCGAGGTGAAGCGTGGCCCCGTTATCTACAAGCTGCGAAACGTAACGGCCGATTCTTCGGGCCACCTCGGTTTCAGTTAGCGCAGGCAGAGACACCACCAGAGGTTCTTCATGTAACACCAGATAGTCGATTTCATCCACATGAACAAAGCTGTCGCCCGAGGTCCTGGGCATCATGGGGTTGACCTGGGCGATGACCAACTGCGAATTGTCCACTCCTGCTCGGGTGATATCCACTGAGACACCCAGGCTGCAATTTCCAAATCTGTCGGGTGGACTCACCTGCACGAGGGCTACATCAAGACCGATGCGCTTTCTGTAAAAAAGCCGTGGAACCTGAGAGAGGTACGCCGGGATGTAATCAATTTTCCCCTCAAAGGCGGCTTTACGCATGGCGAGACTGATAAAAAAGAGCTTCAGGGAAAACCTCCGCAGGAAAGATTCATCGTCAACATAGTCGGCCAGAGTTTGGGAGAGCATCTGATATATGGTTATGTCATCCAATTCACTGTTTTGGACCATGGTCCGGATCAGATGTTGAGGTTCCCCGGAGCCTGTGCCGATGAAGATTCTGCTACCGGTTTTTACTTGTGAGATTGCTTTCTTTGCTTCGACTATTTTGTCAGGGCAATAGTCGCTCAGCCATTGGATGCAGTCCATCAGAACTCCTCACTCTACCGAAAAGGGACGTTCATGCGATTATGCGTTTCTCTTTGAAATTCTCCATGGTGCAGTAAAGATCATGCCCCGAAAGGCCCGCGTAGACGCACCAGGTGCATTGCATCATATCATTGCCTGTGAGATCGAAGGTAGAAGAATATTTAAGGATATGGTTGATCGAGATAATTTTGTTGATCGACGAGGGACTATTTTATCCGAGACATCAACAGTCTGTAATACTTGGGCATTGATGCCTAACCATTTCCATCTTTTATTGCGTACCGGCAAGGTTCCCAGCACCACAATTATGCGACGGCTCCTTACGGGATATATTGATGTTGAGAGAAACGCATAATCGCATGAACGTCCCCTTATTTCTCTCATCTGCGATGTTAGAAATACCACTTTGCTGCCACCCATTTTACCACTTTTTGGGTCTTTTGCTTCCGGATGCAAAGCATTAGGTTTATAATGAGTAATTCTTTATTCTCCACGAACACCAATCCATATGAACGAAAAGCCAAAAATTATAAGAAAAGATATATTACCCTGTTAGTAAAAGGACCATTAAATCAACACGGGGTCAGCCCTTGACTTGGCGGCACGGGCAGGAGGCAATGACAACATGTCCAAGAACCTATATATCGCAACAATGGAGCCGGATAGTGGTAAGGACATCTTGGTTCTCGGCGTAATGGAAACCCTTTCCAGACGCATCAGGAATATCGGTTTCTTTCGGCCCGTTATCAAGTCGAGTGACAAGCCCGACAACGACATTCAACTCATTTTAAGCCGTTACAATCATGAGCTGTCATACGAAGACACCTATGGATACACCCACGAAGAAGCGCGAAACATGATCGCAGGGGGACAATACAATGAGCTCTTGAAGAACATTGTCAGCAAATATAAAAGGCTGGAAGGTCAATGCCCTTTTGTTCTGTGTGAAGGAACGGACTTTACCGGTGTTTCTTCAGCCTTCGAGTTCGACTTCAACGCTGATGTGGCGAACAATCTTGGGGCGCCGATCCTGGCGGTGGTGAATGGCTTTGGCAAGTCCCCGGCTGAAGTGGTGGATGGCGTGCGTGTGGCCCGGGAGTCTTTTGGGGGGCATGGGTGCACTCTTGCGGCGACAGCAGTCAATAGAGTCACAGCAGACAAAGTTGACTCCATTGTCGAGCAGATAAAAGGCTTGCAACGTGAAGGTGAGCCCCTCTACGTCCTGCCGGAAGAACCAACCCTCGGAAAGCCGACAGTCGGTGAAATCGCCAGGGCTCTCAACGCCAAAATCCTTCAGGGCGAGTCGAATGAATTGAACCGTGAGGTCCGCGATTTCAAAGTTGCGGCGATGAATTTGCCGAATTTTCTGGATTATGTCGTAGACGGTGCCCTGGTCATCACGCCGGGCGATCGTTCCGACGTGATCCTGGGAAGTGTAGCCACAGCTTTTTCAGAAACCTATCCAAACATAGCTGGGATTCTTCTAACAGGTGGGCTGACTCCGGAACCCCAGGTGCAGCGGTTAATTGAAGGTGCGAAGACGTCGCCCACGCCGATAATATTAGTCGATACTGATACCTATACCACTGCTATGAATGTAAGTGCGGTGCCGGCTGTTATCACCTTTGATAACGAGCGCAAGATCGCAGCGGCACTGGGCCTCTTCGAATCCAGGGTAGATTTGGAGGAGTTCGGAAATCGCATCACTGGGGTTCGTTCTGTAAGGGTTACTCCGATCATGTTTGAGTATCAGCTCATTGAACGGGCCAAATCAAAGCGCCAGCACATCGTCCTGCCGGAAGGTGACGAGGAGCGCATTCTAAGGGCCAGTGAGGTACTTCTCCGCCGTAAGGTTTGTGACCTAACCTTGCTGGGAGAGGAGAAAGATATTCAACAGAAGATTGCTTCTCTGGGGCTCAATCTAGAGGGAGTAAACATTGTCAATCCGGTTCAATCCGAATGGCTCGCGGCTTTCGCCAAAACGTATTATGAGATGCGCAAGCACAAAGGGATCTCCGAGGAGATGGCGGCCGATGCCATGACCGATGTCAGCTACTTCGGCACCATGATGGTGTACCAGGGCAAAGCAGATGGCATGGTATCCGGTGCGGTTCACACTACTGCTCAGACGATTCGGCCGAGCTTCGAGATCATTAAAACCAAACCTGGTTGTTCTATCGTTTCCAGTGTTTTCCTCATGTGCCTCGTAGACAGGGTACTAGTGTATGGGGATTGCGCGGTGAATCCTCACCCTAATTCGGAGCAACTGGCTGATATCGCTATCAGTTCAGCGGAAACAGCAAGTATGTTCGGCGTTGAACCCAGAATCGCCATGCTTTCATACTCCACAGGGGAATCTGGCAAGGGGGAGGCTGTGGAGTCGGTGCGACAGGCAACTGCCATTGCCAGGAAGCGTCTTCCAGATCTAAAAATCGAAGGGCCGATCCAGTACGATGCAGCGGTGGATGTAAGCGTTGCAAAAACCAAGCTTCCCGAAAGCGAAGTTGCTGGGCACGCCACCGTTTTTATCTTCCCCGATCTTAATACCGGCAACAATACCTACAAGGCGGTTCAGCGTTCCGCCAATGCAGTGGCCATCGGGCCTGTGTTGCAAGGGCTGAACAAACCGGTGAATGACCTGAGCCGGGGTTGTACGGTAACGGATATTGTGAACACCGTGGCCATCACCGCGATCCAGGCCCAAGAGGCCTGAGAGATTTTGGATTGCAGATTGATGAAAGGCGCAAGGCACAAGGCGTAGGGCACAAGGAAAAAATTAACAGCACTTACTATAACAACTCCTGTAGGAGCAAGCTTTGCTTGCGATAGGAGGATGTAATGATTCCCTTGTATCGCAACCGGCCTCCGGCCTATAGGGGCCTACGCCCCGGAGGGGAGGTTGCTCTGACAGATTTCGGATTGCTGATTTGGGATGTGGGATGTTGAGAGGTCAATGAAATGGAAACAAAAATGAAGATCCTGGTCATAAATTGTGGGAGCTCCTCCATCAAGTACCAATTATTTGACATGGAAGACGAGGTGGCCATGGTCTCGGGCCTTGCCGAGCGTATTGGTGAACCCCAGGGGAAGGTCACCCACAATAAGTCTCCCGACACGGAAGAAGAACTGACGATCGTCAAGCAAGAACCTATTCCAGATCATAAAGCAGGCATGAATACCATCGTAAGTCTGCTTACCGACAAAGACCATGGGGTCATAGAGGATGCTGCTGAAATCCTCGCAGTTGGCCACCGCGTGGTGCATGGAGGGGAAAGATTTCATGAACCCGTCTTGATAAACGATGAGGTTATCCGGGCCATCGAGGAAAACATTCCCCTCGCCCCGCTGCACAATCCTGCCAATTTGATGGGTATTCGGGTTGCCCAGACTCTTATGCCTCAAACACAGCAGGTGGCAGTCTTTGACACGGCCTTTCATCAGACTATGCCACCTCACGCCTTTCACTACTCACTGCCGTACGAGTACTACGAAGAACTGGGGGTTCGACGTTACGGCTTTCACGGCACCTCGCACAAATATGTGGCCAAAGAGGCGGCCAAACTCATGGGCAGACCCTTGGATGAATTGAACCTGATGACCATACATCTAGGCAGCGGTGCCAGCACCTGCGCCATTGAAAGGGGAAGGAGCGTTGACACTTCCATGGGGATGACTCCAGTGGCGGGAATCATTATGGGAACGCGCTCCGGCAATATCGATCCTGGAATTATAATCTACCTGGCCAAGAGCAATGATATGACCATTGAGGAATTGGATCATGTTCTCACTCATGAAAGCGGGCTTAAAGGGATTTGCGGTCTCAATGACATGCGAGACATTCACAGAAAGGCGACGGAAGGAGATATGCGAGCTCAGTTGGCCCTGGATATGTTCGTATATCGAATAAAAAAATACATTGGAAACTATTCTGCCATATTGGGTCATCTGGACGGTCTCGTCTTCACCGCTGGCATTGGCGAACACGATATCGAGATCCGGGAACGGTGTTGCGAAAAATTAGAGCGGCTTGGAATTGTACTCGATCCGAAAAAAAACAAACAAGAACACGAGGGGCCACTGCAAATCAATAAGCCCGAGAGTTCGGTCGCCTTATTTGTGATTCCGACCAATGAGGAACTGGAGATTGCTCAGCAGACGAAGGAATTACTTGAATCCAAAGGATTCAAGTAGATTGTAGATTTAAGATTGCAGATTGGAGGCAGATTGAGGAAGGAGTGTTGATGTCTAATTCAGTCCCCATCATATGTCCATACTGCGGGGTGGGCTGCAACCTGGAGTTGCAGCTTGACGATAAGGGAATTCCGGTCAAGAGCAGCGCTTCCGGCAGAAACAAGACATTGAATGACAAGTACCTTTGCGTCAAAGGTTTTGCCATCCATGAACTTGTGACCAGCAAAGAACGGCTCACACACCCCCTTATCCGCAAGGGGGGCAAGCTGGTGAAAGCTACCTGGGATGAGGCCATCGGTCGAGCCGCCAGAGAATTGAAAAAGGTCATCAAAAAGTACGGACGGGGCCGAGTGGGAATGCTCTCGAGCAGCAAGATTCTCAACGAGGAGATCTATCTCACCCAAAAGTTTCAGCGCGTTGTCATCGGTAATAACAACATAGACAACTGCGCCCGGTTATGTCACGGTCCCTCGGAGGTAGCCCTCAAAAAACAGTTAGGCTTCGGAGCGGTGAGCACCTTTTACCGGGACGGCATGGCCACCGAAACCGTAGTCCTGGTTGGGGCTCATACGAGTGCCACCCACCCGATTATCTGGCAAAGACTGAGAAAGAGGGCCAAAAAGGGTGAAATTAACCTCATTCTGGTAGATCCAAGGACCACTGGTTTGGCTAAGGACGCCAAAGTTCACCTCAAGGTAAGACCCGGCACCGATATTTTCTGGATCAACGCCCTGGGTAAAATCATCTATTCCAAAGGCTGGCATGATGAGGATTTCTGTAGATCTCGCACCATCGGCTTTGATGCAACGTTGAAATACCTGGAGGAAGTTGACGTAAAAGATGCCTGTAAAAGGGCCGGGGTGAAGCGTGCGGATTTAAACAAGGCGGCTGAGCTGATCCGCGGCAGGAAGACTATTTTCATCTGGGGAATGGGACTAACGCAACATGCCCACGGTACCGACAACGTTTCTGCCCTCATTGATCTGGCCCTGCTCACCGGCAACATTGGCAAAGCCGGATGCGGTGTGGCACCCTTGCGCGGCCAGAATAATGTTCAAGGTGCGTGTGACCTGGGAGCGCTGCCGAATCTATTGCCAGGGCACATGTCGGTTGATGATGAGGCGGCACGGCTTCATCTGGGAGCAATATGGGACAGAGAGATATCGGCCAACCCTGGGCTGGCTGCCCCAGAGATGATTCACGAGATAGCCTCCGGTAAAATCCGAGCTTTATACGTAGTGGGGGAAAATCCTGTCATGTCAGAGCCCCAGTCGAGTTTTGTCTCCTGGATGATGCAGCGGCTGGAACTTCTTATAGTGCAAGACATCTTTCTAACCAAGACGGCAAAGCATGCGCATATAGTTCTGCCCGCCGCCGTGGTTGGTGAGAAGGAGGGAACATATACAAACGCGGCTAGACGGATCCAACACACTTCTGATGGTCTCAAACCACCGGGAGAGGCGAGAGAGGACTGGAAGATCATTCAGCAGATGGCGAACGCCATGGGACATAACTGGGATTACCGTTCAACGGAGGCAATTTGGGAAGAAATTCGGCAGGCGGCACCTATTTTTAGCGGTGTGACCTACAGCAGGTTGAAGGAAATGGGAGGCATCTTCTGGCCTTGCTATGACGAATCCCATCCTGGTACGCCAGCCCTTTACGACGACGGCTTTGCTTTTAGTGACAGACGGGCGAGATTTATTCCCGCTCGTCTTCCCCAAAGCCTTATGGAACCAACGGCTGAGTACCCTTACGTCCTTATTACAGGACGTTTGCTTGCTCACTTCAATACCGGGGAGATGTCGAGGCGGTCAAAAAGGCTCATGAAGGTGGCATCTGAATCATTTGTACAAATTCACCCCGACGATGCCGGGAAATCAGCCCTTGCCGACGGCGACCAGGTCCGAGTGACGAGCCCTTACGGCACCATAACCACAAAGTTGGCGGTTACCGAGGAGGTATCAAGTGGATACCTTTTCATCCCCATTCACTTTGACAAGCCAAATGTAAATACATTGATGAGTGCAGTGCCATTGGACCCCCATGCCAGAATGCCGGCTTTGAAGGTTATCCCGGCGAGGATAGAGAGGTTTGTCTGTTAAAGCGGAGTGATGGAGTAATTCGATTGCGGATTTCGGATTGTGGATTTCGGATTTGAGATGTGGGATGTGGGATTTCAGGTTGCTGCTGGTTAAATCCCAAAGCAAGTCTCTTGTTTGTCATTCCCGCGAAGGCGGGAATCCAGGCATCATTAAGCATTCTGTTTTTCTGGATTCCGGATATCCGCCTTCGGCGAATTCCGGAATGACGAAAGCGGTGGTTTGGGTTAAATCGAAAATGTAGGGGCGGGGTTTACCCCCGCCCGGCAGCGGTTATTTTGAGGGGCTCGGCGGGAGGGGACCCGCCCGCCTCGCCTGAGCGAGAGCGATGGCGGGCAGGTAAACCCCTCCCCTACGAAGACAATGCCTACTCAGCTAATAACAGATGAAGAGGAGTTCACATGAAAACCGCAAAGATTCTTACAACCCCACACATGGAGCGGTGCATCGGCTGTCACGCTTGCTCATTGGCCTGTGCCCGGCTGGTGAACAAGCGGTTGTCTTGGGACACGGCGGGTATTCGAATTGTGTCATCAGGCGGCTTATCAACTGGTTTTGAGTCAAAGCCTTGTCTTGCCTGCAATCCAGCGCCTTGTGCACTGGCCTGCCCTACAGGCGCCTTTTTCCAACGCAAAGGCGGAGGGGTGCTTGTCAAAAGGAAACTCTGCATACAGTGCGGAGAATGTGCCGCGGCATGCCCTGTTGACGCCATTTACCTTGACGCCACTACCGAGCCCTTTGTCTGCATCCACTGCGGACAGTGTGTGCCATTCTGCCCCCATGATTGTTTGGAGATGGCGGAGGTTCCGGCTGAGCCCTCACCTGAAGAAGAGGGAAAGGAGGTGGCCCCATGATCAGGGACCATTTCAGGATACTCACCGTGGATCTCGCCACCGGCAAGGGTAAAGTGGTTACGCTGGAAGGTCGTGATACGGAGGCCGGTGGTAGTGGGCTGGCAGCATTGCTGTTTAACAAATATGGTCACCCTGACAAACCTTGGGACGACCCGGAGCAGCCTCTCATTTTCACCATCGGACCACTTACCGGCTATTTCCCTCTCATGAGTAAGACCGTGTGTGGTTTCAAGTCGCCCTACCATGACCAGTACGGAGAAAGCCACGCCGGAGGGCGGTCGGCCCTTTCCCTCCGCTTTGCTGACCTGGACGGCTTGGTCGTCACCGGCAAGGCTGAAAGACTAAGTTGCCTCTCAATTGGCTCGCGCCATCTCGAGCTCATTGACGTTCACTATATGCGGGGAATTGACTTGCAGAGATCTGGAAAGATGCTTCGCAAGATGATTGGCGGCGCAGGCCATCGGTCAATCTTTCGTATCGGACCAGCAGGAGAAAACCTTTCAGCCTATGCATGTATAACGGTGGATACCTACCGTCACTTCGGCAGACTCGGCGGTGGTGCAGTTATGGGAAGCAAGAATCTCAAGGCCATTGCGATTCAGGGCGATGGCGTATTCGACCTCCCTGAGGGTAAAGAGTATGCAGAGCTCTTCGAGGAAGTGCACAAGCAACTCACCACCACCGACATGATGGACAAGTATCACAATCTGGGCACCCCTGTTAACGTGGCCGTTCTGAACGCGATCAAGGCTTTACCCATCAAAAACCTGCAGCAAACCACTGATCCGAACATTAAAGGCATCACCGGTGAAACCTTTGCCGACGATACATTGTTGCGCAACACCGCTTGCGCGGGATGTCCCGTGGGCTGTATCCATATCGGTTTTGTGCGCGAAAAGTTCATGGAGCCCAACCAATATCTCTACCGCCAGGTCTCCTATGACCACGAACCAATCTTCGCCACAGGTTCCATGCTGGGGATGACAAATGCCTTTAGTGTTCTTAGCATCATTGACATGGTAGAAAAGATGGGTCTGGACGTGATGTCGGCGGGGGTAGCACTGGCATGGGCAACGGAAGCGTTGGACAAGGGCATCATATCGGAGAAAGAGACGCTGGTACCGCTGAAATTTGATGATGCCGCAGGATACAAGGAGGCCATGCAACATTTAGGATTGGGTTCCAATGATTTCTATCGCCTTCTAGCGCAGGGAACCTTGAAGGCAGCTGAGCAATACGGCGGGGAAGATTTCGCCTGCGTGCTGGGACAGGAGATGGGGGGCTATGCCACGGGCGAGGTCTTTTTCACTTCCCAGGCTCTGGGGTTCAGGCATTCTCACTTGGACAGCGGCGGCTATTCTTTTGATCAGAAACATGAAGAGAAGAACGTGGAAGAAGCGGTGAAATTTCTGCTGCGTGATGAACAGGGCCGGGTGCTCTTGACCTCAATGGTTGCCTGCCTTTTTGCCCGTGAAGTGTATACGGATGAGTTGCTGGCAAATTGCCTGAATTCCCTGGGATACACAACTCTGACCGACAATATGCACCAGGTGGCGCAGCATATTCAAAAACTCCGCTGGCGACTCAGGCTGGCCACAGGTTTTGATCCGGCAGCAGTAAAGATCCCCAAGAGATTTACCGAAATAACCACCTGGAAAGGGACCATCGATAAGAAATACCTTAACAATTTGAAAAAGGAATACGCCAAACGCATACTTGAGCTTGGAAAAGAGGAAGAGAAAGAGCCAAAGAAGAAGGCCCCGAAAAAGGAAGAGTAACGAAGTCTTTTTAAGATTGTTCAATAGTTCAACCGTCAGTCACCCCCACCCTAACCCTCCCCCGTCAAGGGGGAGGGAGATGAGTGGTAGCCTTCCCCGGCCCCGCTTCAAGAGCGGGATCTTGGACAGGGAGGAGCCTCATTAAGCACCTCTTTATCTCCCCCTCCCCTGGCGGGAGGGGGTAAGGGGGGGTCTGAACCTGGTACATAGGTAACAGATTAGACCGGGTACATGGGTAACAGTATATTAGGCGCCATGGAGGTGCTCTATGGCGTGGAAGATGGTGTTGCCCATGGAAGAACGCATTAGGTTTGTACTGGCAGTTGAGCAACGAGACTATAGCATAGCCGAGTTGTGTCGCCAGTATGGTATCAGTCGCAAGACCGGATACAAGTGGATAAGACGTTATCGGGCTGAGGGCGTGGACGGCATGAGGGAGAGGAGCCGTAGCCCTTTGAGTTGTCCCCATAAGACGAGTCAGCAGTGGGTAGACCGAATTATACAGCACAAGCTGAAGCATCCTCGATGGGGTCCCAAAAAGATTCGAATCATTTTGCAAGAGCAAGGCTGGCCCGGCCCCGTTCCTGCGGCCAGCACCATCGGGAATATCTTGGATCGTGCTGGGTTGGTTGAACCGCGAAAAAAACGTCGAGGCCGGAAGCGATCTTTTCAAGGCCCTTTTACTCAAGCAGAGAGGCCCAATCACGTGTGGGCCGTTGATTATAAGGGCTGGTTTCGTACAAGAGATGGTCAACGCTGCGATCCTTTGACTGTAAGCGATCTGTATAGTCGCTACGTTTTGGGCGTTAAGGCGTTGCCGAATCAGGCCTATAGTGCTGCCAGGGACGTTTTTGAGCACCTGTTCAGCCACCATGGGTTGCCTGAGGTCATTCGCAGTGATAATGGCAGTCCTTTTGCCTCAACGGGTGCAGGTGGCCTATCACGGCTGAGCGTGTGGTGGATCTTGCTTGGGATCAAACTGGAGTTGATAGCACCGGGTCATCCCGAACAAAATGCCAGCCACGAACGTATGCATCTGACGCTGAAGCAGGAGGCCTGCTGTCCGGCCTCGGCCAACCACAGAGCCCAACAACGCCACTTTAACAAGTGGCGAAAAGAGTTCAATGAACAACGTCCTCATGAAGCGTTGCAAATGAAAAGACCAGCTCAAATGTATCATCGCTCGGATGTAACGTATTCGAAAAACCTTAACGAGCCCTCCTATCCACCTGGGTATCAGGTCCGGAGAGTCCGCACCAGTGGAGAGATTAAGTGGTGTGGACGCAAACGGTTCATAGGAGAAGCCCTAAAAAGCGTTCCAGTTGGTATAAAAAGGATCGACAAAAACCACAGTCAAGTCTACTTCTGTTCGATCCTTTTGGGCGACCTTCACGACGCCGATTCAAGGGGACTGCGACCCTCAGTCTACGTCCCCCAGACTTATCAACTGAGACAAAATGTGTAACCCATGTACCCGGTTTAATCTGTTACCCATGTTCGTGGTTGCACGGGGAGGGGGAATTATAATTAGACGACTTCATTTTATCTTTCACCCCCACCTTAGTCCTCCCCCGTCAAGGGGGAGGAGATTTGAGGCTTCAGCACAGAGACGAGGATCGTTCACTAAATCGCCCCCTATGGGGACGCCACCCTTTCGGGGTGACTTCTTTACTTTTCATCACCGGTTCCAA
>Ga0102956_1000506_pt1 | contig 14039 bp, 10 predicted proteins | sample SalPonF2_A_D2_MG_FD_84515 | JGI IMG/M metagenome (GOLD analysis project Ga0102956, IMG submission 84515) | Salt pond soil microbial communities from South San Francisco under conditions of wetland restoration - Salt Pond MetaG SF2_A_D2_MG ...
CTGCGCCGCCTGGGCGTGGTCGTGCGCGCGTCGAGCCCGGGCACCCTGGCCGAGGAGATGCCGGAGGCCTACAAGGATGTCGCAGACGTCGTCGACACCGTCCACGAGGCCGGCATCGGGCGCAAGGTGGCCCGTCTCCGGCCGCGGCTGGTGGTGAAGGGGTGAAAGCGTCGCGCGGTGCCCGGCCGGCGGTTGCCCGCCGACGGGTGCCGCGCGGCGCCGGTGCCGGAGCCGGCCGGACGAGCGCAGGGCGCGCCCCGGAGCTTACTAGCCCCGGGGCCGCAGCGGGCGCGGCGCCAGCCCCCCGCTCTCCAGCAGGGCGGCCAGCCGCAGCACCTCGTGGCGGCGCCCGGAGAAGACCGGCGTGCGGTAACCGATGCGCTGCAGGGTCTCGCGCAGGTAGCGGTCGGTGGCGAGCACGTCGACGTAGGGGCCGATCGTCGCCGCCATGATCAGGTCGGTCAGATCGCTGGGCCGCGGGTCGCGGTCGGAATCGAGCGACCGGAACGCCACCATCCGCACCAGCAGCCGCGCGAACGGCAGCGCCCGCGCCTGGTCGTGGGTGATGCCCAGGCGCGGGACCAGCGCCTCGCGCACGACCTGACAGCGGTCGAAGAAGCCTCCCGACAGGGGCTGCTCGAGCAGGTCGTGGAGCGGGCGCAGCTCCGCCGCAGCCTGCCAGTCCCCGCGCGCGTGCAGCAGGTCGCGGCGGTCGAGGCACGCGGAACCGCTGCCGCCGGACCCCCGGCCGTCCGCGCACGCCTGCAGGCGCCGCGCCTGCCGCGCCACCACCTCCTGCCACGGCCTCACCCACAGGCCGTCGGAGAACTCGGCGTAGAGGCCCTGCAGCACCGGCAGCAGATAGCCCCCTCGGGTCTCCAGGACGTGGAAGGGGCTCGGAGGGATGCGCGGCCGCAGGCGCGGCGACCGCGTCCGCGCGGCGCGCAGCGCCCGGTACAGCTCGCCGAAGGGCTCGTGACCCTTCTGCCCCAGAAGGACCTTGGCAACGCGCGATGCGTAGTTCTGGTCGAGGTAGACGAGCATGCGCCTCCCGCCCGGGGAACGACGGAGGCGGGCGCGCGCTTCAGCCCGCGCCCGCCTCCTGGACGCCCGCGTCACCGCCCGCACCACCGCCCGCGTGGAAGCGCTCGCCGCTGCGTGCGCGCCGCACGAGCCCGTCCGCGGGCGCGAAGCGCTTCCCGTAGCGGCTCTCGAGCGCGCCCAGGCGCTCGACCAGCGCGACTGCGCCCACGGCGTCGGCATGGAAGAAGGGGCCGCCCAGGAACGGCGGGTAGGCGAAGCCGAAGACCGCGCCCACGTCGCCGTCGACCGGCGAGCGCAGCACGCCCTCGTCCAGGCACCGAACCGCCTCGTCGAGCATCGCCAGCGACAGCCGCTCCGCCACCTCGGCCTCGGGCACGGCTCGGCGCGCGCCGAGCCCCGCCGCCGCGTACACGCCGCGGTCGATCTCGTGCGTGCGCTTGCCGCGCCGGATGCGGTAGAAGCCCTTGCCGACCTTGCGCCCCCGGTAGCCGGAGGCGACGAGTCGCTGCAGGGTGTCGTCGTCAGGCACCTCGCGGCCGGCGAAAGCGTCTTGCAGCACGACCTGGATCTTGGCGCCCACGTCGATACCGAGCTCGTCGAGCAGCTCGAACGGGCCCATCGGGAAGCCGAAGCGGCGCATGGCGGCATCGATCAGCGTGACATCGGCGCCCTCCTGCAGGCAGGCCATGGCCTCGGCCATGTAGCGCGCCAGGACGCGCGTGGTGTAGAAGCCCGGTCCGTCACCGACGGTGATCACCGTCTTGCCCTGCTCGAGCCCGACCTGCACGGCCGTGGCAGCCGCCCAGCCGGCGGTGGCCTCGGTGACCACGACCTCCAGCAGCGGCATGCGCGGAACCGGAGAGAAGTAGTGCATCCCCACCACGGCCTCCGGGTGCGCCGCGGCCTCCGCCAGACTCGCGATGGGGATCGCGGAGGTGTTGCTGGCGTAAACGGGGGGTTCCGCGCCCTCGGCGACCGTGGCGGCCTCGACCGCCCGGAGCACCTCGCGCTTGAGCTCGACGTCCTCCAGGACCGCTTCGATCGTGAGCTGGACGCCCGCAAGCGCGGCATCGTCGTCCACCAGCGTCACCCGTTCGACCGCCCGGTCGCGCTCGAAGGGCGTGACCCCCTTGCCCACGCGCCGCGACAGACCTCGGTAGACGCTGCCCTTACCCTTCGCAGCCAGGGCCAGCTCGCGGTCCTTGAGGCGCACGCGCAGCCCGTGCCGCGCGCTGACCTGGGCGATGCCCGAGCCCATCAGGCCGGCCCCGATCACCGCCAGGCGCTCGACCGGCCTCGGCGCGGCCACCTCCCGGAAGGGGTTCTTGCGGGCGGCCGACTGCGCGAAGAACAGGTGGATGAGCGCCCGGGCCTCGGGCGTGAACAGCAAGGCGGAGAACGCGCCGGCCTCGGCCTCGAAGCCCGCCGCGGCGCCGCGCTCGACCCCGGCGCGGATCGCCCGCAGGATCCGCGACGGCGCCGGGAAGTGACCGCCGGACGCCTTCGCCACGCTGCGCTCGGCGCTGCGCCACACCAGAGGGCGCGCCAGCGCCGTCTCCTGGAGCCGCTGCAGCCGCCCCCGCCGCGGCGTCGGGCGCGTCCACGTGCCGGCGGCCAGCCCGTGGGCCGCCTGGAGCGCGGCGGCGAGCAGGCCCTCGCGCGGCACCGTTGCGTCCACCAGCCCCATGCGGCGCGCGCGGCGCGCGTACACGCTGCGGCCGGTCAGCGCCATGTCGAGGGCGGCCGGCAGGCCGACGCGGCGCGGCAGACGCTGCGTGCCGCCCAGCCCCGGCAGCAGCCCCAGGCGCACCTCCGGCAGCGCGAAGCGCGTGTCGGCGTGATCGCTGGCGACGATGGCGCGGCAGGCGAGCCCCAGCTCGAGGCCGCCCCCCATGCAGGCCCCGTGGACCGCCGCGACCACCGGCGTGCGGGCGGTCTCGAGGCGTGCCAGCAGGGCATGCCCCCGATCGATGATGGCGCGCACCTCGTCGGGGCCTTCGAAGTGGAGGAACTCCCGGATGTCGGCACCGGCCACGAAGGAGCGGGGCGCGCGGCTGGCGATCACCGCCGCCCGCACTTCGTCGTCGCGCTCGATCTCGTCGAGCAGCTCCCCGAAGCGATCGAGCAGCGCGGCGCTCAGCGTGTTGACGGATGCGCCGTCGGGGTCCAGCCACACGATCCCCACGTCGCCGCGGCGTTCCAGCTGCAGGCGGCTCACGACGTCCTCCTCGAGCGCATGAACGCCCTCATGCGTCCCCCCGCTCCAGCAGCATGGCGTGGCCCTGCCCGCCGGCGGCGCAGGCGGTCACCAGGGCCAGGCGGCCGTCCTCGCGGTCGAGCCGGTGCACGGCGGTGTTGACCAGCCGCGAGCCGGTGGCGCCGAAGGGGTGCCCCAGCGAGACCGAGCCACCCCACGGGTTGATGCGGTCCAGATCGACGTTCGCCACGCGCGACGCGCGGCCGAGCCTGTCCCGCGCGAAGGCGTCGGATTCGAGCGCCGCCAGCACCGCCAGCACCTGGCCGGCGAACGCCTCGTGGATCTCGATGACGTCCAGATCGGCCCAGCTCAACCCGTTGCGCTCCAGCAGCCGGGGAACGGCGTAGGCCGGGCCCAGCAGCAGCTCGTCGCCGGGATCCTGCGCGACGAAGGCGAAGTCTCGGACGCGGGCGCGCACCGGGCGCCCCTCGGCCCGCGCGCGCTCCTCGCTCATCAGGAGCGTCACCGCCGCGCCGTCGGTCAGCGGGCTGCTGTTGCCCGCGGTGACCGTGCCGAACGGCTTGACGAAGGCGGGTCTCAACGCGGCCAGGCGCTCGGCCGAGGTGTCCTCGCGGATCCCGTCGTCGTGCTCCAGCGCCTCGAAAGCTGGGGGCGCTGTGACCGGCGTGATCTCCGCGGCCAGCCAGCCCTCGCGTCGAGCGCGGGCCGCACCCTGGTGGGAGCGCAGGGCGTAGGCGTCCTGCTCCTCGCGCGTCACGCCGAAGGCGGCGGCGAGGCGGTCGGCGCTGCGCCCCATGGTCTCGCCGGTGCTGAACTCGGCGATCGCGGGGGGCCGGGGCATCAGCTCGGAGAGCTTGAGCCCGGCGAAGAAGCGGCGCCAGTCGAGGGGGCCGCGGTACCTGCGGGTCTCGAAGAAGCGGCGGCGCACCTCGCGCGTGAAGCCGATGGGCACGTCCCCCAGCATCTCCACGCCGCCCGCCATCACGACGTCCGCCTGGCCGGTGGCGATCAGCGCGCCGGCGTCGGCGATGGCGCGGTTGGCGGAGATGCACGCCACGGTGACGGTGTGGGCGGGCGTGCGCTCGCTCACCCCGGCCGCCAGCGCGGCGTCGCGCGCCACGTTGCTGGTGGCCGGGTTCTGCACCACCGATCCCAGGATGACGGCGTCGAGCGCGGTCGCGTCGAGCGCGGCGCGCTCCATCATGCCGGCGATCGCCATGCGCGCCAGGTCATAGGCGATCAGCCTTGCGTAGCCCCCGCCGGCGCGCAGGAAGGGGATCCGGCTCCCCTCCACGATCGCCACCGTTCTTGCACTCGGTACAAACATTGCCCCACTCTACCCCCTCCGCGCGCGGCCGGCGGGTCTCGCCGCCCGCTCGGAACCACGTCCCCATCCTGGCGCACGGGAGCCGGCGCACGGACCGTCGCCGCGTGTCCCCCCACCGGGGACGCCCACCTCAGCCGGACCCGGCGTCCTCCTGCATCAGCCCGAACAGGTTGCCCTCCGTGTCGCGGCAGTACGCCATGGTGCCCACGCCGGGGACCGGCTGGCGCCCCCGCTCCACCGCACCGCCGGCCGCAACCACGCGTTCCAGCGCGGCGTCCAGATCGTCCACGGAAGCGGTGTTGACGACCCCCCGGACGACATCGTTGGCGCGCAGGATGCCGCCGTCGATACCCGGCGTCTCCCCGCTACCGGTGCCCACCAGCAGGTACTCCACCGGGCCCTCCCAGCCCGTGACCGTCCAACCGAGAGCCTCCTGGTAGAACCGCCCCGCGCGCTCCATGTCCCGCGCGGGGATCTCGAAGTGGATGACCCGTCCCATGCTGTCTCCCTCCGGCCGGCTTCAACGCGGCGGCGCCGGCAACCGCTCCAGCTCGCCCTGCAGGTCGGTCGTGGCCCGCGGCCCGTCGGCCTCGAGCAGGACGTCGATCTCGCTGCGGACGCCGAAGTGTGGGTAGTACACGCCGGGCTCGATGGTGATGCCCAGGCCGGGAACCAGCCGCCGGCGCTCGCGCGTCTCGAAGTCGTCGAGATGCGCCGCGTCGCCGTGGGTGTGCCGCGACCCCAGGCTGTGCCCGGTGCGGTGCATGAAGACGTCGTCGCCGTAGCCGCGCGCTGCCAGCAGGTCGCGCGCCACCCGGTCGATGGCGCCCCCCTCGGGCGGGCGCCCCGCGCCGTAGGCCTCGGCGATGGCGCGGAAGGCCGCGTCGCGGGCCTCGATGACGGCGGCGAACGCCCTCGTCAGCTCCGCCGCGGGCTCGCCGCACACGCCCATCCAGGTGACGTCGGCGTAGGGCGCGTCCGTCTCGTCGAGCCTGGCCCACAGGTCGATGAGCACCACGTCGCCTGCGCGCACCACGGCGTCCTGGCCGGGGCGCGGCACGTAGTGAGGGTCACCTGCGTGGGCGCCGAAGCTCACGTTCGGCGGATGGTCGAATACCATGCCGCGCGCGTCGAAGAACGCCGCGATGAGCCGCTGGACCTCGGTCTCATGGATCTCGGCACCGAGCGCCAGGCGCTCGCCCAGGAAGGCGAAAGCATGGTCCTTGGCGGCCAGCACGGCCTCGGCGGCCTCCAGGTGGGCGTCGATCTGGCGCGGCGTCCAGACCTCGAGGGCCTGCGCGACCTCGCCCGAGGAGCGGACCTCGACGCCCAGCGACCGCACCATCTCCACCGTGCCGGCGTCGACGGTACCGACGTAGGGATTGTCGCCGCCGGGAGAGTACTCCATCGCGACCCGCGCGTACCCGGCCAGCAACGCGCGCAGGGCGCGCTCCAGGCTGTCGCGACTGCTGTAGGCGCGGACCTCGAAGGGCAGCGGCGGGATGGAGCCGCGCTCGATGGCGTGCACCAGCAGCACCGGCCGTCCCTCCGCGGGCACCATCAGGAACACCCGCCTGGACGCGACGCCGCCGTCCAACAAGGGCGCGATGCGGGCGCGGGCGATGGGGTTGGCGCCACGGAAGTCGTAGAGCAGCCAGGCGTCCAGGCCGGCCTCCAGGAGGGCGGCCTGCGCCGTGTCGATCCAGTCCATGGGCCAGTCTAGCTCGCGCGCTCTACGGGGCGCACGCCCACACCCGGCGCGCGGGCGTCAGCCCTCCGCGGGGCCGTCGACGTTCACCACCAGAGGCCCGTCTCCGTGCAGGAAGAGCACGAACTCCTGCCCTTCGGTCGGCGACGGGTTGACGTCCCGGTGGACCCAGCGCGCCGGAACGCAGAAGAAGTCGCCCGCCTCCACCTCCATGCTCTCGCGGCCACCGGCTCCGCTCTCGAAGCGCGCCGAGCCCCGGACCAGGTAGCCGTACACGTCGTGGTCGCCGTGCGTGTGCCAGCTCGACGTCGCGCCGGGGGCGCCGCGCGAGCGCAGCACCCGGACGCCGTCCGCCGAGAAGGCGACCTCTCGCCGGACCCCTGCACCGCTCGACGGGCCCTCCTTCAGCGCATCCTTGTGCATCGCCTCGAACCTTGCCATGATCGAACTCCCCAATGCCGGACCCAGGGAGCCCGGCGCGGCGTCGTTGCCGGAGCGCACCGCTCCGGCCGTTGCACGGCCCGATCGCACCCCCTCCCGGACCAGCACGACGTCCACCTCGTGCATGGGGTTCGCGCCTTCACATCGATGGGGGATCGCGCGTCGCGGAGCCGGGCGGTGGACATCATCCGCGGAACACCGGCTCGATGTTCTCGTCGTGCGCCCACTCTAGCGGATCGGCGTGCGCCCGCCCATCAATACACGAACTCGTCGATGTGGTAGAGCGCCACGCGCGCCGCCGGCGCGGCGAGGCGTGCCGCCGCCCGCAGGCGCTCGTACTGCCCGGCGCGCTCGCCGGCCGACAGCGGCCGCAGCCCGTCGGCAGCGGCGCGCGCCGCGTACGCCGAGCCGGGCTGCACCACGAAGGGCGAGAGGTAGATCAGGTCGCCGGCTCCGAGCGGCAGACGCGCGAGCAGCGCCGCCGTGTCGCGCTCGTGCGCCTCGGCGAAGCGCGCGCCTCCGGCGCCGACCATGACGATGACCGAGACCGCCAGCCCCGCCTGCTTGAGCGTGGCGATGAAGGCGGCGGCCTCGTCGGCGCCTCCCGGCTTGTTGAGATAACCGAGCAGCGCATCGGACCCGGTCTCGAGGCCGATCGCCACGCGCTCGAGCCCCTGCGCGGCGAGGTCGCGCCAGGCGCCGAGCGGCTTGCGCTCGCCCCCGAAGACATCGACGAAGCTGCTCAGCGGCCGCCCCGGGAAGGCGCTGCGCACGATCCTCATGAGCGGCTCGAGGCGGGCGTTGGACAGCACCAGGGCGTTGCCGTCGCCGAAGAAGACGCTGTGGCGGGCCTCGGCCGCGCGCCCCAGCAGCGCCCCCACCGCCTCGACGTGCTCGGCGAAGGCCTCCGGCTCGCGGACCTGGAAGGGACGGTCCTGGTAGAAGGTGCAGAACGTGCAGCGGTTCCACGAGCAGCCGTAGGTGGCCTGCAGCACCACCGAGCCGTACTGGTCGGGCGGGAGGATGCTGACGGGCCGGTAGGCGCTCAGGAAGCGCCGACGCTCGCCCAGCAGGCGCTCCGGCGTCCAGGCGAGGATCCGCTCGAGACGGTCCGAGAGCTCACGCGCCTCGGGCTCGTCGAGGCCGCGCAGCTGCGCCCCGTCCGAGCGCCGCAGCCCCCCGGCGGCGAGCGTCTCGTGCGCCGCCCCCGCCGCCTCGGCGGCCAGCACGAAGTGGGCGGCGGCGTCGTCCGGGTCCACGCGCCAGCGGCGCCGCACGCCCCCGACCGTGCGGCGGCCGAACACCTCGGAGGCCAGCGAGCGCTTGAAGGTCTGGCCGCCGCTCATCCAACTCTGCGGCCGCCCCTCCAGGTCGAAGCTCACCACCTCGCGCCGGTTGCGACTCAGGGTGGTGGCGCCGGGTTGCAGCGAGACCAGGAACGCGCCCTCCTTGGTGTCGCTGCCGCTGCCGGGATCCCCGCCGGGGGCGGGCTCGGGGCCGGATTCGGGGCCGGATTCGGGGCCGACGCTCACCCCTCCATGCTAGCGCCGGGCTTCGGCCTGCCGCGTCGGGCGCCCGTCCGGGCGCGCCCCACGCGGCGCAGCGCACCCGGCGCGGCCCACCCGGCGCGGCCACCCGGCGCGGCCCCTGCGGGGCACGGCCCCCGTCGGGGCCGGGTCACGCCAACCGGGTCACACCACCGGGTCACACCACCGGGTCACGGGTCACGCCAACCGGGTCACACCAACCGGGTCACACCAACCGGGTCACACCACCGGGTCGACGCCCCCGTGGGCGGCCGCGAAGGCCTCGCGCAGCAGCGCTAGATCGAGCGCGTCGGTGCCCGCGACCACCCGGTGCGCCGCGGACAGGCGCGTGGCGTCGCCCACGCCCACCGCGACCATCGACGCGCCGCGGAGCGCGGCCACGCCCGCCTCGGCGTCCTCGATGCCCAGGCAGTCCTCGTCCGGCACGCCAAGCGCTTCGGCCGCCCGCTGGAACACCTCCGGGTCGGGCTTGCCGCGAACGACCCGGCCGGCGTCGACCACCACGTCGAAGACCTCCTCGAGGCCGAGGCTACGGATGACCGCCGGCGCATTGCGGCTCGCCGACGCCACCGCGAGCTTGAGCCCCGCTTCCCTGAGCTCGCGCAGGAGGGCCTCCACGCCGGGCAACAGGTCGGCCGGGGTGATCCCCTCGATGAGCTCCTGGTAGTGACGGTTCTTGTCGTCGGCCAGGCGGGCCTTCCCCTCGTCGCCGTAGCTCTTATCGCCGCGCTCGAGGATCCGCTCGAGCGACTCCATGCGCCCGACGCCGCGCAGCGCCTCGTTGGCCTCCCGGTCGAACGGGATGCCGAGGTCGTCGGCCAGCGCCTGCCAGGCGCGGTAGTGGTATTCGGCGGTGTCGGTGATGACGCCGTCCAGATCGAACAGGACCGCCTGGAGCCGGGGCGTGTTGGGCCGCGCCGCCTGCCCGCCGGGCCCGAGCTCCAGCGGGTCGGCGCGGTGCACCACGCTCAGGGGCCCGCCCTCGACCAGGTGGTAGTGCGTAGAATCGCGCCGCACCGCGACCTCCAGCGTGGCTCCGCGGAACGCCACCCTGAAGCGCAGCCCCTGCCAGGCGGCGGGCAGGCGCGGCTCGAAGCGCAGGCGGCCCCCCTCCACGCGCATCCCCGCGAAGCCGGCCACCACGGCCAGCCAGGTCCCCCCCATGGCGGCGGTGTGCACGCCGTCCTTGACGTTGCGGTTGATGTCGTCGAGGTCCATGCGGGCGGTGCGCCCGAAGTACCCGTACGCCTTTTCGACCTCTCCCAGCCGCGCGGCCACGATCCCGTGGACGCAGGGCGACAGCGAGGAGTCGTGGGTGGTGAGCGGCTCGTAGTAGGCGAAGTCGCGGCGCGCCTCGGCCCGGCTGAAATGGTCCTCGCGCAGGAAGAGCGCGAGCACCACGTCGGCCTGCTTCAGCACCTGCCGGCGGTAGATGTCGAGCGGGTGGTAGTGCAGCAGCAGCGGCCGCTTCTCGGCCGGGATGGTCGACGGGTCCCAGGGCTGCTTGTCCAGGAAGCCGTCGTCCTGGGGGTGCACGCCCAGCTCGCGGTCGAAGGGCAGCTCCATGCGGTCGGCCGCCAGCCGCCAGCGCTCGAGCTCGCCGGCGTCGAGCGCCAGGGCGCCGACGAGCTCCGCGTAGCGCGACGGCGACTCGCGCTCGAGCCGCTCGGCGACCTCCGCGGCGAAGCGAAGGTGCCCCTGCGCCATCAGGTTGGTGTAGAGGTTGTTGTCCACCAGGGCCGTGTACTCGTCGGGCCCGGTGACGGTGTGCAGGCAGAAACGCCCGCCGCGGCGCGCCACGAAGCTGCCGCGCGACAGCCAGAAGCGGGCCGTCTCGAACACCATCGCCGCCCCCCCACGCCACAGCAGGTCGACGTCGTCGGTGGCCTCGAGGTAGCGCTCCACGGCGTAGGCGATGTCGGCGTTGATGTGGAGCTGGGCGGTTCCGGCAGGGAAGTAGGCGGACGCCTCCTCGCCGTCGATGGTGCGCCAGGGGTAGAGGGCGCCGTCGTGCGAGAGCTCGCGGGCGCGGGCGCGGGCCGCGTCCAGGCCCCGGATGCGGTGCTCGAGCATGGAACGCGCCATCTGGGGCCGGGTGTACAGGAAGAAGGGGAGCACGTACACCTCGGCGTCCCAGAAGAGGTGCCCCTCGTAACCGGGGCCGGTCAGCCCCTTGGCCGCGACCGAGCTGTGGCCGTCGCTGCCGGTGCCCTGCAGCAACTGCAGGGCACCGAATCGCAGGCTCTGCTGCAGCGCGTCGTCGCCGTCGACCTCGATATCGCTGCCCCGCCAGAACGTCGCCAGCGCCTCGCGCTGCTCCTCCTCCAGGGCTCCGAACCCGGCCGCCAGCGCCTCGCGCGCGGCCGCGGCGCATCGCTCGATCAGCCGGTCGGGCTCGAGGTCGCGGGCATCGGCGTAGGCGAGGGCCTTCTCCAGCGTGACGGCCTCGCCCCGCCCCGCGCGGACGCGGTAGGTCAGCGTGAGCCTATGGTCCTCCTCGAGCGCGCGGCGCTCGAGGGTCTCCCCGCCGGTCACACGATGGTCGGCCGCGCACGCCAGCTCCATGCCGCTGCCGGGCGCGCGCTGGCGCAGCGCCAGGAGCTCGCCCTCGAGCGCGGAGCCGACGCTGGCCAGGACGCGGCCGGCCATGCCGCCGACGCGGTGGTCGCTCTCGTCCACGGCGTTCTCGACGCGCCCGTCCACGCTCGAGCGCAGCTCCAGCTCGACGTCGGCGTCGAGGGGCACCACGCGGTAACACAAGGCGGCGACGGGCCGGCGCGACAACGACACCAGCCGCAGAATCGTCAGCGACAGGCGCTGCCCGCGCGGCGAGACCCACGTGAGCGAGCGCTCGAGCACGCCGCGGCGGAAGTCGAGCGAGCGCTCGTAGCCCTCCAGCCGCCCGTCGCTCATGGAGAAGCGCTCGCCGTCGACGCGCAGCTCGATGCCGAGAGCGTCCGTGACGTTGAGCAGGGTCTGCCGCTTGCGGGCCAGGCCGTAGGCGTCCTCCGGGTAGTGGATCGGCCCCGACTCGTGGAAGCCGTTGAGGTAGGTCCCGCGGACCGAGCTGCCGACGGCGGGATCGAGCCCCTCCTCGAAGGCGCCCCGCATCCCCAGGTAGCCGTTGCCGAGCGCGAACACCGTCTCGCTGCGGGCGTTGGCGGCCGGGTCGAAGGCGGTCTCGCGGACGGCCCAGGGCTCGACGGGGTAGTGCGGGGTCTGCGCTTCGTCCATCCGTGCCTCCAGGGAAGGTGCGCGCCCGCTCCCGCGGAGCGGCGACACCGTGGGCCCAGGCTAACCGAAGGCCGGCCGGCGCCCTCCCTTGAACACGCCCAGCACCGCCCGGTAGGCCCCGGCGTCGCGCAGCGGATCCGAACCCAGAACCACCAGGTCGGCGCGCGCGCCAGGCCGCAGCGAGCCGACCTCGCCGGCGAGGTCGAGCGCGGCCGCGGCCTGGCTGGTCGCCGCCTGCAGCACCGCCGCCAACGGCAGGCCGATCTCGGCGAGCAGCTCCAGCTCGCGCGGCAGGTTGCCGTGCGGATTGAGCGGGGTGCCGGCGTCGGTGCCCGCGGCGATCCGGACGCCGGCGCGGTAGGCCTCGAGCGCGTTGGCGCGGTGCCGCTCGGCGATGGGGCGGGTCTTGGCGACGGCCCAGGCCGGCACCTGCCCCTCGCCCGCCAGGATGCCGTCGGGCGCCGCCAGCGTGGGCACCAGCCAGACCGGGCGCGGGCCCGCCGTCATGAGGCCCAGGGCCTCCTCGTCCCAGGCGTCGAAGGCGCCGTGTTCGAGGGTGTCGATGCCGGCACGCAGGGCGTTCTTGATGCCCGCGAGACCCTGGGCGTGGGTGGCGGTGCGCTTGCCCGCCTTGTGCGCCTCCTCGATGCCGGCGCGCAGCTCCGCCTCCGTGAGCGCCTCGGCGCCCGCCGTGACGCCGGGGGTGAGGACGCCCCCGGTGGCCATGAACTTGAGCACCCGGGCGCCGGCCTGGAGCTGGCTGCGCGCCGCCCGGCGGACCGCGTCGGGCCCGTCGGCCTCGATGCCGAAGGCGTGGGCGTGCCCGCCCGTCATGGTGATGTTGCGCCCGCACGGCACCACCGTCGGCCCCTCGACGCGGCCGTCCTCGACGGCGCGCGCGAGGTCGATGGCGAGGCCGCCCGGGCCACCGAGGTCCCGCACCGTGGTGATGCCGGCGCGGAGGTGCGCCCGCAGGTGCTCCAGGGCCCGGATCACGGTATCGGCCGGACGTTCCGCCTGGAGCCGGGCGCTGGGGTCGGGTCCCCCATCGAGGCTCAGGTGGATGTGGGCGTCGACCAGGCCGGGGACCACCCAGCCGTCGAGCTCGACCGGCTCGCCGGCGGCGGGCGCTCGGTCCTCGAGGGCGACGACCCGGCCGTCCACCACGCGCAGCCAGCCCTCCCGGGCGGCGGCCTCGAGCGGGTCGACGAAGGTGCCATGGAACACGACGGTCTGGGGTCCGGGCATGGGTTTCCTTTCAGGGGCGAGGGCTCCGCGGGGGCTCAGCGCGAGCCGCGGAGCTGGGGGTCGAGCGCGTCGCGCAGGCCGTCACCGAGCAGGTTGAAGCCCATCACGGCGAGGAAGATGGCGATCCCCGGGAAGGTGCTCACCGACGGGTTCGAGAAGATGTAGTTGCGTCCCTGTCCCAGCCTGGCCCCCCACTCCGGCGTCGGCGGCTGCACGCCCAGCCCCAGGAAGCCCAGACCGGCGGCGGCGAGGATGGTCCCCCCCATCGACAGGGTGGCCTGCACGATGACGGGCGCCACGGCGTTGGGAAGCACGTGCCGCCACAGCACCCGCTGGTCGGCGGCACCCAGGGCGCGGCTGGCCTCGACGTAGCTGATCTCGCGGATCGTCAGCACCGAGCTCCTCACCAGCCTCGCGAAGCGCGGGATGGTGCTGATGCCGACCGCCACGATGACGTTGGTGAGGCCCACCCCGAGCAGCGACACCAGGGTGAGGGCGAGCAGGAAGCTGGTGAACGCCAGCATCAGGTCCATCACGCGCTGGATGATCATGTCCGTGGCGCCACGGTAGAAGCCGGAGACGACGCCGAGCGGCACGCCTACCACGATGCCCACCGCCACCGCGAAGGCGCCGATGAAGAGCGTCAGCCTGCCGCCGTAGAGGATGCGCGCCAGCAGGTCGCGGCCGAGCTGATCGGTGCCCAGCAGGTGCGCCCGGGAGGGGTGCTGCAGCACGTCGGACAGGGACTGCTTGGCCGGGTCGTAGGGCGTCAGCAACGGCGCGAAGATCGCGGCGAGGACGAGCAGCAGGAGGATGACCACGCCGGCGACGGCCGACGGGTTGCGGCGCAGTCGTTTGAGCGTCTCGCCGCCGAAGGCGCGGCGCAGCGCGCCGCCCGAGCGCGCCGCCGCGGCCGGGGCCGGAGCCGGGCTAGCCATAGCGCACCCGGGGGTCGATGCGCTCGTACAGCAGGTCCACCGCGAGGTTGACCAGCGCGAACATCAGCGCGAAGACGATGACCAGCCCCTGCACCATGGGGTAGTCACGGGAGAAGATGGAGTCGACCAGCAGCCGCCCCATCCCCGGCCAGCCGAACACCGTCTCGGTGAGGATGGCGCCGCCGAGCAGCTCGCCGAACTGCAGCCCGATGATGGTCACGATCGGCGGCAGCGCGTTGCGCAGGGCGTGGCGCCACAGCACGCCGCGCGCGGGCGTCCCCTTGGCGCGCGCGGTACGCACGTAGTCCTGGCGGAGCACCTCGAGCATGCTCGA
>Ga0102956_1000508_pt1 | contig 14020 bp, 10 predicted proteins | sample SalPonF2_A_D2_MG_FD_84515 | JGI IMG/M metagenome (GOLD analysis project Ga0102956, IMG submission 84515) | Salt pond soil microbial communities from South San Francisco under conditions of wetland restoration - Salt Pond MetaG SF2_A_D2_MG ...
CCAGGAGCAGCGTCGCGAAGGCCATGAGCTGAATCTTCAAGAAGATGATCCAGTGGCTTTGCGCCAATGGACCTTCGACAGCATAGAGCGTCGTAATGCCCGTCCATATCAGGAAGACGAGCAACAGAACGGTGATCAATTTCCACGGGAGCTTCTGGCGCTCCTCAGGGTGCAACGGCATACTGAACAGCGTCACTGCGGCGCAGATGAATACCCAGGGGAAACTGTAGGCAAAGCCATAGGCGAGGCGATGGGGATTCATGTAGCTGAACAGAATCCACAGCGTTAATCCGACGATCGGCCGCACCAGCGCCATAGGGAGCGTGGACAATACAAACAGGGCTAGAGCCAGAGCGCGCACCTGGGCTTACACCGCCTTATCCATGAGCATTAAAGCATCCATATAGAACTTGGCGGCCCAATTCGGATAGCGCTTTCTCATGTAGCCGCCCGAAACAGGCGCTGAACCTGCTATCCCTCCCAGGATGCCACTGTTACTGATCCGCAAGGATTGCGTCGCGCGGGTGAAATCGAGCGCTCTTCTGGAATGATGGCGCCAGTGGCGCGGACTGACGGCCTCTGAGAGCCTGAGCCAGACAATGCACATCTGCGCATTGCCCGTCAGGCAGCTCCACCTGGCACCGGGGCGCCAGTTCGGATCCAACCGTCCGGGCAGAGCGCCATCCGAGCGCTGTGTGCCAGCCACAGCCCTGGCAATGTATTCCGCCCGCTCGACGAAACGGGTATCCCCGGTCAGCAAGCCGACTTCCAGAATGCCGCGTACGGCGTAGGCAATCGTGTGCGTCAGGGGCTTGCTGTTGTCTTCCAGATCATTGTTTTCAAGCCAGCCATTGTCCCTGACCTGGGTCAGCGCCCATTCGACGTTGTCGCTGGCGGCGTCCAGGTACCGCGGCTCGTTCAGGATTGCCCCGGCCTGGGCAAGGCCGTAAGCGACCCGCGTGTTATAGGTGTTGACGCTGTGCGATGTGAACGGCGAACCATGGCGACGCCATGCGCCGTCCTCATCCTGAGCTGACAGCAGCCAATCACACGCACGAACCAGAGAATCCCTGTACCGTTGCTCGCCGGTCTCGCGCAGGGCGCGTACCCAGCCGAACAGGACCTGCCCCGTGTTGAAAATCGTCGGAACCCGGGTATCAGCGTCCATGGTACCGGCCATGACACCGCCCTCGGGTAGCTGTATGTCACATTCCCAGGCGGCCATCCGAGTGGCCCGTTCGGCGTATCCCGACTCGCCTGAAAGCACCGCGTAGTCATACAGTGTGGGGATGATATAGCCGGTTGTCTCCGGGTAGGAGCCTGCCCACCGCTTCTTTGCCGCATCGTAAAAGGCGCTCACCCCGTCATCGGGTGTCGCCTCCTGGGCCCGTGCCAGCCAGCCCGCCGCGGCTTTCAGCGACGCTTCCGCGGGCGGAGGCTTTCTGACACGTCCGAAGGGATTGATGGAAGACAGTTTCAGCCGTCTTGTCATGTGTGTGCCTTTCCGGATCGCCGCAAACGCTCTAAATAGCGGTTCGCCCGGGTCTTGATACGGGTTTGCAGTTCGGCGATTTTTGGGCCGGGATCGTCCCGGCGCCACAGGGCATCCATGACCCTAGCCCCGTTCAGATCGACGGATTGTCCCGTCATGGCGGCCGACTGTCTGTCCGCCCTGCTGTCCCGCCAGACCACCGGGCGGACACTCTGCCGGAACTCGGGAATGTCCAGTCCCAGCTCGAGCAGATAAGCCGCGTACGGGATATTGATACCGTTCAGTGTAGACACTTCTTCCTGGTAGTCCGTCCGTCCGACCGTCGGCTCCACCATCATGAATACACCGCTGCGGGCATCCCGCTTGAACTCCATGCTGGCCAGGCCGACAACGCCCGTGGCCGTGAAGAAATCGGATGTCAGGTGGTCCAGTTCCTCTGCTACGTCCGGAGCCGCGGTACAACTGGCGGTTCCGCCGACACCCGGCGGCCAGGACCGCAGCTTGCGCCCCGTAAACGATAGATGTTTTCCTTTCCTCGACCGGTACTGCAGACAGAAGTAGATATCGGAATCCCGGCCTTCTATCCATTCCTGGACCACCAGATCGTCCAGGACCGGCCGAATCTGATGGCACAACGTTTCCAGCTCAGCGTAGGACTCGACGCGGTAGGCCTTTCGAAACCGTGCCGAATAGGCTGCGTCGCGCCGTCCCGGTTTGAGGACGATCGGATATCGCAAATCCTTCGCGGCATCCAATTCCTCCCCTTCCCGGATTTGGCGCGTTGCGGGGATCGGCGAGCCGGCCGCTTCGGCGAGCTCTCTGAATCCCTCCTTGTGCATCAGCTTTTCGAGCACTGCCGGATGGGGCAGAGTAAAGCGGAAAGCCCCGTGCAGGTCTGTCTGGTCCCGCCGTAAACTGGCGACCGATTCCTCTTCCGTCAGAAAAAGCACGGGGCGCGCCTCGCCCTGCCAGCCCTCACGTTCTGCTATCCGCAGCAAATCTTCCTTGAGCGCCGTGCCATGCGATGAGGACAGTCGGTGTTTGCGACCGTAGCGGCTCGACATGCCAGGGGCGCCGGGATCGGCACCCGCCAGATCCACGGCCACACCGGCGCGCGCCAGGCTGCGGATAACGCCGAGGCCGTTGAGTCCGGCCCCCACGACCAGCGCCCGCGGCATTGAACGCCCGCTACTGGTCATGGCCTGCATGATTCCGGGACTGATATACGCTTGAATTACCGGCATGCACTTTGCAGCCTGCGTCCGAAGCGTTCACTTCCGGGCGCCCCGCACAACGACGTCTTTGCCTTTCTGCCTGATCAGCGTTTCGGCCACCCGAATCACGGTTCGTGCATTGCCCGCCCAGCTCAGCCCGCGTTCCCTGACGGTTGCCTTTGCCTGCGCTCCCAGTCGCTTACGGAGCGCCGGGTCGGCCAACAGGCGCTGGATCGCAGCAGCAAAGGCGCCTTCCTCAAGCTGGGAAAACAGCAGTGCATCATGTTCATGGGTAAGAATTTCTCTGATGTTTGCGCTGTCAGGCGCAACCACGGCACAGCCTGCCGCCAGGTATTCAAACAGCTTCAGGGGTGAGGCATAGGGCACGACGCTGGGTTGTAATGCCACATCAAAGGCCATGACGTACACGGGGACCTGAGCGTGCTCCACCACGCCGGTGATGGTCACCTTGTCCCTGACGCCCAGCGATTCGGCTCTCGCCGAAATGATCGGACAGGCCGGCCCGTGCCCGACCAGGAGAAAATGCAGGTTGCCCCGAGGCTGCCTGGCAAGCAGGTCGACGATCTTCTCGAGTCCGTGCCATTCACGCGCAAAGCCGACAAAACCCAGCACGACCGTGTTCTCCAGGCCGAGCATACGGCGCAATGCTTTTCCGCGCTCCGGTTCCTCGTACGCAGCCGCATCGACCCCGTTCGGGGTGATTACCACATTCTGTGGCGGAACACCCGACTGCCTGACGACGTCCCCCAACACGTCCGTCACGACGAATACCGCATCGGCACCCCGCCAGGTAAAGTGCTCACTCCAGCGCGCCAGGCCTTTCAGCCTCAGCCCGCCATAGCGTTGCCTCTCTTCGAACAGGGGCGCATTCACCTCCAGAAGCAGCGGCAGTTTGAAGCGCCGCTTGGCAATTATCCCCGCGGGAAAGAACAGGTTATAGCGCTCGTAAATAACGTCCGGATGACGTCTTCTGATTGCGCGCGCCAGCCTGAAATAGGCGGGAATACTGTAGCCGAGCTCCAGGAGCTCATAGAATGCGCCCGGCATCTTGCGCTTCAGCCACGCGATGCGCGAGGACTCCCCGCCGAAGTGCTGACGGCCCGTACCCCTCGGTCCGACGATGAATATTTCGTGGCCCTGCTTTTCAAGTGCCCGGGTCAGCGCCTCTATATGGACAAACTGTCCATCCTTTGACCCGATGCGGTGATGGAAAAGTATCCTCATGCGTTCAAGTAACCACTCCCCGGTACAGCTCAAGCTGGGCACGGACGGTAGGCTCCCAGCCGAATTCCAGAGCATGCCGACGTGTTGCCTCGACGGAGCCTGGCCTGCTCCGGAGCCGCACCCAGGCATGTACAATCGAATCCGCCGAACGGGATTCCATCAGCTCACCCGCTTCGGGAACAGTGACGATTTCAGGCGTACCCCCGATCGCAGTCGCTATGACCGGCGTTCCACAGGCCATCGACTCCAAGGCCACGTTCGGCATGCCCTCGCGGCTCGACGCCAATATCAGCGTGTCGGCCGCCGAGTAATATCGTGGAAGAGAGCCATGATCCTCGTGGCCCGCGAACCGTACCCGATCCGAGACGCCCAGCCTCCGGACCAAAGCATGCAGGGCGGTCTGCTCAGGTCCATCACCCACAATGACGAGCGTGACTTCCGGGACTTTTGCCGCCGCCTCGATGGCCAGATGATGCCCTTTGCTCTCTATCAAGTGGCCGACCGACAACCAGACCGGACCCTCCACTTCCAATGCGCGTTTGGCGGCGCTCTTGTCCTGCGGCTTGAAGGCCTCCAGATCCACCCCGTTGCGCAGCGTAACCACCTTATCCTTTGAAACGCCCAACTTGATCAGCGCTTCCCTGAGCGCCTCTGAAACCGTGATAACGCTTTGTGCCTGCCGGCAGGCGTTGATTATCTGACGGCGCGGTCCCGGGTAATCGGGAATGAGATTCACGTCCGTGCCACGGGCCGTCAGTACGACGGGTTTGCCCAGTTTCTGCCCAAGCCGCACGGCCGCCACCCCGTCGGGATACAGGTAGTGTGCATCGATCAGGTCAAAATCGTAGCCGTCACGAATCCGCCCCCGTAGAAACCGGTACAGGCTTGTCGCAAGCAGCATCGGCGCAAGCCGCATGCCGACCTTCGGTATCACCGGATACCTGGGATGCATAACCTCGATGTTTCTTCTCGTTTCTTCCTGGGGCACGCGGGCATACAGGCCATATTGGCCGAATACCGCCCGGCTGCTCGGAAACCAGGGCACGGGGGCGACGACCTTCGCCTGGACATCGCCTGTACCGACCAGGTGCCTGAGCCTCTCTTCCACGAAGATCCCGTGCCTGGGCTGGCAGGCGTTCGGATAGAGCGTGGAGAAGGTCAGCAGCTTTGGTTTCATTAACGCTCAGAATAAAGTCGGCCAGGCTCACTGTCCGCCACCACGGCCAGGATGCGATCGATGACCGTGCTATCCAGCTCCGTCTGCCATTTATCCGCTGAGCTGGCAGGGTTCTTGAACACACTGTAGTAGCCGCTGTCTTCATGCGTGATACTTGTGGTCACAAACTCCTCGACCTGTGAATGCCCCGGGAGATTGCAGAATTCCATTGCCTTTGCAACCTGCCGAACCGGGTCGCGGCACAATTCCTCGTAGAGGACGGTGTATGCACGCTGTGACGGCTGCATATCACGCATCGCCTTTTCATTGATGATGAGCCAGCTCCAGGCCATACGCTCCTCGGCGCTCATTTCGCGCAAATCCGATAGCTGCAGCCCGCGGCTTTTGGCTGGTTGTGTTTGCAGCAGCAGCTCAAAATACCCCCAATCCTCGCTGGTCGCGGTACTTGAGGTAAACCGCCCGGCCTTCTCGCCCCGCAAGACCGAGGCGATGACGCCACAGGGATGCCGAAGCAGATGTATGGCACTTGCCTGCTGCTCGATATTGAGCAACAGCCCCAGCCTTCCCAGCGACTCGATGGATTTCCACACCAGTCGTACCCTCTGGCGGTGCGCACCCAGAGCGGCGAATGGCACCTTCATGGGTATACGGGCCTCTCCTGCGGCTTTTGCGAGCAGGACCCCGCCTTTCAGCGCTACGGATTCAAGCCTGGATCGGTAAGATTTGCTGAACAGGGGCAGCTTGGCGCACACCTTGTCGTCATTCATGCGGTAAACCCGCCGAATGTAGTCTGCCACCAGGTCTTTCTGTGCCTGGCTCGGCCGTGAATCTGGGAAAAGCGGCAAGTCAGTAATGCGATGAACGCTGTCGGGCTCATGCCTGTATAAGGTATCCGGATGGCTGTCGAAGATCTTGCCCAGCCAGGTCGTGCCGGATCTGGGCATCCCGAAAACAAGAATCGGTCCCTGCCCGCTCACGCACTTGCCTCCGCTGTCCTGCTCTCCTTCAGTACATTCCGGACAAACCCATCAAATACGAGTAGTGCCCACAGTAAGGAGGCATGATTGGAAACACCTTTACGATGCTGCTCTAACAGGCTGAGGAGTGTCTTGCGCTCGAATATTCCGGTTTCAGGCAAACTATACGCGCATGCTTGCCTTATTCTTTCGTAAAGCGGGCCTTTAACCCAACGCCCCAAAGGTACGGCGAAGCCCATCTTCTGCCGGTACATGACGTCATGGGGCACATACGGCTCCAATGATTTCTTGAAAATGTACTTGCCTTCGCGCCCGACAAGTTTAAGACCGGGATCAAGACGAGCCACCCACTCAACAAATTCGTGATCCAACAGCGGCACCCTCACCTCCAGCCCATAGGCCATACTTGCTCTGTCTACCTTGGTCAGAATATCTCCGGGGAGGTAGGTCTTGAAATCCAGATACTGGACCAGGGACAGCGGATCGAGCCCGTCTGCTGCACGGGCGTGGGCTTGAAACACCTCAATACTACGATAGCCATCCAGTGTCCGTTCAAAGGACGGCGTATACAGGGCGCGGCGCCGTGATGCTGAGGTAATAGCGACCGATTCCAGGTAACCCTCGACAGCGTCCAGGGCCAGTGCCTGAAATGTCGATTTGGCTCGGAGCATTTTCGGCGCCCAATCGAGCTTGGGATAGACGCGACCCAATGAACCGAACAAGGGCCATCGCAGAGCCGACGGGACCATCTGTCGGATATGTGCCTCCGTAGCACTCCAGCGATGTCGTCTGTACCCCGCAAAGTTCTCATCACCGCCGTCACCCGAGAGGGCGACTTTTACATGCGTCCGGGCCAGCCGGCATACCTCGTGTGTTGGAAGGGCCGAGCTGTCCGCAAAGGGTTCGTCGTAGCTTTGACTTAAAAAGTCGACCTCGTTAATCGCGCCCGCATTTACTTCATCGACGAAATGTCTTGTGTTGTAACGTTGCGCCACCTTTCTCGCAAAGCGTGTCTCGTCAAACCTGGCCTCATCGAACGCGATGGAGCACGTCGTAATTGGTGATGCCGCTCCCTTGGCCATCATTGCCACGACGGCACTTGAATCCACGCCACCAGAGAGAAAGGCGCCGAGCGGAACGTCGGACACCGTTTGCATCGTCACTGAATGATGCAATCTGTCTATAAGCTCAGTTTCAACGGCGGCCCGACTGGACAGTTCTGATGAGAACTCGACGTCCCAATACTGATAGCTTCGGGGTCGTGGTTCTCCGCGCGTCTGAGTTAATACGTGTCCCGGCGGAAGCTTGAACACCCCTTCCAGAATTGTTCCCGGATCGGGGATATAGCCAAAAGTGAAAAAATTTTCGATGGCCAGTGGGTTCAAGCGACGCGTGAGCTCTGGATACGTCAACAAGGCCTTCAACTCGGAGGCAAAAATTAATCGGCCATCAGGCAGAGACGCATAATAAAGAGGCTTTATCCCCAACCTATCCCTGGCCATAAACAGGGTCTGGGATGACCTCTCCCAAAGGGCGAATGCGAACATGCCATTGAAATGCTCGACACACGCGGCGCCCCAGGCTTTCCAGGCGTGGAGGATGACCTCGGTATCGGAATGGCTGATGAACTTTGCACCTTTTCCCTGCAGCTCTTTACGCAGTTCCCTGAAGTTATAAATTTCTCCATTGTAGGTTACGATCACATCGCCATCGCCGCTGACCATCGGTTGCCTGCCATTTTCAAGATCGATGATTGACAGACGGCGATGTCCGAAACCGAGGCCGGGTTCTATGTGTAGCCCTTGTCCGTCAGGGCCGCGATGCGCCAGGGAACCCGTCATACGGCCAAGCACGGACCTGCGAATCGGGCCTCGCTCCCTGAAGTCGAAGATGCCCGCGATACCGCACATGAATTAATGTCCGCCTTTTTGCATTGTGTGCAGCGCCCCGCAGTACATGGCCTGATAATTGTCCACCATGCCAGCGAGACTGAAATGCGTCTCAACGCGCCGACGCCCCTGCGCTCCATGAAGGCGCGCGTTCTCTGGTGCATCGATATAGTATTTCATGGCTCTGGATAGCCTCTCCGGGTCGCATGGAGGTACCAGAATCCCCGTCTGGTAGCTGCTGACCAATTCCGTGTTTCCCCCTACCTCCGTTGCGACTACCGGCAAGCCCGTGGCCATGGCTTCAAGAATCGTATTTGAAATGCCTTCATTGCGAGAGGGTAATACGAACAGATCCATAGTGCGCATCAGGTCGCAAACATCATTGACCGCGCCGTGCAATTGCACGTAAGAGGAAACGCGTGCTTCATCGACCCGTTGTTGAATGGCCCTTCGCAAGCTACCGTCGCCGACGATTGCAAGCCGGACGCGCGATCTCAGATCCGGTCTGTCATGCAACAGAAGGATAAAGGCCTCTATTAAGGTAAGTGGATCTTTCACAGCCTCAAGGCGGCCTACGCTGCCTATGACAAAGGATTTTCCGGTTTTTTCTGCGGTGTCTTCAGGCGGGCAAAAGCGGTCAATATCAACACCATTGCAAATTTTTACCACCTTGCCTCCTGGCACAGACACTTGTTTTTCCAACCACTGGGCCAAATGTTGCGAGAGTGCTATAAATCTATAAACCAGAGGCGTTATGCCTCTGCGCAACCAGCGATACGAACGCCGTGTCCCGTGCAAATCAAAAATATCCCAGCCATGCTCACCGTGTATCCGGATAGGAACCCCTGCCATGGCAGCGATGAGCACGCAGTCTATGGTGCCTATATTACGCGTGTGCACAATTGCGGGTTTGAGCTTGCGCAACAGCCACCAAAGCCTCACATAAGCCGCCGGGTCCTTGCCCGGGCGTTTTTTCAAACTGTAAATCGCTACATCGTCGCGGGATATTCGCTGGGAAAATTCAGGATTGAAATCCGTAAGACAGATGACTGCGTGCCTGAATGCACTTCCCGGAAGATGATTGATCAGATTGACCAGTCCGTTTTCTAATCCGCCTATATCGAAACGGTAGATCACATGTGCAATCAATGGTCGATACTGTGTGCTCACCGTGGCATCTTCTTTTCGTCGCCAGACTTTAGGTGAAAGTCTGGTTGTCTGGTAGACGGTACCAGGCGGGGCAGCGCACTCCCCACGAACGCCATCAGCGCGTCGTGCGCCTGTACCTCCCCGCTATGACCCACCCGAGCAGAAATGGAAACCGCTGCAGAGCGCAGCCGGCGACCCTGGATTAGTTCCCAGGCTTGATTCAATTTCGCCATTGTTTCGGATGGCGTTATCACGCCATTGACGTCATACCAGTACCAGAGCAGCCTCTGCTGTCCATGACCCCGAAGCTGCACCGACACGACCCTGTGACCACCGGGCAAATCAATGACCCGGGTACGATCGGATGACCACGACTTGCGGTTATAGAACCAGTGGCCGTAGGTCAGCAGATCGTGCTGCCCGTGGGGAATGCCCAGGTAGACGGCGCGCAGCAGATCCACGCGGGCACCCTGCTGGTCGTAGGCCGCCGTCTGAAGCATGCTGGCCGAGCCAAATGACGCGCCGAGCGGGTTCGGCCGGCCATTGACGCGCTGCCAACCGGGCACCTCGGGGGCGGTCGCGGTCGCGCTAGCCGGAGCCTTGCCGGTATCGCTGCCCTTGATCCACAGGCTCGCCAGCAGAGGCCCGGCGGCCAGACATGCCAGAGCCAGCACGGCCGGGAGCATGGCTGAACGCCGCCTTGCCCCGTTCGCGGAGTCGACCGCCGTTACGGCCCCGGCCGGCGCCTCGCGCCAGTGCCAGCCGGCCAGGAAAAGCAGAACGAGCACGGTGCCAAAAAACTGCCAGCCGAAAATCTCGTGATCCGTCCCGCTGGCATATTGCAAGCCGAATGTCTCGCCGATCAGGATGGTGAAATAGACTCGCAAGCCATTGGCCACGATCGGCACGATCAGCGCCGCCCCAACAAAGATGAGGCGCCGCCTCCAGCGTCTGTAGAACAGGTGGGCGTAGAGCGTGCCCAGCGCCCCGCAGGCAATGAAAAACTTGATGCCGCTGCAGGCCTGGGCCACGTGCCAGGTTTCGTGGGGCGTACTGATTAAATGGTGGTCGAGGAGTACGGGGATATTTGTGAGCTGCAAAAAGAACACGCTGATGTGGGCTGTCACCGTTTGCAGGTGTCCTACCAGCGTATCGCCCACGGGCAGAGGAAGCGCGAAAAACAGGTAAGCAAGCGGAAACAGCAAAGCCCTGGCCATGCTGACCCCGTATACGGCGATCACCAGCAGCGGCAGGGACGCAATCAGTGCGAACTGCTGCACCAGGTTGACAGCCACCAGATAGCCCAGCAGCCAGAGTCCGCTTACCGCGCCCAGCCCGACGGCGCCCGACCAGGACGGTCGGACCGGCACTGAGCCGAGGCTGTGCCTGCGTGCTGCCACCAGAAAGAGCGAAACGGGGAAGATCAGGAATGCGTATTGAAAGGTGCCGTCGTGAGCCCAGACATGGACCAGGGAATGAACCGATGGCCAGTACAGTGTCAGCAGCACCACGAGACCGGCGGCAAAAGCCGCGTGGGCGACCCATTTGCGGCCGGTGCCCGTGACCACGCCGGCAGCGGCGGTCATGCCGGATCTCCCGTCACGAGGTGTCGCGCTAGCGCACCGCCCGACGCGGTGCCGCCCTCAAGCAGGCAGGCGAGGCGCTCGACCGAGGCCGCCCAGCCGTGATTGCGTTGCACGAAGCGACGTCGGACTCCCTGTTGCGGTTCCGTGGTCCCATCAAGGTGCCCTATGGCCGCTGCTGCCAGCACTTCCGGGTCATCGCTGACGGTATCCAGTCCGGCGGGATAGGCCCCGATTCCGTCGATCGCCTGGGGCGTTGCCAGCAACGGCCTGTCCATTGCCAGGCCTTCCAGGACCTTGTTCTGCACGCCGCGCGCGATGCGCAGCGGCGCGACCACGGCGCGTGCGTGTGCGAGCCAGGGCCGTACGTCCTCCACCCTGCCCGTGACCGCGACCCCCGGCAACCGCTCGAGACGACGGACCGCCTGGGTCGGGCGGTGCCCCACGACGGTAAAACGGGCCCGACCGATCCTGGCCCTGATCCGCGGAAACACCTCGTGCGCAAACCAACGGACCGCGTCCGCATTGGCCGCGTAATCCATGGCGCCCGTGAAGACCAGCGCCGGGGCGCCGTCGTAGGGGTCGCGGTAGTCGCGCCGTGGGTCGAAGTAGTCGCAGTCAACGCCGTTGCCCACCACTTCGACCTTGGGTGCGTCGGGCACGCGCGAAAGGAACAGCCGGGCCTCGGAGTCGGATACGAACACGTTTGCGTCAAACGCGCGGGCGAACCGGCCCTCGGCCGCCAGCATGCGCCGTGCCTCCCTGCGATAGAGCCATCGAAGCTCGGGCCGTGAGTGGACTGCATACTGCCGCCATTTCTCGGAGTCCGCGTCCACGAAGTCCATGATGCGCCGCACGCCGCGCAGCGACGGTACCAGCGCATAGGGCGCCATGCCCGAAGAGAACGCCAGGACTGCCCGGAAAGACACCCGATTGGCGAGTGCATCCACCCATTGGTGCAGCGCTGTGTTGCGATAGCTCGCCAGTGTCAGCGCCTCATGGCGCACCAGGGCTCCCGGCGCCTTTGCAACGCGCTGGTACCCGCGCAGGCGCAGAAAAAGCGCATCCTCACACAGGGATCGGACCAGGCCGGTGTATTGCTCATCCCGGTCCTCGTCCAGGAACGTGCCGAGATGAATGCGATAGCGCCCCGACAGACCCTGCAGCCAGTTGTATGAGCGGATCTTGTCCCCCTTGTCGGGGGGATAGGGAATGCGATGGCACAGGAAAAGCAGATGCTCCATGGCTCACCCCAGGCTCCGCGCCAGCCACGGGCCGATGACCTGCGTCACGGGCAATGGAAGCCGTTTCCAGGCCTCGATGAAGCGCTGGTATTTCGGATTGGTGGGGCTGATATTGGGCATCTCGCTGGCCTTGACCAGGCAATATTCGTAATGCAGCGGTTCCGGCTCGAAGCCCCAGTGCTTTTTGAAGCGATACGAGCCGGTATCGACCTTGCTGCGCCCGTAGTCGAACAGCCTCACGCCCTGCTCCCCGGCACGCCGCATCAGCTCCCAGTACATGAAATCATTGCCCTTGACGTCGCGCGCCGCGCTCACGCCGCCGCCGTAATACGGCAGCACCTGATCGCGGAAATAAAAGCTCATGACGCTGGCGATCAGATCCTCTCCCCGGGTCACGGTCAGCACCTGGCAGGATTCACCGAAAGCCGCCCGGAGGATCCGGAAATAGCGCTTGGCGAATACCGGCGTGCCGAGGTTGCGTACACTTTCCGAATAAGCCCGGTACAGCCGGTCAATGCCGCCGTCGATCTCGCTTTGCAAGCCGGCCTCGATGCCCTTTCTAACCATGGCCCTTTGCTTGCGGGGAATGGCCTTGAGGTTGGCTTCCGGATCGGCAGAGATCGCCTTGCGGAAGGTGACGTAGAGCGATTTCTGCTCGCGGTTCTCGCGACCGGTCGGCTTGACGTTACGCAACTCGAGATATTCGACGCCCCGGTCCCGGGCCAGCTTCTCTGCGGCCTCCTCCAGCGCACGACAGTCTTCGTCCGTCTCCGCCACGGCCCCGCCATAGACGCAGAACGGGGTCGAGATCAGGGCATTGGCAAACAATCGGCTGCGCACGTGCACGAGCGGCAGGACCCCGGCGAGAGCACCGTCGCGTTCCAGATACAGATAGTGGGACGGGTGCCCGAAAGCCTTCTCTATGACCTCGCGCCAGGCCGCCTTGTGAAAAAATGTCGCATCGCGGCTGCTTTCCACAAAGCGGTCCCAGGCAGCAGCCTGTTTCGCGGTCAGAGGCTGGATTCGCTGCATGGCGTCACTCGGAAGCAGAAATGGAACCCGCGAAGACCCGATCCATGCGATCCCAGCGGAAGTCCGTGAGGAGCCGCTCCACCCGATGCTCCATGCGGGAAAGATTGAGGTAATGGCGAAACCGGGTCTTTACATCCAGTCCGCGCATGCGCGGCTGGTCCGGATCGATCTCCCAGGGATGGAAATAGAGGATGCCGGGCTGACACTCCCGGGTGTTGATCCGGTCGAACGCCCATCGCGAAACGGCGTAGGGATACAGACGGAAGAACCCCCCGCCACCGCAGGGGAAGTTGCGCCCCGCAATGCGCAGCGTGGTGACGGGCAGCTCCACGATACCCTCGCGGTGCAGCCGGAACGCGAACCGGGGTGCGTGCGGCATGCCGTACAGGTCATGCCTGACGGGGTAGATGCTGGAGCTGTACCGGTGCCCGGTTTCCGCAAGCAGCTCGTGGGCCCACAGGTTCCCTTCGCCAATTGAGTAGCTGGCTGCCCGGTAACCCACGACGGGCTGTCCGCTCACGTCCTCGAGCAGTTTTTTGGCGTGGTCTATGTCGGCCCGGAATTCGTCCGGGGTCTGCTGAGTGACCCTCTTGTGCTCCAGCCCGTGACTGGCCAGTTCGTGGCCGGCCTCAACGATTGCGCGCACCACGTGGGGGAAGCGCCTGGCTACCCAGCCCAGGGTAAAAAATGTCCCCCTGGCCTGCTCTTTTTCAAACAGAGACAGGATCCGTTCCACGTTTCGCTCGATTCTCGGCGCCATGGAACGCCAGTCATCCCGCCCGATACGGGACTCAAAGGCGGAGACCTGAAAATAGTCTTCAACGTCAACGGTCAGGGCGTTGACCCGGGCTCCTCCCTGAACCGGTACCGATGCCGGGATGAAGTCATGTTTATCCACTTGGCAATGCCTCTTTACAACATCCGTTTGCAAGGCGTTGCTGAAAAGTCCGTCCCTGGCCTTTTTCAGCGTCGCAACCGGAAAACGCGGCTTCCCGGTTGCGCCATCCCTGTAGCGCAC
>Ga0102956_1000510_pt1 | contig 13990 bp, 9 predicted proteins | sample SalPonF2_A_D2_MG_FD_84515 | JGI IMG/M metagenome (GOLD analysis project Ga0102956, IMG submission 84515) | Salt pond soil microbial communities from South San Francisco under conditions of wetland restoration - Salt Pond MetaG SF2_A_D2_MG ...
AGAACCGCCTCAGGAGCGATCGACATGTTGATAACATCCCCTCCCCACATCTTAAACATCTTTGATTCTGCTTTGGTTGAAAACCTCGGCCCCTCGATGGTTATTACTGTTCCACCAAAGTGGGTTTCATAATTCAAATCTTTTGCCGCTTTGTAAAGCGTCCTTCGCAGCCCGATGTCAAACGGTTCGGCCATGGCCGTATGCACAGCCCCGTTTTCAAAGGAATCATGAAATGTTACTTTTCGGTGTTTTGTAAAATCAATGAACTGATCGACAATGACAAAATGTCCCCTTTCTATTTCCTCTTTAAGACTGCCACAGGCCGTTGTTGCAAGAATATGAGTCACACCCCGGTCCTTTAAGGCGTAAATATTTGCCCTGTAGTTGACCTGGCTCGGACTCAACCTGTGCTTTTCCCCGTGTCTTGCGATAAGGACAACATCGACCCCGTTGATCTTGCCCGCAGATAATGCAGAAGACGGTTTTCCATAAGGGGTGTCTGCTTGTATCACCTCTGGATTGCTTAGTATTCCCGGATCATCGAGTCCGGAACCTCCGATAATTCCGACCGTTGCCATTGTTATTGCTCCACTGATTAGTTTCCATCCAGAAATTGCCCTTTTCCGCAATCTCTGCGCCTGCCCTGTGAAATGCAGAGCCTATTTCTCTGGGGTCAATCTGCGGATTTACTTGTTCCCGCCCGAGGGCGGGACGCGGAATTCCTTGATTTCCCCCGATCAAAGTCCGGGATCTTCGACTTGACCTTGCGAAAAATTGCTAATTTCTGAATTGGAAACTTAAGTTATTCCTAATATTGGTTTATGGATGGACACTAATTAGATTTATCTAATTACATATTAATGATACTGAAAAATTTATTGCGATTTATATAATAGATTGAAAAAGTTGTCAATCAGTCCTGTCTGAAGGGTTTGCCCAAGGAGGTTGGAACACTGCCGGAAAAAAACGCCAATATGGATTTCATTCTGATGTGATCTTCGGCCCAGTTCACTACAGACTCTTTCTGGGCCAAAGACATGACCAAAAGGGTAAAAATCATCAATGGAAACGGCGCCACCTGGAATACCTGGGCCGGAACGGACGGCAGCCATCCCTGACAGTATATTCCAATGACCTGCAAAAATGAAAAAAGATAGGCACCCATCGCAGCTTTTATCGGATTCCACCCACCGAAAATAACCAGTACAAGGGCGATCCATCCAACCCCCTCAGCGCCTTGGGGTCGTCCCCAGCCCGGCTTAACAGACAAAGAAAACGTTGCCCCGGCAAGCCCCACCAGCAGACCGCCACAAATTGAATACATCATCTGCAGCTTTTTAGGATTTATCCCTCTGGCATAGGATGCCCGGGGATTTTCCCCCACAGATCTAAGCTGCAAACCCAGCGGGGTTCTATACATGTACCACCAGCAAAATATGATCATGGCCAGGCTGAAATAAACCAACAGGTTCTGATTAAAAAATATCTGCCCAAAAAAGGGTATATCTTTTAAAAGCGGAACCGGAAGAGGAACAACCTGGGGACCCTGCAAACGGGAATAAGAGTTGCCGAGGAAATAGGCAAGGTCACGGGTCATGAGGGTTAGAACGAATCCAACTGCCACCTGTGATTGGTTAAGGTAGATGCTGAAAAAAGCAACGATTGCCGCAACAATGCCCCCTACGAGGGCCGCAAAAGCAAAACCCAATAAAATATTGTTGGTTTCAAGGGCAACAACAAAGGCAGCCATGGCACTTAAGAGTATGGTTCCGTCCAAAGAGAGGTTGATAATGCCTGCTTTTTCCGTAACCGTTTCCCCCAGCGTCGCCAGGACGATGGGCGCTGCTCCGGCCACGACGCCGGCAAATAATATGGTTAAATCAAGCTCAGTCATGTCGCAGCATCTCCTCCGGACATTTTCCCGCGAATTCGCCATGAATATACGGCCAGCGTTGCCAAAACCAGCGTTCCCTGAATTACTCCGCTTAATGACGAGTCGAGTTCGAGCATCATGGGAAGCTGGATACTGCCGACGTTTAAGCATGCAAAAAAGAAAGCCACTAACGGCGTTATCCACACATTGTAGTTTGCGAGCATCACCACCAGAAGGGCCAGATATCCATAGTTACTGGAAATGGCGGGTAAAAGACGATGATACACGCCGGCAACTTGGATACTCCCGGCCAAACCTGCAAACCCTCCGGCGAAAATCATGGCAATAATCATATACCGGTCGGGTTTCAGACCGAACAGATAGGCTGCATCACGATTATTCCCGATGGCTTTCAAGTTTAACCCCATATGAGTATAACGCAGTAACAGTGCGGTTAAAACCAGGGCTGACAAAGCAAGAACCAGCCCCACAGGGGAAAGCCGAAAGGCCGGAAAAATGGGAAGCCATAACTCCTGAGGAAATAGTTCGGTTCCGCTCATGGAAGCGATTCCGGGACGCCGCCAAGGTCCGAATATCAGCCAAAGGATAATCCCCTGGCCGACAAAATTAAGCCCCAGTCCTGCAAAAATTTCATTAACTCCCCCTTTTGTTTTTAAAACCCCTGCAACGATCGCCCATATCGCACCGCCGGAGATGCCGGCCAGAAACGACAGCCCAATAAAAAGCATCGGCATGCTCTTTGCCGCGTCAATCCTAAGAACTGCTGTCGTGAACACGGCGCCCAGCATGACCTGCCCTTCAACACCGATGTTCCAAAGACCGATTCTGAATGTATATAAAAGGCCTGCAGCACAAAGCGTCAGCGGTATCCAGACTTGTATGACCTGGCCCAATTTAATCCAGGATCCCAGAGATCCTTTAAAGATATGATAATAGGCAGCAAAAGGCGGGGCGCCGGAAACAAGTAGAATTATTGTGGTGAAAAACAACACCGCAAACAGTGTCAGAACGCCTTCAAATACGTATCTAGATAATATTTTCATAATGACTTTAACCAACCTAAGTTTTGCCCGCAATAGCCCGTCCAAGTTCATGGACATCCGTTCGGTCTGTCCGTGTATCCTTAATAACAACACCATTAAAAAAGACCAGCACTCGATCCGCATTCATCAGGATTTCATCGAGTTCCGAAGATGAAAAAACAATACACGCCTTGTGTGCACAATATTGATGGAGGTGTTGCCAAACCCAAAGAACAGATTCCATGTCTAGCCCTCTTGTTGGATTCCCCAATAGAAGCAAAATCGGATCGGCGGGCAGAAAAGAAAGAAGCAGGCGTTGTTGATTCCCTCCGGAAAGAGATTCTACAAAAGATTCGGGTTCGGCTTTGATTCGAAACCGGGTTATGCTCTCTTTCGCTTTTCGAAAGGCGTGAAAACTTTTTACAAAAAACCCTTTTTGTATGTCCTGAAGTAAAAGATGCTGGGTTATGCTCAATCCTGATATCAATCCCTCTTCAAGGCGAGAGCCCGGCAAGTAGGTTACTCTTTGGTTTTTGTATGTATGATAATCCTTGCCGTTCATCTTCACGCCCTGAAGACGTATGGACCCTTTGGACGGTTGCTTCAGACCTGCTGCGATTCTGAGAAAAACGTCCTGACCGCTTCCTTCAAGGCCGGCCAAACCGATCACCTCTCCCTGGCGAACGGTGATGTCACAGTTTTTTAAACCTGTGCGACCACCTGGAGCAGATACCTGATTCATCTCAAGGATGATTTCCCCGGTTTTTATTTGCGTCCGTGTGGGTGGGAGAGGAGGTGAACCGAACATCATTTCCAGCAAAACGTTTATACTAAAAGGTCTTTCCATTTCCCCGGCTACGGTTCCCTGTCGCAGCACCGTTATTCTTTCGCACAAGGATTCCACATCTTCCAGCTTGTGAGACACCAAGATGACGCTTTTACCCTCTGAAGCGAGTTTTTTAAGGGCCTGAAAAAGGGTCTCCTTCTGCAAAGTGGATATGCCGGTGGTGGGTTCATCAAGAATCAGGACCTGAATTCCCCGGGCCAAAAGCCTCAGAATCTCAAGTTGCTGTCTTTCACCGATCGTAAGAAATTTAACAGAGGCATCCGGTTGGAGGGAAAAGTTTAAGGCATCTGCACTCTTTTTAAAAATCTTTCTAAATGTTTTTTTCTTGTTTACTAGTCCGGTGGTTTGTCCCAACATGAAGTTGTCCAACACCGACAGAAGGGGAAAATCGAGAGGGTCCTGGTAAAGCATACCGATACCCAGTTCCGAGGCTTGGGACGGTGTCTTGTAATTTACAGAAGAATGATTAACAAGAATGTTGCCACTGGTTTTTTCGCTGTAACCGGCAAGAATTTTCATTAATGTGGTCTTGCCCGCACCATTCTCACCGAGAATGCCATGGATAACCCCTGGCTCAATGGTAAGATCAACTCCGCAATTGGCCTTTACCGGCCCATAATACTTGTGGATTTTCCGAAGTTCTATCAACATCTTAGGGAATATCCAAAAAATTTCATTCGAACTATTCAGCGCCTATCCACGTTAGGGGAAAACACGTTTAAGTGTCCAACTCATAAATGAGGATTTTTTTCGCTGCGCAAGTTGATTTCCTTTATTGTTTTAAATCAGACACGAAATCCCGTTTGTTTTAACGGGGGCCGAACAAGGGTTTTCGTTCCCCGCATAGCGGGACGGAAAGGCTTACACAAAGTACGCCGCAGCCGGAAACCCGCGGAGAACGAAGTCCAGCGGTAAAAAGACCATTTATGAATGGACACTATTTAGCGCCGCTTTGCCCGTCCATCCCCTTTAAAAGCTGTTTCATGTACCAAACCTTTTTATCAGTCGCAACTTCACCGTCTTTAAGAAATAAAGTGCCGTCCTGATAGTAAAGGGGACCTTTGAAAAGTTCTGCTTTGCCTGTTCCGAGATCCTTGATAAATTTATTCAGAGTTGCTTTGGCTGATGAAGACAATGCAGATCCGGCCACAAAACCGACCGTACTGGTATCAGGGTTGTTGATATCCTTCCAGTCAGGCCCCAACCAGATCCATTTGGACGTCCATTTTCCTGCCATCGATGCTTTTACAAAAGGAACATATCCCGGACCCCAGTTGTAATAGGGAACTCCCAAGCAAACATTAGGCCCGCCTTTGCACGCCCCGATATAATCATAGGGTACTGCCCAAACCTCTTTTTCCTCTTTTCGTTTTTGTGTCGCAACAACGACAGCTTCAGTGGTGTCTATCCCGGAAAGAACAACATCATATCCGGTGTTGAAAAAGTTTAGGGCAACTTGAGTTGGATCAGCCGTTACACCTGGTATGTTGAACCAAAAGCCGATCCAGGTTGCCTGAAACTTCAACTTTGCCGGATCTTTTTTCAGAACCTTTTCCCAGGCATATTTAGCACCAAGATAACAAGATGCGGCCAATCGCCGGGTTTCATCATTTACAAGAGGACCGAGATATCCGATTTTACCGGTTTTTGTGGTCATGGCGGCGGCAAATCCGGCCATCATTTTTCCGTATTCCATTCGCCCCATCAGGTTGCTAAGATTTTTTGGCGCCTTAGCGGTGAGAACATCGTCACCGGAGATATGAAGAAAATGTATTTCAGGATGCATCCGGGCTGCTTCTCTGGCTCCGTCTTTCATGTCATCAGAATTTGCGATGATTAATTTAGCCCCTTTTTCCACCATATCATCTACGAGCTGGGGAATTGTAATGCCGGGCCGATCGGCCGGATTGACCTTGTCGATATATATCATTTTCACCCCGGGAATCATCTTTTCCACATATTTCCCACCCTCAAAGTGTGCCTGGCTCCATCCGTGATCATTATAGGGGCCAACTAAAAGCAAACCAAACGTAAACGTCTTGTCGCCCCCCATGGCTGTTCCCGAAATTAAAAATGACGAAGAAAAGAAAAAAAATGCTGCCGTTACTCCCAGTACAAGTTTTTTAAACATAAAGTCCTCCTTACACGCCAGTTGAACGGTAACATTCAATCGATGGCCAAGTCTGTCCATTTTTCAACTTGAAATTTAATTTGATTGGATGTGGTCTGTAACTTATAGAAACATGAGTCAATAATTGCTATCCCATTCTATATACGGTTAAAGGTGTCCGTCAGTCAAGTGAAAGGTCGAATAAGATTAGGTGGTTGGAGATATTGGCCAAAACGTTCTAAAATTAAGGTCCATCTTCTTGCCCGACTTTGATATCGGACGAGAATCTCATTCTGATGAATTGACGAATATCTTCAATAATAAGATAAAGAGACGGCACCAGAACCAAGGTAATCACGGTTGCGAACAAAATACCGTATCCCAAAGAAAGGGCCATGGGAATCAAAAACCGGGCCTGCCGGGACGTTTCAAAGATCATCGGTGACAGGCCGCCAAAAGTGGTCAGGGTGGTTAAAATAATCGGCCGAAAACGGTGAATACCTGCCTGATGAATCGCGTCTCGCCGATTCATTCCGGACCGCTCCTTGCGGTTGGCAAAATCAATCAGCACCAGCGAATCATTGACCACCACACCGGAAAGCGCCACCACGCCGAACATGCTGAGCACGCTCAGGCTGTAACCCATGATTAGATGACCGATTACGGCTCCCACGATGCCAAAGGGAATGGCCGTCATAATAATCACCGGCTGGATATAACTGTTCAGTGGAACAGCCAGCATGGCAAAAATAATCACAAGGGCCACCAAAAGTCCTCGCATCAGGCTCTGCATGCTTTCTCGCCGGTCGGCCTGCCGTCCCTCAAAACTAAAGGTCAAACCGGGATATTTGTTTTGCAATGCCGGCAGGGTTTCAGCTTTAAGTGACTGCGAGATCTCGCCCGCCTTGCTTCTGGGCCGAACGTCGGCTCCCACCGTCACGATCCGGCGGCCGTCCCGGCGGTTAATGTCAGTATAGGCCCGCCCCCGGTGTATGGTGACGGCAGATCGCAATGGAATTTCACTACCGGCCGGCGTCCGCAATATCATTTCTTCAAGATTATACTCGGAAATCCGTTCTCCCTTGGGGAGTCTGACCATGACTTTGACTTCATTACGACCTCGCTGTTGCCGCAATGCCTCGGCACCGTAGTAAGCATGCCGGACTTGCCTGGCCACTTCCTTGGACCTTAATCCAAGACTGCGGGCTTCCGGTTTGATCTGAAAATCGATCTGCTGTTTGCCGGGAGCAAAACCATCATCGATATCTTTTACAATCGGATAAAAACCCAGGGCTTTGGCAACATCGGCAGCGGCCTTCTCCAGCAGACCAATATCTTTGTGGCTGAGTTCTACGGTAATTGCCGGTCCGCGACCGGGTCCACCGGCATCGGATTCAAATAAAATTGATTCCAATCCCGGAATAATCCCCACCCGTTCCCGCCAGCGTTCCGTTATTTGCGCAGTCGAGATCGGGCGTTTTTTCGGCGGAGTCAAGTAGATGCGAACATCGGCCTGGTTGCCATTGATCCTGGCGAAAATTCCTTCCATGAGTGTTTTTCCACCATTTTCAGCGACAGCCTCCTGGGCCGCTTTGACCAGCATCTGCTGCACCTTTTCGGTTTTTTGAAAGGCGGTCCCGAACGGCAGTGTGGCCGTCACTTTAGCATAATCGGATTCGATCTTGGGAAAAAGCTCAAATCCCATGCGCCCGCTCTTCGCATAACCGACCACAATCAGCAAAACAGCAACACCCAAAGACATCGTCACATATCGCCAACGAAGGGCCAATCCCAAAAATGGGCCGTATCTTTGGTTAACAAAACGGACGAAGGCATTGCTGAATCTTTGCTGCCAAGCATGTATCCGGCTGAAAAACCCTTTACGCAACGGTTTCTGATGGCCAACATGGGCAGGAAGAATCAAATAGCATTCGATCAGTGAAATCGCAAACACACTGATCACGACGACGGGAATTTGCTTGAAAACCTTTCCTAAGATTCCGGGAATGAAAAACATGGGTGCGAAAGCAATCATGTTGGTCAAAACGCTGAACGTCACCGGCATAGCAATCTCTCTGGTCCCTGAGACGGCGGCGTTAAACCAGGGAACACCGCGTTGGTGGTGATGATAGACGTTTTCCCCAACCACGATGGCATCGTCCACCACGATGCCGAGGGTGACAATAAACGCGAACATAGAGACCATGTTGATGCTGACACCCATTGCCGGCAAAACTAAAAGGGACCCCATAAAAGAGATGGGAATACCCAGAGCCACCCAGAAAGCCAGACGGATTTCCAAAAACAATGCCAGCAAAATAAACACCAGCCCCAGGCCCATACATCCGTTTTTAATCAACAGCCCCATGCGCTGCCGATAGATATCCGACCGATCATTGCGAAGAACAACCGCCAGACCCGGAGGCAGTTCCTGGTTTACCGCCTCCACCACCCGTTTGGCGCCATTAGATACTGAAACAGGGGTTTGATCGCCGATCCGGTAGACCTCGACCATTACGGAGGGTTTGCCGTTGTATGTAGCGGCATTATCGGTTTCTTCGAATCCGTCCTTAATATCGGCAATATCTTCAAGCAGAACCTGGGTTCCGTCGTTGGCTGTAATAATCGGAATCTTTCCGAATTCATGCCCGTAATCCTTACGCTCCTTCACGCGAATGAGAATATCGCCGCCGGGAGTTTTCACGGCGCCGCCGGGAAGCTCAACGGATGTCCTGCCGATCCGTTGGGCAACTTCCTCTATAGTAAGGTTATAAGTTCGTAATTTGTCCTGGGAGATTTCGACGCTGATCTCATAGTTACGCACCCCTACCAGTTCCACCTGGGTGATATCCGGGTCCTGGAGCAATCGGTCCCGCACATACTCAGCATATTCACGTAACACCCCTTCGCTTTGATCGCCGTAAAGCGCCAGAGAAACAACAAAACGCTTTCTGGAAACAATCACCACCCGGGGCTCTTCTGCTTCTTCGGGGAAAGACGTAATCCGATCAACTTCACTCTGGATGTCCTGACCCAGCTTTTGCAGATTTTCGCCTTCTATCATCTCTACGATAACCGTACCAACCCCTTCTTTTGCAGATGACCGAACTTCATCGACACCTTCCAACCCTTGTACGGCTTCCTCTATGGCCAATATGATACCCCTCTCCACTTCCTGAGGGCTGGCACCGGGATAGGGAACGGTAATTTGGACCCGATCCAGTTCAAAATAAGGAAATACTTCCTTCTTGATGCGGTATCCCATAAAGAACCCTCCCACAATAAGCACCAGCATGAGAAGGTTGGCTGTCACGGAATGACCAGCCATCCAGGCAATGGGCCCTTTTTTTTTGGAATCATCTTGTGGAAGGCTTTTCATACTAAGAATTTCCATCCTTTGCTGCTTTTTCTTTCACAGGTTGGTCGCTCTTCATTTCAGATTTCAATGGTTCGACTCGCACTGTCATTCCTTCCACAGGTGCAGGCAAATCCGAAACGATCAACCGTTCCCCGGGTTTCAGGCCGTCTTGCAGCAAGACGACGTCGGCATCACGCCAGACCGCACGTACCTTTCGAATTTCCAATGTTTGGTTTTCACCGACGATCCAGATACTTGAATTATCTTTCAAGGCCGTACGCGGAATTTGAAATACGTTGTCAAGTTTGCGGCCTATGATTTTTACCCTGACGTACTCGCCGATTAAAAGGGGTGTACGATTCTGATTGGAAGCGTTCAAGCCGAGCGGATCAGCAACCTCCACCAGGATCCGGGCCATGCGCCCTTCGGCTGCCAAATCCCCCAACAACCGGATAACCTTCCCGCTGCATTCATTGCCCCGGCCATAAATGATTCGGGCTTTGGAACCGTGATCGCCGGTTTGAACCGGGACGTCAATCCATTCGAGGCGATCCACCGGTAAGGATGCCTGGACTCTGTAAGCATCGGTACCCACCAGTTCGGCCAGCGGTTCCTGAGGTGTTACCTGGGAGCCGCGATCCACTGACTTTGAACGCACCATGGCATTGAAGGGCAGCGTGATATGGGTTCGCTCAAGATCAAGCATTGCCGCTTTTAGTTCGGCTTCTGCTGCTGATAGATCTGCTCTGACCTTGTCTAAGTGGGGCTGGCGTAACGCCAGTTCCTTTTCCATATCTAGCGCTGCTTTGCCCTGGTTTAAAAGCTCCCATTCTCGCTTGGCCACTGCTTGATGCCCCAATTCCAGTTTCAGCGCATACTCGGCATCGGTCACCGTACTTCGCTTTCGAGCCAAAGCCAGCTCGTAATCCTGAGGATCGATCTGGAGTATTCTCGTGTCCTTTTTTAAAAACCCGCCTTCCGTGAATTCAGGATGAATCTCTACAATTTCTCCGGACACACGGGATTTTAGCACCACTTCCCGGGCAGGAATAACGGTTCCCATTGCTGTTACGATAATCTGATAGCCGGAAGGTTTTACCGTTTGAATCAGAACCGTCGGGCTTAACTTAACCGGCGGCCGCTTTTTGGTTCGGGGTGCGCTGTTTTTAAGGTAAGATGCTGCGCCTATACCGGCACCGAGTATAACAAGCGATAGAACAATTCTGATGATGGGTCGCGGACTTCTGGCAGGGTTCGACTGTTTCTCCGGCAACATATTATTTTGTTTATCATCTCCCATTTTCATTCCTGTATTTTATCGTTTCCTTATTTCAAAAGTTTGCGCTGTTATTGGTAAAAACTTTTTATTTTTCCACAAAACCACTAGGACAAGAAGATAAAAAAATGTTTTTTTTGTCTTTTGGCGTCTACACGGCAAATATTTTTTGGTTCCAGACTGTCCTGATTCCAGGGGTTTTATGCCTTAGGTTTTTATACCTCAAGGGGTTAGCGAATCCGTCCAAGTTCCGCCCAGCGAGCGATAGAGACTGACGCGTGCATTAAGCAGGGTCGCCTGCTGTCGAATTAAGTTCCTTTCGAGTCCCTGAACCGCCAACAATTGGGTCAGCACCGGCAGGTAATCGGTAAGCCCGTTACGATACCGAATCCCTGCCTCCTCTAATGCCTTACGGGCAGAAAGCACCACATTTTCGAGGGCCCTGATGTGTTCCCGCTGCTTGGCCTCAACGACCAGCGCATCTTCAACTTCTTTGATGGCCGTTAAAACCGCCTGCCGGTATGCAAACAAATTTTCATCCACGAGAGCCTTTCTGCGGTCCACTTCCGAAGCCCGTCGGCCCCCATCAAATATTGGTGCAGTCAAATTACCCGCCAGACTGAGCAGCCAGTTGTTGAAAAGTACATCCATATCGCCTTTCCCATATTGGGCCCCGGCAGTCAGGCGAATTGCCGGCAAGCGATTTGCCCGAGCGGCTGCCACTTGCCAGTCCGCAGCCTGAAGACGCATTCCGGCCCTTCGCAAATCCGGACGTGATGAAAGAAGGTCGGCCGGCAGTCCGGTTGCCGGAATTTCGGCCGGTTCCAGCAAGTCTTCCCGGCTGATCTTTAATGATGTTCCCGGAGGCTTTCCCAGCAAAAGAGCCAGTTCATGCCTCAGCACCTGTTCCTCGGCCTCAACCAGCGGGATTTCAGCCATGATGTCTTCAACAACTTGTTTTTGTTGATAAACATCCACTGCCGATACCATAGACATTCGAAACCTGAGTTCAATGAGCTCAAGTAATGTCAAGTTGGTTTGAAGCTGACGTTCCAGAAGCCGTTTTTGCATCCGCTGGGATATAATGTTAACCCAGCGATTGGCCACTTCAGCCGCCAGGGTCATCGCCGCTGTGTTTAAGTCTTCCCGGGCGGCGGTCACTTCCAGCAGAGCGGATTCTCGCCCGGCCCGAATACGCCCCCAGAGATCCAGTTCGTAGCTGCTGATAACGCCCAGGGAGTAGTCTTCATTCGATATGGTTTTCCGGGAACCGTTGTCTGACCGCTGACGCGCATAATCAGCCTCGGCGGTTCCTGTCAGATCCGGATAAAGTGCTGCACCGGCCTGAACGGCCAAAGCCCGGGTTTGAACGAGTCGGGACCAGGCCTCTTTCAAAGTTAAGTTGTCGGAGAGCGCTTCAGTGATAAGCACATTGAGATCAGGATCATTAAATTCTTCCCACCACCGTGCTTCTGGTTCGGATTCTGACGTATAGAGCGAAAAAAAGTGCGGCAATTCACCTTCCGGTGACTGCCTTTCCTGAGGTTTGAACGGAGCACAAGATGCGACCAGCAAAAAAATGATCGTCAATATAAACCTATTTACATGATTCTTCATAGATCGATGTCGGTTTTATATTTTGGAAACTTAATTTGTGTCTAATATATGTTTATAGATGGTCACTAACTACGATTTATCGGTTTAAATATCAAGAAATAATGTATTAAATTAAATCATTGTCGATTTTTTATAAAGATGCAAGTCGAGCTTGCAAAACCCTGCTATAGAAAGTGATCCAGAAGGGTTATAAACTGTGACACTTTTTTAGATGTATTACCATTCAATTGGTTTACATAAACCTAAGCTGAGCGTTTCAAATTTTTGAAATGGTTAATTTAACAATATTTTTAAGGTATTCTGACATTTTGAATTTCAAAATTTTGAAACCCTATGGGATTTCCAATTTCACCGCATCTACTGCGTCAGATGCCGTTCCGCATAGACGACTATAGCGAAACGACATCTTCCTTGTATCTGCGGCAAACTTGAAAATCGCTCAACTTAGGATAAAAATATAGGTGCAAAACGATAAATTTTACAGGTAAACACTGCCAAAAAACGACACAAAAATTGCCGAATATTGTCGCAAGCTCTTGATTCGGCGATGTGGCCATCCAAGCCAACCTATCGATATTTTTTAATTTTATAGCTTTTTTATTATTTTGCATAATTTTTGCATAAACTTTATCGAAAAAGTTCCGATATTTAAAATAAAGGGCGGCTTATGAAATCCAAGACTTTCGTGTTATCTCTGCTGTTGATGGCGTTGGTGTTCATTATTTCAGGATGCATGGAGAAAATGCCATACAATTTCAATGGCAAGGTATCCCGCTATCCAAACGCTAAGATTGTGAACATCATGCGGCTGAATGGCGGATGCTATGCCGAACTCGAAACCATCGACTCTGGGAAAAAAGTCTTGGAATATTATAAAAATCATATGGCCCGGACAGGTTGGTACATCCGGATTGAACGGGGATTTGAGCCGTGGCGTATGAATGACCCGGAAACCACCGCATTCTTGGCGCTTTTTAAAGGCAGTGAAGGTTTAATGATTGACACATATACGCCGGTTAACGGCGGAAAAACACAGATCGCTTTGTTCTTGGGAGATACTGATGTATAAAAAAAGATCGTTTTGTTTTTGGAAGACACCTAAAAATAGAAAAGGTTTCACGTTAACTGAAGTTATCGTAACCCTGAGTGTCCTCGGTATAATGACGGCCATTTCAGTACCCAGTTATTTCTCCTGGTTGCCCAGGCATAGACTCCAAACATCGGTAAGGCAGATATACGATGACTTGAATCTGGCGAAAATGCAGGCGGTAAAAGACAACAGAAATGCATGTATTGAGTTTTTTTCAGCAACTGAAACTTATACTGTATATTTTGACGTAGACGGAATTACGGGCTATCTAAACGGAACAGACATCCCTATAAAAAGCAACGTCACGTTGGAAGATGACGTAGATATTACTGCGGCCAACACCTGTGAATTCAACAATAGAGGAATGTCCACCACCGGTACGCCCCAAGTCCGTTTGACAAACCCAACCGGTCTTATTATGAGTGTTAATGTAAATGTTGCCGGCTGCATCTCAATTTTTACCAGCAAAGATGGCGGCGTGACCTGGATTTAAATTATAGAAAGTTTAGCTTTTCTTTTTAATCCGAGCGGTTCATCCTTACGCAACACGTGGAAGCTATGGGCCAAATCCTACTATTTGTATCCAACACTTCTCTTTTTATAACCACACAACAGTTTGAAAACCTTTATTATACAGCTCTGCTGAAACACCGCAAGTTGGATATTTACGAATTCCCTATAATGTGATCAACTATAAACAGGACACTACTCCACTAAACACCCTTCTTTTGCTAATTACCGCAGCTTTTTCTTGTCAAATCTCAATCTGCGAAATA
>Ga0102956_1000511_pt1 | contig 13971 bp, 10 predicted proteins | sample SalPonF2_A_D2_MG_FD_84515 | JGI IMG/M metagenome (GOLD analysis project Ga0102956, IMG submission 84515) | Salt pond soil microbial communities from South San Francisco under conditions of wetland restoration - Salt Pond MetaG SF2_A_D2_MG ...
AGCCGGTAGGTCCCGGCGCGCTCCAGGAGCGCGCTCCGCTCGGACGTGCCCGCGGGCCTGCCGGAGGTCTGTTCGGAGGTCTGGTCGGCCGGCCGGTCGGCCGGCCGGTCGGAGGTCGGGCGGTGCACCTCAGCCATCGGTGCCCACCGGGCCGCCGCGCGGGCCGGCGCCATCGCGGTCGTCGTCGGGCAGGGCGTAGGCATCGGCCGACGGGTGCAAGGGGCGCGGTAGCCAGCGCGGCCGGCGCGTGCCGTCGGGGCTGTAGGCGCGGGCCGGGCGGGTCTTGGCCATCCACTCCCGGTAGCTGTCGTGCGCGAGCTCGGTGTCGACGTGGATGTCCCCGTTGCGGTCGCCGGGGTGGGCGCGCTCCACCACCACCGCCTGATGCCAGCAGTGCTGACCGGAGACCGGGTCGGGGTGCACTTCGAAGGCGATGTTCTGGTGCACGCCCACGTCGCTCCACCAGATGCGCCGGGTGTCCGGATCGCTGGAGGCGAAGGGGCGGGCGCCGCTCTTGCGGGTCATGCTCCAGCGGGCGCCGTCGCGCTCGAGCCCGACCACCGACGACAGCCCGCGGTTGCCGCCGGCGCCGTCGTCGAGGCGCCAGCGACCGAAGTGGTGCGAGCATGCCACGATGTCGGGCCGGATGCCCTCGGTCACCCAGGCCGGCAGCACGAAGAAGCCGATGCGGGTGCTGACGCGCAGCAAGTCCCCCGTCTGCACGCCGAGCGCGCCCGCGCGCCGGGGGTGGAGCCACAGCGGATTGGTGTGCGCGATCTCGTCGAGCCACTTGCTGTTCGCGCTGCGGGTATGGATCTGCACCGGCAGCCGGAAGTTGGGCATCAGCACGGTCTCGCCGGGACGCAACGCGTCCTTGTGGACGTGGCTCTTGATGTAGGTGGGCAGCGCGTACTCGGGCCAGCCCCAGTCCCGCAGCGTGGTGGAGTAGAACTCGAGCTTGCCGCTGGGCGTGGGCCAGCCGCGCAGCACCTGGCCGTCGACCTCGACGCCCACCGGGTTGCGGCCGTCGGGCAGCGCCGGAGCCTTGGGGCCGTAGGACGCGCCGCCGCTGCGCGCGTAGACGACGCCGTCCCGCACGGCCCGGTCGGCGAGTTGCTCGGCCGGCACCTCCTCCAGGTAGCGGGCGCGCGGCTCGGCGGTGACCCGAAAGGCGCCGTAGCGCCTCATGTACGCCAGCGGCGTCAGGCCCTCGCGGGCCGCCGCTCCGGGCAGGCCCGGCACCCCGTGGTCGAAGAGGTAGCCGTAGTAGTCGTCGACCGTCATCTTCTCGGCCGTGGCCGCGCCGCGCCCGGCGGCGGACGAAGCGGCTCCGGCAGGCGCGGTGCCGGGCGCGGGCTTGGCCGCCCGCGTGCCGGCGTCGGCGGCGCCTTCACCGGCAAGGGTGGCCCCACCCGTCGCCCCACTCGCCGCCTGCCTGCCCGCTGCCGCACCGCCCGCCGCGCCCGGCTTCTCGAAATAACGCCGGATGCCGAGCGAGCCGTCCGGGTCGATGCGCCACGACAGCTCGATCCAGAACTCGTTCTCCTCCCACACCTCGCCGGGGTTGACGTCGCGGGTGTCGCGGAAGGGGCGACCGGTGCGCTCGTAGTGCGCGCGCATCACGGGCTGGCGGAAGCCGATCCACTGGTCGCGGCCGGTCTCCTGCGACTGCACGTCGTGCCGCTCGCTCGAATGTCCCATCGGCAACACGTAGTCGGCGTACCAGGCCGATTCGTTCCAGGTCGGCGTCAGCGCCACGTGGCAGCCGATCTTGCGCTCGTCGGTGAGGGCCTCCAGCCAGCTGAAGCCGTCGGGGTTGGTCCACACCGGGTTGTAGACGCGGGTGAAATAGACCTCGATCCGCCCGCGGCCGTCGCGCAGCAGGTGGGGCAGCAGGAAGCTCATCTCGAAGAACGCCAGCGGGTACTCGCCGGGCATGTGCAGCTCCTGCCACCAGCTCGGCCCCGGCGCCGGCAACGGTTGCGGCGCGACGTGCTTGGTCCAGGTGTTGGGCCAGAAGCCCCCGGGCGTGGCGATGGAGCCGGTGAGCGCGTGCAGCAGCATGAGGCAGCGGGCGATCTGCCAGCCTCCCTCGTTGCCGGCGCCGGCGCTGCGCCAGTTGTAGCTCGAGAAACGCGTGCCCGCCCGCGCCACCAGAGCGGCCAGCGCCTCGATGCGCTCCTGCGGGATGCCGGACTCCTCGGCCGCGAAGGCGAAGGTGTACTCGCGGTAGAGCTCGGCCAGCACACCCTCGAACGCTTCGAAGGTGGGGGCCAGGTCGGGGCGCTCGGCGCTGAGGTAGGCCTCCCAGTTCCACCAGCGGCGCACGTAGTCCCGGTCGTAAGCAGCCGTGTCGATGAGGTGGCGGGCCACCGCGAGCAGGACCGCCGCCTCGCTGCCGGGGTAGCTGGGGAGCCACAGGTCGGCGCCGGAGGCGGTGTTGCTGAGGCGCGGATCGAACACGGCCACCGTCGCACCCCGCGCGCGCGCCTCCACGATGCGCTGCGCGTGCGGGTTGAAGTAGTGGCCGGTCTCCAGGTGCGCCGACAGCAACAGGATGACGTCGGCCTCGGCGAAGTCCGGGGAGGGTCGGTCGATGCCCATCCAGAAGGCGTAGCCGGCCCGGGCGTTGCTGGAACAGATGTTGGTGTGGCTGTTGTGCCCGTCGATGCCCCAGGCCTGTAGCACGCGGCTCGTGAAGCCGTCCTCGCCCGGCCGGCCGACGTGGTAGACGACGTGCTTGCCCTGGTCGGCCTCCAGGTCGGCGCGGATGCGCGCGGCGATGTCGTCGAGCGCCTCGTCCCACGACACCCGGGTCCAGGCGCCTTCGCCGCGCTCCCCGCTGCGCTTGAGCGGGTAGAGGATGCGGTCGGGATCGGTGATCTGGTTGTGGGTGGCCGGACCCTTGGCGCAGTTGCGCCCGCGCGAGCCGGGGTGCAGCGGGTTGCCCTCGAGCTTGCGGACGGTGCCGGTGTCGTGGTCGATGTAGGCGAGCAGCCCGCAGGCAGACTCGCAATTGAAGCACAGCGTCGGCACCAGGTCGTAGTGGCGGTCGCTGGGCTCGCCGCGGTTGGAGCGCCCCTCCGCCCAGTCCTCCCAGCGCTCGGAGGGCGGATGGCTGTCGAGCCCGATCTCGCTCGGGCCTGGGAAGCTGGTGGCGTGCCCGTCCGGCGAGGCGTAGCGGGGCCCCTCGTCGCTGATGCGCTGCCGGGGGCGCCCGCGCAGCGCCTCGAGCAGCCGGGTCCCGAGGGTGCCGTCGCGGTCCGATGGGGGTCTGGGGGACACGGCGCGCCTCCTAGGCGAGCGGGACGGCCTGGCCGGCCTGGACGAAGGCGTGTTCGAAGGCCAGTAGCCCTCCGAGGGCGAGCAGCGCGGCGAGCGACAGCGGCGCCGCACCGCCTCCGAGCAGGCACAGTAGCGCGGGCACCAGCACCCCCAGGAGGAGGCCCCACCAGAAGTAGTGCCGGAAGGCCCCGTGGGTGAGCTGCTTCTCCGCGGCCCGCGCGTGGGCGGTAGCGGTGGGCAGGGCCAGCTCGCTCAACACCATCAGCCCGTGCGCGGTGACGGCCGCCAGCAGGAACCAGCGCAACGGCTCCAGCACGCCGCTGGCCCCCGCCGGGCCGGCGGCGACGAGCAGCGCGGCACTGCCCGCCAGCACCGCCTGCACGGCCATGTGGCTGGGGAGCAGCGGGCTCTGCCACAGGTCGCGCGCCTTGGATTGGGCGAAGAGGTATGCCGTGTAGACGGCGGTGGCCAGCGCGACCGGCATCACGAGCCAGCCGAGCGCGCGCTGCAGGCCGCCGGCGCCCGCCAGCGAGGCCGCCAGCCACGCCACGATCAGGGCTCCGAAGGCGCCGATGATGAACGCGCCGCGCGTCAGCCAGGAGCGCCACTGGGGGCGCGTGAAGATGCGGTAGAAGCGCAGCGGGTGTGACAGGTCCCACACCAGCAGCGCGCCGGTGGCGGCGAGGAAGACGCCGGCCGTGAGCGGCGCCACCCAGCGCGCCAGCGCCGACGTCACGTCGAGCCAGCCGAACAGCACGGCCACCACCGCCATCAGCAGGGTGCCGGCCGCGATCGACTTGGTCCAGGTGTAGAGGCTGACGCGCTCGTCCCAGGGGCGCTCGTGGGCCACGTCGTAGGTGACCATGGCGGCGGCCGTGTTGCTGGTGCTCCAGCCCGCCGGCAGCCGGCTCCCGCCGTGGCCGGCGAGGTCGTCGGGTTGCTCGCTCCACTGGTGCAGCCCGCCCGGAGGGGTCGCGGCCGCGAGCGGGTCGAGCAGCGCCTGGTCGATGCCCATGTAGTAGAGCTTGGGGTGTGTGTCCTTCTCGGGTCGGCGCACCGCGACGTTCTCGCGCGCCACCAGCCGCGCCACCTTGCTGTCGGGCTGGTGGATGTCGCCGACCAGGATGGCCTCGGCCGGGCACACGGAGACGCAGGCCGGCTCGAGGCCTTCGTCGATGCGGTGGCTGCACATGTTGCACTTCTCTGCGCTGCCGTCGTCCGGGTTGATGAAGATGGCGTCGTAGGGGCAGGCCGCGATGCAGGCCTTGCAGCCGATGCACACGTCCTTGTCGAAGTCGACGATGCCGTCCGGGCGCTGGTACATGGCCGTGACCGGACAGGCGGCGACGCACGGCGGGTCCTCGCACTGGTTGCAGCGCGTCACCTGGAAGCTGCGACGCGTGTTGGGGTAGGTGCCCTTCTCGACGTGCTTGACGAAGGTGCGGGTGACGCCGACCGGGACCTCGTTCTCGCTCTTGCAGGCAACGGTGCAGGCGTGGCAGCCGACGCAGCGGGTGTGGTCGATGACCTTGATCCACTGCGGGTCGTGCCGACGGTAGAGGTCGTCGAGCAGGGCGGCGCCCCGCTCGGCCGGTGCCGGATGTGCCATGGAGTTTGATTTTAAATCAAAAATTGATGAGACACAATTCGGCGCCCCCGGGCGAGACACCGCCGGGGCGCCGGGAGCACCGCCGGCGCGATCCCGCAGGGGTCCGGCCGGCTATCATGCGACGCATGAAGGACGCCGGTGGCCTCCGCGCATCGTCGTGCGACGTGCCCGCGCCGTCGTGCTCGGCGATCGCATGAGCGAGCCGCCCGCTGCGCTCCGCCGGCGCCTCGAAGGGCTCGAGGAGGAACTCGGAGGCGTCCTCGGGGTCGCGGCGCACCGGCTGGAGGCTGCCGCGCGCGGGGAGGGGCGTGGAGCTGCGCCGGCGGGTGCCGTGGCCGACGCCGTCGCGTACCGACCCGAGGCCTCCTTCCCGGCCGCCTCCACCATCAAGGTGTTCGTCCTGCAGGCGCTGCTCGAACGCGTTGCCGCCGCCGGCATCGGTTTGGATGACGAGGTCGTGCTGCGCGGGACCGACCGGGTGACCGGCTCGGGGGTCTTGAAGGCCCTCTCGCCGGGCCGCGCCTACACGGTGCGCGACCTGGCCACATTGATGATCGTGGTCAGCGACAACACCGCCACCAACCTGCTGATCGACCGCCTGGGCGTGGGCGCCGTCAACGACGTCATCGCGGCGCACGGCTGGCGCGGGACCCACCTGGCGGGCCTGCTGCAGCGGCCCGACCTGCGCGCTGCCGGGGACGCGCGGGTCTCGACCACCTCCCCGCGCGACCTCGCCGACGCTTTCGCGCGGCTGTGGCGGGGGGAGCTGCTGCCGCCCGATCTGAGCGAGGTGGCCCGCGGCATCTACCGCAGGCAGCAGGTGACCGACCTGCTCGGGCGCTACCTGCCCTTCGACGCCTACCGCACCGAGACGGGCGAGGACCGCTTCGTCATCGCCTCCAAGTACGGAGCGTTACGCGGGGTGCGCCACGATGCCGGGGTCATCGACACGGGCCGGAACCGCTACGTCGTCGCCGTCATGACGCGGGGTTGCCCCGACGAGCGCTTCCACCCCGACAACCTCGCTGCGCTGGTGGTGGCCAAGGTGTCGCGGATCCTGTACGAGCACTTCCAGCCACGCGCGGCGTGAGCGCGCCGATGGCGCTCCAAGAGCCCTGCCCCGCCTACCGCGTGCGGCCCGTGTTCCCGTTGTCGTGCCGGAACTCCGGCCAGCTCGACGGCGCGGGCCCGTAGGCACCGCCGCTGATGGCGTAGAGATCGTTGTCCCACGACCCCACGTAGACGGTGCCGTGATCGCCCACCGCCGGCGACGAGGTGATGTAGTACGCCGTCTTCACCTTCCATGCCAGCGTCCCGTCGGGGTGAAGCGCGTACAGGTGCTCGTCGTCCGAGCCGACGTAGACGGTGCCGTCGCGGCCTACGGCCGGCGACGAGGTGACGTAGTCGCCGGTCTTGAAGGTCCAGGCCAGGCTGCCGTCGGGCTTCAGCGCGACCAGGTCGTGGCTCTCGGAGCCGACGTAGACGGTGCCGTCGGGCGCGATGGCGGGCGAGGAGTAGACGATGTCGCCGGTGTCGTAGCTCCAGCGCAGCTTCCCGCCCGGGCCGAAGGCGTACACGGCGCCGCCGCTGGAGCCAACGACCACCTCGCCGCCCGGCCCCAGCGCCGGAGAGGACAGCACCTCGCCGCCGGTCTGCGCCTTCCAGGCGAGCGTGCCGTCGGGGCGCACCGCGTACAGGAAGGCGTCGTTCGACCCCACGTAGATGGTGCCGTCGGGCCCCACCGCCGGGGAGGAGTAGACGATGTCGCCGGTCGCGAAGCGCCACGCCACGGTCCCGTCGGGGTGCACGGCGTAGAGGTTGCCGTCGCCCGACCCGACGTAGATGGTGCCGTCTGGGGCGATGGCCGGGGAGGAGTTGATGGCGTCGCCGGCGCGCGTCTTCCAGGCGAGCGTGCCGTCGGGGTGGAAGGCGTAGAGGTTGCCGTCGCCCGACCCGACGTAGATGGTGCCGTCCCCGGCCACCGCGGGCGAGGAGTACACGATGCCGCCGGTCAGCTCCTTCCACTTCAGGCTGCCGCCGGGCGTCAAAGCGTAGAGCCGGCCGTCGTCGGAGCCTACGTAGACGGTGCCGTCGGGCCCGATGGCCGGCGAGGACTGGACCCAGTCGCCGGTGGGGTAGCGCCACGCCACCGTGCCGGGCGCGGCGCCGAGCGCCGTACCGGACATCGCCAGCACCGCGAAGGCGGCTCGAAGGGGGGAGGGTACGGCGTGCCTCACGCGCCGTAGCCTACGAGGCGGGGCCCGTGCCCGTGTGAGAATCCGGCGTCCGGCCGCGGGTACCGGCAGGGATGGGACGCGGACCGGGCCTCAGGCGCGGGCCGCAAACAGCATGCCGCCGGCGGTCTCGTACATCCCGAAGCTCACCAGCGCGTGTTGCTTGGCGGCGTGGACGTCGCGCAGCAGGCGCTGCAGAGGGCCGTCGAGCGACAGTGCGGCGCTGCCGGCCGACGTATACATGATCTCCACCGCCCGTGCGCAGGTCTGGGCGGCATGGGCGGCGCTCAAGAGCTGCACCGCGCGGTCCTGAGGGCCGAGGTCCTTGCCGGCCTCCAGCTTGGCCCAGCCGGCGCGTGCCTCCCCGTTCGGGGGCGGCACCAGACCGCCCATGAGGAAGTCGGGCCCGTCGGCGTAGACCTCCGCCGCCCCCTCCTCCGGCAGGAACGCCGCCAGCGCGTGCGTCGTCGAGCCGATCATGCCGACCCATGCGGTGTTGGCGTCGTACCGCGCCAGACACGTACCGACCTGCACGACGATGGGGGCGGGCAGTCCCCAGCCGCCCCAGCCTTCGGGCACGGTCTCGAGCCCGTTCAACGCGGGGCGGGCGCGACCTCCTCGCTCCTGTCCGTCGCGGGGGGTGGGGCCGGCGACAGCGCGGCGAGCTGCGCGCGCTCCTCGGCGGAGAGTGCCAGCTCCGCAGCGGCGAGCGAGGGCTCGAGCTGCTCGACGTTGCGGGCGCCGATGATCGGCGCCGTCACGCCGGGGTGGCTCCGGACCCACGCGACCGCCAGCGTTGCGGGGTGCACGTCGTGCTCGCGGGCGTAGGCGGTGAGCGCGTCGGCGACGCGCAGATAGCCTTCGCCGCCGTAGCGCGACGCGTACATGCGGTTGTCGATGAGGCGCCCGCCCTCGGGCCTCCGCTCGGCGCCGTACTTGCCGGTCAGCAGGCCGCCGCCGAGCGGGCTGTAGGGCACGACCGCCAGGTGCTCGGCCTGCGCCATCGGCAGGATCTCCACCTCGACCTGGCGCTTCGCGAGGCTGTACATCGGCTGCACGACCTCGAACCGGGCCAGGTGCTCGCGCGCGCTTGCGCCGAGCGCCTTCTCGATCTGCCAGGCGGCCCAGTTGCTGACGGCGGGGTAGAGGACGAGGCCGCGCTGCACGAGGTGGTCGAGGGCGCGTACGGTCTCGTCGATGGGCGTCAGAGGGTCGAACTGGTGGACGTAGTAGACATCGATCCGGTCGGTCTGCAGGCGACGCAGGCTCGCCTCCACGGCGCGGACCAGGTTGCGCCGCGACAGCCCGCGGTCGTTCGGGTCGTCGCTCATGCGTCCGAAGCCCTTGCTGGCGATGACCAGCTCGTCGCGATGGTCCCGCATGAGCTCGCCGAGGATCGTCTCGGAGCGGCCGCGGCCGTACACGTTGGCGGTGTCGAAGAAGTTGATGCCGCTATCGAGGCACCGGTGGAACATGCGGGCCGATTCGGCCTCGTCGGCGGGCCCGCCGAAGGACATGGTGCCGAAGCACAGCGAGGAGACCTGAACGCCGGTGCGACCGAGGGTGCGGAGTTCCATGATGCCCCTTTCCGGTTGGGTGGGCCGTGAGGGCGGGTGGATCCGGCCGCGCCCAGCATAGCGGCTGGTTGGCGCTCGTCGCCCGGTTTGGCGCCGGGCTACGAGCTGTGGCATGCTGCGAGACGAATCTAGGCGTCCGACCTGCAGCGACTCCACGACGCCGGCACCCTGTGCCGGGGCGCCGAAGGGAGCCGATGGATGAGTACAGCCGCGAACCGTCCTCCGACCTGGGATGCGCTCGAGGGTGCCGTGGCAGAGATCGCGGCGTCCTTCACCGAGGACCGCCACGATCGGCAGCGACGGCGGTCGCTCGACCGCGCCGACTTCGAACGACTGGCAGCGGCAGGGTTCCTGCTCACCGCCGTGCCGGTCGAGCACGGGGGCCTCTTCGAGAGCGCCGAGCGGACGGTCCGGCCCGTCGCCGGGCTGCTGCGCGCGCTCGCGGCCGGGGACGCGTCGGTGGCGCTGGTGGCGAGCATGCACGCCACGGTGCCGTTCGCGTGCGGCTGGCTCGCGGGCGCCGAGCCGCCCCCGGCGCTGGCGACGGTCTGGGAGGAGCAGCGCCGCTTCGTGTCGGACACCGCCCGGCGGGGCCACTGGTGGGGCACCATCACCTCGGAACCGGGCACGGGGGGCGACGTCGCCCGGACGCGCACCAGGGCCGTGCCGGGCGAGGACGGCGCGTACCGTCTCACGGGCACCAAGCACTTCGGAAGCGGCTCGGGCGTGATGGCGTACATGATGACCACCGCCTTGCCCGAGGGCGAGACCGACCCGGACGTGTTCTTCCTCGACCTGCGCGACCGCGACTGGGACGGCTCGAACGGCGTGCGGCTGCTGGCGGAGTGGGACGGCCACGGCATGATCGCCACCCAGAGCCACGGGTTCGCGTTCGAGGAGATGCCCGCCCGTCGGGTGGCCTGGCCCCGCCCGCTCGACCGCGACCCGCTTCGCACCAACAGCTACGTGTCGACGCTGTACGCCGCGGTGATCGTCGGGATCGTCGATGCCGCGATGGCGGAGGCGGGCGGCCGGCTCCGGTCGCGCGGGGACGACCTCGGCGCCTTCGAGCGGCAGGAGTGGGTGCGCTCCTGCAACGAGGCCTGGCTGCTGGCGCAGGCGTTCGAGGGCATGCTCCGCACCATGGAGGCCGGCGGCGGGATCGACGCGGTGCGCGCCAAGATCGTGATCACGGAGCTCGCGGAGAGCGTCACGACACGCCTGTGCCGGGTTCTCGGCGGCGGTACCTACGCGCGCCACGCGCCCTTCGGCTTCTGGTTCCAGGACGTGCGGGCCCTGGGGTTCCTGCGCCCGCCGTGGGGGCTCGCCCACCGCATGCTGGAGGAGGACCTGATGGAGACGCCGGAGCGAGCCCGGGCCTGACCGGGCGGAAGCGGTTCCTAGCCGCGGGCGTGTCGCCGCAACACCGACCGCACCGCGTGGTACCCGGCCATGCCGTGCACGCCGCCGCCCGGCGGGGTTGCCGCCGAGCACAGGAACAGCCGGGGGTCGGGCGTGGCGTACGGATCGGGGCGCAGAACGGGCCGCGCCAGGGCTTGCCGGAGGTCGAGCAGCCCGCCGTTGATGTCGCCCCCGACGAAGTTCGGGTTGTAGGCCTCCAACTCCGGTGCGGCGGTCGTCGCGCGCGCCAGGACGCGCGACCGGAAGCCGGGCGCGAAGCGCTCGATCTGCGCCTCGATACGCTCGGCCATGTCGACCCCGGAGCCCTGCGGCACGTGGCAGTACGCCCACACCGTGTGCTTGCCGGTAGGCGCGCGGGTGGCGTCGAAGAGGCTGGGTTGCGCCAGTAGCACGAAGGGACGCTCGGGCGCGCGTCCCCGGGCCACCGCCCGCTCCGAGGCCGCGATCTCCTCCAGGGTGCCGCCCAGGTGCACGGTTCCGGCCCGGCGGCAGGCGTCGGCCTGCCAGGGCACGGGCGCGTCCAGGGCGTAGTCGACCTTGAATGCGCCGGGCCCGTAGCGGTAGCGCCCGAGGCGCCGCCGGTAGCCCTCGGGCAGGCGGTCGCCGGCCACCCGCAAGGCCTCGGCCGGCGTGAGATCGAGCAGGACGGCGCGGCTCGTCGGCAGGCTGGCCAGATCGTCCACGCGCTGCCCCGTCACGATCTCGCCGCCGTGGGAGCGGATCTCGGTGGCGAGGGCATCGGCGACGGCCTGCGACCCGCCCCGCGCCAGCGGCCACCCGACCGCGTGGCCTGCCGCCGCCAGCACCAAGGCCGTCGCGCTGCTCAAGGGCGCCTCGAGCGGCAGCATGCCGTGCGCGGCGAGGCCGGCCCACAGCGCGCGGGCCGGCTCGCCGCGGAAGGCCGTGCGTGCCAGCCCGTGCGCCGAGGTGAGCGCACGCGCTCCGAAACGGGCGAAGCCGATGGGGGCGCGCGGCCAGTGCAGGGGAGGGGCGAGCACGTCCGGGGCCACTGTGTCCCAACCCTCTGCCAGCGGGGCGACCAGCGCCCGGTAGGCCGCCCCGTCGTGGCCGAGCTGCGTCGCGGTGGAAGCCAGGTCGCGTTCCAGGACCGCGGCACGCCCGCCGTCGAGCGGGTGGGCGAGCGCCGTGGGCGGATGGACCCAGGTGAGCCCGTGACGCTCGAGCGCCAGCGCACGCAGTGCCGGTGAGCCCACGGCCAGCGGGTGGACCGCCGAGCACACGTCGTGCGCGAAGCCCTCCAGGGTGAGCGGTGCGGTGCGGGTGCCGCCCCCGATAAGGTCGCGCGCCTCGAGCACCAACACGCGCCAGCCTTCGCGGGCCAGCAGCGCCGCGGCGGTGAGGCCGTTGGGGCCCGATCCCACCACGACGGCGTCGAAGCGCCGTGCCCGTGGGCCGGCGCCGGTCCCGGACTGCGGGCCGGGAACGGTCACGACGTCCTGCTCGCCTCCCAGCGGAAGGCCTGCCCGTCGCGGCGCACGCGCTGCGCCCCGCGGATGTGGCTGAAGTAGACGCGCGCCCCTTCCCGCGCGGCGCGTTCCATCAGCGCGGCCTTGCTGGCCCGCATCGCGTCCCGGTCGACCCAGACGACGTTGCGTTCGCTGTCGCGGAACTCGATGGGGTGATGATAGAGATCTCCGGCTGCGTACACCACGTCGTCGCCGAGCTGGGCGCGTGCCAGCAGGTGCCCCGGCGACTCGCCGGGGGCGGGCACCAGGCTCAGCCCGTCGCCCAGATCGACATCGCCCAGATCGACATCGCCCAGATCGACATCGCCCGGGTCGCGATCCCCAAGAGTCGTGTCGTCCGAGACCGAGCCGCCGTGCTCCACCACCGCATCGATCAGTGTCAACAGTCCGGCACGCTCCACCACCAGCAGGTCCTCGCGCGCCATCGACGCGAAGGCCTCCGGGTCCCACTCGGCGCGAGCGAGGAGATGCCGTGCCCGCGGGAAGGCGGGCGAGCGCTCGGGCCCGTCGCCTCGGGCCAGCGCGCCCAGGTGGTCGAAGTGGGCGTGGGTGATGACCACGTCGGTGACGTCATGGGGATCGATGCCGGCGGCGCGGAGCTGCTCGAGCAGCGGAGGTGGCTCCTCGTACTCCGGCAAGCGGTAGGCCTCCGGCGTCGACGCCGCGTCGTAGCTCGGCGCGTCGACCAGCACCGAACGGCCCGGCAAGGCGAGGTGGTAGGCGAGGACCGGCAACGCCACCACCTCCGCCGCGGGGTGCCCGGCCGGGAGCGCGTACGGCGGCCGGAGGTCGAAGCGGAGTTGGGCGATCTCGAGCGGTGTGACCCGCACCTGCTGCATGTCGCCTCCCGTGGCCGCATGATACGCACCAGCCCACCGCGAACTCCGGGCCGAGTCGTTCCGGCGGCGGCGAAGCCCCGGGCCACCGACGTTCCGATCATGTCAGGAGCACGCGGGCGCCCTCCGAGCTGAGCCAGGAACTCAGGTGGGCAAGATCGAACGGAGCCGCCACACATTCAGCGTGACCACGTCCTGGTCGCCGACGACGGCGCTGTGGACCGTGCCGCCTGGGATGAGTAGCGCGTCGCCCGGGTGCAGCACGAAGCCGCGGCCGCCTACGGTGAACCGCACTTCGGCCCCGGAGAGCAGCATCGTGAGCTGGTCCTCGGGATGGGCGTGTTCCTGCCATACGGCCCCGGCCGCGTAGCGGTAGGTCGTGACCGTCAGGTCACGCGTTTCCACGGTGGCTCCATCGACGCCGGGCCGCATCGGGGTGAACGCCTGCTCGGCGGGGCGGAAGGCGATCGGCTGGTCGGCGGCGTCCGGCCTGGGGTCTTCAGGTGGGACCACGATGCCACCGAGTCTACGCCGCGGCGTGGGCGCCGGGCGACCTAGCGGTTCAACGCCCCCATCGCCCGCTCGGGGTAGCGCTCTCCGGACGCGGCGCCCATCGGGACGGCGTTGTCGAGCTGCTCGATCTCCTCCTCGGTGAGGTTGAGCTCGGCCGCGGCCACGTTCTCCTCGAGCCGCGCGCGGTGCTTGGTGCCGGGGATCGGCACGATGTCGCGGCCGCGGTGAAGCAGCCAGGCCAGCGCGAGCTGGGCGGGGGTGACGCCGCGGCCGTTGGCGATCTCGCGCACGCGGCCGACGAGCGCCAGGTTGCGCTCGAAGTTCTCCCCCTGGAAGCGGGGCGAGAAACGGCGGTAGTCGTCCTCCGCGAGGTCCTCGAAGCGCGTGATGCGCCCTGTCAGGAAGCCGCGCCCCAGCGGGCTGTAGGCGACGAAACCGATGCCGAGGTCGCGCACCGTGTCGAGGATCTCGTCCTCCGGCTCGCGCGACCACAGCGAGTACTCGGTCTGCAGCGCGCTGATCGGGTGCACCTCGTGGGCGCGCCGGATGGTGGCGGGCGCGGCCTCCGACATGCCGAGGTAGCGCACCTTGCCGGCCTCCACCAGCTCCTTCATGGCGCCGATGGTGTCCTCGATCGGCACGTCGGGATCCACGCGGTGCTGGTAGTAGAGGTCGATGGTGTCGACGCCGAGCCGCTGCAACGAGGCGTCGCACGCCTCGTGGACGTACTCCGGTCGGCCGTTGATGCCCACGAACGAGCCGTCCTCGCGGCGCTCGTTGCCGAACTTGGTGGCCAGGACCACATCGTCGCGTCGGCCCTTCAGGGCGCGCCCCACGAGCTTCTCGTTGGTGAAGGGGCCGTACATGTCGGCGGTGTCGAAGAGGTCCACGCCGAGCTCGATGGCGTGGTGGATGGTGGCGATCGACTCGCTCTCGGTGCCGCCCGCGTAGAACTCGCTCATCCCCATGCAGCCCAGTCCCAGGGCGCTGACCTCGAGGCCTTCCTTG
>Ga0102956_1000512_pt1 | contig 13953 bp, 10 predicted proteins | sample SalPonF2_A_D2_MG_FD_84515 | JGI IMG/M metagenome (GOLD analysis project Ga0102956, IMG submission 84515) | Salt pond soil microbial communities from South San Francisco under conditions of wetland restoration - Salt Pond MetaG SF2_A_D2_MG ...
CGGCGACCATGACGGCGACCATGACGGCGACCATGACGCGCTGTTCGGCGGGGTCGCCCAGGCGCGCGAGCGGCGCTCGTCGGCCCACGGCGCGCTGATCATGATGGGCGGCACGCTCGCCAGCCGCGTCACCGGCCTGGTGCGCAACTCCCTGCTCAACGCGCTGTTCAGCAAGGAGATCAGCGACGCCTTCATCACCGCCTTCAAGGTGCCCAACCTGTTCCGCGAGCTGCTCGCCGAGGGCGCGCTGACCAACTCCTTCATCCCGGTCTACGCGACGCTCGAGCCGGCCGAGCAGCGGCGCCTGTCGGGGGCGTTGCTGGGCCTGCTCACGCTCGTCAACGGGCTGCTCATGCTGCTCGCGTACGTCACGGCGCCGCTGCTGGCCCGCTTGCTCATCGCCGACCCCGCCAACGTCGACGTCACGTTGACCGCGCACCTGGTGCGCATCGTCTTCCCCTTCCTGCCCGCCATCTCCTTCTCCGCGCTGGCCATGGGCATCCTGCAGGCCGAGGAGCGTTTCGTGGCGCCGGCATGGGCGCCGGTCGCCCTGAACGTCGTGACCGTCGCGCTGATGGCGCTCTTCCCGGGGCAGGCGATCATGCTCACGCTCGCCCACGTGCTCGGCGGCGTCGCTCAGCTCGTCGTGCAGATCCCGGCGCTGGTGCGCCTCAAGCTGCTGCCGCGCCTGGCCGGCCTGTGGCACCCCGCGGTGGGAAGCGTGGTGCTCCTGATGCTGCCGTTCGCCTTCACGACCGGCGGCCGGCAGGTGCTCAACGTGGTGGCGTCCAACGTCGTCACCGACATCGCGGCCGGCGCCCAGACCGCCTTCTACAACGCCGACCTGTTCCTCAGCCTGGCGCTGGGGCTGTTCAGCATCTCGCCGGCGCTCGCGTACTACTCGCGCCTGGCGGACAACGCCGTGCGCGACCCGCACGAGTTCAACGACACCCTCGAGCAGGGCATGCGCTTCATCACCTTCCTGACGGTGCCCGCCGGCCTGGCGTTGACGATCATGGCGACGCCCGCGGTGGAGGTCATCTTCAACTGGAAGAGCCTCTACGGCCCCGGCCTCGATGCCGCGCGGCTCACCCTCTCCATGGCGGCGACCGCGCCGCTCGGGCTCGCCGTCTTCCCCCTGGGCATGTTCAACCTGCTGGTGCGGGTGTTCTACGTGCGCCAGCGCGTCGTGACCCCGGTGGTGCTGGTGCTGGTCTTCCTGGTGCTGCAGGGAGCGCTGTACGTGCTGCTGGTGCGGCCCTACGGCATCGCCGGGCTGTCGTGGGGGACCGTCATCGCGTCCTGGGTCCAGCTCGGCGTCCTCACCGCCCTGGTGTACGGGCGAGAGCGCTTCGCGCTGGGCGCCTACCTGCGCTACCTGGCGCGAGCGTGGCTGGCCGGGCTGGTCGCGGCCGTGGTGGCGGTGCTGGTGCTGCGCGGCGTGGCCGTGCCGGCCGGCTGGATCGGCGCGCTCGAGCGCGTGACGCTGGGCAGCGCGGTGCTGGCAACGGTGTACGTGGTGCTCGGCGCGCTCCTCGGCCTGCCGGAGATCCGGCGCCTGCGGCGGTTCCTGCGTCGCTGAGCGAGGGGCTCCCGGCCGCTCCGAGCGCCGTGACGCCCCCGGGGACGGTCCCGACCCCCTGCATGACGAGGCCCCGCGCCGGTTCGACAGGAGCGTCCCGCGCCGGCGCAGGGCCGACGCGGGACGCAGGTTGGGAGGACGTTGCGGTCGCCGGGGTGGGTTCTCAGCAGGGTCCCTGGGCCGCGATGTATTGGATCGTGAGCTGGGTGGTCGAGCCGATGGTGACCGAGGGTGTGCTGGTCGGGCTGACGGTCCCGGCGTACACCGTCCGTTGATGGTTCGAGCAGGTGCCGGGCGGCATGGCGTCTGGGGTGACGGTGTAGTTGCTGCCCGCGGGAAGGTACGGGGCGATCACGGCCGTGCCCGCGGTGCTGGTGCTCACATGCTTGCTCACCGTGCCGTTCGAGATCGTGGCCCCGTAGGAACTCCCGGCCGGGATGGTGCCGGAGAACGTGACGGCGATCGCCCCGTCGATCGGGACGTAGCTGATCCCTGTCCCCACGCCCATTCCCGGCTGCAGGGTAAACGGGTTCGGAACGCCGCCATCGTAGTCGTACCGGCCGTCGGTGACGTTGTGGGGCGTGAGGGTGTAGGTCGTGCCGGACGGACTGGCGTACAGACCCTTGACGGTCTGCGTCGTCGTGAGCGTCATGTTCACGGGATGCGCCGGGTCGGACGAGGTGAGCGTCACGTTCCCGACAGTCACCCCGAAGACCTGGTACTGCAGGTCACCCGAGGCGACGGTGAAGGTCAGGGTCTTCGCCGCCGTGGCGCCGGCCGTGATCGTGACCGTCGCGCCCGCGTCCGTTGTGTCGTCGTAGAGCTCCTGGTCGGTGGCCTGGACGAGGGGGATCGTGAAGGCGTAGGTGCCCGGCGTCATGTGTGAGATGGTCGTCGACCCGTCGAGCGTGTAGGTCGCCCCGGCACCTCCCTGCTCGGTGAGCACGACGCCGGCCGCGGTGCCGGTCGGCAGGTTCTTCATGGTGACGGACAGTGCCCCGTCGATGGCGGCGTAGGTGACCGGGTCGTTGGCCGTCGCGCCGTTGCTGACCGTGACGAGATGGGACTGTTCCGTACCGTGGAAGGTGTACGTGCCGTCCGTGACGTCCGACGGCGTCAACGCATAGGTACCAGCCGTCAGTCCCTTCAGGGTCGTGGATCCGGTGATGGTGGGCGAGGTGTATCCGGTTCCCGTGACGGTCACGCTTGCCAGCGTTCCGGTGGGGAGTCCGTTGATCGGTACGCTGAGCGCTCCGTCGCTGGCGGCGTAGCTCACGCCGACGTTCGCGGTCGCGCCGGCGCTCACGGTCACGGTCGTAGCGGTGGCGGTTCCGACGTAGTCGTAGGTGCCGTCGGTGACGTTGTTGGGCGTGATGGTGTAGTCGCCGGGGGCGAGGCCGCTGAGCGTGGTGGTGGCGTTGACGGTCGCGCTGTAGCCGCTGCCGTTGGAGACCGCCACGTTGCCTGTGACGCCGGAGGGTGCCGCGATGGTCACCGTCAAGTTGCCAGTCGTCGGCGTCTGGAGGGCGTAGTCGATCGTCACCGTGGCGTTCTGGCCGCCGCTGAGGGTCACCTGCTGGGTGGCCGTGGCGGGGGTCGGCGCGTACGTGTGGCCGCCGTAGGTCACGGTCGGAGCCGTCACGGTGTAGGTGTTGTCAGCCAGGCCCGTGAGCGTGGTGCCGGCCGGGACGCTCTGGATGTAGCCACCTGGAGCGGTCACAGTCAGGGTCGCGGTGGCGCCGGTCGGCAGGTTGGTTACGGCGACCGTCAGGTGGTCGGTGCTGCGGTGGAAGGCGACGCTGGCGTTCGCGGTCTGCCCGGCTACGACCGTGGCGGGCGACCCCGTGATGCTCGCGGTGTAGACGTCGTTGGTCCCCGATTGCGTCAGGTTGCCGGCGCTGACCGTGTAGTCGGCGGGAGCCAGGTGGCCGAACGAGGTGACGCTGGAACCGCTCGGTGCCGACCAGGAGTTGGAGTACGAGACGCCGCTCGTGGCGCTGGCGACGTCGATGGTGGCGGTCATGCCGCTCGGGACGCCGGTAGAGGCGAGCTGCAGGACGCCGTCGATCGGCGCATAGGTGATCGTCGTGGCGTAGACGTTCCCCGCGCTGACCGTCACCGAGGCCTTGCTCGCCGTGCCGTGGAAGTCGTAGGTCCCGTCGGTCACGTTGGCAGGGGTGATGCTGTACGTGCCCGCACCGAGCCCCGTCAGCGTGGTGGTCGCCGAGACGGTCTGGTTGACGCCGGGCCCCGATACGGCGACGGAGCCGGCGGTGCCGGAGGGCAGCCCGCTGATGCCGATCTGCAGGTCGGCGGTGGTGGAGAGGGCGTAGGCCACCGTTGCAGAGCCCATCTGCCCGCCGGACAGCGTGACCGTCTGGGACGCCTTCCCGGGGTCGTAGACCTTGCCGCTCGTGATCACGCTCGCTGCGGCGATGGTGTAGGTACCGTCGGCGAGGCCGGAAAGGGTCGTGGTGGCAGTGACCGCGTGACTGTAGCTGTTCGGCCCCGTGACCGTGATGTCGCCGCTCACGCCGGACGGAGCGTTGACCGTGAGAGCGAGGCTGTCGTTCGCGGATGGCGTGTACGTCACCTTGATCGTCTTCGTCGTCTTGTTGCCCGCCGCGTCGTACACCGTCACGACGATGGTGTTGACGCCGGGGGTCAGCGTGATCCTCACGTCGAAGGTGCCGCCCGAGAGGTCGAAGGTCTTGGCGGCGCCGCCGTTCACCGTGTAGGTGATCTTGGTGGCCCCGACGTTGTCGGTGGTCTTGCCGGTGAGGTGGTAGGTGACTCCGGAAGATGTCGAGCTCGAGGTGATCGACAGGCTCGGCGGTGTGGTGTCCGGGTTCGCGCCCGAGCCCGTACCGGAGCTGCAGGCCGCGAGCACCAGCCCGAGGCCCACGGTGAGGATCGCCAGCCACAAGGCCGGCTGCAGGGAACGTCGCATAGGCTCTCCTTCCTTCCCACGAGGACGGTAAGGAGGAGGCCGTTATTGGAGCGTTATCGGTCAGGCGAGGTCGGCGTTACTGGGCGGGGGGGGCCGTTCCTTGGAGCCCCCGTCCTTTCGCGCCACCAGCGTGTAGCTGAGCGGCGGCCGTTGCGGCAGGTCCTCGAAGGCGCGGTAGACCATCGAGATGTCGTGCGGGTACTCCTGGAAGTGCTCGAGCGCGAGCCCCGCGGCCAGGCAGCCGCCGATCACGTCCGCCATCGTGTGATGGAACCAGTACGAGGGAACCTCGATGGTCTTGTCGGGCTCGTAGTAGTCCGGCCCGCTCTCGTCCGCGACCGGCTCGCGCGAGAAGTAGTCGCGCCGGAGCTCGGTTCCCGTGTCGGGCTCGAACAGGTCGAGCACGGGGTGCATCTCGTAGAGGAACAGCCGGCCGCCATCGTCCAGCCGCTCGGCGATGCCGTCGAACAGCGGCTGCAGCCGCGGGAGCCACCCCAGGGCGCCGACGGTGATGAGGGCGAGCTGGAAGCGTCCGAGGCCGTCCGGCAGGTCGAGCGCGTTCCCTTGCGCGAAGCGCACCCGGTCCGCCAGGCCGGCGGCCTCCGCCAGCCGGCGCCCCTGCTCCAGGTTCCCCTCCGCCAGGTCGACGCCCACGCCGCCGGCCGCGCCGAGCCGCACCACCGAGAGCAGCTCGCGGCCGTTGTTGCAGCACACCTGCAGCGCCCGCTTCCCCGTCACGCCGATCGAGGCGTAGATCCCGAGCTCGATCTCGTCCAGCGTGGTGAAGGCGGGGTCCCGGAAGCCCTCGAGCAACCGCGGCATCTGGCTGGCCTCGTGGAGGCGGGCATGCTCCTCCCAGGAGGCGCGGTTGGCCTCGATCATGTGGCGCTCGCTCGTGCGAGCCTCGTCGTCCATGAGGGGGAGTGTAGCAGCGCGCGCTCGGCCGCCGCCGCGACGGTTTCGGCGCAGGGAGACGATGCCGTATGCGTGCCGGAGCCGTGAGGGAGCCGGAGCCATCCCGGAGCCGGGCCCGGCCGCCTACCGCACGGCCCCGGCCGTGAACCCCTCCACGAAGTAGCGCTGCACGAAGCCGAACATGATCACCACCGGCACGGTCGCCATCAGCACCGCGGCCATGACGAGCTGCCACTCCACCACGTACTGGCCGCTCACCAGGCTGAAGATGTCGAGCGTCGCGGTGTAGTTGCCCGACGAGCGCAGGAAGCTCAGCGCCAGCACCAGGTCGTTCCAGCCGGCCACGAACGAGAACAGGAACGCCACCACCATCCCCGGCCTCGCCATGGGCACGAAGATGGTGCGGATGGCCGTCCAGCGCGAGGCGCCGTCGATCCAGGCGGCCTCCTCGATGGCGGGCGGGATGGTCTGGAAGTAGCTCGACAGCATCCAGATGCTGAACGCCAGGTTGAACGTGGCGTAGGCCAGGATGACCGAGACCAGGTTGTCGAGCAGGTGGTAGAAGACCATCACCTGGAACATCCCCACGATGATCACCACGGGCTTGAACATCTGGGTGACCAGGAAGATCGACACCACCCAGTTGCGGCCCCGGAAGCGCAGCCGCGCGATGGCGTACGCCGCCGGCGTGGCGATCAGGAGCGTCAGGACGGTGGCCGCGCCGACCGCGATGATGCTGTTGAGCATGGCGTGGCCGAACTCGACCTTGGTGAACAGGTCGATGAAGTTGCCGATGTAGAAGCTCTTGGGGATCCAGGGAGGCGGGAACGCGAAGACCTCCTGCCGGGTCTTCAGCGAGGTGATCAGCATGATGAGGTAGGGCAGCAGGATGACGATCGAGATGAGCGTCAGGAAGGCGTAGGCGAGGCCCTTGACGACGGGGTTCCTCACGCTCGCCCTCCCGCCCGTGCCGTGTTCGCCGCCGCTAGCGCTCGCGTCGCCCGCTCTCCGGGCGCGCTCGGCGCGCGCTGCGCGCTCCGGCCCCGGGAGCTCCGGCCCTGCGCGCTCCGGCCCCGGGCGCCGCTCACGTCAGCCTCGTGCGCATGGTCTGCACCGAGAAGGCGATGGAGAGCACCAGCAGGATGATGAAGGTGATCAGCGACATGGCCGCCGCCTGGCCGAACTCGTTGAAGCGGAAGGCGGTCTTGTAGAGATAGGTCACGACGACCTCGGTGCCGTGCGCCGGGCCGCCCTGGGTGAGCGTCCAGATGATGGGGAAGCTGTTGAAGACGTTGATCAGGTTGATGACCAGGGTGATCGTCAGGAAGGGCCCGAGCATGGGCATGATCAGATAGCGGAAGCGCGCCCAGCCGTAGGCGCCGTCGAGCACGCCGGCCTCGAGGATCTCGTCGGGGATGGAGTGCAGCCCCGAGACGAGCACCGACGTGGTGAACGGGATCGACACCACGATGCCGATGGCGATGGCGACCACCAGCGCCGACGGTCCCCGCGCCAGGAAGCCCAGCGGCGCGGGGATCCAGCCCCACACCTGCAGGCTGTTGCTGATGAGCCCCACCTGCCCGTTGATGGTCCACATCCAGGCGACGGTGGTCATGGTGACCGAGGTCGCCCAGGGGATCAGCAGGATGAGCTGGAACGCCCGCTTGCCGCGCAGGTCCTCGTAGAGGATGAGGGCCAGCACCATCGAGACGACGGTGGTGAGGCCGACCACCCACAGCGTCCACAAGGCCGTGCGCCACAGCGCCTCGAGGAAGACGGGGTCGCTGAAGATCTGTCGGAAGTTGGCGAACCCCGCCGGGCCGGCGAGCTGCCCCACCGCGTCGGTCTTGGAGAAGGCGGTGACGACGGTGTTGAGGATGGGGTAGCCCACCACCGCGATGGCGAGCAGGAAGGCCGGCGCCAGCAACAGGTAGGCGAACGCCTGTTCGTTGAAGGCGGTGGCGGTGGGCCTGCTGCGACGGGCGGCCAACGGGGATCCTTTCGTGACCCGGTTGCGCCGGAGACGGCTTGCCCGTCCCCGGCGCAACCGGCGCTTGCCATCAGGCTACGACGTTCGCGCGCCTACTGCTGCAGGATCTTGTCGATGTCGGAGGCGGCCGCGTCGAGCGCGGGCTGCGGCTGCTCCTGGTTCAGGTAGACGTTCTGCAGCATGGTGGTGGTGCGCTGCGCGATCTTCTCCCAGTTGGGGATGATCGGCGCGAACTTGGCGTCGGGGAGGAGCTGCACGAAGGCGTTCAGCTTCTCGTTGTTGGTGAAGTACGGGTCCTTCGCGACGTCCTGCAACACCGGCAGGAAGCCCTCCTGCTTGTTGTAGTTGACGCGGTTGTCCTTGCTGAAGACGTATTCCAGGAAGGCCTGGCTGTCCTTCACCTGCTGGTCCGACGCGCCCGTGACCGACGGCTTGAACATCATGATGGTGTCGGTGACGGCGTAGGTGACCGGCGTGCTCTTGTAGGGCAGCGGCGCGATGCCGTAATCGACGTTCGGGGCGTTGTCCTTGAGCCAGCCGATGACGGGCGGCAGGTAGATGAACATACCGAGACGGCCCTGGCCGAAGAGCGTGCGCAGGTCCTCGCGGGTGTTGCTGGTGACGTTCGGCTCGACCACCTTGGCGTCGACGAGGCCCTTGAGGTAGGTCAGCGCCTCGCTGGCGGCCTGCGAGTGGAGCCCGCTGGTGCCGTCCGCTCCGACGATCTCGCCGCCGGCGCCCCACAGGAAGTAGTAGTAGTAGACGTCGGTCTCGATCTGCGAGCCCTGCAGCCCGAAGCCGTAGCGGCCGGGGAGGGCGGCGATCTTGGCGGCATCGGCCTGCAGCTCATCCCAGGTCTTGGGCGGGCTCTCGATGCCGGCCTGCTTGAACAGGTCCTTGTTGTAGATCAGCGCGCGGTCCGAGGCGGCCCAGGGCAGGCCGAAGAGCTGCCCCTGGATCGACGACGGCCCCAGGAAGGCCGGGATGAAGCGGTCGGTGAACGACGACGCCAGGTCGAGCGGCATGGCCACGTTCGAGGAGATGTACTCGGGCAGCCAGCGCGTGCCGATGATGGAGATGTCGGGCGCCTTCTTGGCGGCGATGTCGGTCACCAGCACCTGGTGCAGGTTGTCCCAGGAGGTTTCCTGGACGTTGATCTTGATGTCCGGGTGGTCCTGCATGAAGGCCTTGGCGGCGGCCTCGAAGAAGGGCTTGGTGGCGTCGGAGTACTTCGGGATCTCGACCGTGACCGTGGTCGCGCTGGCGATGCCCAGCACCATCGCGAGCGCCAGGCCAAGCAGCATTGCGAGTGAATGGCGGCGTTTCATGCGTACCCCCTGATCCTTCCGTGTCCAGGTGTGCAAGGGTCGGGGCGGGGCCCCGGTTCGGTTGGCGTGCCCGTCCATCATAGGAGCGGTTCCGAGCAACCATCAACGGACAAATGACCAACTTCGACGAGTTCGCTCAGGAGTAGGGTCGAGATGCCGGGGTTCGACGCATGCATCCGTCGCGCCGTGCGGGCCTGCTCAGCCGCGCCCTGCTCAGCCGCGCCCCGCCGGCCGCAGGCGCTCGGGCGGCAGCCCCGCCAGCAGCGCCCCGCCGAAGGCCGGCGCGTGCCGCGGCGGGCGCGGCGCACCGTAGCCGCGCGCGGCCAGCTCGGCCGCGAACGCGGTCGCCAGCGCGGTGCCGCGGAAGCTCCCGCCCGCCGTCGACACCGGAACGGTCGCGCCCAGCTCGAGCCGCAGGCGCAGGGCGTCGACGTGGTCGGCCAGCTCCCGCCCGGCGCGGTGGACGAGCGCGGTGGCCACGCCGTCGCCGCCCTCGGCCGCATGCGCCACGGCGCGCGCCAGCGACGCGACCCGTGCGCGCGGCGGTTGCGGCAGCTCGCTCAGCAGCGCCAGCGCCGCGCGCATGTCGGGCACGCCGAGCGCGGTGGCCACGTCGGCCTCCAGCCGGGTGGCGGGCCCGCGGCCGTCCGCGGCGCGGCAGGCGGCCCGCAGGGCCCCCACCCCGAGGTCGAAGCCGCTCCCCTCGTCGCCGAGCAGCGTGCCCCAGCCCCCGCAGCGCGCCTCGCGGCCGGCGCCGTCCTTGCCCCAGGCCATGGAGCCGGTGCCGGAGAGCACGAGCACGCCCTCGCCGACGGGGAGCGCGCCCTCGAGCGCGAGCCGGACGTCGTTGTACGCGCGGTAGCGCCAGGGGGCGAACGCCTCGGCCGCCAGGCGATCGAGCGCCTCGTCCCAGCGGGGGGTCTCGCCGTAGGCGGGCAGCCCCAGAGCCAGCACGGGCCCGGTGGCCCCCGTGGTCCCCGTGAGCCCGGTGGACCTTGCCGACCCCGTGGCCCCCACCGACCCTGCCGACCCCACCGACCCTGCGGAGCCCGCGGAACCGGCCTCGCTTGCCGCCACCGCCTCGACAGCCTCCACCACCCGCGCGCGCACCTCGGCAAGGACCCGGCGCACGAACGCCTCGCCGCGCGCCGGCAGGTCGCAGCCGTCGGCCAGCGCGTCGAGGCGCACGACGCCGCGGCCGTCGACGGCCACCACCCGGGTCTTGCTGCCGCCGCCGTCGACGCCCACGTAGAGGCTCAGGGGGAGGCTCCGCTACACCCGGCGGAAGATCAGCGCCGCGTTCTGCCCGCCGAAGGCGAAGTTCTGGCTGAGCGCCACGTCGACGCGCTTCTCGCGCGGTTCGTTGGGGATGTAGTCGAGGTCGAGCTCGGGATCGGGCTCGAGATAGTTTCGGGTGGGGGGGAGCACGCCCCAGTGGATCGCCTGCAGCGTCGCGATGGCCTCGATGCCGCCGGCCGCGCCCAGCGTGTGGCCGGTCATCGACTTGGTCGAGGAGACCGGAGGCACGCTCTTGGCGTCGCCCCAGACGTTCTTCAAGGCAAGCGTCTCGTTGAGGTCGTTGGCGGGTGTGCTGGTGCCGTGCGCGTTGATGTAGCCGATGTCGGACGGGTCGATGTGGGCGGACTTGAGCGTCCGGTTGAGGCAGCGCACCGCGCCCAGCCCTCCGGGCGCCGGCGCCGTCACGTGGTAGGCGTCGGCGCTGGTGCCGTAGCCGATGATCTCGCCGTAGATGCGCGCGCCGCGCTTGCGAGCGCGCTCGTACTCCTCGAGCACCAGGATGCCGGCGGCCTCGCCGGCAACGAAGCCGTCGCGCGAGGCGGTGAACGGGCGGCTGGCCGTCTCGGGGCTGTCGTTGCGGGTCGACAGCGCCTTCATCACCGCGAAGCCGCCGATCCCCATGGGCGTGATGGGCGCCTCGGTGCCGCCGGTCAGCATGACGTCGGCTTCGCCGCGCTGGATGATGTGGTAGGCGTCGCCGATGTTGCCCGACCCGGTGGCGCAGGCGGTCACCACGGTGGAGCTCGGGCCCAGCAGGTCGTAACGCATCGCCACGTGCCCGCTCGCCATGTTGGCGATGAGCATCGGGATGAAGAACGGGCTCATGCGCATGGGGCTGCGCTCGAAGCGGGTCTGCGACTGGTTCTCCCAGGTCGTCAGACCGCCGATGCCGGAACCGATGCAGGTGCCCGTCAGCTCGCCGGCGACGTCGTCCTCGCTGAGGCCCGCGTCCTGCAGGGCCAGCGCCGAGCCGATCAGCGCGAGCTGCACGAAGCGGTCGAGGCGCTTCGCCTCCTTGCGCTCGATGTAGTCCTCGACGGCGACGTCCACCTCGCCGGCGATGCGGACGCTCAGCGCGGAGGCGTCGAAATGGGTGATCTCACGGATGCCGTTGCGACCCTCGTGCTGCCCCTTGAGGAAGGCTTCGGCACCGTTGCCGATCGGCGTCACCGGGCCCAGGCCCGTAACCACGACTCGTCTCATAAGTTCCACCACGATACCGGACCGCGCGAGAACGGCTTGTTCGAAACCACGCGCGCCACGCGTGCGCCGCCGCTTCCCACCAACCGCTTGCTACCAGCCGGTTTCTACCAGGCCTCTTCCCGCCGGGACGTCCCGGCGGGAAGAGCGCTAGGTCACTGCTTGTCGGAGATGAACTTGACCGCGTCGCCGACGGTGCGGATGTTCTCCGCTTCCTCGTCGCTGATCTCGACGCCGAACTCGTCCTCGAGGCCCATGACGAGCTCGACGACGTCGAGCGAGTCCGCGCCCAGGTCGTCTACGAAGGAGGCGGTTTCGGTCACGTCGCCGGGGTCGGCATCCAGCTTGTCGGCGACGACCTCCTTGATCTTCTGGAGAATCTCCTGCTCGTCCATCGTTCGCTCCTCCTCACGCAGGCGTGGGTTACCGCGGCTGAATCCTGGTGATTCTAGCACGGCACCTGCGCGCTTCCTTCATCGATCCGTGCGCCCACGCCGCCGTTCCCGGCGGTCTCGGGGGCATCTTCACGGCGCCTGTTGCGGGGCGGTTCCCGGCACTCCGACTCGCGGTCCATCCGGCCTTCCCGGCCGAGGGCGCGGCGCCGCGCGTTGCGAGCCGCGGCCGCCGGCGCCGGTCCGGAGCCTCGAAAACATTACGGCATGACCATGCCACCGTCAACCGGCAGCGTCTGCCCGTTGATGTAGGCGGCCTCCTCGCTCGCGAGGAACGCCACCGCGGCGGCGACGTCCTCGGGGCGCCCGAAGCGTCCTGCGGGGATCTGCTCCAGGTAGGCCCGCTTCAGCTCGTCCGGCAGCGCGGCCGTCATGTCCGACTCGATGAAGCCGGGCGCGACGGCGTTGACGGTCACGCTCCGAGCGCCGTACTCGCGCGCCAGCGCCTTCGTGAGCCCGATCAGCCCCGCCTTGGCGGCCACGTAGTTGGCCTGCCCGACGTTGCCGCGGATGCCCACGATCGAGGTGATGTTGACGATGCGCCCGAACCCCTCGCGCAGCATGCCGCGCAGCGCGGTCTTGGAGAGGTGGAAGGCGGCCGAGAGGTTGGTGTCGATGACGCTCTGCCAGTCCTCGGGCTTCATGCGAAGCGCCAGCGTGTCGCGCGTGATGCCGGCGTTGTTCACCAGCACATCCAGGCCGCCGAGGCCCTGCGTCACGTCCTTCACGAGCTGCTGGCAGGCGGCCGGGTCGCCGATGTCGGCGCCGAACACCTCGGCCACGCCACCCGCCTCGCGGACGGCGTCGGCGACCTCGTGCGCGGGCCCCTCGCTGCGGAGGTAGTGCACCGCGACGCGGTAGCCGCGCCGCCCCAGCTCCAGCGCGATGGCGCGGCCCAGGCCGCGGCTCGAGCCCGTGACCAGCGCGTTGCGCGCGGCCTTCTCGTCGTGCTTCGTCTGCCGGGCGCCGCTCACGCCGCCTCCATCGCTCCGCGCAGCGCGTCCATGTCGGGCACGCTGACCGCCTCGACGTCGTCCAGGATGCGAAGGATCAGGCCGGTGAGCACCTTGCCCGCGCCCAGCTCCAGGAAACGCCGGGCGCCCAGCGCGCGCAGGTGCTTGACCGACTCCACCCACCGTACCGGCGAGGTCACCTGCCGCGTGAGCAGCTCGGGCGCGTCATCCGGCTTGGGCAGCAGATCGGCCGTGACGTTGCACACGATCCCGAAGGCGGGCTCGCCGAAGCGCACGCGCTCCAGATCGCGGGCCAGGCGATCGGCCGCGCTCTGCATCAGGCTGCAGTGGAAGGGCGCGGACACCTTGAGCGGCACCACCCGGCCGCCTTCGGCCTTGAGGCGCTCGGCCGCGGCGGCCACGGCGGCGGCCTCGCCGGAGATGACGGTCTGACCGGGCGCGTTGAGGTTGGCCACCTCCGCCACCCCGTCGACGTGCTTGCAGGCGTTGCGGATGGCGGCGGCGTCGAGCTTCATGACCGCCGCCATGGCGCCTTCCCCGGCGGGCACGGCTTCCTGCATGTAGGTGCCGCGGGCGCGCACCAGTTGGACCGCTTCGGCCACGGTGAGGGAGCCGGCGGCGACGTGCGCGGTGTACTCGCCCAGGCTGTGCCCGGCGGCGTAGCGCGGTTGGGGCCCGCCCGCCTCGCGCCACGCGGCGAAGGCGGCGGCGCCGGCGGCGACCAGCGCGGGCTGCTGGTTGGCGGTGAGCCGCAGGGCCTCGGCCGGGCCCTGCCACATCAGCTCCAGCAGGCCCGGGAGCGCTGCTTCGGCCTCGTCGAGCACCTTGCGCGCGGCGGTGCTGCGGTCGTAGAAGCTCTTGGCCATGCCGACGGCCTGCGAGCCCTGGCCGGGGAAGACGACGGCGAGCCCGGCGTCGGTCTCCGCGGAACTCACGCCCCGCCCCCCCAGGTCAGGACGCCGGCGGCCCACGTCAGGCCGGCGCCGAAGCTCACCAGCAGCAGGTTGTCGCCGGGCGTGATGCGGCCGTCGTCGAGCGCGGTGCGCAGCGCCAGGGGGATGCTGGCCGTGGAGTTGTTGCCGTACTCGTCGACCGTCACGACCACCCGCTCGCGCGGCAGCTCGAGCCGCTCGCGGGCGGCCTCGATGATGCGCAGGTTCGCCTGGTGCGGCACGAACAGGCTGATGTCGTCGACGTGCAGGCCGGCCTTCTCGACCGCCTCGATGGTGGCCGTGTTCATCACCCGGACGGCGAACTTGAAGA
>Ga0102956_1000519_pt1 | contig 13874 bp, 12 predicted proteins | sample SalPonF2_A_D2_MG_FD_84515 | JGI IMG/M metagenome (GOLD analysis project Ga0102956, IMG submission 84515) | Salt pond soil microbial communities from South San Francisco under conditions of wetland restoration - Salt Pond MetaG SF2_A_D2_MG ...
CAACCGTTTGTATATCGACACCCTCGGAGTTAAAATGTGCAGTGGATTGAACGCTTTCAGGATCTTCTCCCATCATCCATCGTGCAACGCTGACGCCATAGCATCCCACATCTAAAAGCGCGCCTCCCCCCCTTTTTTTCAGACGGGCGTTCTCTTGTTTCTTTAAAATATGTTCTTCCATATGGAAACAAAACGAAGCTCGAACCAGTCGCGGTACTCCGATTTTGCCCTGGGAAACCATTTGGTGGATGGTCCTGCTGCGCGGATGAAACCGGTACATGAGTGCTTCCATGAGATGCAAGCCCTTTTTCGATGCAACCTCTGCCATTTCCATAGCCTCGGCAGTATTACAGGCCAAGGGTTTTTCACATAAAACATGCTTTCCAGCCTCTAAAGCTCTGATCGTCCATTCCCTGTGAAGGTGATTGGGAAGGGGAATGTAAACAATGTCGACCTGTTTATCTTCAATAACGGATTCATATTGTGAGTATAATTGGGTGATGTCATATTTTTTTGCTAATGTTTCGGCTTTTTTAAAATTTCGAGATGCCAGGGCATGAACGCGGCCGTTTGCGGAGCTGAAGATGGCCGGAATCACACATTTTCTGGCAATAGTGGCGTTACCTAAAATTCCCCATTTTATGCTAAAATTCATCGAATCGCTCCACAGTACCGCCTTTTGATGCACTCAAAGCTGCTGTTTCTAAAATGGAAACGACTTTTACAGAGTCCTTTAAAGATGAAACCAGAGGTTCGCCGGTCAGCAGGTGATCCGCAAGATTATTATAAAATGCGTAGTCCTTTCGTTCGGGTATGGCCATCTTTTGCTCTAAGATTTGTACTGAAGCATGACGCTGAAAAAGGGTCAAATCCGGAATCATCTCCGTTGCCGGAATGTTTTGTTGGTGAAAATAAAGGAGCGGATCGATATGATACGTGGCCACATCTTTAAAGTGTCCGATGATTGCCCCTTTGGTGCCTAAAAGGTACCACTTGGGCTTGCGAACGGCAGCAATATCTGAATGAATAAATTCAGCCTCCTTACCCCCTTCAAATTTAATCCATATCCTTTCCTGGTCGGCATTGGTTACATCATGCCATACCCTTTTGTGACGAAAGGCAGTGACAGATGTCGGATGGTCAGGGATAAGATCAACAATCCAGTCCAAATAATGTGCGCCCCAGTCATAGGCGATGCCTCCGGATATTTCTTCGTGAGAATGCCAGTATCCGCAAGGGTGCGAGAACCCGCCGACAAACGTTTCCATATAGAAAAGATCGCCAATAAGATCTTCATTCAATGCACGTTTGATCGCCGTAAAATCAGGGTCAAAGCGCCGGTTCTGGTGGCAGCTTAAATGGACCTTCATTTTTTCAGCCATTTTCAACATCCGGTCTGTTTCGTTGCGATTGAGCGCCAAAGGTTTTTCGCAGACCACATGCTTTTCATTCGTCATCATCTGAAGGGATAATTTGGCATGACTGTTGGGTGGTGTGGCGATAATGACCAAATCTACGTCGTCATCGTTGGCTAATTTTTTGGCATTTGAATATACTTTTGCCTCGGGGAATCGATGCTTTGCCACCTTCAAGCGCTGGGGATTTAAGTCACAAAAGGCGTGGAGTTTAAATCCGCTAGTCGTGTTAACGCCGTTTCCATGAAGCTCTCCTACCGAAGGAGCGTACCCCAATATTCCGACATTTAGGTTCTCAGCAGTCACGGGTTGTCCTGAAAGTTTTCGTAATAACCGATAGATGACCCGTTTTAAGTCAGAATTTTCAAAGTCTTGAAGGGTTGTGCATGCCACCCGACCGGCGTCGACTTTACGGTACACCAATACCGGACTGTGCTGGTAATGCCAGTCAGCATACAATAGTGTCGTTACATCTTCGCTGAGGACCTGAAGAGGATGATATCGTCCTTTCACATAAATGGCATCGGGCAATCGGTCCGCCATCGGCTCAGTTATATCTTGAAACAGGACCCGTATTTCCGATTCCAGGCCAATAGGACCGGACGATACACCGAAAAGTTTAGATATGGGCAATTCTAACGGGCTGACCACTCCCAGCCATCCACCCCCTGATCGAACAAATTGTTCTAATTTTTTAGGGGCCGGATTGTAGGCTGATGCAGGCGCCGTAATAACGACCTGAAATTTGCTTAAATTCGCTGGAAGTTTTTCCGATATGATGACCCGAACATGAGGTATTTTTTTTAAATACGTTAAGAGTGAAGAAAGGTTGGATTTTGATTTTGAAAGGCAACATAGAACATTCATTTGATGGTGTGGTTGCATGACTATATCGTCTCCTTGAGCCGATGATTTTGCAATTCTTTCTAAAAATCGGAGTTCTTGTTGTTTTCTTTAAGCGTCGTCATTAATGATGTGCCAGCGAATCCCGTCCTTGGTATCTTCGACCTGAATATTGGACTGTTGAAGGGTCTCCCGGATGCGGTCAGCCTCCGACCATTTTTTCTCGTTTCTAAACCGTGCCCTTAATTGAAGCATTTGTTCAACAAGGGGCGATAGGTATTTTCCAAGATGACGGGGTGAAACCCCTAATTCGGCGCCCAAAAGAACGATGGAATCTCTGAGGATTTCTCGCGCTTGAGAAATATTTTCTTCATCCTCCAGATCCTTTTGCGCTTTCCAGATGGCGCTGTCCAATTCCAAAAGGGCATTGGTTGTCTCTTTTTGATCATGATTCGCCACCCCATTGCGAAAAGAAGCTTTTATACCATTAACTTTATTTAAAAAGCTTTTTTTTGAAAGATTCGGATCACTGGGTTGCTCGACATCATCAACGTCTTTCGGCGCCCAATCTTCTTGATAGATTTCTTCAACCAGTGCGTCAAAGAGAATTTGATCTCCTTTACCAAATTTTATTTCACGTCCTTTTTTCCGAATGGTTACATTGCCAATTCCCTGGATATCGATTCTTTGGGCATTAAGATCAATGATACAGGCGGTATGTTCATCAATGCCTATGATCGTCGCGTCATCCGGTAAAAGCGCCTCAAGTTGCTGAAAACGGGGTTTTCCCATAAAACAGAATCGAGTATCGTGGGTTCCGCCCTCGGCATTGTTCCAATGAGGAACGACAACCAGATTGAGCCCGAATTGTGTTAAAACATCGAGTCCATCGACCCAATGGGTTTCCTGTCCGACCTTGTATATTTCGTACACAGGAAGTGTAAAACGGCCCATGGTCAGAGCAGCGGCACTTGCGGCCACCAAACATCCACCGGATTGAATATTTTTAACGAGAATTTCAGGAATCGGCGTTTTTTGAAGCTGACGAACAGCATACGTGGGACTACCCGGCCCCACAAGCACAAAATCTGCATTTCGAAGCATATGAAATGTTGTTTCTGCTTCAAATGCACTTGTATTCTCCGAGGATTTGTAGGAGGCGACGTTGAGCTGTTTTTGAACGTGAACACGAAAATATTCAACGGCTTTTCTTGAAATCTCATCGACGTTCAGTTGAAAACCGGCAGGTGTGTCCAAGAAAACAGCGGTAGGGGAATCCGGAAATCGGGCAAGCATTTTTTTGTGTACCTCCACCATTGTGGCGGTAAGCTCACCGGAACCCATCAGAACGATCATGCCCTTTCTCGAAGACATATTCACAAAACCTTCACAAGTCGAGCATAGCAGTGTAATTCTAATCTGAACAAACTAATCATAGTATAACATATATCCCGTATTCATTGAAACCGAAATGATTGTCCGGTTTTATATGACGCAATGGACGTTTTTAAGTATAACGTAACCCCACCTTTTCCGTACACCGCCCATTGATGACGGTCTGCTTGATTCATCATTCCTGTCTGCTCATCTATACCGATGCACCGGATGTCTGAAATTTTATCAAAATAAAGCGAATGCCATGAGCGACCAAATGTATCGTGATGCGGAATCAAAATGACGTCTTTCTTGACTCCAAATCCCTTCTTAATCTCTTTGACTGCGGGGTCAAAATACCACTCACATAAAACCATTGCACCCGCACTGCTTCCTGCAAGTACGGCGCCTTTTTCATAACTGCGCAAAAGAGCATCCAGGCATCGACTTTCTTTTAACGTATGATCCAGATATCCGGGAAACCCTCCAAGAATATAAATTAGGTTTGCATGATCCAATTCGGCCGAAAGTTCCGGATCATTGGCTGATGCTTTATCTATAATCGGCAAAGCGGAAATATTTCTTGCACCGAGAGTTCGAAACCATTCCGATGCCTTATTGCCGGCTCGTTTGCTATTGTTGTCCGGTGCTGCGGCAGTCGGTATAATAACAACTTTAGCGTTTTGTCCCCCGGCCAGTGCCAGTGCCTTCCTGTCCGGCGCTTCCATTTTTCCTTGAAATTCGCATCCTCCCTCAAGCAGTAGAATTCCCATTTCTATGAATTTCCATTGAAAAACAGGGTTAATCCCCGTCATATTCCTGGTAAATAATATGTCCGCAGGATTTACAGTGCGACGCATTTTCGTCATGGTAGCGGAGACCGCATTCCGGACAAATGACGTCTTTTTTTGTGGCAATGTGTAACCACTCCTTAACGATACGGCTCACTTGCCAGGGTATGAGGATAATGCCTGAAAGTATCATTAGCACGGTGACCCATTTTCCTGCCTCGGACATGGGTATGATATCCCCGAATCCTACCGTTGAAAGCGTTACGACAGTGTAGTAGAACGCATCTCCGAAATTTTGAACGTGTGGGTTTATAGCGTTTTCGACATGGAAAAAGAGACCGGAAGATATGAAAAAAATCATGAAGATGGTTAAAAAGAGTTTGATTAAATTCAAAAATCGAAGAGTGATGGTGCCAAAGAAGAAGTTAGGATCTGCCGTGAACCGCAGAAACCTGAATATTCTCAATACACGGATCATTCGGATCACCCTTAAAAATCCGATGTTGGGCGTAATGTCGAACAGAGGAAGCACAAGCAGAGAAAGGGTTGGTACAATGGCGATAAAGTCAACAATGCTATAAACATCAATGAGTTGTCGGAGTCTGTTTTTTGCACCGTAAAGTCTTGCAACATATTCAGCGATGAAAAAGAATACAATGATAATCTCTGTGTTCCACATCAAATTTTTAACTGACTCGGACACGGGATAGGTCTCGATGACAAAAATAGCGCAGACAATGAGATTCAGCAATATGATAAAAATATCGATTAGTTTGCCCAATGGTGTCTTGCAGTCAATCAAATAAAATTTGATGGTTTGGCGAAAGGAACGCGATGCCTCCCTATTTTTGTCGTTTGGAAGATTAATTGTCATGGGCTTTGTTGGTTTCGTTTCTTTCACCTAAACGGAGCGTTTCAAATTTTTGAAATGGTTAATTTGATAATATGTTTAAGGTATTCTACTATTCTGAATTTCAAGAATTTGAAACCCTACGGGATTTCCAATTTCACCGCATTTACTGCGTCAGATGTCGTTCCGCATAGACGACTATAGCGAAACAACATCTTCCTTGTATCTGCAGCAAACTTGAAAATTGCTCAATTTGGGTTTTAACAATTTTCTCTTTTACGCTCAAGATAATGTTAACCGTTGCAGTACTTTCGAAATAGCAAGGCAGTCTTATTTGACGATTCCAAATTGGTCATTATGGTTTACCGGTTTGCCTTTTTGATGCCGAGCTGATCTAAAGCAATGATCCATTTACAGATATTGGCCGATCCTTCTACCATGGTATAGGTTGGTGTATCCCGATAAAAACGGGCCACCGGATATTCGGTGGAATAACCGTACGCTCCCAGAATCCGCATGGCATAGTTGGCACACCTGGTAGCGACTTCGCCTGAAAAATATTTTGCCTGTGCCACATCGAGACCGTTGTTCAGGTTTCCCTGATCCTTTGCCCAGGCCGCTTTGTAAACCAAAAAACGGGCGGCTTCGATTTCGGTGGACATCTGAGCGATCATGTCCTGATTCATTTGAAACTCGCCGATGGGTTTTCCGAACTGTTTGCGTTCATTGCAATATTTTAGCGATATTTCCAAACATGCCCGTGCAACACCAACGGCACCGGCGGCTGCCGAAAGCCGGGTTTGGTTGAGAGATCCGAAGAGAATCCTTGCACCGTCTCCGGGTTTTCCAATGATATTCTCCTTGGGGACCTTTGTATTGGTTAAAAATATTTCGCCGGTGGGAGAGGAGTGGGACCCCATTTTTTCTAGAACCGATGTTTTAACACCGTTAAAGTTTTTTGGTTCTATGACAAAAGCCGAAAGACCTTTGGAGCCCTTATCCGGATCTGTATAAGCATAATAGATGATCACATCCGCAACGTCTGCATTGGAGATCCAAGTCTTGGAACCGTTTAAGCACCAGTGGTCGCCCTTGTCTTCGGCGGTGGACGTCATGGCCATGACATCGGAACCGGCATCAGGTTCTGTTATGGCAAATCCGCCCAAATATTCGGCGTTGACCAGTTTGGAGATGTATTTTTGTTTTAAGGCTTCATCTCCGTATTTACAGATGGTAAACGCACTTCCAAGACACTGCATGTTGACCTGAACCCTCAGAGAACTCGAGGCTTTTGCGATTTCTTCGGTCACAATCATGGCAGCCAGCCAGCCCATGTCTTCTCCGCCGTATTTTTCAGGAATGACCGTTCCGAAAAAACCGAGATCTCCCATGGGCTTGATGGCTTCTTTATAAGGGAAATAATGGTTTGCATCCCACTCGTCAGCATAGGGTGCAATTTTTTTGGCCGCAAATTCAGAAACCGCCTTTTTTAGCATCTGAAGTTCTTTAGATAACGCAAAATCCATATGGCATCCTCCCAATTAGACCTATCTCAATTTTTGAGAAATGATGTTTTTCTTTAGGTCTCCAATCGTTTGTTCCAACTCATGGTAGCTCGGTTTTACGGGCATAAAAACAGACTCAAACTGTGTTGAAGAAAAAAACGGCCAGGATACGATGTCGTTACTTATTATCTCATCGTCGCCTGTTGAATTTGTGGTGATTGTTTCGATTTGATTTAATTTGTCAAACACTTGTAGAATAACATTCGAAGACCGGAATCGCAATTATTTTTCTTTAAGATCTCATCCAGACCGTTATTCTCTATCAGGAGCGGAGATGCTGATAAAACCGAGGTATGACATACCTATTGCCGCCGAGAGAATCGATCCTGTAAGGATCGCAATTCTGGCATAATTGAGTATTTGAGGCTCGGAAAATGAAAGGTCGGCAAGAAACAAGGACATGGTGAAGCCGATTCCCCCAAGCATGGCCCCTCCAAAAATATGCGACCACCTGACTTCTTGGGGTAAGGATGCAATCCCGGTTTTAACCGAGAGATAGGAAAATAGCATGACTCCTATGGGCTTTCCGAAAACCAGACCAAAGATAATCCCAATGATTACCGGATTTGAGACCAATTCGGAAAAAACGATATTGTGAAAGGTCAAACCGGTGTTCCCCAAGGCAAAAAAGGGCAGAATTAAAAGTGCAACCCATGGATGCAGGGCGTGCATCAACCGTTGCAGGGGTGTTTCTACATCACGACAGGCCAGTTCCAGTGCTTGAACGGCATACATGTGTTCTTGATTTAAAAGGATCGAATAACCACAGCTTTGTTCCTCACATTCAAACTTTTCCGTTATTTTCTTTACGTTTTGCAAAAAGTTATCGGTATCATATCTTCCCCGTGCCGGGACAAAAAGAGAAACGATAACACCGGCGATGGTGGGATGAACGCCGGATCCCAGAATAAAAAACCAGACGGCAAGTCCCAAAATGGCATATATGAGTGTCTGTCGGATCCAGAGAAAATTTGCGACAGCAAGTCCGAAAATCAAAAAAAGGGAGATGATAAGATAAGACCAGACGATTTCCTTGGTATAGAAGATAGCAATAATGACGACCGCACCCAGATCGTCGGCAATGGCAAAGGCTGCCAGAAAGATCCTCAGGCCCACAGGTAATCTGCGTCCGAATATGGCGACTGCCCCCAAAGCAAAGGCGATATCCGTTGCAACGGGAACTCCCCAACCGCTTATGGTGGGTGATCCGGCATTAAATGCTGCATAGATAAGGCCGGGTACAATCATTCCTCCCAGCGCGGCAACCACCGGCAGCAAAGCCTTTTTGGGGGTTGCGAGTTCTCCTACAAGAATTTCGCGTTTGATCTCGAGACCCACCGTAAAAAAGAACAAAGACATGAAACCGTCATTGATCCAGTGGACGAGTGTTTTGCTGATATGAAAATGTCCGAAGGCAAAGGAAACTTCGGTATGCCAAAAGCTGTGATAGGTTTCCCCGATTCTGGAATTGGTCCAAATCAGGGCGATGATCGTTGCAGCAATGAGCAATATACTGCTGGCAACTTCTTTACTGAAAAATCGTTGGAAGGGCCTTAAAATTTGGTCGGCAACCAGTTGCCGGGTGGATGCCATGTACTTGTTAGAGTTTAAAGGCATATTTCTTTTTTTTGGGGTGAGCCAATTTTGCTCTCATTCTTTGGAAAATCACCTAAAATTTCTGATATTTTGAGTTGCCTTATATATTTGAGCGGTTTAACTATTTTAAAAAAGCATTATCCATGGAGCGATTTAACAAATAAAAACACCCCGACTCCAGAACGATATTAAGTGTAAGGCAACACTTAAATTTTGATTATTCGGTTTTATGTTTTACGTTGTCACATATCATGTCAACGGCTTTTTCCACCGGTATTTTTCCCATATCTATAATTAGATCATAAAGGTGAGCGGCATTCCAGTCCTCGTTAAAGTGTTGTTTGATATAAGCCTTTAAATCCTCTTCTTCTCTGTCAATAAAAGCTTTAGCAGCTTTGTGGCTTAGATTTTCAGCCTGCATAAGCTTCTTTATTTTTAGTTCATTATCTTTTATCAAACGCACATGAAGCGTATCCGGCTTTTCTTTTAAGAGGCACTGGCCTCCCCACCCAATAATGATGACATTACCGGCCTCATGTACATTTTCAACCAACTTTTTGGTGACCTCATAGTAGTTCTTGTCGTCCAAGCAGCCGTGTTCACGGTCAACCACCTTCTGGACAATAGAGCAAGTGTAGCGATCGACAAAACGAAGAATTCTTGACTGGGAAGCTTTATGAAACGCTGTTGCTTCACTTTCAGATATATGGAGTTCTTTAGCAATATCAGCGACTAAATTTTTGCCGATGTATTCGTAACCAAGTTTTTCCGCTACCAGCGATGCGATCTTTTCACCTTCAGTGTCAAATTCTTTGCTAATGGTAATTACTGCCATGAAACCCTCCTTTTACCTTTTACCCACTCAATTCGTTATGCTGATGCTTTTCTCAGAATTAATTTTTTCAATTTTTGTATGAAAAACATTTCACGGATTTATACACGTTTTGATCTTAATGACAAACAACCTTCCATATCTTCAATGATTGGGCATTGTCAAGAGGTTGGATGGCAAGTCCTTGATAAAGTGGTCCCCAAAAACTTACTTTCACCTAAACAGTCGCTCAATTTAGATTTCACTTTCCAAATACTGACACCTCTCTTTTTCAGGGTCAGGTCCTGCTGCTTGTTTGTCAAAAAGTTACACGGATTCCACGCTGATTATTTCCGGAATGAGCTTCTTAATATACCGCTCTATGCCCTGTTTAAGTGTCATCTGGGACATGGGACAACCGGCGCAGGCACCTTTTAATCTTACTTTGACAATATTGTTTTCCACATCAACAAGTTCCACATCTCCACCATCTGCCTGAAGATGTGGTCTGACATCATTTAACGCTTTTTCAACTTTTTCTTTCATTGGTTTTATGCTCCTTATTCTGTTGAATTCAAATTGCATTTGGGGTCAGAAAGTTTTTATCAAAAAATTCAATTAAATATTTTTTTCGAGAATCGGCCGGATATCCCCAGGTGTTAGTTGAACAGGAATCCTTCCTTTCAAAAGTTTTTCTTCATAGGTGGGTTTTATTACCTGGTAAAAAATACCAATGGGAATCTGCTCTCCTTCTTTGTAAGCCCATTCTCCGGCCTTGACAAAAGCTGCGTTTCTATCGGAAACATCATGATCCTGCTGGGTGAATTCATACACCCTTTTGTTGTAATAATCATAGGTATCGAAAAAAGTGAAGCAGGGTTGAAGCACATCGATAAATGAAAACCCTTTGTGACTGACCGCGGCTTTAATCAAGGACTGGAGGTGTTTCATTTTTCGTGTATACCCTCTGGCGACAAAAGTGGCGCCGGCAGATAGCATGAGTTCGATAGGATTCAATGGTTCTTCGGGACTGCCTTCCGGGGTCGACCGACCTTTAAAACCGGGAGGGCTGGTGGGTGTAAACTGACCGGTTGTGAGTCCGTATACCCTGTTGTTGTGGACAATGAAGGTTATGTCTAAATTTCGCTTGGCACTGAAAATGAGATGTTCAATACCTTCACCATAAGCATCTCCATCACCGGCATGGCCGATCACCGTCAAATTCGGATTGGCCAGCTTAATTCCGGTCATTGGTGGGGGAACCCGACCATGAATCGAATAGAAGCTGTTTGCATTGACATAGTCCACAATTTTAGCATGACATCCGATTCCCGAAACCAGGACAACGTTACTGGGGTCCAGCCCGTCTTCTTGAAGCTGGGGCAGGACTTTTTTGATGGTGTTTAAAATACCAAAGTTGCCGCAACCGGGGCACCATGTATTCTGAGCATAGGTCCCTAATTCTATATTGGTTGTCATGAGAGCACCTCCTTTACGTTGTCTATCAGAACATCCACGGTAAAGGGACGCGCGTCAAAACGTAAAATCATATCATCAATGCAGAAACCGTGACCGGCAACATGTTTTGCCAGTTGTCCGGTGGCATTGACTTCCACGTCTATGATTTTATCGGCGCCGGAAAGGGCTTTTTTTAACGCCTCTACCGGTAAAGGCTCCAATATCAGGGGTTGGACCACTTTAAGATCCAAGGCTTCGGCCACTTCTATACATGCCCCCTTGGTTGATCCCCAACAGAGGAGGACGGTTTTTGAATCAGGGTTTCCGTATACGTTCACCGTTTCATATTTTTCAAGCTCATCTTCCAAAGCTTTTCTTTTGCGCAGCCGTTTTCTCTGCATCCGGGAAATTGCTTCTGGTTCCTCAGTTGTAATGCCACTCTCATCATGTTCATAGGAAGTGGCTTTAACGATTGCCGACGGATTTCCAGGAAAGGCCAACGGTGAAATGCCGTTTTGAGTATCTAAATATCTTTTGTATTCTCCCTGGTTTTTCCATAGAAGTGGCTTCTCCGGTTTAACCTTGTCCAGATCGGCCTCGAAGCTGAATATGCTTTCGCTCAAATGCTTGTCGGAAAGCACAAGGGTCGGAATCTGAAATTTCCATGCAAGGTTCATGGCCAGTCCGGTCGTGTAAAATGCCTCCTGAGCATCGCCGGGTGCCAGCACCACCCTTAATATTTCCCCATGCCCGGCATGGACAACAAAGGCCAGATCGCCTTGCATGGTGTATGTTGGAACACCGGTACCTGGCCCGGGTCTCTGAGATTCCACGATGACCATGGGAAGTTCACCCTGTCCGGCCAGGCTCAAGGCTTCTGTCATCAACGCGAATCCTCCGCCGGAAGTACCGACCATGGTCCTTGCGCCGGCATAGGCGGTCCCCAGTGCCATGAGTGCAACACCAATTTCGCTTTCAGGGTGCACGGTGACCACCCCCAACTCGGTTTCGTAGGCTGCCAGATAATGGAGAATGGCCGATGCGGGGGTCATGGGATAGGCAATGTACATGTTCAAACCGGCTTTAACGGCCCCAAGGGCAATGGCTTCATTGCCGGAGACCAGTGGCAGGGGGTTTTGATCCAGTTTTGGCACGGTCTTGGAAGGGGTTTCAATCCGGTCGTAAGCATGCCGGGCGATTTTGAGATTCAAGTCGACGCTCTTTTCTACGGCATCCATGATGACTTTTTCCAGAACAGACCATTCGATATTTAATGCGCCGGCCAGTGCTCCGATGGCTGCGGTATTCCTCATAATCGGCTTTCCGTCGAACGTTTTGACAATGTCCATAAAGTCGAATCCGATGCCTTCGGCATCCGATTTTTTAGAATCATAGAGGATTATCCCGCCGGTATTGAGTCGATGTTTATGATTGTCAACGGTATCCTGATTTAAGGCTACAATGACATCGACCGTCTCTTTGTGCGCAGCGATGCTTTTTTCCGAGGCCCTGATGATGGAAAAATTGTGACCACCACGTATTAGAGAGGGATAATCATCGTAGAAAAAAATCCGATAGCCGATTCGATTCAAAAGTCGGGCAATGACGTGACCGGCCTGCCGGATACCATCACCCGCTTTACCGCCGACAAGAATCGATATTTCTTTCATGGTGTGCCTCCTGTGGTTATATCGGTGATTGTTGATATATCAGGATAAGATTTAGCGTGTTATTGACCTTAATATAATCCCACACTCTGGCATGTCAAATCTAATGTTTTCGCAGGATAAAAAGCTATGGGGCCGGATTTATACCTGAATCTTGCACAGACAATCTTGAAATGTTAAAAATAATATAATAATATTTTAAAAATTGAATCCAATTCTATAATAATACTTTTTTACCCGACTGGTATTGTCAGAATACTTTCATTATTACTTCAAGATTGTCTGTGCAAGATTCAGGCTATGCCGTGAAATCCTGGCCCCGTTTAAATGTCATCAATCCTCTTCTATGATAATGGCATCGGCGCCGCATTCATCTGCAGCCTGCCTAACAAGTGCCTCGTATTGTGCGGGGACGTCATCAACCTTGATGGTAGACTTGAGTTGATCCTCATCGTATTCGAAAACTTCAGGACATAAGTCGTTACAACGCCGATCTCCCATGCAATTTTCAGTTACTTTTACTTTCATCGTTTTCTCCTTTTTCAATAAATTTAAGTCTTCGTATTCCGGATCCAAAATTCGGTTACCTATTTAATGGGCTTCACTCCCGCCCAAACTCTTCCCCATGAAGGGGAAGGGCAGAATGGGACAGATCACAATTTGAAACAGTACTTACACAACATTTTACTCAGGATTAAGAAAACTTCTGACCAATGGCTTTTCCGTAATCCTGGCAGGCACGCGCTCCTTCATCAGTTTCCATGACCTGTTCTTTCAGATTTAAAGCGCCCAGATCAACCATGTCCATTTTGAATACGTAAAGCATGGTGTCATAAATCATGTCAGCAGATTCACCGCTGTGGGTATAAGACCCGAACGCGCCCCCCATCTTACCCACCAGATTGGCTTTTTCCGCCAAGAATAGAAATGTTTTCATGCCTGCAGTGATATCCCGATGATAAGTGGGACACCCGAATATAAAACCATCGTATCCTCCCATCTCTTTTTCATCTTTTATTTCAGAGATTTTTTTCAGTTCCGCGGTGTTTCCGGTGAGACGAACACCTTCAGCGATAAATTCCGCCATTTTTTCCGTAATTCCAGTTCTGCTGTAATATCCGATAAGCACTTTTGCCATTTTCAACCTCCTTATTAGATTTTTTAATGTTTGTGATTTTTTTTAATCCACCCTGGAAAAAGCCTTGACGTTGGCGTTACAAACCGGGCATGTTTCCGGAGGTTCATTCTCACAGGTATAGCCGCACACAGCGCAGACATAGTAGCATTCTACGGCTTCAGGATTATCAAGACTGTCCAGAGCCTTCTGGTAAAGATCGGCGTGTATTTGTTCAACTTCATTGGCAAAGGTAAAGCTTCTCAGAGCTGCTTTGTCTCCTTCTGATTGTGCTGTGTCGATCATTTCCGGATACATACTTTTGAACTCATGGGTTTCGCCGGCAATGGCCTCTTTGAGGTTTTCAGCGGTTGATTTTATTCCTTTGAG
>Ga0102956_1000522_pt1 | contig 13845 bp, 12 predicted proteins | sample SalPonF2_A_D2_MG_FD_84515 | JGI IMG/M metagenome (GOLD analysis project Ga0102956, IMG submission 84515) | Salt pond soil microbial communities from South San Francisco under conditions of wetland restoration - Salt Pond MetaG SF2_A_D2_MG ...
GACCCTGCCATCTGCTTCTATCGTGACCACGGCGGCTTGCAGTAGCCGGCGCTTATCGCGAAACGCCAGTCCGTCGAGGGTTTGCAGCGCGCGATCGAGGCGGGCTGCCCAACCCGCGGTTGCCGGTTTGCCAGCCGCCATCGCTACTGACCTGCCAGCAAAGAACTGGTTGAAACCGGCCTCGGCGGCCTCGCGCTCGCCGATGCCGTTGGCATGGCTGTGAGCGGCGAGTGTGTGGAACAACACTGTGACAGCTTCCTCTATCTCTACCCGGCGCGGTTTTGGTGCTTGCCTGTAGCCGCCGTTCAACAGGTCCGAGCAGAAGGCATCGACCAGTTTGAGCAAAGCGAATTCAAATGCGTCGATCGCGTCATCGGCTTCGGCCAGGCGTCGGATCACGCGCGCAAATCCCTTGATCCGTTGCACCGGATAGCGGCGCAGCGCGGGCAGGCAGATCTCAGCGATCGGCAGCTTTAGCTCCGGGTCAACGTCTTCCAGAAGAGTTGCTCCCCAGAGCACGCCGTGGACATCGTTGTCGTCGAATTCTTCGGCCAAAATACCGATTTGCCTGGCACGAATCGCGGCCTTTCTGTCAAGCAGCAGGGCCAGCAAGATCTGCAACGCCCGATCCGGGGTTCGCGCGGCGGCGGCAAGGACAGGCGGGATTGCGGCGCGTAGCGCCGCCGCTGCGCCGAGACTGACCGCGTCCGGTTCCGCTGCCTGGCGTGCCAGTTGCGATACCTCGGCAAAGCTGAGGGCAACGTCGGTTCCGCCGTGAGCCGCCGCTGCGGACGGGCCGGAAAGTGGAGCAAGGCCGGAAATGGCCGAAGCCGGCGCCGCGGCCGCGGGTTCGGTCGCTGTTGCGGAAAAGCTGGGATCAAGGGCTCGAATCCGCTCGACCAGCGGCGGATGGGTCGAAAGCCAGCCCGATATCGCTTTGCGTCCGGAGCCGAACAGCATGTGTCCGTATTGCTCCGGATCGGTGGCAATCAGTCGTGTTCCTTCGCCGAAGCCGCCAATTTTTTTCAGTGCACCGGCCAGTCCAGTCGTGTCCCGGGTGAATTGTACTGCCGAGGCATCCGCGAGAAACTCGCGCTGGCGGGATACCGCTGCCTGGATAAGACGCCCGAAAAACAGTCCGATGTAGCCGACAATCAGCAACGCAAGACCGGCGATGAGTGCGACGACAATAATGCCGGAACTCTGGTTGTCGTTGCTGCGCAGGCGACTGTATTGCATGCCGCGTAGAACGGAGCGGCCGATCAGCGCGATTACGAGGATCCCGAACAACAACCCTACCAGTCGCAGGTTGAGTCGCATGTCGCCATGCGTAATGTGGCTGAATTCGTGCGCGATGACCCCCTGCAACTGGGCACGGTCGAGCGTCTCCAGGGCGCCCCGCGTTACCGCGACCGCCGCATCCGCCGGGCTATGGCCCGCGGCAAAAGCATTTATCCCCGGCTCCTGTTCGAGCACAAACACGTCCGGGACCGGCATTCCGGTCGCGATGGCCATTTCCTCGACGACGTTATAGAGCCGGCGCTTGTCAGGGTCGCGGGTGCTCGGGTCGACCGGGACCCCGCCGAGGGCGCGCGCGACCGTGGCGCCTCCGCTGCGCAGGCTCAGCGACCGCAGCAGACTCGCGATCGCAATAAGGCCGATGACCCCCAGGCTAAAAACCGCGAGCCGGGGCAGGTTTTCCGAAAACCACTCGGGATCTGGCCAGCGCAGGGCCAGCGTCTCGCCGTCGAGGCTGTTGACAACGACAACCAGGATGACGTTCAGCACGGCCACCAGCACCAGCAGTGCAACGATAAACAACAGGATCAGGCGCCGGCTTGTCTTGCGCGCCTGATCCTGTCGGTCATAGAAGTCCATGCATCAGCAGTGTGTTGGACTAGTCGAAAGAGACCTTGGGAACCTCGCGTTTCTCGACCGACTCGATCTGCAGGAATTCGGCCGCCTCGAAATTGAAGAACCCGGCCATCAGATTGTTCGGGAAATTCTCGCGGGTGTTGTTGTACTGCAGGACCGCATCGTTGAAAGCCTGCCGCGAGAACGCCACTTTGTTTTCCGTGCTGGTCAGTTCTTCCTGCAGCTGGATGACATTTTCGTTGGCCTTCAGCTCGGGGTAGGACTCGGACAGCGCGAATAGCTTGCCGAGCGTACCGGTGAGTGCCGCCTCGGCTCCGGCCAGTTCCTGGATAGCTTTCGCGCTCGAAGGGTCGGCCGCGGCATTCTTCAAACCGGCGACAGCAGTATTGCGCGCTTGTATGACAGCCTCCAGCGTTTCACGCTCATGGCCCATGTAACCCTTTACCGCTTCAACCAGGTTCGGAATCAGGTCGTGACGCCGTGTCAGCTGCACGTCGATTTGTGCAAACGCGTTCTTGACCCGGTTGCGCAGGTTCACCAGCCGGTTGTAAATACTGATTGCGAAAATTACGACGCCAGCAATCAGTGCGAGCAGAATCCAGAATCCCATCTGTCCAGCCTCAGCGATCAGTCAGACGCCGAGCATAGCCCGTGGCCGCAAGCCGCGCCACCGGGCCATAGCTGCAGGCGACCCCGCAAAGCCCTATTATGCGCGGCGAGATGAGGCCAATCGGGCTTGACTATGCGCCGTTTCAATATTTTTCTGCTTCTTTTCGTTTTGTTCGCGACCGTTGCCCGCGCGGAGTGGGTGTCGGGCGACCGCGCGATCATGGGCACCGCCGTCCGCGTCGAATTGTGGCATGAGGATCCGCGCAAGGGTGCCGAAATGGTCGAGGAGGTGATGAATGAGATGCATCGCATCGATGCGTTGATGAGCACCTACAAGGAGGACAGCGAAATATCGGCGGTAAATCGCGACGCGGCGCGCTCGCCGGTAAGTGTTAGCGACGAACTGGCGTCACTGGTCTTGAGGTCACTGGAGATGTCACGCCTGACCGGCGGCGCGTTTGATGTGACCTATGCCAGCGCAGGTTATCTATATGACTTCAGGGCACGCCAGCGTCCGCAAGCCGGGCAGATCGAAGAGGCCCTGGCGGCAATCGATTTTCGATTGGTCGAGGTGAACGCGGACCATTCGACGATCGCCTTCCGGCGCAACGGTGTGCGAATTGACCTCGGCGGAATAGCCAAGGGATACGCGGTTGAAAGAGGCGCGGCCATATTGCGTCGCAATGGAATCGAGCATGGCATCGTTACCGCGGGCGGAGACAGCCGCATCGTCGGAGACCGGCGCGGCAAGCCTTGGGTAGTAGGCGTGCGCCATCCGCGCGATAAGCAACGTGTCATTACGCGCATGCCGTTGCGCGACGAGGCGATCTCTACGTCCGGGGATTACGAGCGTTTCTTCGAGGAAGACGGCGTTCGTTACCACCACATCATCGAGCCGGCTACCGGTCGCTCCGCGAGCGCCGTTTACAGCGTCACGATAATCGGACCCGACGCCACGATGACGGACGGCCTTTCGACCAGCGTGTTTGTGCTTGGCGTTGAGGCGGGTCTCTCGCTGCTCGAAAAACTGCCCGAGTACGAAGGGGTCATCGTCGATAACAGCGGAGCGATGCACTACACCTCCGGCCTCACCGCACCGCAGTGACGGCGCGGCTTGTCAGTAAATAGCGACGCAGATATTTCAGAACTTTCAGTAACTTAGTAAATAACGTTCGTCAGGTGTAGCCGGACGCAGACAGTCATTCCCGTCGTCCAGATAAAAAATATAATATTATTTCGAGAAAAAAATCATAAACCATTGAAATAAGTATTTATAAAAACTCTGGCACGCGCCTTGCTTTGGGTACGACGTACTTTCTCATCTCGGTACTGCAACGCGTTTACTCAATCGTTGCGGGCGCCGGACCGGGGCCCGGCTGGTCGCGGTCCGGGCGCGCATTTTGCGCTGGCAATTCCCGGGGCGTGCTTGTGAGAACCAGGTCACATGCACCCCCCGGGCGTTATGTCAGACTCGCAATCGTGCTGAGAAAGGCAAACCCGCCGAAAGGTGGGGACGCAAAGCTACCGGTCTACGGGGAATCCTATGACAGCGGGGCCGCCAGCGTGACTGTCAGCGCTCGAAAAACCGAAGCTGTGGTCGCACTCGGTCCGGTTCCATTCGCTGGAAGGTCGCTTCTGCATCCCCCTCGTGGCAGGTCGGGACAGGCAATTGTGGAGTGGCCGGATGGCGAATCGTCTCAAGTCGGTGTTGATAGTCGCAGTGTTGTGTACCGGCACCGCCATCGGTGCCGCTGATTCCGGTGTTGATGCGCCCAATTTCGCGCTCAAGGCACTGGATGGAAAAAACCACCGGCTGAGCGAATACCGCGGTGAAGTGGTGTTGCTCAATTTCTGGGCGAGTTGGTGCGGCACGTGCCGCTCGCAATTATCCGGCCTGCAGGAATTTCATCAGCGTTATCACGAAGCAGGGCTAACCATTCTCGGTATCAATATCGACGAACACGACCATGACGCAGTTGACCTTGCGGGCGGCCTCGAGTTTCCGATTTTGCGCGATACCAGGCACGACGTCAGTGAATTGTACGACCTCAAACGCCTCCCGCTAACCGTGTTGATCGATCGCGATGGTGTCGTCCGGCATGTCTACGACGGCAAGGACGCACGCAGCAGCGACGCCTATCTCGCCGATCTGCGGGAGCTACTTCGTGAGTGACCAGTCATCCGGCATGAGGCCGGCAAACTACGGGATCAGGAAAATGTATCAAGCGCTAGCCAATCTTATTTTTGCTGTCGTGACCGTGTCATTGCTGGCGGTGGCGCAGGCCGATTCGCCGGAGCAGGCGGCCACCGATGGCACAGTCGGTCTGGACGAGCAGGTACAGGCTCTCAAGAAAGAGGTCATGGATCTCAATCGTGATCTGTTCATTCTCGAGGAAGAGCTGTTGTTTCCGGCTAATACCCAGGTCGCCGTTTTCGTCTCAATGGACGTTGGCGAGTTTTTCGCGCTTGACTCGGTGCAGGTAAAAGTCGACGACAAGGAAGTCGCCAATTACCTCTACACCGAACATGAAACCGAAGCGCTGCACCGTGGCGGCGTTCACAAAATATTTACCTCGAACCTGCGCAGTGGCGAACACGAGATCGTTGCTTTTTTCACCGGTGTCGGACCGCATGGGCGCGACTACCGGCGCGGTGCGAGCGTCAAGTTCGAAAAGGGTATTGGCGCGAAGTTTCTCGAATTGACGATTTCCGACAAAGCGGCGAAAGCGCAGCCGGAATTTGTCGTGCGTGAGTGGGAATAGGGACCAAAGTTGCAACGAACGCCTCACATGTACCGTCTTTTCCGGAAGTCGATCCTGGGCATGACCGCAGCGCTTGCGCTGGCGGTGGTGGCGCCTGCCCACGCCGAGCCCGGCCCGGTTGAAGATCTTCACTATGGCGAGGTTCTGTTCTATTTCTACAGCGAGGACTATTTCTCCGCGATTGTGCATTTGCTGGCTGCCGACGAGTCGCAACGGCTGAGTCGCAGCGAAACGGAATCCCAGGTCCTGCTTGGTGGTCTGTATCTGTCCTACGGTCTCCATGACGAGGCGGACCGGATTTTCCATAGCGTGCTGGACGAGGCCGCCGATCCCGGAGTACGCGATCGGGCATGGTTTTTTCTTGCCAAGATCTGGTATCAGCGCGGTTATCTCGACGAGGCGTTGGCGGCGCTGGACCGCATTGGTAACGAGCTGCCCGGGGAGTTCGAACAGGAACGGCACATGCTGGGTGCGCAGGTGCTGATGCGGGCAGGGCGCTACGAAGAAGCGCTCGCCAGGTTGCAGGACTGGGATGACAAGTCGGACTGGTCTGAATTTGCCCGTTACAACATCGGAGTGGCACTTGCGCGCAGCGGCCGCGGCGACGAAGCGCAGGACATTCTGGGCCGGGTCGGCAGGATGCGTGCGCGCAACGATGAGATGCTCGCACTGCGCGACAAGGCCAATCTGGCCTTGGGCTACATGTTGCTGCAGCAAGAACAGCCCGGGCTTGCGAAAGAAGCGTTGCAGCGGGTAAGGCTCGAAGGCCCGTTTTCGAATAGTGCATTGCTCGGTGTTGGCTGGGCGGATTCTGCCGAGGGCGATTTCCAGCGTGCCCTCGTGCCGTGGATGGAATTACGCGATCGCAGTGTAGCCGAGCCCGCCGTTCAGGAGTCTCTGCTCGCGATTCCCTATGCGATGGGCAAACTCGACGCCGGTACCCAGTCCGCCAGGCATTACCAGTTCGCGATAGATGCCTTCAGCGAGGAGATGGGCTACCTCGATGTAGCGATAGACCGAGTGCGCAATGGCCTGCTCATCGAGGACCTGCTGGCCGCCAACGAAGACGACCGGCGTGGCTGGTTCTGGCAGCTCGAAACACTGCCGGACAAGAGAGAAGTCCGCTACCTCCACCACATGCTTGCCAACCATGAGTTCCAGGAGGCATTGAAGAACTACCGCGACCTCGAATTCCTCGCGACCAACCTCAGCAATTGGAGCGAGAGCATCTCTGCGTTCGAGGACATGCTTGCGACACGCCGCGAAGCTTATGCGGAGCGCCTGCCGCGCATCGAGGAGGCACTCGACGACGTTGACATCGGGGCGATCGATGCGGCCCGCCTGCAACTGGAAGGCGAGGTCGCGCGAGTAACGGATCAGCGCGATGTCCTGGGGCTTGCCGATGGCGGAGAACTGCGCCAGTGGCAGGAGCTCGACGCTGCCGCCCGGCGCCTGGAATTGCTGCCGGACTCGCCCGATGTGAAGGCGTTGCGCGATAAACAACGCATACTCGCCGGTCACCTGTACTGGCAGTTGAACCACCAGTATCCGGCCCGCTCATGGGAGACGCGCAAATCTGTCAGGTCGCTGAATCGTATCGTCCGCCAGGCGATGCAGCGCCATCATCGGGTCCAGGCCGCGCGTGAGGCCGTGCCGCAACAACTTGCCGAATTCGAAGGCCGGATTGCCGCAATCTCTCCACGCATCGATGCGCTGCGCGGCCGCCTCGCCGCCTTGCTCGATGCGGAGCAGGAACATGTTGAGATGCTCGCAGTGCGCGAACTCTCGCTGCAACAGAACCGCCTCCAGACCTACCTTGTGCAGGCGCGCTTCGCGCTGGCCGCAATCTATGATCGCTATGCGGAGGTCAGTCCCTGATGCAGCCGCTTGCCCATCTGGTGTTGCTTGCCTGGTTCTGGCCGTTTGCCGGTGACGGCAACGACCCCGAAACGATTGACAGTCTCGAGAAGAAGTCCGTCGAGATTCCGGCCGCCGAACCGCTGCCGCATGGGCGCGATGCCGCGATGGCGAACTACCGCGAGTTTCTGGAAATGACTTCGGATGATCCACTCTTGCGCGCCGAAGCCATGCGCCGGCTAGCGGACCTCGAACTGCAGAGCAGCGAGGATCGCCAGACAGAAGGTGAAGCCATGGCGCTGGAGCAGGCAGAACTCGAGAGCGCTGTGACTATGTATCTGCAGCTACTCGAAACCTATCCGGAATACGGGCAGAACGACCGCGTGCTGTACCAGCTGGCACGGGCATACGAGAGCACCGGCCGGGCTGACGAAGCACTTGATGTGCTCGGGCGGCTCATTGGCGGCTATCCGGACTCACCCTATATCGACGAGGCCCAATTCCGGCGCGGCGAGATCCTGTTTATCAAAAAGCGATATGCGGAAGCGGAACGCGCCTATGCGGCGGTAATCCGGTCGGGCGACGAATCGCGATTTTTTGAGCAAAGCCTGTACAAACAGGGCTGGGCCTATTTCAAGCAAGGGCTTTACCCGGAGGGGGCGGAGGACTTTCTTTCCCTGCTCGACCGCCGTCTGACGCCGCTGGCGCGCAATGACGGCAGTTTCGATCTGTCGCAACTGTCGCGGGCCGAACGCGAGCTTATTGACGACACGCTGCGAGTCCTGTCGCTCGGGTACTCGTACCTGGACGGCGAGGCGTCTATCGCTCCGAGCCTGGCAGGCCACCGCGAAGACGTTTACGGCTTCCTGCTTTATCAGTCGCTCGGTGACCTTTATCTGGCCAAGGAACGTTATCACGACGCCGCAGACACCTACCGCGCATTTGTTGCGAGGGCACCGTTACACGGCAACGCTCCGGCGTTTCAGTTGCGCGTGATCGAGGCATATTCGCAGGGCGGGTTTCCGAGTCTGGTTCTCGAGGGCAAACAGACTTTCGTCGGGGAGTACGGGCTGGACCGGGAATACTGGCAGCTCCACAGCGCATCGACACAGCCCGAGACCGTTGCGGCGCTCAAGGCCAACCTGATGGATCTGGCGCAGCATTTTCATGCATTGGCACAGAAGGACCAGGGCGAAGAGGATTACGCGCGCGCGGTGCACTACTACCGCATGCATATCGCCTATTTCCCGGAAGATCCGGATACGGCGAACACCAATTTCCTGCTCGCGGAGCTGTTGTTCGAAAGTGGCCGCTATCTCGAGGCGGTCGAGGAATACGAGCGCACCGCCTACGGGTATCAACTGCACGACAAGGCGGCAGAAGCGGGTTACGCAGCACTGGTTTCCTACCAGAAGGTGGAAAACGAGCTGGCTCCCGAGCAGCGCGAGGATTGGCATCGGCGTTCGATCGAGAGCAGTCTCAGATTTGCCGGAGAATTCACCGATCATCCGCAGGCGATGGCAGTACTGACCAAGGCAAGCGAGGATCTGTTCGAACTGCGCGAGCTCGATCTCAGTATCGCCGTGGCTGATCAGGTCATTCAGTACGGCAGCGCGTCGGCCGATCAGTTGATCGTGGTCTGGACGGTAAAAGCGCACGCATTATTCGACCTCGAGCAATTTGCCGATGCCGAGATTGCTTACCTGCAGTTGCTGTCGCTGACTCCCGCTGATGATGTCAAACGCGGCGAAATCAGCGAGCGAATTGCGGCAAGCGTCTACAAGCAGGGCGAACTCCGGCGCGCCGAGGGTGACATGACCGGGGCTGCGATGGATTTTCTGCGGGTCGCACAAGTGGCGCCAGGTGCCAGTATCGTTGCAACGGCCGAATATGATGCGGCTGCGGCGTTGCTGGTGGCGCAGGACTGGCAGGGCGCCATCCCCGTTCTGGAACGCTTCCGACGCGACTATCCGGAAAACGAATTTGCGTTTGAAGCGACCCGCAGCCTTGCACTGGCCTATCGTGAGAGCGGGCAGGGCGTTGCCGCGGCTGACGAATTTGTGCGGATCGCGGCTTCGACCGACGCCGGAGTCGAGATGCAGCAGCAGTCGTTGCTCGAGGCGGCTGATCTGTATGCGAGCGCGGCGGATCCGCGCGAGCGGGCCACGCTCGAGGCCTATGTCGAGAAGTTCCCGTATCCGCTGGAGCAGGCGCTGACCGCGCGTGAGCGTCTCGCGGACCTGGCAGGGGCCGCAAGCGACAGCTCGCGCAGGACCTACTGGCTCGAGTCGATTGTCGAGGCCGATGCGCAGGCTGGTGCGGAGCGTTCGGTTCGCAGTCGAACCCTCGCCGCACATGCCAGTCTCGAGCTTGCCGAGCCGAGATTCCATGCCTTCGAGGGGGTCAAGCTCGTCGCGCCGCTAAACCAGAGTATCAAGCTGAAAAAGCAGGCGATGGAAGATGCGCTCGGGGCCTATGGCAGAGCTGCGGATTACGGGATTGCCGAAGTGACCACGGCGGCCACATTTTATATTGCTGATGTCTATTTCCAGTTCTCGCGTGATCTGTTCGATTCCGAGCGACCGGATGACATGAGTGTCGAGGAAGCCGACCAGTACGACCTGTTGCTCGAAGAGCAGGCCTACCCGTTCGAGGAACAGGCGATCGAGATCCACCAGGCCAATACAAGTCGCGCGAGCGAAGGCGTGTACGACGAATGGGTCAGGAAAAGTTTCGAGCGACTGGCGGAGTTGTTGCCGGCGCGATATGCGAAAGCAGAGATGGGGGTACCAGCCGTTGAAAACATCAACTAGAGCAAGACTTGTAGCGGCGCTGTCTGTTTGCATGCTGGCCGGGTGCGCGTCCGCACCGCAGCCCGAACCACAAACGCAGGAAGCGGAGGTGGAGGCGGTTGTACCGGAAGCGGCAATGGTGAATTTCGAGGACGGTGTTGCATTGATGCAGGGTGGCGAGGATAACCGTGCCCAGGCAATTTTCGAGCAACTCAGCGCGCAGTACCCGCAGTACTCCGGGCCGTGGACCAATCTCGGGATCCTGCATGCGAAGGCACAGCGTCCGGAGCAGGCGGAGGCGGCTTTCGGCGAGGCGCTCCGAATCAATCCGCAAAGCGCGGCCGCGTGGACCGAGCTTGGAATTCTCTACCGCCAACAGGGTCGGTTCGAGGATGCAAGCGAAGCCTATCAGCAGGCAATTGCGGCGGATCCGCAGTATGCGCTTGCGTACCGGAACTATGGAATTTTACTGGATCTGTATCTCGCTGAACCCGAGGCCGCGTTGGCTGCCTACCGCAGTTATCAGGAGCTCGACGGGCAGCAGAACGAGCAAACTGAACGCTGGATCGTTGAAGTCGGTCGCCGGGTCGATGCCCAGCAACGCACCGCACAGGTGTCGCCGTGAAACGAGCGCTAATCATCGCTGCAACAGTGCTGATGCCGCTAGCGGTTTGCGCCAACGAGCCTGCAAAGCCGATCGCGGCAACCGACGATCTCGAACCGGCGGTATCGTTCGACCCGTCCGGTGGCGGACCGGCAACAGCGGCGGAATCGGAACCGTCCGTGACCCAGGCGGGGAACGCGGAACAGGCGGCTTCGGCGACATCCACGCTGGCTCGAAACAACGCTGCGATGGACCGGCTCGATCTGGATAGTACCGTCATTACCGGCAACCAGGAGTTGCCGAAAGTGCTGTATATCGTGCCATGGAAAAAAGCCGAACTCGGCGAGCTGCCGGGACGTCCGGTAAACAGCCTGGTCAACGAAATACTCGAACCGGTGGACCGGGACGAATTCCGCCGCCGAATCGATTACTACGACACGTTATTCGGGACTCAGGTCACAGATTCATCAGGGTCCGATGAGTAAATTTTACTAGCACGCTTATGTCAAAACTGGAGGAATAGTCATGGAAATTTACGCAACCATCGTGAGCTTTTTTCAGGATGGTGGTTTGTTCATGTACCCGATCGTGCTCGTGTTTGCGATCGGAGCTGCGATCGCCATCGAGCGCTGGGTCTTTCTGAGCCTCTCCGGCACCCGCAACCGGATGGTCTGGAACAAACTCGCCCCGATGTTGAAAGCCGGCAATTACAAACAGGCACACGGTGTGGTGTCCTCTTCGAAGACCGCGGTGGCCCAGATACTGTCCTACGGACTGAATCGGGTCCGCAATGCGCGGCGTCGCGACGATATCGAAAAGGCGATGGAAGAGAGCCTGATGGAAGTTGTGCCGCGACTGGAAAAACGCACTCACTACCTGGCGACATTTGCCAATATCGCTACCTTGCTCGGACTGCTTGGCACGATTATCGGTCTGATCCGCGCGTTTACAGCGGTATCGGCGGCGAATCCGGCGGAAAAAGCCGATCTGCTGTCCGCCAGTATCTCGGTGGCGATGAATACGACCGCATTCGGATTGATGGTCGCGATTCCGTTGCTGCTGCTGCATGCGTTGCTTCAGACCAAAACGACGGAACTGGTCGACAGTCTGGAGATGGCGTCGGTCAAGTTCCTCAATACGCTTACTGAAGGGAACTCGCAGGAGGCAGCCTGATGTATCAGCGATCCCGCAGGCATCGCCACCGCGAGGTGGCTGAATTGAACATCACAGCGTTTATGAACCTGATGGTGATTCTGGTGCCATTCCTGTTGATCACGGCCGTGTTTTCCCGCATGGCAATCCTCGAGCTGAATCTCCCGGGGTCTTCCTCCGCTCCGGGCGAACCGCCCAGGGATCTGCAGCTGGAAATCACAGTTCGCGCGGATGGATTGGAAGTGGGGGATCGCAGTGCCGGTAACCTGAAGCGATTCGAGCTCAGCGACGGCGATTACGATTACGACGGGTTGTCGCAGTACCTGCAACAGGTCAAGGCGAGGTTTCCGGAGAAGCTCGATGCAACCATCCTGCTCGAACCCGAGGTCTCCTATGACATTCTCGTTCAGGTAATGGATACGGTGCGGGTAGCCGATGTAGTGCAGGCGGCAAATGTAGTGAAGGCCGAGTTGTTCCCGGAAATCGCAATTGGAGATGCGCCGTTATGATCAAGTCGAAACACGCGCGCCGCATGCAGAATCACCACAAGCGCAACCGCGGCAGTTCGGCGTTGAACCTGGTTTCCCTGATGGATATTTTCACTATCCTGGTGTTCTTCCTGCTGGTGAACAGCTCGGATGTGCAGGTACTGCCGAACGCCAAGGACGTCGAAATGCCGGAATCCGTGGCTCAGGAAAAGCCACGCGAAACGGTGGTAATCCTGGTGACCGACGATGACATCCTGATTCAGGGTGCGGCCGTTGCAAGCGTCGCCGATGTGATGGCGCAGAAGGGGCTCGTTATCGAGACGCTCAAGGCCGCACTGGTATCGCAGACCAATCGGATGCTGGACCGGGAAGTTGCTGCCGACATCGCCGGACGCGAAGTCACGATCATGGGTGACAAGGAGATTCCTTACCGGTTGCTGAAAAAGGTCATGGCGACCTGTACCGATGCCGATTACGGACGAATTTCACTTGCTGTAATGCAGCGCGGCGCTGAGACGACCGCGTAGAAGGAAGTAAGGCATGACGACCACGCACTACAGAATCTATGAACTGCCCTGGTCGCTGTCGGCGACCGAGGAACGGCGTTTTCGCAAGATTCTCCTGCATGTCTGCGGAGTGTTGCTGGCACTCGCGGTCCTGATGCCGTGGTTGCCGACCCCGGACATCGACCGGAGTGCGGAGCAGCAGATTCCGGAACGCTATGCGCAACTGATTCTCGAACGCAAAGAGTCGCCGCCGCCGCCCCCGGTCGTGATTCCGCAGCAGGAGCCTGAGCCGGAACTGGTGGCCGAAGAACCTAAGCCCGAACCGGAGCCTGAGCCGGAAATACGCGAGCCGGAACCGGTCGAACAACCCAAGGTTGCGCAAGCCGATGCGCGGGAGAAGGCCGCTGCGAGACTTTCCCCGTTCATGGAAGAACTGGCCGAACTGCGCGACAACGAAGCCGTTGCCGCTGTAAAGACCCGGCAGTCGCTGGACGCAGGCGTTGGCGACGGGCCGCGCGACGAGCGTTCGCTGATCACATCTTCAGTCGGCCAGGCCTCGGGTGGCATCAATACGGCGAGCCTCTCGCGCAACACCGGTGGAGGCGGGCTGGAAGGTCGCGAGACCACGAAAGTGGCAAGCACAATCCAGACGAAGGTCCCGAATCGAGAGGCGCGACGGGAGGGCCAGAGCAACATGGCGGCGCGATCGCGTGAAGAGATCGAGTTGGTCTTCGACCGCAATAAAGGTGCAATTTACGCTCTCTATAATCGGGCGCTGCGAAAAAACCCGGCGCTGCAGGGCAAGCTTGTACTCAAGTTCACGATAGAGCCCACCGGGGCCATAAGCATGTGCGAAGTGGTTTCCTCCGATCTTTCCGACCCGGATCTCGAGCGCAAACTTGTTAACCGGGTGAAAATGTTCCGTTTCGAGGCGCGTGAGGTCGAGACGATTACGACGACCAAGCCGATAGATTTTTTCCCTGCCTGACCGCGGTCGGCAGACAATTCCCCCAGCACTTTGCCCCTCTTTTGCGGAGGGGTTTTTCTTTTACGCTTGCCGTTGGCGACGGGCTGAAGTCCGTTCCCGCGGGACTGGCCGCACTGCAATGGGCCGCGGCTCGGCCGGTTTGCCCTTGCACCGCGCACTGTGCTGCGTTAAACGTTCGCATCTGGGCATGCAATCGCCTGGCGGAGGCGCGA
>Ga0102956_1000524_pt1 | contig 13830 bp, 11 predicted proteins | sample SalPonF2_A_D2_MG_FD_84515 | JGI IMG/M metagenome (GOLD analysis project Ga0102956, IMG submission 84515) | Salt pond soil microbial communities from South San Francisco under conditions of wetland restoration - Salt Pond MetaG SF2_A_D2_MG ...
ATATCGGATTACCGGGTAATACAACGGATCGTGATTATCTGATAGCTCTTGGGGAGGCTCTTGGTTACATATTTAGTGAGTTTAAACCGGATATTATTTTTTATCTTGGTGGTATTGATATACTTGAAAGCGATCATTTTGGTCGTTTATCCGTTTCTTTAAAAGGATTGATCGAGAGAGACCGAATGGTCATTGAACACGTGTTTAACAAGAATATTCCGCTTGTTCTGTTGATGTCAGGAGGTTATGCTCCAACGTTACAGGAAACGGTCGAAGCACATAGTCATATGTATAAAATTGCAAATCAGCTTGTGTGATAATGTCGCTGATTATAGCTTATAAATAAAAATATACATGACTTTTATATCGTTATTTAAAAGATTACTTATTGATAATTATTATTTTGGTATCTTTTTTAATACCGTGCGAATAATAAATAAGATTTCTATCTGAAGGAAAAATAAGGGTTTCATTGATACAACAGAATATTGTTTTATTGGGATCGACCGGATCTATTGGTACGCAGGCACTTGATTTGATCCGCGTCAACAAAGAGAGATTTAAAATTTATGCATTGACAGCTAATGCTAACTGGCGGTTATTGGCTCAACAAATTAATGAGTTTAGGCCAAGGTATGCCGTTATTGCGGAAAAAGATCATTATAAGAATTTAAGTGGCGCGATAACGCATAATGAAACAGAAATTCTGGAAGGATCCGATTATTTATCAGAATTGGTTACCCACGATGAAGTTACCGTGGTTTTGAATAGCTTGGTGGGATTTGCTGGTTTTGTGCCCACCTTAACGGCGTTAGAACACAATAAACGGATAGCTTTGGCTAATAAGGAATCGCTTGTCGTTGGTGGCCAATTGATTGATGAGCGTATTAAAAACCGTGAAAAATTAATCATTCCGGTAGATTCCGAACATAGTGCGATTTTTCAGTGCCTGAATGGGGAAGCCATCGAACAGGTTGAAAAACTGATCATCACCGCAAGTGGCGGACCATTTCGTACCTGGAGTTATGAGCAAATGAAGAAAATTTCGGTAGAACAGGCGCTCAAGCATCCTAACTGGAACATGGGAGCTAAAATTACCGTAGATTCATCAACTATGATGAATAAAGGTCTGGAATTAATTGAGGCGTATTGGCTTTTTAATATCCCGTTGAAACGTATAGAAACGGTGATTCATCCTCAAAGTATCATCCATTCGATGGTGCAGTTTATCGATGGATCGACAAAGGCACAGATGGGGCCGCCTGATATGAAAGTTCCTATTTTATATGCTCTTACATATCCGGAAAGGGTGGAAGCGGAAACTCCGCGCATGGATTGGTCGGTTGAACAACAAATTACATTCGAACCGGTTGATTATAAAAGGTTTCCTTGCGTTAAACTGGCCCGGGAGGCACTCGTAATGGGTGGTGCGGCACCTGCCGTTTTAAATGCTTCTAATGAAGTGGCTGTACAAAGATTTTTAAATAAAGAAATTAGCTATATTCAAATACCCAAAGTCATTGAAACTTCTCTTAGCAAGTTGGCCAATGGTCAACAAATAGATAAAAATACGCTACTTGAAATTGATGCCGAAACAAGAGAAGTTGCAAGTTCTATTAACTAAAGTTAGATAAATGAATTTGATTGTAAACATACTGACGACCGCCGGTATATTCATACTCGCGTTGTTTATTTTGGTCATGGTACACGAGTCGGGACACTTTCTCGCGGCCAAATTATTTAAGATGAGGGTAGACCGGTTTTCTATCGGTTTTCCTCCTCGTTTATTCGGGAAAAAAATTGGTGAAACAGATTATTGCGTTTCCGCTACTCCATTAGGTGGCTATGTTAAAATAGCAGGTATGATTGATGAAAGTATGGATACCGATTTCATCAATGAGGAACCGAAACCATGGGAATTCAGAAGTAAACCGGTTTGGCAGCGCATAATTGTTATAACAGCCGGTGTTATTTTTAATGTTATTCTGGCCGCAGTCATTTATACAGGCGTGACATTTCATTATGGAGAGACCAAAATCCCGATGAAAAATGTAGGATCAATTTATGTGGCTCCCAGTTCACCTGCCGCTCAGATGGGCTTTAAAACTGGTGATAAGATTGAAGCTGTAAACGGGAAGCATGTAAAATATTTTGATCAGTTGATTAGTCCGGTTAACCTGACCAAAGAACATCTCAGTTATACAGTATTACGAAACGGACAACAGGTAAAATTAAACGCGCCGGCAGATTTTCTTGATAAAATCAATAAAGGCGGATTTTTAAGCCCGATGGATGCTGTGCCAAGTTTGGTGCAAAAAGTCATGCCCGACAGCCCTGCTAAAAAAGCGGGAATAAAAGCAGGAGATAAGATTGTCGCCATTAATGGTCAGCCTGTAGGATATTGGATTCAATTGGTTAAGCAAATAAAATCTGCTAAAGGTCCAATTAAAATGACCATTTTGAGAAACGGTGCAGATACCATGTTAACCGTTACCCCTGATCCCAAAACCCATGAAATTGGGATTTACCGGGTTCAGCTGGAAAATTATTTCCATGTCGAATTTGTACAACCTGGATTCTTTAAATCAATTGAAGATGGGATCGATCGTACGGGGCAGACGATGGTCGGTATTGTTCAGGGTTTCAGAAAATTATTTTCGGGATCAATTTCAATTCGTAAAAATCTTGGCGGACCGGTAGCTATGGCGAATATCACCAAACAAGCTACGGAAGGGGCCGGAGCACGTGGTTTTTGGGAGATAACGGCACTTCTTAGTGTTACGCTGGCAATAATGAATATCCTTCCCATCCCGGTTTTAGATGGCGGACATTTAATGTTCCTGATTTATGAAGGAATCACGCGAAAAGAACCCTCACCGAAAGTTCGTATGGTCCTACAACAAATCGGATTTATTTTTATAATTGGTTTACTCATTTTTGTTACCTTCAATGATATTTTGAGGACAATAGGTAGTTAATACATAATATGTTTGCAAAAGACGGAACTTCCGTAATTATTACGGTACTTGTTATCTCTGTTTTATTAGCAGTTGTGGGGCTTTTGATTCCCTATATCTGGGTTTCTTATCTATTCTATTTAGCGGCTTTCTTATTAACAGCATTTACACTGTTCTTTTTTAGAGATCCCGATAGGGTTATACCAAACGGAGATGATTTTTTGATTGCACCAGCAGATGGCAAAGTGATTTTAATTCAAAAAGTAAAAAAACATAAATATTTACAGGCGGATGGAACACAAATCAGCATCTTTTTATCGCCACTCGACGTTCATGTGAATAGAATTCCTGCATCAGGTATTATCGAACATGAACAATATTTCCCAGGTGAATATTTAGTAGCCTGGCATGAGAAATCATCGGACTTGAATGAGCGCTCGGAATTTGTGGTCCGACACGATAAGGGAACTAAGATATATTTTAAACAAATTGCGGGATTTGTAGCTCGCAGAATTGTTTACCATATTGGAGTTGGCGATCATGTGAAGGCCGGCGAAAGATTTGGAATGATGCGATTTGGATCCCGGATGGATATTATAGTTCCCAATAACGTTTCACTAAAAGTAAAAAAAGGTCAGCGTACTATTGGCGGGGAAACCATTCTGGGTATAATTGAATAATCATGAAATATAAATTACCCAAGAAACAACACCATAAAAAAAAACGACGTAGGAAAATAAAGAAGAGACTGCGTAAACCTCTTCCAAGAGTCGTTGTTCCCAGCTTCTTTACCTTGATGAATTTATTTAGCGGTTTTGTCGCGATTATTCAAATTCATGAGGGGAAGATTGAGTATGGTGCCTGGTTGATTATTTTTGCCGGATTATTTGATGCCTTAGATGGCTTTATGGCTCGACTTGCCAATGCCACGAGTTCGTTCGGCATCGAACTTGATTCCTTAAGCGATATTGTCTCATTTGGTGTAGCTCCGGGGTTTCTTTTATTTACTTTCAGCTTTCATCAATTATCAACGGCTGGAGTTATTATCAGTACGTTACCAGCAGTGTGTGGTGCCGTTCGCCTTGCCCGTTTCAATGTGGAAGCTCATGAAGTAGTTATCGATTATTTTAGGGGGTTGCCAATTCCTGCTCAGGCAAGTATGATTGTGGCCTTTTTCCTTACCTTTAAAGATGAACTTTTCTTGTTTGATGGGTTAAAATATGGTGTAAATGGAATTTTAATTCCTATGGTGGTATTGCTTTCCTTTTTAATGGTAAGTACCGTTCAATTTGATAAAATTCCACGTTTCAGTAAAGGTTACATCAAGAAACACAGAGGTCGAATTTTATTATTTGTAGGATATTTTTTGGCCATTATATTTTTCCAGGAATATGGATTAATGGCTGTATTTACAGTTTTTATCGGAAAGGGAATCGTTCGAGCCGGATATCAGTTATGGAATGACTTAAGAAATGGGGACGATGAAGATGAAAATGATGATGAAGAGGAGATGTTAATTGTTGATGATGATTATTCGCCGGATGATACGTTAATCGATCAATCTTAATATTTATCGGGAGGGGAGATTGGCTGAAATTGTTACAATCGACAATGTAGGCAACAGGTATTTCGATCACTGTTTTGTGGCGCTAGGATTCATAGAAAATGATTCCCGAACGTTAAATATCGTCCGTACTCTTCTGAAACAGGAACAAAGTATATGTATCATCGGACTCCGTTCTGATGACTCAACAGACCTCCTTCCTCAATTTGATGTCACTATTCTACCCGTTACAAATTTTGATGATCACCGATTTTTAACACTTTGGCAGGATTTTATTCGATCTGTTTTTCCACTTACTCATAAAATTAAAGCCGGAACTTATTGGTCTCAGGATTTATATATCCTGCCATGGGTTACCATGATGGCTAAAGTCAATGGAGGTCGCCTCATTTACGATGCCAGAGAAGTTTATACCGCTTTGGGACCTATACACGATTCTCCGTTCAAACAAAAAGTGATTTCACATATCGAGCAGTATTTGATTCATAAAGTGGATACTGTTTATACCTCCGGTGATCTGGATTCCGATTATCTTCAAAAGATTTATAAAATACCAAGACCAAGAGTGGTTATGAATTTGCCGCCTCTCCAAAAGGTTGGATATCGCCGTAAAATAAGGGATTATTTTGATTTGGATGATCATCTCAAAATCATCTTATATCAGGGATTATTGGGAAAGGGAAGGGGATTATTGAAGATCATTCAGGCACTTCCTTATTTGGATGATACGATTTTATGCCTGATCGGACAGGGAGCTTTGGATGTTTCAATTCGAAATCTCTCCCAAAAATTAAATATATCTGATCGGGTATTGCTTCGAGGCTGGGTTCCTTATGACGAACTGATGCCGTGGACAGCTTCCGCTGATCTGGGGTTGGCTTTTATAGAACCGGTATCCTTGAGCTACGAATTCGCACTGCCAAACAAATTATTCGAATATTGCATGGCGGGAATTCCGAGTTTGGTGAGTGATTTACCAGCAATGCGACCTGTTTTGGAAAGATACAACATCGGAAGACTAGTCTCGCCGGATGCCGATCCAAAAGAACTGGCGGTTAGTATTCGGGAACTTCTCAACAATAAAAATTCCATTAATTATAGAGCTCATTGCCGGATTGCATCAAAAGAATATAATTGGGAAAGACAGGAAGAAACAATCTTACAATTGGCAGGTTTACATACCTAAAGTTTTAGAGTTTAATATGATTTGTGCAATGACATGATTTGATTTGACTTAAAATGTAAACTTAATGTTGAGTTTACATTAATAATTTCTGAAATAAAGTATTAACCCGAATTATTCACGTTAATAATAAAAATAACACGTATCATTTTGTTTATTAATAAATTATTGGAATATATGTATTCCTCAATTTTGAGGACGTAAAAAAACTGCGAAATTTTCCCATGCTCAGCGTTGAAGAGAAAAATACTTATTCAACATATTCAGATATGTTTCATGCGCATTTTTCTCTTCGCCTTGATCACGACAAAATTTCTTAGTGAATAATCCGGGTTAATGAATTTTTTATAAAGATTTCTACCTTTTTTAGTCATGAAACATTATTGGTGTCATTACGAGGCGCTTTTTGCCGAAGTGACTTTAGGAATCCCGATACATGTCGGGACAATCTCCTGTTAACGTAAATGCCATAAGCCGGAAAACATCGGAAGGAGATTGCCGCGTCAGTCACATTCGTTCCTTTCTCGCAATGACAGTGGGAAATATTTTTAAGCGTTGTTTTGGGGTTAGGGATCTGCTGGACAAGGCGAAGTTCGATAAAGAGACCGGCAAACATAAACGTAGAGAATCGGTTACCGAGTATACATTGGTCAAAATTATGGAATCTGAAATTTGTAAAGTTGCGGTTATTGGGGTTGGAAATATCGGTTATCATCATTGCCGTAATTTTAATCGGATTAATGAGGCAAAATTAGTAGCTGTAGCTGACATAGACCCGCAAAGGGGAAAGAGCGTTGCACAAAAATTTGGATGCCATTATTATCTTGATTTACAGGAACTTATAAAATGGGAACATCCGGATGCTATTTCTATTGCGACTCCGACTTCTACTCATTATGAAATAGCAAGAATGTTGCTCTTCAAAGGAATCCATGTTTTGGTTGAAAAACCAATAACGACGCAACCAGAAGAAATTGAAAAGCTGATATCTATTGCAGATAATAAAAATCTGATTTTAACTGTAGGCCATGTTGAGCGTTTTAACCCTGCTTTACAACGATTAAAAGTGCTTATTCATGATGGAGAATTGGGGGAGATTACCAATATCATGGCAAGACGTCTTGGAGGATATCCTTCAAAACTAACCGATGTCGGAGTCTATTACGATCTGGCCGTGCATGATCTGGATATCTTTTATTATCTGTTGCAGCAAATTCCCAAAAATATTAGGGTTCACAAATTGAATGTTTTTTCTGAAAAATTCGACGATTCCACAACCATTTTTGCAGAATATGAAAACACGAACGGGATTATCCAGGTAAATTGGATCACTCCGGTAAAAATTCGTCAGCTTGAGATAACCGGTACGCGTGGTTATGCCGAATTGAATTATATCAATCAGAGTTTATCATTATATGAGCGAAATGTGAGTCCCGATGATTTCGTAGAACAGGATTTTCATGAATTTTTGAGGAAATATGGTAGCTTGACCAAAAAAGAAGTTTCAATTGAAAAAGCCGAGCCACTGTATCTTGAGTTGAGAAATTTCGTAAGATCTATTAAAGGTAGCGAGCAATTGGTCGTAAAACCTAATGAAGTATTAATAACGATGAAAATAATGAAGCAATATGATCATTAAAGATCGGAGCTTATCGGAAGTGGATGAACATGAGTGGGATACATTTGTCCGATCGTCAAATAATGGAACTATATTTTCAGAAGCTCATTTTTTTCATCATCATGAGGAAGATCTTGATATCCGATTCATTTCTTGTCATGACGGGATCGATATTATAGCAGGAATTGTCGGTAGTTTTAGAGGTAATCAATTCATTTCACCGACAGGAGCCAGTTACGGAGGATTTCTCGTTCCATCCTTATCATTTACTGATACCGAAAAAGGACTCGTCTCTCTCTTGGAATACTTCAAAGATATAGGTGTAAACAAGATATCGGTTACCTTTCCACCTTTAGCTTACTATAAAGAAATCAATCAGAATCTGGATTTTCTGATGCGATATTACGGATTTCAAGAGACGTTGACCTTACTTTCATCCATTACAGATACTACTAAATATGATAAAACTTCGATCTCCTCGATGTGCAGACGTGCTGTAAAGAAATCAGTAAAAAAAGGTATTGAAATAAAAAATATTGCAGATATTTCAGAATTTTACGAGATCCTTGTCAAAAATAAAGCCAAATTCAATTTAAAACCGACGCATTCTGAAACTGAAATCCGTTCCCTATTATCGTTGTATCCAGATGATATCTGTTTAATGGGAGCATATTATCAGGAGAAACTGATAGCGGGTGTAATGAATATGCGTTGTACTCCTGATGTGTTATTGACGTTTTACATTGCCTCAGATTACGAGTATCAAAAATTGCGTCCGGTGAACCGATTATTACACGAAATCTGCATTAAAGCAAAAAAAAATCAGGTTCGTTATGTCGATTTTGGGGTATCAATGGAAACGAATACAGAAAATTCAATGGATCCACGTCGATCCTTAATCTACTTCAAAGAACATTTCAATTCCAAAGGTTATTTAAGAAGCCGTTTCGAGTTGGAATTGTGAGGATTAGCGTGCCTAAAGTACTTCAATTTTGGAGTCTAAGAATTTGTGCTTAATGAAGGTTATTACTTTTTTAAGTTTTGTATCTCTGTGTAAAAACTCCGTGCTCACCGTGGTTAAAAAGCTGACCGTTCAATCTCTTCAAAAATAATATTTAACTCCTAATGAATACACGTTTCCGTAGCCGGTCTCAAATGGGATGTAAGAAAAATCAGCACTGATATTATTGGTGATGATACCCAGTCCAAAACTGGTTTTCCGAACGGTTGTGTTGCTGAAATTATAACCTCCCCGTAACTCAATTAATTGGGCAATCTCAATAGACAACCCACTGGTCACAAAAGCATTTGTCTGAGAAATAAGCCCATTATTAGAAGAAGTCGTCCCATTTAAATTGATTTCATTAAGTGGTTTAATGTAGTCGGTACTTAAGCCGATCAGGATGGGAATTTCAGATTGTCCCGGTGTTGAAAACTGAGCTAATTTCGCATAAAATCCAGCTGTGAATGTTCTTGGCAACTTACTACGGGTTTCCTTTAAAGGACTCATTTTACCAACATTTCTCAATGTAGTTGCCAAGCGTATTCTGGAATTCAGTAAATTGACGGTGGCTCCACCTGTAAAAGCATATCCGGAAGCATTATCCTGATAGAATTGTTCATACAAATACATGGCATTCAAGCCAATAGAAAGGGGACCAAATGTGTGTGCATAACCGGCAGCTAATGAGAAATTCTGATCAGAAAAGGTACCCATTGCGGCACCTGGTTGTTGACGTGATTCAATGTTATTCACCGTTGATGTTAATATTCCAAAAGCGATGGCGTCATTTTCCCTTTTGAAGTTAACGGAAGCGTGACTTAATCGTGTATCGGCAATCCAAAAGGTGTAACTGACATCTAAATTTGATCGATTTTCAAGTGCTAAATTGGCTGGGTTGGTGTAAATATCCGATGAACCTGTGAGTACGGCTGTTCTTGCTTCTGATAGTGAAAGAGAATAGGCATCCGGACCAATATTTAAAAATGGCAGACTACTGTTAAATTCCTGAGCAAGAGCCCATGAATAAGAGAAAAATGACACAATAATAATTGTGCTACATGTAACTAAAAATTTTCTCATAATAAGTCTCACAATACAAGATGTATGGAAAATACATGCATATCGGCTACACCATCGGGCTCTCTCAAAAAAGCATAATCGATGGATGGCGAAAACCGGTCGAAAGGTAAATGTACGGAAAATCCCGCAGAAGGAATATTCGATTCTCCCGTATGCCGCAGATCATTCACCTGCCAGCCCGCCCGCAACGTAAATCGTTTATCGAAACGATAGGATGCACCACATCTCCAGAGATTGCTTCGTGTTGTGACCGTGTGATCGCCGGTCCCGGTGTAAGGTGCACCGTTTAATGTAACAATTACGGTTGAATAGGCGTCGGAATGTTGTAATCGTAATTCATAATCACTGGCTAAAATAAGTTTTTTATGGAAGAAACGATACGATGCGCCTATTTTTATTCGCGTTGGAAATTGATCTTTGGTTTGTAAGCTTCCGCTTGTTCCATATAACTTTTGTGTATCCCAGGTGTAGGATGCCAAAAGATCCTGAATCGCAAATCCTATGTTCAGATTATTGACAGGCTTAAAGAGCATTCCCAGATCGAAACCGGTTCCGGTAGCAGGAGAGACCTCCTTATGAAAATCGGCGTAATTAAATTTGATGCCCGCACCCAATTGTAATTTCGGACTCACTTTTATCCCGAAATCTGCAAATAACTGGAACTGTTGCGTGGAAAAATAATTGGTGTGATATCCGCTGTTACTGCGTCCGTCGATGGAACCCACACCGGCGTTCAGCAATCCTACGTTGATTCCAGCTTGCGGGGGTAAGCGAAACGATGCGTTTAAACTATTTAGGCTGCGGTTAAACGACATGGCCGCTACGGAGACATCGAATTGAGTCGATTGTACACCAGCGGCCAGGGCCGGATTGTAATGCGCATAGATGCCTTCATCGTCCACGCTCGTCATCGCATTTCCCATTGCCATTCCGCGTGGACCAAATCCCATCCGGGTGTATGCACCGGCATATCCACCATTTTGTGCTTTTGTGATGGATGGTGAGAATATTATTCCCAAAGCAAAGGTTATACCCGAAATCCAAAGGATTCTAAAAAGCTTTTTAGGGGGATAAAAACGGAAGCGTTCAGATCTCAAAATGGTATATTTGCCGTATTTCGGGAATAATTTCATTGCAACACCAATATTTTTCCGCCAAAAGTGTGTTTGGACGTTTTGATCTGATAGAATACCACTCCATTGGCGACCCGGTTTCCGTGCGCGTCGAGTCCATTCCAGACGGCTTCGTGGGTTCCGCTGTTCACATATTTGTTATCGAGCACGCGGATCAAATTCATTCCAAAATCATACAGTTTGATGGTCACGTTACCGCTATTTGGGACATTAAATTTGATACGAACAATGCCATCCTGTGATCGGGAAAATGGATTCGGATAAGCGTAACAATTTATATTCGGTGCATCTTTTTGAAACCGGTTGCCACCTTTTAACGGGAAATTGACTCGGCTTATATCCCAGGTTTTACCATTATCCGAAGTTGATGCGAGTCCATTGCTCGTACCCACCCAGAATTTTTGACTCGTTCGAGCCACGCTGTAGTAAGCTGCATTTTGCTTTATAAACGTATTGGCACTTTTAATCTGATGGATACGATCCCATGTTTTTCCATCGTTTAGGCTGATAAATAATCCATTGTCGCCGGCGGCAAAAATAGTAGAATCGTGAAAAGCGATATCGTATATCTTCTCTCCGATCAGATAATGCCGAAAGGTCCGGCCGTGATTATCCGAAGAAACAATCCCGAATTTATCCGATGAGCCGGTGGTCCAATTCGTCAACCAAACCCGGTTCGTGCCCGGTTGCTTTTTTATCGTGATCACCCAATTTCCCAATAAACCGTTGATAGCAGACGATGCTTGTTTATGATACCAAATAACGCTATCCCGTGGCGTCGTCAAGACATTTGGTGAGATATTGACGCCATCAGCCGTTCCCACCCAGACATAACCCTGATGATCGATACAAAGTCCAAATCCCAGAAAATTATCATCGGTGCGGGGATCATACTTAAAGGTGTATTTATGAGTTGGCGACAATGTATCGACATTTGATGGGGGAAGGATGATTCGCTTCCAGGTTTTCCCAAAATCGGTACTTCGTATTAAACCCATGGCCCAATTGACGGAAAAGATCGTATTTCCATGAATTTTCACATCATATGGCGGCGATTGTTGCGGAACGACAACCGGCAAATAAGCCAGTGTATTCGAGCCATATTGATACAACGTATCGGTTTTTGCTTCGAGCGGAAGCGGAATAAATGTCCAGTTATTTCCACCATCGGTTGAAGTGTAGTATCCAAGACCGGTATCCGTAGCACTTCCACTCACGCTGACCGAATATCCGAGTCCGGCCACGACCGTGTCTTTTGCTAGATCAATGGAATACAAACGTCCGCGCCCGTTAATCACCGAATCGGCTTTATTAGCGGTGTACCAATCCATTTGCTGACCAATATGTCGCTGTAACATCGGACCAATCCATAGGGTGTCACCGTAAGCTGACATATTGGAAATACCATTTTGATACATCGAATTCAACTGACCTTCCGGTACCGGTCCGACGATTTGCCCTCTCGATATCTGTGTAAAACTCAATAATAAAAACAGTGAAAGAAAAATTTTCATCGAATGATTAGGACTTATTTTCAGGCAATCTTTCATCATTTCACAAAAACCAGATGAGTGACCGTTGTATCGCTGTGTAACCCCGTTTTATCGACCGCGTAATACGATACCGTGAGTTTGTCCGGTGTATTACTCGAATTGATTTGAAAACGCCGGGTGTAAACGCTGTCGCCTTTAATCACATCCCCGGAATTTGAATTTCCGATCGTCTGTGTACCACCATCGTCAAATAATTGAAAGGGGCTTCCATTCAATGGCTTTCCGGAGTTTTTGCTGACCAAATTAACCAATACGCTGTCGATATTATTCTGCCCATCCGGGTCGGTGGCTTTCGCTTTAAAATCGAAATAATTAACATTACTTCCTGTCGGAATTTGAACTGTGTCGGGATTATTGACACTTAAAATAACCGGTGGTTTTCCTGTTGTACCGTAAATCGTTACGGTCGATCGAAAGGTATTCGTCATTTTATTCTGCTTGTCAATTCCATAAATAAATATCTGGTATTCGGCAATATCAGTCGTTTTAATCTTTAAAGAATAGGTCGTTTGATATGTTGATGTCGCCGGGTTGAAATCGGTTAACGTTCCCCTGGCAATGGTCGAATCGCTCTGAACATCAGAGACGGTATAATGTGGGTGATCGCGCAAAACTGAAGTATCTGATACCGTAGCGGTTAAGGTGATGGTCACTGAGGTGTCTTTCGATGCGTTTATCGATGCGAAATTTATTTTTTGGGGATTAATAGACGCCTTAGTCAGAACAGCTTGCTGAGTATGAATGGATGAGATCGAAGTGGAATCGTTACAAGCATAAAAAAGCAGAAACACTCCAACCAACCCCACAATATAACGAATACCCCTCAATTTTGAATGTGACAAAATAGTAATCTTATTTAGTGAATCCCTTCAAGACCAAGTGAAAAAGCGGATTTTCAAAATTATTATAATCCTAAAATCTACTTATAAAATAGACGAATTGATAATTCTTCATAATGAAATAATGATAATATTTCGTTTAATTCTTAAATAACGTTTTTTATAGAATGCGGATTACGCAGATGACACGGATTTTCGCGAATTTTTTTAAATAAAGAACGTGTCATTGCGAGCCGTTGTTTAAGGCAATAAATCTAAATCCGCTGAATATTGATTTTTGGGGTTATAATAGAATATGTAATGCGAAGCAATCCCCTGCCGTAATTAAAGCCTTAAGCCAAATTCAACGGTAGGAGATTGCTTCGCTTTCGTTATCATGTTTACAGTTTAAGATATTATTTTTAGATGGCAAAATGTTTCATCCTATTTATCGGCTCGCAATGACACGGACACGTGGGGTTTTTTTTATTACCTAAATTGCCCCTTAGTGTCATTGCGAGCCACTTATTATGGATAAAATAGTTATTCCATTGGTAAATGTTATTTTTAGCATACAACCGTATGGTGGAAGCGAAGTGAAGCAAGGAATCCCGACGGATGACGGGGCAATCCCCTTCTGTGATTAAAGCCATAAGCCCGGAAAAATGAGAAAACGCTGTCAGCGTCTGAAAGACCTGACAGCGTTTGGTTTCATTAAGCAATTTACAAATAAACATAATCTTAGCGACATCATTTCAGATCCTGATCCGGAATCCCGATTTTTTGGGAAGGAGTGGAATTTATATAGTAAAGACCTGGCAGGTTTTTAAAACCTGCCAGGTCTATGTATTGCTAATTACTAATTTATCTCGTTACAACCCCTCTGGGGTGTAATGCCACCCGGGACGCTCGGCGTCCCAA
>Ga0102956_1000525_pt1 | contig 13806 bp, 15 predicted proteins | sample SalPonF2_A_D2_MG_FD_84515 | JGI IMG/M metagenome (GOLD analysis project Ga0102956, IMG submission 84515) | Salt pond soil microbial communities from South San Francisco under conditions of wetland restoration - Salt Pond MetaG SF2_A_D2_MG ...
ATCGCCCGGGGCGAAGCGGCCGAAGTCCTGCACCGGGGGCAGGCCGAAGCGATCCAGCAGCGCCCGCTTGCGTTCGTGGGACAGAAAGTCCGGCTCGTTGCGGCGCATGAAATCGAACACGAACAGCTGCACATCCTCGGCGACGAACGGTGCGCTGCTCTCCAGGTAGGGATTGTCGGGGCCGGCCACCTCGCCGCACACTACCAGGTCCGGCTCGCTGTCGAATACCGACAGGTCCATCAGGTCCACCAGCCGGTCGGTGGTGAACGGACAGATGAAACCGCCCCGGGTGAGCGCCACCGCACGACCCTGGACGCGGACGATGCGCACGTTGTAGCCGTCCACCTTCTCCTCCATCCAGAAGGGGCCGGCGAACTGCTCGGCCAGCGCCGGATTGAGGGCCAGGATGCGTCCGATGCGCGGATAACCGTACACCACCTGATCGTCGAAAACCGCAGTCCCACGAGGGAAATCCGGGCAGTCGTCGTTGAACAGGTGATACTGCAGGCCTTCGAAGGCGGCGTGTCTGGCTTTGCGCGCCCGCAGCGCCTGTTCCAGATCTAACGCCATCGGTCTCTCCCTGTGGACGTGGCGGGCCCGGCGCCGGCGCTGCCTCCCGCCCGGACATCATGCCCGCGCTGCCCGCTCCGGGCGCGGGTCCCGACAGCGCCCTGCACGGCGCCCGCCAGGCACGATATCATGATCGAATCCCGATTCGGACCCGCCGCCATGCCGGAACTGTTCAGCCTCATCACCTTCGATCTGGACGATACTCTCTGGCCCTGCGATGTCACCATCGCCCGGGCCGAGCTGGCACATTTTCAGTGGCTGCAGCGCGAGGCCCCGCGCCTGACCGCCGTGCATGACCAGGCCGCCCTGCGTGCCCACCGCCATCAACTGATGATCGACAGTCCCGAGCTCAGCCATGACTTCACGGCGCTGCGGACCGCCTCGTTGACCCGGCTGCTGGAGCAGTTCGGCTATCCGCAGTCCCTGGCCGAGGGCGCCACTGCGGCCTTTCGCACGGTACGCAACCAGGTTACGCCCTATCCGGACGTGGCGCCCGTGCTGCAGGTGCTCAAACCCCTGTATCGGCTGGTATCGGTCACCAACGGCAATGCCGACATACGCCACACACCGCTCAGGGATCATCTGCACCTGTCCCTGTCCGCTGCCGAAGTGGGGGCCGCCAAACCCGACCCGGCTCTGTTCGAACGGGCATTGGCCGCCGGCCACACGCCCGCGCACCGGGCGGTGCATGTGGGTGATGACCCGGTGCGGGATATCGCAGCGGCGCGGGACGTGGGTATGGCGACGGTATGGGTGAATCGCGGCGCCAGAGAGTGGCCCGGGGAACTGGCTCCCCCTGACCTCACGGTAGGCGATCTGTACGAATTGCGGGACTGGCTGGCGCAGTGCGAAGCTGCATCCGGCCGGGGCGGCAGACGATCCGGCTGAAGCGCCGGGCAGCGCGGGCGGCGGCTCAGGCGTGCAGCATGGAACGCAGCTGGCGGACCAGGGAGGCACGTTCCTCATCGCCCAGGTAGCGGGCCAACTCGGTTTCCCGCCCGTAACAGCGCAGGAACAGCCGGCGCAGATACCACTGTCCGGGGGAGCCCTCCCGGACCACCAGCTGAGTCCAGTGCCGGGGATAGCGCACCTCACGCTCGGGGCGGTGCCGCCCGCTCTGGACGATGATCTCCTCGTCGGTGAACGCCAGCAGCTCCCTGCTCTGCTGGTGGCGGGCCACCGCATAGCTGGCCACCCACAGTCCGGCCATCTCCAGCAGGGCCACCAGCAGCACCGGCCACCAGCCGATGACCGTCAGCGAGCCCGCCAGCCCGAGCACGAACACGGTGGTGCCGGCCAGAAAGACCTTGGTGCGGGGCCAGGACAGGGAACAGTTGGGCGCCAGTACGATGGACCCGGTGCGGGTGGCGGGGTCTATGTGCGCATCGATCATGACTGCAGGTGCTCCTGGCCGGGGTCCCCACGGGGTTCCCATGCATCAGTGCAAGAACGGCGCCACACGGGAAAACGCCTGTTCAGAACGAATTATAGGCAACCCCGCGGCGATTCTGGTGCATATAACCCAAAGACTGGTCCACAAGCCCCGGCGGGGGAGCCCTCTGGGGCCGTACAGCCGGCACCAGGGTTCACTCCGGGACCAGGCTCCCCGTACCATGGCGGTCGTAGATGAGGGCGGCCGATTCGCGTCGGGCCTCGGAACGCAACTGGTGCTCATGGGTGCGGCCGAGGTCGATGAGGTGAACCACCCGGGTCCCCTGCAGCGTCAGATAATCGGCGATCAGCGACCGGTGGCAGCGCGCGGGATCGCGCTCGGCGCACATGATGGCGGTGGCGCCGCGGCCGGCCATGCTCCGCAACTGGGTCGCGGCACGCTGGAAGGCATCGGTCTGCATATAATCCGCGAAACCGCGCAGGCCTTCCTCGAGCATGGTGTGGGGCGAATCGCCGCGCACCGGACGCCGACCACCCAACTGCCGGCCGGCCCAGTGGTACACCATGCCGTTGTGATCGCAGGCGCCGCGCAGCGACGACTCCGAGAACTGGGGGTGGCGCCGGGACTGGGGCTGGGCCCTCACATCCACCAGCGTGGCGATGCCGGCGGCGCTCAGCAACTCGACGAGCCCCGCCAGCGGGCGGTCGCTGTGACCCACCGTGTACAGTACCGAGCCCGTCATACCGGCACTTTAGCGCGGACCGGCGGGCCCTGTCAGCCGCTGCATCGGCCGCCCCTGCACGCCGCCTTCGACACCGGCATAATGGGCTCATGAGCCGCGACCTCCAGACCCTGCGCCGGCACCAGGCGAGACTGCGCCGCTGCACCCGCTGCCCGGCCATGACCGGCCCGCCGGTCACCGGCGAACCGGCGTTGTCGCCGGTATTTCTGATCGGCCAGGCACCCGGAACCCGGGAAATCGAAGTACACCGCCCGTTCGCCTGGACCGCCGGCAAGACCCTGTTCGGCTGGTTCGAGAGTATCGGCCTGGGTGAGCAGGCGTTCCGGGAGCGGGTCTACATGGCGGCGGTATGCCGCTGCTTTCCGGGCAAGAACCCCGGCGGTGGCGACCGGGTGCCCGATCGGGACGAAATCGCCAACTGCGCGCCCTGGATGGCAGCGGAGCTGCGCCTGCTGGCGCCGCAGCTCATTGTGCCCACGGGCAAGCTGGCCATCGGCCAGTGGCTGGCGGTGCGCAGCCTGGCGGAAGTGGTGGGCAAGCGCCACCGTGTCCGTCATGCCGGCGGCGAGGCGGACCTGATCCCCCTGCCCCATCCCTCCGGGGCGTCCACCTGGCACCGCACCGAGCCGGGACGCTCCCTGCTGCGCCGGTCCCTGGAGCTGATCGAGGCCCACCCGGCCTGGCAGTCCCTGCTGGACTGAGTGCCGGCTGGACCCGCTATGCTTGCGGGTGCGGCCGGTTGACCGCGGCCGTGCCGGAACCCCCGAAGGATATGTCATGGAAGTCGTGCGACGTTTCGCTGCCAATCCCGTCGGCCGGGACTTCATCGTCGGAGACATCCACGGCTGCTTCGAGCGGCTGTCGAAGGCCCTGGAACGGGTGGATTTCGATCCGGCCCGGGACCGCTGCTTCAGCGTGGGCGATCTGGTGGACAGGGGCCCCGATTCACCCGCCGCCCTGCAGTGGCTGGCACGGCCATGGTTCCACGCCTGCCTCGGGAACCACGACGACATGGCCCTGGAGGCCGCCGCAGGGCGCGGCGATGTGCTGTGGTGGGTGGCGCTCAACGGCGGGGCCTGGTGGCTGAAGGCCGACGCCGCCTCCCGGGAACGGTTTCGCGCCGCCCTGACCGGGCTGCCTCTGGTTCAGGAGCTGCAGACCCCGCAGGGCCGCATCGGCCTCGTCCATGCGGACGTACCCGCAGGACAGTCCTGGCCCGAATTCCTGCGCGCCCTGGAAGACGGGGACGAAGACGCCCGGCAGACCGCCCTATGGGGACGGGCCCGGGCAGACGGTGCGACCCGCCAGCCGGTCGTCGGCATCGACCGCGTGGTGTGCGGCCACACCATCACGCCCGATCACCGCATTCACGTGGTGGGCAATGTCTGGATGATCGACACGGGCGCATTCCTTCCCGACGGGCACCTGACGCTGCTGCCGGTGAGCCGACTGTTCGGTGAGCTGCCGGTGGACACCCTCGGCTGACAACGACGCCGATGCGCCGTCATCGAACGCCGCCCGGCATTTGCCGGTCAATTCGAAAACAGGGCCGACAATCCGATCGTTTTGCCGGCCCCGATCCCACAAGGAGACGACAGCATGCAACTACAGGACATCAGCGGAAAGACAGCATTGGTGACGGGCGCATCCAGCGGCATCGGCATGGCCGCTGCGCGGGCGCTGCACGGCGAAGGCATGCGGGTGGCCCTGGCGGCCCGCAGCGCCGACAAACTGCAGGCCCTGGCGGAGGAACTGGGAGAGGACTGCATGGTGGTGCCCACCGACGTGGGGGACGAGCAGCAGGTCGAACACCTGTTCGCCCGCGTCAAGGAACAGTGGGGCGGGCTGGACCTGCTGCTCAACAATGCCGGCGTCGGCTACGCCGGCAGTCTGGAAACCGGCAATACCGAGGAGTGGCGGGCCACCATCGACGCCAACCTCTACGGCGTGCTGTTCTGCACCCGGGCCGCGATCCCCCTGCTGCGCGGGCGCCCCGGCGCCATGATCAGCACGGTATCCAGCGTCGGCGGTCGGCACGGCATCGAGGGGTGGGCGGTGTACAACGCCACCAAATTCGCGGTGGTGGGGCTGCACGATGCGCTGCGCAAGGAACTGGGTCCGGAGGGCATCCGGGTCTCGCTGATCGAGCCCGGCGCCGTCTACACCCAGTGGGGCTACAACGTGTCCGAGCAGGCCATGCGTGAGCGGCGCGACAGCGTGGAGGCCCTGCATGCCGAGGACGTGGCCACCGCCCTGGTGCACGCCTTCGTCCAGCCGGCCAATGTCAACCTGCAGGAAATGCTCATCATGCCCACCCGGCAGACCTACCCCTGAGGGAGGCTGCCGATCAGTCGCGGCAATGGCAGGCGCTGTCGCCCCATCGGGGCGATCCCTGCAGCCATTTTCCGGACAGGCGCGTCGGGCCGCCGCCGCGGCCCGGCCGCAGGAATGCCGGTGGCACGGCTGGCGACGACAGCGCCTCGGTTCCCTTTCGAGTCGGTGCCGCGGGGGCGCGCCGCCCGCCATCACGTCAGCCGAGAAAGGCGTCTTCCGAATGCAGGTACTCCAGTTCCGCCGGCGTGCTGGCGCGGCCGAGAATGGCGTTGCGGTGGGGAAAGCGTCCGAAACGACGCACGATCTCCCGGTGGTGGCGGGCCCACTTCAGGGTGTGCTCCAGGCCGGCCGCCTCCAGCAGTTCCACGAGCCGGTCCTGGTCGGCGATATCCTCGCGATGCATGAGGGGCATGTACAGAAAGAGCTTCTGCTCGTCGCTCAGCGCCCTGTCCAGACCGGCGTCGATGGCATGCACCGTCACCTCCCGCGCCGCCGCTTCCGTGGCAAAGCTCTGCGGCCGGCCGCGATACATGTTGAGGGGGAACTGGTCCAGCACAATGACCAGCGCCACCGCACCTTCGGCCGTGCGGGCCCAGTCGTCGAGCCGGCCCTCGGCCGCCGCCCGGTAGGTGCTCTCGAAGCGGGCCCGTATTTGCGCATCCAGCCCGGGTGTCGCCTTGAACCAGTGGTCCCGCATGGGCGCTCCGTACCAGAACGACAGCACCTGCTCGACCGTGCTCACCTCGGACTGCGGCGGTTTTGCGCGGGGGTCGATGTGGGACACCCTGGCCAGGCCGGGACCGCTCAGCTCAAAGGCCTGCCCGAAGCCGCGCACGTAGGTACCGATTGCGGGCTGCAGACAGAACAGCTCGAAGTCCGTCAGCGCGCGCAGTGTGTCCATGATGGCGCCGAACTCGCCGGCAAAACGGTCCAGCAGGTCGTTCCAGGGCGGGGAATCACGCTCGATGACAGTGGCACGGCATTGGTAGGTCAGCCGCCGGCGGGCAAACGCATTGCGGGCCGCCCCCTCCTTTTCCAGAAACAGCACGCTGGCACGCCCGCTGGCGCGCAGGTCCCGGGTGTGACGGGCCAGGCCGCTCACGTATACATAGATGTTTTCCTGCTCGTCGGCGACATAGGGTGCGCTGCTGGCATAGGGCTCACCGTCGGCATCCGCGGTGGCCAGCACCGCCGTGCCCACGGACTCGCGAAAGGCCACCGCCTCCCGGCGCAGCGCCTCGTCGGACTGCATTTCATCCTGGCTCATGACCCTGCCCGTCCCGGCTGCTCCAGTCTCCCCGCCCATGATATCGCCTGATCGCATCGCGGTACGAGTCCGGCGCATAATGGGGCGCCGCGCAGGCGCGCCCCCTTGGAACCCTGAACGGCGGGCGGACATTCGCTACACTGGGCCTTGCCGCGCGCCGGGCCGGCGCGCGCCGCAGCGATGATGACGGCCCGGGAAGGTGGCTTGATGAATGATTTCTACTCCGGGTATGGCTTTCGAACCGAGCCCTTTCGGCTGACGCCCGACCCCGGCTTCCGCTTCGCCCATGCCGCCTACACCCGGGCGGCGGAGGCCTTGCACCAGGCCCTGCTGGAGCGCAGGGGCATCGCCATGCTGACCGGTGAACCGGGCACCGGCAAGACCACCCTGGTGGGTGACCTGCTGAACCGGATCCGCTCCGAGCGGATGCAAAGCGCGGTGCTGACCAGCACCCAGCTGGACACAGACGACCTGCTGCGCATGATCGCCCAGGCCTTCGAGCTCCGTTCCCGCAGCAGCGACAGAGCCGCCACCGGGGCAGTCATCGACCAGTTCCTGCAGCGCCGGGCAGAGGCGGGCCAGACCACGCTGCTGGTGGTCGACGAGGCCCAGAATCTCTCCGTTGACGCCCTGGATGCGTTGCGGCTGCTGAACGGCGGCGACGACGGCGCTCAGCCGGCCCTGGACATCCTGCTGGTGGGACAGGGGCAGCTGCTGGAGAAACTCCGGCTTCCGGAACTGAAACTGCTGTCCCAGCGCATCGTGGAAGCGGCCCATCTGGGCACCCTCGACCCCGACGAAACCCGTGCGTACATCGAACATCGCCTGACGCATGCCGGTTGGCAGGGCAAACCGCAGCTGACCCCGGATGCCTACCAGCTGATCCGGATTCTCAGTCGCGGGCTGCCCCGTTACATCAACAAGCTCTGTAGCCGGCTGCTGGTGCATGGGGGCGTCGAAGACAAAGGCGAACTGGACGCCCAGGACGTGCTCACCGTGGGGCGGGAGATGCGCGACGAGTTGCTGGTGCCACAGTTCGCGGAGGCGGATCTCGACGACGCATTGGTCGCGCCGTCGGTGCAACGGCCGGACCACGCCGAACCGCCTTCCCGACCCGCGGCCGACGGGGCGCCGTCTGCAGGGCACGACAGTCACGGCACCCGGCGACGAGACGCGACTTCCATCGACCGCGCCTACCGGCCGCCGGAGGCGGAAAGCGCGACGGCGGACGACGGCGGAGCCGAACCCGGAACGGCGGAAGAAGACACCGCCCGGCGCGGCGCAGCCGCGGACACGACCGAGGGCAATGCCCCGACGCCGCCCCGGCCGGCACGCACCGCACCGGAACGGGCGCTGGTGGCCGGCATCCTGGCACTCATGGTCGCCGTGGGCTACGGCATCTGGCGCCATCATCCTCAACTGGCGCGTCTGTTGGAATCGGGCACCGGGACGCCCGCCGTGAGACACCGGCAGACCACGCCGGCGGCCGCCCGCGCCGACGGCGCGGTGCAGCGCAATCACGCGGCACCCTCCCGACCGGCCGCCGCCCACGCGCGGGGCCCTGCGAACGCCGGCGCCGCAGTCGCCGTTTCACCGAACAAGCCCAAGCCTCAGCCATCCGGCGGGGTCCGGCAGGCCAACGCCGCACCGCCCGCCACCGCTCCGGCCGCCGCAACGGGGACCGACCAGGCCAATACCCCCGCGACACCGCCTGACGACAACGCCGGCCCCGCTTCCGCCGCTTCCGCCACGGCCGCGGCGCCAGCACCGCCGGCCGAGCACAAAGACCTGGTGCAGGCCAAAGCCGCCGACAATCCCCCGGCGACCGGCGGCCAAACGAAGACCCCGCAGGACACGCCGGCAACGGACCAGGGCACCCCGCCCCCTGCTCACGACGAGTCGTCCCGCCCGAGCCTGTCGGAGCTGGCCGCCAAGGCCCGGGCCGCCTTCGACGATTACCGACTGACCATACCGGCCGTGGGCAGCGCCTACTACTATTACCAGCTCATGCTCGCGCGGGCTCCGAACGATCCGCGGGCCAGACAGGGCCTGCAGCGCATCGTGCAGCGCTACCAATGGCTGGCACAACGCTCGCTTGCCCGCCAGGACTATGACCGCGCCCGCAACTACATTCACCGCGGATTGGGCGTGGACCCCGACAACCCCGGGCTTGTGAAGCTGGAAAACCGACTGCCCGGGCGGCAGCCCGCCGCCCGCGACAACGGCTCCGAAGGCACCGACGGCACAGCGGGGGCGGCCGAGTCCGGCGTGCCGATCCCCGTCACACCCGTGCATGCCGCATCGCCCTGAAGGCAACGGCGGCCTGCGTTACACTGGTGGTTTTCCAGGGCAACGAAACGACACGCATCTCCATGGACATCGCTTTTCTCGGCACCGGCCTGATGGGCCATCCGATGGCCCGGCGCCTGTTGGAACACGGCCACCGGGTGGCCGTCTACAATCGCACGGCCGAAAAGGCCGCCGACCTTGTAGAGAGTGGGGCCGCAGCGGCCGAAACCCCGGCCCGGGCCATCGCCGACAGCGAATGGGTCGTCATGATGCTGGCCGATGCCGGCGCCATCGAGCAGGCGCTGCTGGATGCTTCGGTGACTTCACTGCTGAGCGGCCGGCGGGTGATGAATATGGGGACCATCGCCCCCCATGAAGCCCGTGAGCTGGCGGGGCGCGTGCAGGCAGCCGGCGGCGAGTTCATGGAATGTCCGGTGCTGGGGAGCATCCCCGAAGCCGGGGCAGGCACCTTGATACTGATGTTCGGCGGCACGGAGCAGCAATTCGATGCCGCCATGCCGCTGCTGCGCGCGCTGGGACCCAAACCCCTGCATATCGGCCCGGTGGGTCACGCCAGCGCCCTGAAGCTGGCCATGAACCAGCTCATCGCCGGCCTGACGACGGCGTTTTCCCTGAGCCTGGGGCTGATCCGCAGCGAGGGCGTGGAGGTGGACAAGTTCATGACGGTGGTGCGCGACAGTGCGCTGTACGCGCCCACCTACGACAAGAAGCTGGGGCGCATGCTGGCGGGTGATTTCGCCAATCCCAATTTCCCGCTGCGGCACATGCTCAAGGACGTGCGTCTGCTGCTGGACACCGCCGCCCGGGACGGTCTGGACGTGCAGGTGCTGCAGGCGGTGGAGTCCATGCTGGAACAGGGGGACAGGTCAGGGCTGGGCGACCAGGACTATTCCGCCCTGTACAGTCTGGTCGCCCCGCATTCCACAGAAAACTAGGGAACCTCTGCACAGGGGCTCGTTCGGGTGGATCATCATGCCGCATCCTTACGACGCACGCTGCGCGCAGGGGCGCCCGGCACGACGGCTTGCCGGCCGGGTCATTCCTCGCAGGAATAACCCAACAGTTCCAGCGCCTCCTCCAGATAGTCGGCCGCCATGGGGGTAGTCATCAGATAATCGGCGGTCCGTTCCGTCCAGGCTTCGGTGGCGGCAAGCACCGCGCCGTCCCAGTCATCGACGTCGTAGTCTCCGCGGCCCACCCACATCAGCGCCACCAGCTCGTACTGCTGATCCGGCTCCAGGTCGGCCACCGTCGATTGAACCTCCTGCAACGTCATGTCGTCACGATGGTCCTCCAGGATATCCAGCGCCCAGTCGCCGTTGGCATCGGCAGGCTCATCCGGGATGACCACCTCGTCCTTGGCCTGAAATTCCCGCGCCCTGGCGATAATGAAGCAGACCGTCTCGGGATTCACGTTAAGTGTCTGTTCCACCGATGCCTCTCCTCCATTGCCCGCCGCGTGCACTACTCAAAGATAGCACCCGCAAGCGGTCCACCCCACCGATAGCCCGGAAATTCGCAGCAGGCTGCAATCCCCCGGGATCGCGACCATGGACCCACTGATAACCGACAATCTTCAGGCGCCGGCGTTCATGGCAGCGGCTCTGCAGGCGGCAACCCACCGCTCACCGACGAGGGGCGCCTGCAACGCTGCATCGCCCTCGTGCCCACACGAGGCGCAGGAGCCATCGGGTCGAGGCGGAAAGCACGCCGCCTGACAGCGACGTGCGCGGATCTCAAGGGCGCCATGGCGTCGGCCGTTGACGCGATGGCGTGCTCAACGCTCGACCTTCTCCAGAATCTGGGAAATCACGTCGCCGCGGCGGTAGATGGGCAGCTGACGCTGCATGTCCGCGAACGCCGCATCCCGCTCGGCGGCGGTCTCGTACCAGCGGAACGCCTCCCAGTCGGGCCCCAGCAGGTGGGGTGCGCGCATGGGGTCGTCCTTGGGAAGGGTGATACGAATCCCGTAGTGCTTCATGGTCATAGTCAGGCCAACGTCGCGGGCACAAAGTGCCGCCAGATTATAAAGGCTCGATCGGCACAGGCAATGCGCAACGACCCGTCCGCGGAACACTTGCAGCGAGGCGGGAATCCGGCACCGCCGACGAACTCCCGGGATGTTGCAGCAACGCCGCTCGCCACCTACCCTCACCGCTGTGACCATGGATGATCACTCACCAGCGAATTCCGCCACCCTGTGGGCGACAATCCAGCGCCGCAGCACGGACGCGTTGGCCAAAGGCGCCCTATGCCCCATCGAGACCCGCTGCGAAGAAGTCGAAGACGCCGGGGTCTGCTTCACGTTGCGGGTGGCCGCCAACATCGCCCGCAAGGAGAACAGCAACACGCAGCACCGCCGCGGCGACCCGTTCGTTCCCTACGAACAGGATCTTTTCGTGACCGATGTCGGCGCCACCCATGTGGCGCTGCTCAACAAGTTCAGCGTGATCGAACATCACCTGCTGGTGGTCACCCGCGAATTCGAGGATCAGGAGACGCTGCTCACGCTGGCGGATTTTCAGGCCCTGTCCACCTTCATGGCCGCCTATCCGGCACTGGCTTTCTACAACGGGGGCGAGGTGGCGGGTGCCAGTCAGCGTCACAAGCACCTGCAGGTGATACCGCTGCCTCTGAGCACGCCTCAGCGACCGGTTCCCATCGAGCCGTTGCTGGCCGGCGTACCGGCATCCGATGCCCTCGCCCGTGTACCGGCACTGCCGTTCAGCAATGCTTTCTGCCGCCTGCCCGCGGGGATCTTCCGGGAACCCGTGGCCGCCGCGGAGTCGCTGCTGACGCGCTATCGGAATCTGCTGGCCGCGGTCGGGATGGAGGCAATCGAGGCGGGCGACGCAGTGCGCCAGAGCATGCCCTACAATCTGCTGCTGAGCGCCGACTGGATGCTGGTGGTTCCCCGCTCCCGGGAGTGCTACCGGAACATCTCGGTGAACGCCCTCGGCTACACCGGATCGTTCTTCCTGCGCGACCAGCAACAGCTGGCGGTGGTGCGGGAGGCCGGTCCCATGGCGGTACTGCGATCCGTATCCGTTGCGCCGTGAGTGTCGCGTTCGGAACGAACCCCGTCACGCAGGCAGCCCCGCCCATGCCGGGCGGACCACGCTAGGCGGTGCCCACGTTGCTGTCCCGCGGCGTGTGGTAGTAGTCGCTCTCTTCGGCAGACTGGCGCACTTCATCCAGGAGTATGCGCAGGCGCTGTTCCGCAGTGGCCACCGCAGCGCAATCTTCGCAACGGGGATCCCCGCACGGCTGGTGGGAATACAGCCAGAAATGCACTACGCCGGCGAGCAACCCGGAGGCGACCTCCCAGGCATCGCCCTGGGGATGGTTCTCCAGCAGGCGGTTGCCGACTTCCACGACCTCGGCGGCCGCCTGATCGAAAAGCGTCTGGGATGATTCGTCTGAAGCCATGATCCGTCCACCCGGGAAAGGTCTGCGTCGTTCTGTCGGCATCGACCGCCGCCGGTCGCGCTCTGCACTGGCATCCGCTGCATCCACGCACCGGTCCGGCCCCGCGGCCGGCGCCGGGAATCCCTCCCCTGAGGACGTATTGTAACCTGCGCCATCGCTGCAGGCATATGGCGGTAAACGGCCGTTTCAGAGGATGGCGCCGCGCTCGGCCATGGAGTATTCGGTCAGACGCTGCTTGACGAACTCGAACGCGTCGTCCACCGAATCGGTTCGGTGGAACAGATTCACATCATCGGCGTCGATGGTGCCGTAGCGTATCAAGGCGTCGAAGTTCACCACCTGGTCCCAGTACTCGGTGCCGAACAGCACCACAGGCAGGTGTTTGCGTATCTTGTGGGTCTGACGCAGAGTCAGGATCTCGAACAGCTCATCCAGGGTGCCGAAGCCGCCGGGGAATACGATGACCGCCTTCGCCAGATAGGCAAACCAGAACTTGCGCATGAAGAAATAGTGGAAGTGAAAGCCGAGCTCGCGGGTCACGTGGGGGTTGTCGAATTCCTCGTTGGGAATCGAGATGGTCAGCCCCACATTCAGCCCCTTCGCTTCGGACGCCCCGCGATTGGCAGCCGCCATGATCCCCGGTCCACCGCCGGTACAGACCACGAACCGGCGGTCTTCGTCCACCAGCTCCTTGGACCACTCGGTAAAGCGCCGCGCCAGCTCCCGGGAGGCCTCGTAGTAGCGGGACATCTCCAGATTCACGTCGGCGCGGTCCGCATCGCCTTCGCCACGGCGGGCCGCTTCCACCTGTGCCTGCGCGTCCTCCCGGGACACCAGGCGCGCCGAACCCATGAAGACGATGGTATCGTCCACCTGATAGTGCTGGAAGCGGCTGTGGGGCTCCAGGTACTCGGAAAGGATACGCAGCGCGCGGGCATCGCGGCTGTTGAGGAATTCCTGATTGTGATAGGCCTCTACGGCCCGGCGCCCTTTCTTCTCCATGACGGCCCCTTGCTGAACGGATGGAAACAGGTCTTTTGCGACGCCGCCGCGTCGTCGGCATGGACCACTAGGCTCCGAACATGCCCATATAGGCATGGGCGTCGAAGAACAGCTCGAGGCGGCCGATCCTGCCGTCGCGCACCGTCGCCCATAGCGCCAGGCGGGTGATGGCCAGTTCTTCGAGAGTGGTTCTGAAGTCCATGATGATGCAGACATCGTCGCCGTCGGAAAACGCCCGGCGCTGGTGCACGTCCTTCATGATGGTGTCCACCCGCATCAGACTGGCGATCAGTCTGTCGGCGCTGTCGTAGCTCTCCAACGGACTGACGTACCTGAAATCCCGGTCGGCGAGACAAACGCGTGCCTTCTGCCAATCCCGGGCCGCAATGCCGTCAAGGTATGCCTGGACCACAGTCAACGCACTGGCCGACTCCATACCCCGTCCCCGCTGTGCCGGTGTCGCCGAACGCTCACCGCGACGCCCGAAAGTATAGTCCGGCATCGCAGCCGGGCGCATGTGCCGACACCGTTCAAGTCCCGACGGGCAGATAGAAGAAAACGAAACGCCCTTCTTCGATATCCACCCTCAGAGCGGCACCGTGATTCACCCCGTAATCCACGTAGCCCGGAACAGCGCTGTCCGCATGGCATTCGCTCACATGCTGGGGCGACTCGAAGTCCCGGTCCCGGTCGTACCAGGACAGCAGCATGGCATCGCCAAGGCGCTCCCGGGCTTCGGCGTTGGCCAGGGCCAGGGCC
>Ga0102956_1000526_pt1 | contig 13776 bp, 10 predicted proteins | sample SalPonF2_A_D2_MG_FD_84515 | JGI IMG/M metagenome (GOLD analysis project Ga0102956, IMG submission 84515) | Salt pond soil microbial communities from South San Francisco under conditions of wetland restoration - Salt Pond MetaG SF2_A_D2_MG ...
AATAACCGTATAATCAACGTGAGTTCGGTATCGGAATCATACTTTATGTATCAAAACAGCTCTGTGTCGTCGATGGTCAGTCGTCCGTCGTCAAGATAGGTTATATTTTCACAGGTCGTATTCTCAATGTAATTATTACAACTCTGCGATTCTTATCCAAACCTCATGTTACCAATGTACGTTTCATGCGCATTTTTAAATTCGCCTTGATTGCAACAAAATTTCTTGGCGAATAATCAGGGTTAAACACTCCGTGTCCCCCCGTCGTGGTTAAAAATCCGTGAAAACGGGTCTCTAAAAATGCACTCTAACTTCAAAAGATGGCTGGATTCCAAGATCGTAAACATTAACAGGAACGAAAGTTAGCTGAGGTAGATAGGTTTGCTTGTCGAAGGCCAGGGTATTTTCCCGGTACCATACGTTTTTGCGATTCAATAAATTGAATACCGAAAAAGATGCAGTCACTTTCGAATGGTCGATATGGTGATGAAATTTTAAGCTGACATCTACCCGCATGTAATCGGGAAGTCGTTTGGGCTGTTTATTATCAGGAGAGGCCAATTGATTGGGGCCTCCTGTTGCAAACATCCAGTTTGCATAAAATTTGAAAAATTTCAAAAAGGGTACCTCCAGGCTTGAACTAATTTTATCACGGTGATCCCAATTGGCATAAAATCGTTTACCATTGTTTAATGCCTTATTTTGGAGTTGGATTTTTGAAAGCGTGTAGGCATTATTCCAGAGCAGTTTGCCAATGTGCTGTTGATATAAAAACTCGATTCCCCGAGCATATCCTTTATTGTTATAAAACCAGGGGGAATTTAAATCCGACTCAGGAAGAGCCCGCGTGTTAATATCATGCTGACGTAAATTTGCAAAATTCTTAATATAGGCTTCTACCTGAAAATAGGTGCTTTTATCGGGTTTTATATACATTCCGCTGGTCCAGTAGCTTACATTACTCGGACCCTGTTTGTGCGTGGTTAAGATCCATAAATCGGAACTGGATTCATTATATAGCGATAAACGATGAATAAACTGATAATCTCTGCTGAAACCAACAGCAAATGAAACGGGACGATTGGGCAGGATTTTCATTTTTAGACGCGGTGAAAAACGAAAATAATGACCATCCGTGAAATAATGTGTCCTTCCGCCTAAATAGAAATTCACATAGTTAATATTCTTGATATCGTATTCACCGTAAGCATCAATTAAATTACTTTTAAATTTTTCCACAAAACCGGGATTTTGAACCGATTGCTCCTGATAGGTGATATCATAATAATGGTAAGTAGCTCCGAGAGTCCATAATCCAAGATTGGTTGGTATTTCAAAATTCTGATCAATCTTAAAATCACTTAAATAATTTTGATTATGAAACGGGTAGAGGTAGGATTGAATCCGGTCGTTTCCTGCCTGACGATTATACAGAAAATCCTGTTTATAGTAATTGGAATGGTAATAACTGAATGATACTAATGTATGACTGTATTTATCATTACCAAGTGGATTCGTATAATTCAAACTTGTGGCGACATTTCCCCAATCATTTTCGGTCGTATAATTTTTTAATTTGAACCGGTCTTTGAAATTCGGAGAGTTACTGACGATGACATATTTATTGGTGCTTTCACGCGTATAATCACCACCGACATAGGCGCTTAAAGAAATTCTGGAACCTTTTTGTGATTCATAAAGCCATTTGGTGTGAAAATCATAATAATCGGCAATCGGTGTTTGTGGAAACGAAGTCTGCGTATTATAAACTTTAGGATTGACCAGCAGACTCTTGTCACGATTCACATTCAATCCCCAGCTGATTAATCCCTTATTATTAAACCAATTGATAGCATTCATATAAGAATGACGTCCCGAAATAATCCAGCTGCCTTTTCCATGAAATAACGAACCTTCAACGGTGCCTTTGTATGCGGTATTACTGAGTCCAACCGTAACGTGTGTATTATTTTGAGAACCGGTGCGGGTCATTAAAGATAATGTTCCTCCCAAAGCACCCTCATAACGAGCTGGGATAATTCCATAGTGAAAACCTACCGTTTGCAGGACATCACTATTAAAAATATCAAGTAATCCAAAAAGATGACTTTGATTGTAAATGGGGGCTCCATCGAGCAAAACACGGAGTCCGTCCGAACTACTTCCTCTGATATTGATGCCTTCATGTAATCCTACATTAAGTGAAACGGCTGGAAAAGTCTGCAAGGAACGAATCGAACTGCTTTCACCAACCGGAGAGAATGTCCCAAGTTGAATAATATTTTTCAGGGCTTTATTGAGTGGCTGGTAATAAGAATTACCGGTGATGATGACTTCTTTACTCTGAAAGGGTTTAGGGTTCAAGCGAACCGTGATATCATTATAGTTACGTTCTTTTTTCTGAATAGAGAGCGATTGTTTTTGATACCCAATAAAAGAAATATGTAAGGTTAAGGAGTCATCATGAAAGAAAGAGGGTTTTAAAGTGATCAGAAAATTTCCGTCTTCATCCGTATTTGTCCCGGTTTGGTCCTTGCCATCCTTCCAGGTTAGTGTAGCAAAAGGCAAGCGCTGACCGGTCTCGTTATCCACTACCTGTCCGCTTAATTTGATATCCCGACTCTTATTATCCTTTTTCATTTCATAGAGAAGGATTTGTTTATGTTGCCGGTCGATTCGCACACCAATATTATGTGCAGCCAATTCCTGATGAAGACTGTCGATACACGTTGTTATATTGGGGTGATAGGGAATTTTAACATCAGCTATTAAAGCATCGCGATATAAGAAATGATAATTGGATGCGTATTCAATTTTATTTATAACACTATGCAGTGACTTTTTTGGGGTTGTTTGTGCATCAGCAGAATAAATAGTAACGAATAGCATTAGAATAACAAATCCGGAGCGAATAACTCCTCTCATGCAATTCTCCTATTTAATGGGGATAAACTTGTATTTAGCAGAACCGACCTTTTGGAAATGTCCACTCAAAACAAGGCCTAAGTTTTTCAAGCTTTCCTGTAAATTTTGAAGATGAATTTGACCGGTTATTGTTTCTGTTAAAAATTTATGAGATAAATTATTCGTTAAAATAATAATATTGTAATGTTGTTCCAACTCATCAAAGACCAAAGAAACTTTTTGATGGCTGAAAGTCATTACATTTTTAAGCCAATCGAGATAGGTGGATTTATTTTGCTTTTTGGGCTTCAGTAACTTCCCTTTTTGATTAATGGTACAGCTTTCTCCAGGTTTTAAAATAACATGTTTGTGTGTTTTTTTATTCTGAAAATATACGGATCCCCTTTGTAGATAAACTTGTACTATATGGCCCCAATCGCTCACGTTGAATTCCGTGCCAAGAACTCTGACTTCTCCGGATCCTACCTCTACGATAAATTGTCGATTGGGATTATGAACAACATTGAAATACGCTTCTCCATCCAATTTATATTTCATATCAGAAGTGGATTTATGGAGAAGATATAACCTGGAGTAAGGACGCAGGGTAATTTTGCTTCCATCTGATGTGGTATAAATAAATTTCTGTGCCTGACTTTCGGCTATTAATTGTGATCCGGCTTTGGGATTAGTGAAATAATAAATTCCCAAAAAAACGAGTAAAACTGCAGCTGCCGCGGTCAGCCATATCCGAAGAGTATGATTGCGTTCGTTATTTCGATTATCTAATTTATGAACAGGTGCTGAAGCTGTTTCCTGATGCTCAATATGTTCCTCAATGGAAGACCAGATATCGTTGGAGGGAAGCGGGGTTTTTCGTGCTTTCTCCCTTTTGTAATTACGATATTCGATCAGATTTTGGAGTAAGTCATCCTCAGATTCACGTAATCCTTCCGAAAACCCGGACTCAATGACTCTTCCGAGCTTTTCTACAATTTTAAAGTCAATATGTTTATTGGAATTAGAATCCATGATGATTTACAAAGAAAATATAGAAAAATTTATATTAGTAAATAATTGCTTTAACCAATTAATTATTATCCTGCTTGATATCCCCATTTTTTAAATTAACAAGGAATTTTTTGGGGAAATTGACAAACTTCAGTAAAGCATATCCATTTCCATTTAAATTCACCGTTCCAGTGAAACTTTGGTCTACTTTCGTACTATCGTTAACCTGTCGGATTTTAACATCATAATTCAAAACTCCCGTAATCGCATTCTCAAGATTTTTGTCATGATACAAGGAGTCTTTACTTATGGTGACATTTATAAGTTTTAATCGTAAACTGTATTTCTTATGAAGTTGCTGATTCGTACTATCGGTCATTTGAATTTCACCATAAGCAGTATGCGATCCGTTCAGTGTAAGCGTATTCGAGGCGTCCTGTAAACCGGAAAAATAAAGGGTGTCAATTCGACTAAAGGTGGAATTTTTCTTTGGGGTTTTCAGAGTTCCGTGACGTAATCCCTTATAATCAATGGATTCAATTTTAGACGGTACCGGAAATTGCAGATATACACCTAATGTATCTCTGAAAATATATTCCAATTTCAGATGCAAGGTCTTGTCAATATTGGTTGTATGCAATTCACGATTAAATTCTACAGTATGAATACCGGTTTTAGGATTATAATGAATACGAAATCCGGAATCTTTACCCCGGTTATCCCCGCTATTATCCCCATTGTCCTCATTACTGCCGGCAATGTAATCCGTGTTTTCAGTATTAGTTCCACTCCGACTGTCGTAATGAAAACCAGTGGGAGTAATCGTACCCGTTAGATCATACATGCTCGACATCAAACCATCGCTGTTACTGGCGAGTGATTGACTAAGAACATTATTAGCCAATTGAACGTCTTGTTCATTAATGGCTGTTTTATTATTTGTCTTGGGATTAACCTGTGTCGGATTGTTTTTGCACGCAACGAGACCAATAAGGCTAAATGCCAGAATTAATAAACCTATTCGGAATTTTAATATGTTAATAAGTGCAGTCACAATCTTGAATCATTAAAAGTGTATTTTTTTCAAGATTATATTAATGGATATTTCTAAATGCTTTATCTCTAATATTAATACACTTGAATGAGTCGATACCCCTAATTTAATAAAGTCACAAATTAATATTCTTTGAATTCGGAAAGTGCGCTTCTCATATCTTTAAGCGCATTACCCATATGATTTTCTATCGTTTTAATACTCAACCCTAAAGCATCTGCAGCTTCCCGGTAAGTGAGTCCTTGCATGAAGCAAAGTTCGAATACCATACGACGTTTCTTTGGTAAATCCTGAATAGCCGAATCGATGGCATCCATTAAAATCTTTCTTTCCGTATCGCGAGACGGGTCGTCATCGGAAGCCTCGTCAGGCATTTCTTCGCTTTTATCGAACTTACTGTTATCCCTAAAATAATTCAAAGCTCGTGTATACCCAATTCGAAAAAGGTAAGCACGCAAAGACTTATGTTCATCAATATCCGTTCTCTTTTCCCAAATTATGATGAATGCCTGCTGTAAAATATCTTTGGCTGAGGGTGGACTCATCCCTTTACCGATAAGCATATAGTATAATTCGGCATGATGAAGTTCATAAAACTCCTTAAATGCTTCTTTATCGCCATTTTTAATACGGCGGTAAAGATCCACTTCATCCAAATCGGAACTGGAGTTTACAGCAAGCGCTAATATAATCCATTCTATGGGTATCCAAATGTACATATCTTAATGAATCAAATTACGATATAGCAGTCAAGCCCAATGTTATTAATCATCAACTTTCTCAAAATTCTTTTAGGGACTGATTCAAATATTTTGGTTACTTCGCAAAAGGAACGGTTATAATTTCGGGAAATTGATTGGTAAAAACGAATAAAGCGTGATTATTTTCGAATGAATAGATGGAATGTAGATTTTTTAATTATTTTCCCCAATTAAAGATCGGGAAAAATGGGATAATGAATTATTAGTGTGTGATTTTGAAATGATCAGACTTCGTAAATATATATTTTAAACTTCAATGCAGAACCCGACTAAATTTCGTAGTTCTTTTGAGCGTCCTTAAAATTGAGGAACGAATAATTTTTTATAAGTTATTAAATTTACAATAGGATATGTATTGTTTCTTTTTGGTTACGTGAATCATTCGGGTAATACCATAAAATCGTAACCAAGTTCGTCATCTCGAATCCGCTCGTTAGGTGGGAGATCTGCTGAATGTGGATAAGCGTACGAAATAATTATTATGAAACAGAAGTATAAAAAATAAAATGCAGTAGGAATTCATAAATTTGTGTTCGAAATCTGACGCAAATCCCTTTATGTTTCCAATTAAAGCGTAGAACGACCGAGAAATGCGCGGCTCAGTGTAGCCTCATCAATATACTCCAATTCGGTCCCCATAGGGATTCCATGAGCAATACGGGTTATGTTGATACCTAATGGTTTCATAAGTTTGTGAATGTAATAAGCCGTGGCCTCCCCTTCGGCATCAGGGTTCAATGCAAGGATGATCTCTTTAACATTTTCATCCGACTTTACGCGTTCAACGAGTTCCTTAATACGAACGTCGTTTGGCCCGATGTTATCCAGAGGTGAGATGACTCCACCAAGTACATGATAGCGACCGTTGAATTCGTTGGTTTTCTCAATGGCATACACATCTTTGGTGTCTTCTACCACACAAATAACGCCGTTATTCCGTTTTTCACTTCGGCAAATAGGACAGGGATCCTCATCTGTAATATTATAGCAGATGGAGCAATAGGTAATAGATTTTTTCAGATCAATGATAGCCTGAGCAAGCTTCATAACCTGATCATCATTTTGTTTGAGCAAGTGCATGGCAATTCTTTGTGCGGATTTTCGGCCCATTCCGGGAAGTTTCGCCAATTGCTCGATTGCTCTTTCTAAAGTCTCTGAGATCAGTTGCATGTATTCCTATTAAAAAACGAACACTAATATTTCCACTAAAATGAGGGAATGCTTAGTATGATAGCATCTTTTATAATATAAATAAGAATTTACGAACGGTGTTAAAATCCTAAATTACTGAGATCCATTCCCGGCAATCCACCGAGTCCGCCAGGTAAAATATTCTTAGTGATTTCACCCATTTTTTCTTTACTCACTTTTTCCGCTTCATTCAGAGCTTTATTGACACCGGCTACGATCAGATCTTCCAGCATTTCCATATCTTCGGGATCAACAATGTCTTTGTCAAGTTTGATACCGATGATCTCACGATTGCCATTGGCTTTAACCTTGACCATTCCTCCACCGGCTTCTGCTTCGACTTCGGTACGGGCCAATTCTTCTTTCATTTTATTGAGTTGTTCTTGAAACTCATTAAATTTGCCAAATAATTCTGCCATATTTTGCATTACAAAATTCCTTTAAATTCTTTCTGATTGATTAATATTCTAATTCTGCACCAAATAATTCGACGATGGTTCTCACCACAGGATCTTTTTCCTGGAGTTTCTTGAAACGAGTGTATGGATCATAAGATTCCTGACGATTATTGCTCTTGTTCAAGATACAAGATAATGAAATAGGGCGTTTAAAATATTTGCGCAATAGGCGCTGTAGTTCACGCTGATTTTCTTCCACCATATTACGGTGAAATTCGTCGTTACAAACCAGTTCAAGTTTACCATTTTTAAAATCGGAAGGAACAAGCCGTTTTAAAGTTATTAAAATGACTTGTGAAAAATGTCCCTGTTGTTCAATTTTCGAGAGGAATTTCGGCCAGTGTTCTTTTATATCATGAAAGTAAAGCGGACCTTCCTGAATAGTAATGGAGTCATCTTCTGAATCCTGATTTAGGTTCTGCTCCTGATCTTTTGGATTTGGTGCCAGGGCCAGATTACCGGAAATATTCCCTACATGCTGTTCTTTATCGTCTTTCTTGGTATTGTTTGAATCAGATAAAGCTCCCTGATGCAGAGTTTGGCTGACATACGATAATTTATTTTTGGTCTGATTTTTCAATGAGGGATTGCCGAATATTCCAGCGTTTTTATTCTGTGATGATTCGGAAGATTTTCCCCTCGTTCCCGGCTGAGAAGGCTGAACTGCGGAATTATTGGGGGAGTCAGTTGGTTTGGAAGTCGAATACTGATTATGTGAGCGGTCCGCTGTTTTCGATTCCGTTGTCGTATTGGCTTTTGAACCCGGTATATTAATGCCTGATACTTGCAATTTCTTTAATTCGGCGATCAAATGCTTCAGACCATCCGTTTTCTGCATATGGATCAGTTTCAGGATGGCTATTTCCAATTGTATACGGGGCTGCGGAGCTTCTCTGACTTTGTACTGTGTTTCATTGACAATATGAAGCATTCTCATCAAATCATCTTCGCTGAAATCGGAAGCGGCGTTTTTATAGCGGCTTTTCATCTCTTCGGAAGCTTCAATCAAATGCATGCTATTCCCACTGATAGCCAGATACTGATTTCTCAAATGCTCGGTCAGGCTGACCAAAAACTCCTGTATATCGTGACCTTCCTGTAATAAATCATCGATGAGCTGTAATCCGGCATCGGAATCATTGGCTTTGACAATATCCATTAAACGGAACAGCCGTTCGGAACTGACCACATTTAGTGCTCGTAGTAATTCTTCGTGCTTGATATCGAGTCCACAAAAAGCAATGGCCTGATCCATGATACTGAGCGCATCTCTTAAAGCGCCATCCGCCTTGCGTGCAATAACATGAAGCGATTCGTTATCAACCGTTATCCCTTCTTTATCACTTATGAAGCGAAGTCGGCTGACAATTTCTTCGATTTTTATTCGCCGGAAGTCGAAACGCTGACATCGCGACATGATTGTGGGAAGAACTTTTTGTGGTTCGGTTGTCGCGAATATAAAAATGACGTGTGCCGGAGGTTCTTCAAGCGTTTTAAGCAGTGCGTTGTATGCCTGCTTGCTAAGCATATGAACCTCATCGATAATGTAAATCTTATAACGGCCGTTCTGTGGGGGAATCCGAACGGTTTCCCGTATGCGGTGAACGTCCTCAACTTTATTATTCGAAGCTGCATCAATTTCAATGATATTCAGTGTATTACCGAGTGCTTCTCCATCAATTTGCGCATCGATTTCATTAACCGTTCTGGCCAATACCCGGGCCATGGTCGTTTTCCCGACCCCACGCGGACCACAAAACATATAGGCATGTGAAAGCCTGTTTTGCTGAATGGCGTTTTTTAACGTATTGCTCACATGTCCCTGTGATACGATATCATCAAACGAACGGGGACGGTATTTTCGGGTTAATGCTTTATAATTATCTGACATAAGTACTTAATAAATGTATCAATGCGCGAATACAAATGGTTTATCTTACAAGGTACAAAAAATGTTCTCCATTTTCGCCTTGTCAGAGATAAAAACGCCTGCATGAAGCAGGCGAGTTATTCTAAAAACGATAAAGAAATATAAAAATTTTCATTTAAGGTGTTTATTCATAAAATGAAAAATCCGGTTGTATTCATCATACCAGTCATAGTCTTTTTTGAAGGCGTGCCGTTCGGTAGGATACATCATGAACTGAAAATTGTGATGACCGGTTTTAAGAAGTTTATGGATATACTGTGCAACATCCTGAAATCCAACGTTATTGTCTCGTAAACCGTGCAACAATAAAATAGGGCGTTTTAAAGAACCAGCATAGGATATGGGGGAACTTCGACGGTAATTTTCAGGATTTTTTTCAGGAGTACCCAGACGCGGCAGAGTATACCATGGATTCGTATAATAGTAATTTTTCCAATTGGTCACGGCTCTGAGTGCTGCGGCCGCCTCAAAATGATTGGGTTCCGTACTAATGGTGTAAAGAGAAAGGAATCCCCCATAACTACCACCGTAAATCCCGACTTTTTTCAAATTAGCAAAACCTTCTTTTCCCAATTCACGCAAGGCATCTATAATGTCATGAGTTTCATAATGACCCAGCCAGCCAACAACATCTTCGCGAAATTTACGTCCGTAGCCGGTACTATGCCGATAATCGACATTGATAACGGCATAACCATGATCGGCCAGGTACTGATTAAACATATGTTCCCGATGGTAATCTTCCGACCAGCCCTTGAAGATATCCTGTAAAGAACCGGCACCATGAACAAAAACGATCACCGGATATTTCTTTCCTTTCTGAAAATGTCGCGGTTTTAAAATGGTCATTGAAATTTTGGTATGTCCATCGCGTCCGGTGAAACGACGGTATTCCGGTGTTTCCCAATCGAGCTTTTTGAAACGTTCGGGCGTAGTGTGAGTCAATTGTATTTCTTTACGGGGATGCCTTAAATCCAGCGCATAAAGATCTTCGGGCTGATTCCAATACGTTTTTTGATAAATGAGGTATCGCCGATCGTGACTCAAATGAAATTTTAGACGAAATGCCGTTGATTTAGTGAGTTCTTTCACCTTATGATCTTTAAGTGAAAGGGTATAGATATGACGTTCAGAAGGACTCACTTTGGTGGAAGCATAAACAAACTTATGATCGTTTATCCAGTTAGCCCAGGGAATTTCATAATCGCCGTGAGTTTGCTGTTTGAGATCAGAACCATTCGGATTAACGGTATAGATTTGATTCCAGCCTGATTGCTCAGAGGTGAACATTAATGTATTGCTTTCAGGAGCGAACTCCATCTCGGTAATATCCCAGGCAATCCAGCCTTTAGTGGAATCACGAAAGACAACATGTGAGGTATCTTTTTGTAAATCGTAAACGATGATATTCCGGTGCTTCATGGGAGTATCCAGTTTGTCAACGGCCAGGTATCTTCCAGAGTGACTCACATCGATGTTTCTGAAATAAAACTTTCCTTTCATCAATTGTTGAACGTTGTTCGAATCGAGATGAGCGATCGAAAGCGTGACGGGGGAAATTCCTCGTTTTTCTCCACCCGGTCGTACATATTTATGTACATATTCTGGGAAATAATATTCTCTTAGTTTGGAATTATTATACTGCTCAAGGACGAGTTCTTTTCCATGATCTGCCCAGGAAACAATCGAATAATGTGGCTGCTTGGTACTAATATTCGTAACCTGTTTAAGATTTGGCTGATCGATATTGGTGATCCAGACATTGCCGTTTTTAGTAAAGGCAAGCCGTTTGCTATCCGGTGACCACACGATATTAGCTTCCTTAGCAGGACTTGTTATTAAAGTATGCTGATGTTTCCCGTCTGCATTTGCTATCCAAACATTATGATTTCTTATGAAAGCTATGTGCTTATTATCCGGTGAGATGATTCCGTTTTTAATAGTATTTTTGGGTGCTTTAATGACCTTTTTCCCTTTTATGCTTGCCTCGTATAATCCCTTTTTCGTATAACTGGAGTCGTTCCATTCAAAATAAACAGTTCGATCATCAGGTGAGATATATGAAAAATCGGGTCGAACACCTGCTAAATAAGGTTGATAAAAAATAGTTTTAAGTTGTAACGTATCTAAATTTTGAGCTTGTATTAAAACAGGAACAAGCAATAACCCCCCAAACATCAGTAGAATTCTTTTCATAATTTACCCAATTGAAAATATATAGTTACTTAGGAATGAAGACAGTAGAGACAAATAGGATGAAAAGAAAATAAGTCTCTCTCGAGAAACTTGAAAATAGAAATGGGGCATTTGTTTAATTGTGTTTAATTTTAGTATAAATAAATTAAGAAGGGTATCTCACAGTAAATAATATGTTCTAAGTAATCGTTTATTTTGCCCATATAAACGTTTATAAGATCTCTTGCTCAAAAAACGAGTTCGAGATAATGTCAATTTTTATTTAATGGCGAGAAACAACGACACTGAGCGCTATTTCGACCAGAGGGGGGAATCTTCAAAACTTATAGAAATGTATTAAAATATTGTTTTAACCCGTATTATTTACCAAGAAATTTTAATGTTCTCAAAATTGAAGATCCTTTAAATTTACATAAACTATTAATATACAGTATTATACATGCTATTTTTATTATTAACATGAATAATTCGGTTTAAGATGTCCTTTGTTATCTCGATCTAATGTTAAAAAACAGCTTTATGGTTACGAACTTACAGAATGATCATATACTCTTTATCGTGATGATTATTAAAAGGACTGGAATACTAAAGAATCCTAATTGCAATTAACACAAAAAAAGTTCAGGTTTAACTGAAATTAAAAATGCATAAAACAGAAAATTATGGCAGTTACCGTAAAATTAGATGATAAAGGCCGGCGCGGAAAAGTTGTAACCATGATTTCCGGTATTCAACACAATCCGCAGGTTATAGAACAAATGGCAAAAGATCTGAAAAAACAATGCGGAGCAGGAGGGACCTGGTATAAGAAAACCATTGAAATACAAGGAGATCACATCAATAAAGTGAAAAAGTATCTGGCAAAAAAAGGAATTGAAGTGAAATAAGAAGTTAAGTTTAAATGATTTGAGATTCGGCTAAAACAGATCCGCAAAGTTTCTGAAACTATGCGGATCTGTTTCTAAGGGCAATTTTACAAATGAGAGCTGGCAGGTTTTCAAAACCTGTCAGCTCTTTTGAGTGTCCTCAAAATTGAGGATCGATTTGTTTATTATAAGTACAATAAATTACAATATGATATGTATTTTTTTCTTATTGATTACGTGGATAATTCGGGTTAGCTATTCATTAAAATTAACGCTCATAATTACCATTATAAACTGAGAAAGATCATTTATAAATCCGCTTAAATCCGCGTAAATCCACCGACAGAAAGATCAGGAACCAATCAGCTTTTCAATCTTATCACGATCTTTAGGTACATCGGTTAAATCTTCATATCCATCTTCGGTGATCACAATATTATCTTCGATGCGAATACCACCAAAATCGAACATGGTTTCCAAAAGATCCGTATTTAAATAACGGGCCTGATCGGCATTTTCAAGAGCCGGTTTTAACAAAGCAGGAACCATATAAAGCCCGGGCTCAATTGTGATTACCATCCCGGGTTCGAGTTTCCGGCGAACACGTAAATATTGGATACCCGGACGGTCAATATGATCGACTCCTCTGGGATAACCACCCACATCATGAGTATCGAGACCGAGAAAATGTCCTAAGCCGTGAGGATAAAAGAGGGCAAAGATATTTTTATCCATGATTTCATCGAGTTCTCCTTTTATCAAACCAATATCCAATAATCCCTGCATCATAATTCTTGCGGACATCATGTGTAATTCTTCCATCTGAACACCGGGTTTGGCTGCTTCAATACATTTTTTATGAGCTTTTAAAACAGCATCATAAACGCCTGCCTGAAGTTCGGTAAATTTACCATTGGCCGGGTAGGTGCGGGTGACATCATGTGCATATCCTCTATATTCATAACCGGCGTCGATCAGAAACAGATCACCATCATTAATGGGGCCGTCATTATCGACATAATGGAGAATCGCACTGTTTTTTCCGCCTCCGAAAATGCCCGTGTAAGCTTCCTGCATCATTCCGTGTTTGATATGCACGTAATCAAAAAGAGCTTTGAGTTCATATTCATGCATTCCCGGTTTGATGGCTTTCATCACTTCGCGATGGGCTAAGCTGGTGATTTTACCGGCATGTCGCATCTGTTCAAGCTCCCAGTCCGATTTGATCGTCCGGCAATACACCAGGGCATCAGACAAGGTTTCAATATTCGTTTTGTATCCCATTTTATTAATGCCAGCCGCCTGATCAATATTAAGGCAGTACACTTTATCAGGTTTAAGCTGCTTCAGGACATCTTCCAAATCGGTATCGTACCGGATGTAATCGGGATTATACATCTCTTTA
>Ga0102956_1000529_pt1 | contig 13737 bp, 13 predicted proteins | sample SalPonF2_A_D2_MG_FD_84515 | JGI IMG/M metagenome (GOLD analysis project Ga0102956, IMG submission 84515) | Salt pond soil microbial communities from South San Francisco under conditions of wetland restoration - Salt Pond MetaG SF2_A_D2_MG ...
TCGTTTAAAAACAGGTACACCACCACGGATCGATGGTCGGACTATAAATTATGATAAATTGGAGATTCAGTATGGTGATAAAAACCCACAATCCTTTTCCTTCATTTCGGATCATCTTCCTACGCGGGAGAAACAATTAACTTGTTGGATTGCATACACCGATCAAACTGTGCACGATTTATTACGAACGGGATTCGACAGAAGTCCAATGTTTAATGGTCGTATTAAATCCGTAGGCCCTCGTTATTGTCCCAGTATTGAAGACAAAATCAATAGATTTTCAGACAAACCCCGGCATCAATTATTTTTAGAACCTGAGGGATGGAATACCTATGAGATGTATTTAAATGGTTTCTCCACTAGCCTCCCCGAAGATGTTCAATATAAATCCATGCGTGCCATATCCGGATTTGAAGATGCGGTTATGATACGCCCAGGATATGCCATTGAATACGATTTTTTCCCGCCCCACCAAATTAAACGAAGTCTTGAAACGAAATTAGTTTCCGGATTATTTTTTGCTGGACAGATAAACGGGACTACTGGTTACGAAGAAGCAGCCTGTCAGGGCTTAATGGCAGGCATTAATGCTTCCCTCAAACTAAAGGACAAAGGGCCTTTGGTCCTTAAACGTTCAGAAGCTTATATAGGAGTTTTGATTGATGATCTTGTAAGCAAAGGTACCAAAGAGCCTTATCGTATGTTTACTTCTCGTGCGGAACATCGCATCTTGCTACGGCAAGACAATGCCGATATGCGATTGACCGAAATAGGATATTCCATTGGATTAGCCAGCCGGGAACGATATGACCGATATCTAGATAAGAAAGGAAAGATAAATAAACTTCATAATCTTATCTCTGATTATAGTGCACAACCTACCATTTATGACCCCATCTTAGAAAAACAGGGCACCACTCCTCTAAAGCAAGCTATTAAATTACCTAAGATCATAACTCGTCCTCAAATATCATTAAAACATCTTATTGAAGGAGATTCTAATCTTAGGGGAAAAGTACTTGCGATTTCCGATGATCCATTCATCATTGAAGAAATTGAAATTCAGATAAAATACGCGGGATATATTGAAAAAGAATTCAAGCTCGCTGAAGAAGTGAATAAACAAGAGAGCTTGACCATTCCTATGAAAATCAACTATGATCGAATTAAAAGTTTATCGTCAGAGGGAAAACAAAAGCTCATGAGAGTACAACCCGAGACCATCGGACAGGCTTCCAGGATTAGTGGTGTGAGCCCCAGCGACATTGCTGTACTTATGGTTTATCTTAAAAACTAATGTTTCACGTGAAACAACTATGGAACATAGAATCGAATATCACAATGTTTCACGTGAAACATTTGAAAAGATTAACGAGCTATTCCAAAAATATAGCAGTAATTTAAAAAAATACGCCGATTTACTTTACTGGTGGAATAATCGATTAAATTTAGTAAGCAGGAATGCATCAAGAAACCTGATAGAAGAACATATATATCACTCCCTTCTTCTTTCATACATCCCCTCATTTTATTTAACAGATAATTTTGTTGATGCCGGGACTGGTGGGGGGCTTCCTGGAATACCTCTTTCTATATGTTTCCCCCAAAGGCATTTCTATTTAAATGATATCGTATCAAAAAAAATATTTGTAGTAAAACAAATTATTAAGGACTTAGGATTATCAAACGCAGAAACCTTTTCTGGCCCCATTGAGTCATTTGACATAAATATTGATGGGGGTATTAGTATTATCTCAAAACATGCTTTTAAATTGGATGATCTGATATCTCTCACCAATAATATTAATTGGTTTGAAATATTTTTGTTGAAAGGTTGTCGTTTTTCTGATGAGTTATCCACTATCCCCTACCCTTTGTATATTGATTGCTATCAATTAGATAATGGTACAAATAACAAGTTTTATACTGATAAATGTATGCTTCGTATTAGTCGATAAATTAAATTTATTATGAATAGCTCTGAACGAAGGATGAAGTTAATATTACTTCTACAATCGAAAAAATATCTTACTGTTAATGATATTGCTGAATATTTTGACGTTAGCAGACGGACCGTTTTCCGGGATTTACGTACTTTGGAAGAAATCAATGTGCCTGTTACCTGGGATAAATATCATGGTTATGGAATCATGCGAGGGTACACCATTCCGCCTCTCATGTTTACTCCAAAGCAAGTCGCGACAATTATGATGGGATTATCATTTGTACAATCTCAAATTGATCAGACTCTGGTCAACGATGCCAAGGAAGTTGAATTAAAGATCAATACTGTTCTACCATCTGAACTTAAAGATTTTATGGAGAAATTAAATGACAAGACCATTACAGATCCTTTTTATATCAATAAAACCCTTAAGAAAAAAGGTGGCGATTGGTTCATAATTTATAGTGCTATTGCTCATAATAAAAGTATACGTTTCTCTTACCTTGATAAAGCCAATGCCAATAAAACGAACCGTACAATAGATCCATTGCTCATGGTATATTATACCGATCATTGGAATGTGATGGGATATTGTCATATGCGCAAGGCTCCTCGTAATTTTCTTCTAAATAGAATGAGTGATATATCTATTTCTGATGAACCTCTGATGATTGATCATTCTTTTAGTGATGAATATCTATTATATCATTCAGTCGAAAATGAAATCACCATAGAAATTATTTTAGATTCATCTATCAAAGAATCTTTCTTTGGATCATTACCAGCTAAAATTCTTAAACAAGAGGATATAAATAATGATCGTATACGAATTCAATTTAAATTTGATAATCTCGATTACTTGAATAACTGGTTACTTCGTTTTGGAAAACATATAACTGTTCATTCGCCAAATACATTGATTAATAAAAGGAAGGCATTGTTAGAAGAACTCTTACATACTACTCATTAATAATACTATTTTATTTACCCAGGATTCTATCTGACTTATATAAATCCACTGCAATTTCGTCAGATTTGACCATATTCCGCACTCTATTTCGTTAAATAGAACTACTATTCGTCTCAAAAGATTGTGAAATCTGTCTATACTTCATAATTCTACGTTATGATTGACTAACCTGGATTATTCACCAATAATTTTAGTCGTGATCAAGGTGAAATTTAAAAAACGCAAGAGAGATACTCTGGTGCCTTGATTAAGCATTATAAATTTCACCGCAGAACACAGCCAAATTTCATAGCTTTTTTTTCCTAAAAATCGAGAATCGGTTTATTTTTATAAGCTTCTAATAGACAATATGTTATATATTGTCCATTATTTATTACGTGAATAATTCGAGCTAAGTCCTACAATCTCCAGGAAGGGGTAACATTATTGAAATAAAAAAGGCTCATCCTATTTAGAATGAGCCTTTTTTATTCTATTTAGAATTATTCATCAAATGGTAATTCTCCATCTTTTCCGGATTCGTTGTCCTGATTATCATTTTTATCATTACTATCTGATGATGAATTATTCTTTTCATCATCAGTTTTATTGATATCAGGAGCTTTATCTATTTCATCCTCCTCGTCCTCGTCATCATCCCGAACCACACGAGTGACTCCGGTAATACGGTCTCCTGCATTCAATCGCATGATTCTTACTCCTTGAGTATTTCTACCCATAGACCGGATATCATTACAATGCATCCGGATAATCTTCCCTTGTTCGGTGATAACCATCATATCGTCTTTATCATAGACATCTTTCAGAGCTACAAGAGTACCGGTTTTTGGTGTTACTTTCAATGTAATAACACCCTTACCACCTCTGCTCTGAACACGATAATCTTCCACAAGACTTCGTTTACCATATCCATTTTCAGAAATTGCCATAACCGTTGATTCGTGGGTATTTCTTACAACTACCATATCGACAACTTCATCATCATCGTCAATATTGATGCCTTTTACACCGGTTGTATTTCTACCCATGTCACGTACATCTGATTCATTAAATCGAATAGCTCTACCCGATTTAACTCCCAATAATATAGTACTGTTTCCATCGGTTAAACTTGCTCCTAATAATTCATCATCCTCATTTATATTGATGGCAATAATTCCATTTAATCGTGGTCGACTATAGGCCTCCAATTTGGTCTTTTTAACAATACCTTTTTTGGTGGACATCATGATGTAATGGTTTTTGATATACTCTTCATCTTCCAGATTTTTAACCGGAACAAACGTTTTTATCGAATCATCTTTATCTATCTGAATCAGATTTACGATGGCACGGCCACGACTGGTTCTTGATCCTTCTGGTATCTCATAAACTTTAAGCCAATAACACATTCCCTTTTCTGTGAGAAATAGAATATAGTTATGATTGGTTGCCACAAACAGATGCTCTATATATTCATCATCACGTGTATTGGCTCCTTTCATTCCGATACCACCCCGTCTCTGACGACGATACCCACTTACAGGAGTTCTCTTTATATAGCCGCTATTAGAAATCGTAACGACAACGTCTTCATCAGCAATCATATCTTCAATGCTGAAATCTTCCGCTGAGTACACAATCTGTGTTCTTCTTGCATCGCCATATCTCTTTTTTAGATCGGCAAGCTCTTCTTCAATGATATTCGTTTGAGCTTTACGACTTGATAATATTCGACGATATTCTTTAATCTGACTTATAATATCCCGGTATTCGAGATCTATTTTATCTCGTTCCAGAGCAGTGAGCTTTTGTAACCTCATGTCCAATATGGCTTTTGCCTGAATATCGGTTAACGCAAATTTTCTGCGTAACTCTTCATTAGCTTCTGGAACATTATTTGCAGCACGAATGGTGCGAATGACTTCATCCAGATTATCAATCGATATTTTTAGTCCCTCTAAAATATGGGCACGTGCTTCCGCTTGATCCAAATCATACAAAGTACGCCGGATAATAACTTCAACACGATGATTGATAAAATGACGAATAAGCTCTTTGATTCCCATAACTTTTGGTCGGCCTTTTACCAAAGCCAGATTAATAACACCAAAAGTTTGCTGCATTTGGGTATACTTAAACAGCTGATTCAGTACAACACTAGCCACTGCCCCTCTTTTCAGAATGATCACAACTCTCATTCCCTCTCTATCCGATTCATCACGAATATCAGCGACTTCGCTTAATTTATCGGATTGAGCAAGATATGCTATCTTCTGTATTAATAAGGCTTTATTAACCTGATATGGAAGCTCGGTAACAACTATTTGTTCTCTGTTACCTCTTAATTCTTCTACACTTGCACGGGCTCTCAGGATTATTTTCCCACGTCCGGTTTCGTAAGCTTCTTTGACACCTTCATATCCATATATAATACCGCCGGTCGGAAAATCAGGTGCCGTGATATATTTCATCAACTCGGCATTCTCTATTTCCGGGTTGTTGATGTAAGCTACAATACCATCCACCACTTCTCTTAAATTATGAGGTGGGATATTGGTAGCCATACCAACCGCAATACCAGAAGACCCGTTGAGCAATAAGTTAGGAAGCATACTCGGTAAAACGGTAGGCTCTGATAACGAATCGTCAAAATTTGGCTGATGATCAACTGTATTTTTGTTGATATCAGATAACATCTCCTCGGCAATTCGCTGCATGCGTACTTCCGTATAACGCATAGCTGCCGCCGAGTCACCGTCGATTGACCCAAAGTTACCCTGACCATCAACTAATGGATATCTCAATGAGAAATCCTGAACCATACGAACAATCGTATCGTAAACGGCCGAGTCACCATGCGGGTGATACTTACCTAATACTTCACCAACAATACGGGCACTTTTCTTATACGCCCTGTTATGAAGCATCCCCAATTCACTCATGCCATAAAGTACACGCCGGTGAACAGGCTTGAGACCATCTCTTACATCAGGTAAAGCCCGGGATACAATAACCGACATCGAATAATCGATATACGACGATTGCATCTCATCTTCAATAGTAATCTTAATTATCTTTTCACTTGCCATATAATCTTATATCTGTTTAAACATCCAAATTGGCATATTTCGCATTTCTTTCGATAAATTCCCGCCGGGGCTCTACCGAATCTCCCATCAACACAGAAAACAGTCTGTCTGCGGATGCCGCACTTTCAATATTCACTTGCTGCAGTGTGCGGGTTTCCGGATCCATGGTGGTTTCCCATAACTGATTAGGATTCATTTCCCCCAAACCCTTATACCGTGATACATCAATTTTATTTTTGGTTTCTTTTCTCAGTCTAAAAAGTAACTCATCACGCTGCTGATCACTCCAGGCATATTCTACATGTTTACCATAGGTTATTCTATAAAGAGGTGGCGTGGCGATGTAGACATGACCATTTTCAATCAATGGCATCATGTAACGGTAAAAGAAGGTCAATAGAAGTGTTCGTATATGGGAACCATCAATATCGGCATCTGTCATAATTATAATTTTATGATACCGGAGCTTGGACATATCAAACTCTTCCGAATTACCTATTCCGGAACCAAGAGCGGTAATGATGGCCCGAATCTCTTTATTCTCGAGTATTTTATTGATTCTTGATTTTTCTACATTCAATATTTTACCTCTAAGCGGTAAAATGGCCTGAAAGCTTCTATTTCGACCCATTTTTGCTGAACCTCCAGCAGAATCACCCTCAACCATATAAATCTCGCAATGCTCGGGATCATTAATGGAACAATCAGCTAATTTACCGGGTAATCCCTCACCCGCCATGGCACTTTTCCGCTGTACCAACTGACGTGCTTTTCTTGCCGCTTCCCGAGCTTCTGCTGCCAAAATGACTTTTTCCAGAATCCCTTTAGCCATTTTGGGATTCTCTTCCATGAACTGATTCAACTTTTCATAGACCACAATTTCTACAACACTCTGAACTTCCGAATTTCCTAATTTCGTCTTAGTCTGGCCTTCAAACTGAGGCTCGGGAACTTTAATACTGATAACGGCTGTCAATCCTTCGCGAAAATCTTCACCCGAAATAGAGGTCTTTCCTTTGATCAGATTATTTTTTTCTGCATAGCTCTTAAGGGAACGAGTTAACGCTCTTCTAAAACCGGATACGTGCGTACCGCCTTCATGTGTATTAATATTATTTACGTAGGAATGTACATTTTCAGAATAGGATTTATTGTATTGAAGGGCCACCTCAACTGGAACATTTTCCATTTCCCCCTGAATAAAAACCGGCTCTGTCATAAGTGAATCACGATTTTCATCGAGGAAACGGACAAAATCCTTAACACCACCATCGTAATGATAGATTTGTTTTAAAGGCTCCTCCCCTTCTTCACCATTTCCTCTGAAATCCACAACTTCTATTGATATCTCCGGATTCAGAAAAGCCAGTTCCCGCATCCGTTCAATTATGATTTCAAACTTAAATTCTGTTGTCTGAGTAAAAATAGTTTCATCAGGATAAAATTTGATAATGGTACCGGTGTCATCAGCTTTACCGACAACTGATAATGGTTTTATCGTTTTACCATGCTCAAATTCCATCGTATAAATATTACCATCCCGGTGAACCTCAGCATAAAAGTTACTTGCCAATGCATTCACACAACTAACTCCGACCCCGTGCAAGCCACCGGAAACCTTGTAAGAGTTTTTATCAAACTTACCACCGGCATGTAGTTTAGTAAGAACAACTTCCAAAGCTGGCATTTTCAATTTCGGATGCTCGTCAACCGGTATGCCACGTCCATTATCCGTAATGGTGATGGAGCCGTCTTTATTAATATGAACAGTTATTAAATCACAATAACCGGCAAGAGCTTCATCGATTGAGTTATCGACGACCTCGTTAATGAGGTGATGCAATCCACGCGATCCCGTATCACCAATATACATGGCAGGACGTTTTCGGACCGCTTCAAGCCCTTCCAATATTTGAATATTCGATGCTTTATAATCAGATTTTTTAATTTTCGACATATTATATATACAGATCTGTCTTGAAGGTTGGCTGTTAAAACTTCTTAGGCGTTAGAAAATAGCTCTAAAATCCACAAAATCAAAAAAAGACATTATATATGTAGACTAATATTCAGATCGTTGCTCTGTAGTATAATTCTATTGTTTACAATGGCTATTTAAACGAGGTATGATCCCTGAAATAGTATAACTTTTTTTAATCACTATGCCTAATGTAATAAATTCTTAGATGTTAGTCTCCTATTTATAACGTAATAAATCCTGTTTCCATATAAATAAAACAGAAAACAAGTCTATTTTAAATTGATTTTTGAGATTTAGCACTTTATATTAAAAGTCTAACTTGTGAAGACTGCAAAATTTAAATTGTAAAGATGGCACATAAAGACGATATCACGGGCAAAAGACCCCTAAACGGCTATCGATCCTCGAAATCAAATAATAAAAAGAAACATAGGTACATGTTAAATCTTCAAAAAAGAAGATTTTATGTTCCTGAAGAGGATCGCTGGATCACCCTAAAGGTGACTGCAAAAACTTTAAGAACAATCAATAAAAAGGGAATCACTGCCGTTTTAAATGAAGCAAAGAAAAAAGGTACACTCATAAAAGAGCTTTAATATCATGGCAAAATCCAAAGGAAATCGAATACAAGTTATTCTGGAGTGCACCGAAGCGCCGGGTACTTCTCGCTATGTAACTACTAAGAATCGTCGTAACACAACAAACCGCTTAGAATTACGTAAATACAACCCGGTTTTAAAGAAACATACGGTTCATAAAGAAATTAAATAAACGGATATAAGTTATGGCTAAGAAACAAACATTCGGCGACAAGGCCCTGCAAGCCAAGTTAGCTCAGCGTAAAATGGCCAAAGTTATCATGGCAAAGAAAAATGAACGCGGTGGAGTTAGTTACAAAGAAACTATTCTCGACGCTGATGACGTAAAGGAATTTCTCAAGAATAATAAGTAAGCACTATCCGCTTACCCCCTTTAAAAGATATTTGAAAGGTTACACGTATATTCAGTGTAACCTTTTTTATTTATAATAGATCTTCTTTGTATTATCTTCCTATAAATAAAACCTTAATTTATTCTCCAATATTCTATGAGTATATACGACACTATTCTTTCAGATCTAAAAGATGCTATGAAATCTAAAGATAAAGACCGTACCCGTGTACTTCGATCTTTAAAAGCAGCATTATTGGAAAAAGAAATCAGTGAGCGAAAAGGCGGAGAGGCTAAATTAAATGACGATCAGATCATTCAGGTTCTTACCAAAGCCGCCAAGCAACGGAAGGAATCGATAGAACAATTCGAAAACGCAGGTCGTGATGAATTGGCCGACAATGAAAAGAAAGAACTGAAGGTCATTGAAGAATACCTGCCTGAAATGATGTCGGAAGAGGAACTTACCAAATTAGTAGATGCTACTATAGCTCAGGTTAACGCCACTTCTGTACAGGACATGGGTAAGGTAATGGGTGCAATCATGCCGAAAGTTAGAGGTAAGGCGGATGGTTCTATGGTGAATAAACTTGTACGTCAAAAACTTTCTGACTAATGACGGTTTTCGACTGGATCGTTATTATAACACTCCTTCTATTCGGATTTCAGGGGTTTCGTAACGGCCTGGTCAAAGAGGTATTGGGAATTATTGGAATCGGACTCGGTATTTTTCTCACAATTCAGTATATGAACGTAGTAGCGGGTCTTATCTATTCCTATTTTCCAAATAGCCATGAGTATGTCCCATATATAGCGGCATTCATTATCTTTTTCAGCACGATAATCGTCGTTTATCTGTTAATTTTTATACTTACAAAAATATTAGATCTTGTTGCACTTGGCTTACCTAACCGGTTGCTTGGACTATTATTTTCAATATTTAAAACCGGTTTGATTATTAGTCTCGTTCTGGTCATTCTTTCTGGTTTTGGCGTTCCAGGTAAAAAAACAAGAGATCAGTCAAAAACCTATCCATACATCGTGTCATTAGCACCTGTTACATTCAATTTTATTTCTCATTTTTATCCCGGAGCTAAAGACTATAGTAAAACGCTAAAGCAAACTCTCGATAATTATAAACCAACCCACATATTTCCAGTAAATAATAAGAAATAACCATGTCGTTTTTACCAGTTGAGAAACAATTAGCTGTCATCCGCAGAGGTGCGGTTGAAATTATCCCTGAAGAGGAATTAGTAAAAAAGCTTGAAAAATCACGTAAAGAAAATAAACCATTACGTATTAAACTTGGATGTGACCCAACCCGTCCCGATCTTCATTTAGGTCATTCTGTTATATTACGTAAGTTACGTCAATTCCAGGATTTGGGACATCACGCTATTCTTATTATCGGTGATTTTACCGGCAGTATCGGTGATCCAACGGGACAAAATAAAACTCGCCCAGCATTAACACTTGCCGAAGCTCGTGAAAATGGACGATCCTATTTCGAACAAGCATCTAAGATTCTGGACGCCGAAAAAACCGAAATCGTTTATAATTCTAAATGGCTGGGCGAAATGAAATTTGACGATGTTATTCGCCTGGCTTCAAAATATACCGTCGCTCGAATGCTTGAACGGGATGATTTTGCTAAACGATATCAAAATGAAGAGCCTATTTCTATTCATGAATTTCTTTACCCCCTGGCACAGGGACAGGATTCGGTTCATTTACACTCTGATATTGAGCTTGGCGGAACCGATCAAAAATTTAATCTGCTCGTCGGACGCCAATTGCAAAAAGAAGATGGTCAGAATCCACAAATCTGCCTGATGATGCCTTTGTTGGTCGGAACGGACGGCACTATGAAAATGTCGAAATCGTACGATAATTACATCGGCATTAATGAAGATCCCAATGATATTTATGGGAAAATTTTGTCTATTCCCGACAATCTGATTTACGATTACTTTGAACTGGTAACGAACGTCTCTCTGGATGAGCTCGAAGCATACAAACAAAAAATTATGGATGATCCGAGAAACAGCAAACACGAGCTTGCTTTCGTGATTACCCGAATGTACCATGATGAAGAAGGAGCCAATGCAGCACGGGACCACTTCGAAAAAACGATCGTAAATAAAGAAATTCCCGATGATCTGCCAGAATTCCGATTTGATCAGGGTGCCGAGATGAATCTGGTTCACATCATCAAAAAAGTGGGATTTGCCTCCAGTAACAGCGAGGCTAAACGTCTAATAAAACAGGGCGGTGTTTCCCTGGATGGAGACACTATTGATGATATTCATCACTCCATAACTTTTACAGATGACACCGACTACGTCCTTAAAGTCGGCAAACGCAAATTCGGAAAATTATTCAGTAAAAAAAGTTGATTGTAAGTAGCTGATTGTAAGTAGTTATTAGTGTTCAAAACTTTGCAATCAACAATTAACCAACAGAAACAGTTACACAGATACTTTAAACACTGGAAGGCTTGTCGAACTTAGGAAATCATAACGTAAACTTGTCCGTTTGAGACCAGTTTCGGGACCATTTGAGTCGAATAGTGGTTCTATTTAACGAAAAGGAGTGCGGAATATGGCCAAATCTGACGAATTTGCAGTAACTTTATTTAAGTCCGACTGACTCCTAATACTCATATATTCAACAATGTTAAGAATCAGCACTTTGAATGTTAATGGTATTCGTGCAGCCGAACGTAAAGGATTTACGGATTGGATGGCGAAATCCCATCCGGACATTATCTGTCTGCAGGAATTAAAAGCGTTGGAGAGTCAGATTCCGAAAAGCATCAGGAAACTGGATTACCATTCCTGGTATCATCCGGCGGAAAAGAAGGGGTATTCAGGTGTTGGAATTATTAGCCGTATCGAGCCTCTGAATGTAAAAATTGGTTTTGGACTCGATTGGGCAGATGCGGAAGGACGCATTCTGATGGCTGAATATGAGCATTTTCGCCTTTTTTCCATTTATTTTCCCAGTGGTACGACCGGGGAAATCCGGCAGGAATTGAAATATGAATTTATGAACTATTTCTTCAATTTTTCCCGGCAATTTCTACGTGATGATAAACCCACGATTTTCACCGGTGATTTCAATATCGCCCATACAGAGATTGACATTCATAATCCCATAGCCAATAAAAACAACTCCGGTTTTCTACCTGAAGAACGGAAATGGGTTACAAAATTACTAGATATAGGCTATATCGATGCCTTCCGCTCCCAACATCCGGAAGAGAAAGATTTGTATAGTTGGTGGAGTTATCGGGCCGCCTCCAAAAAGCGTAATAAAGGATGGCGGCTGGATTATCATTTGATCACAGAAAATCTCGCAGACACTGTTGTAAAGGCCAACATCGAAAAAAAATGGGACCTCTCCGATCACGCGCCGGTTACAATAGATTATGACCTGGACTTTTAAACGCTTTAATAGAACGCGGACAACATTACTTTTCACGGACTTTATGATTTTTAACCACAGGGGCACAGAGTTTTTACACGGAGATTATTTATTTGGGTTTTAGCGATTGTAAAGAATTATAATCAAATATTTATAATTGATATGCCGACGTATCAATTATATCTCCAATTCAGACAGTAATATTTTAAAATTACTCATTGTTAATTGCTCATAGATTCTCATTTGTTTGTATTTTTACTATTTTAATATTAAACTATAATCCTTTGAATAATTATGGGATATTATGGGAACACATTATAAGGGAAATAAAGAGGAAGTTAGGGCTTTAAATGCTTTCATCGCTTTAATGAGAGCCTCGGAATCTCTGAATTCCCGTTTATATATGACATTAAAGAAATCGCATTTGTCGATCAGCCAATTCGGAGCTCTTGAAGCATTGTATCATCTGGGGCCGATGTGTCAGAGTACGCTTGGTAAAAAGCTGCTGAAAAGTGGTGGAAATATTACCATGGTTATTGATAATCTTGAAAAAAGAAAACTCGTCAAAAGAGAACGGGATACGAATGATCGGCGTTTTATATCTGTTCACCTAACAGATGAAGGTAAAAATTTGATTAAAAAAGTGTTCCCTGAACATGCTAATAATATTGTAAACGAAATGAGCGTATTATCTAAGGAAGAACAAAATAAACTGATTGAATACTGTAAAAAGATAGGTCTTCAAGAGAAGTAAAATTTTTTAAATATATACTTTAATATTGAATCATTTAATCTATGACTAATTCACAATTATTATTTGATGCTGCCAGAGCATTATTATGTTTCACTTTCGTCATACCGGGGATACAAAAAATACGTCAGTTTGGAAATTATATTGGAGATTTGGAAAGCAAAAACATTCCTCTGCCCAGGGTATCACTAATTATAGTCATCTTTATTGAATTGTTTGGCGGATTGTGCATTCTCTCAGGATATTTACTTGAAACAAGTGCGGTCGTCTTATTCTTTTTTTTGATCCCCACTACATTAATTTATCACAAATTCTGGGGACTCGATGTCACGGATAAAGAAACACAGATGGTTCACTTTTTGAAAAATCTCGGCATAATGGCTGCACTTTTACTGATTATAATGCAAACCATTTAATGACAACAAATATCAATTAGTAATGAATAATGAGTAATTACCAAATGCTATTGTCAATTAACTGTTCACGGTCCATACTGTAAAAAATTTGTGTTTATTGATAATTGTTAAAAGATTTCCGTAAAAATCCGCGTCATCCGTGTCGTCCGCGTTCTATTTTCAACTCATATAAAAACAAAAAATGATCTTAAATCCTTAAAAACCAATAAATCCTCCAAAAATGATCAAAATCAGAAAAGCCGAA